>PPYF01026598.1_pt1 | contig 84180 bp, 72 predicted proteins | sample 1559871 | NCBI WGS metagenome assembly PPYF01 (sample SAMN08240021, study PRJNA423297) | Human gut metagenome, whole genome shotgun sequencing project.
TATTACCAAAAGAATCGGCAACTTTTTCAGGTTGCCGATTCAACTTTTTTAGGCTATTTCTTATCCCGAACTCGCGTTACTAAGCCGGCGCGGGGACTGGATAGCCACTTTGAAAGAAAAACCCGGGAATGAGATGGTCATTCCCGGGTTTTATGGTTATAGTTGAGACGAGCGGATCAGTTCTGGTTGAGGATCTCGATCTGCTGACGCACGGATTCCTCGTGGATGGCCTGGAGGACAGTCTTCATGAAATCAGCACTCATGCCCATCTGTACGGCGGCCGATACGCGCGATTTGATGAGATCGTCGTAGCGGTTTTCCTGAACCACAGGCATGGAGTGTTCCTTCTTGTATTTGCCGATCTCACGCGACACCTGCATACGCTTGTTGTAAAGGTCGAGGAGTTCGGTGTCGATGCGGTCGATCTGCTGACGCAGAGCCTGCAGGCTCTCGGTGTTCTGCTCAGAGTTGCGGAGCACAAGCGAGCTGAGTATGATCTTGAAGATCTCAGGAGTGATCTGCTGGTTCTTGTCGCTCCATGCCTCGTCGGGAGAGCAATGGCATTCGATCATCAGTCCGGTGAACTTCATGTCGAGGGCCTGCTGAGAGAGAGGAGCTATGAGCTCGCGCTTGCCACCCATGTGGCTTGGATCGCACACGATGGGAAGATCGGGCAGACGGCGGTGAAGCTCGATAGGGATGTGCCACTGCGGCGGATTGCGGTATATGCTCTTGCCATAGAAGCTGAATCCACGGTGGATAGCTCCGAGTCGGCGTATGCCAGCGTTGTAAATTCTCTCGAGGGCACCGATCCATAGTTCAAGATCGGGGTTCACCGGGTTTTTCACAAGCACAGCCACATCGGCTCCCGACTCCTTCAGGGCGTCGGAGATCTCCTGTACGGCGAAAGGGTTGGCCGAGGTGCGGGCACCGATCCACAGTATATCAATACCGGCCTCGAGAGCCTCTTCCACATGCCGGCGTGTAGCCACCTCGGTGGCTACCAGCATGCCAGTCTCCTCCTTTACACGGCGAAGCCACTGCAGACCTTCCTTGCCGATGCCCTCGAAGCCTCCCGGTTTGGTACGCGGTTTCCAGATGCCTGCACGAAACACCTTAACGCCGCTCATGGCGAGCTGACGGGCAGTAGAGAGTGTCTGTTCCTCAGTCTCCGCGCTGCAGGGGCCCGCCATCACAAGGGGTGAGCCTACAACGCCCAGACCTTCCACAATAGGTTTTAATCCTTCCAAATTCATATCTTAGAGTTTAGTTTCATCATTTCCTTTATGCGTCGGAGTGCCTCCTCCATCCTTTCCTCAGAAGCACATAGCGATATGCGTATATATCCTTCACCATTGCTGCCGAATATAAATCCGGGCACGAGGAACACCCTCGCCTCGTGGAGGATACGGTCGGCGAATGAAGCACTGTCGCCGACACCCTCCGGGAGTTTGCCCCAGAGGAAAAGACCCTGCTGCGAGGGTGCATAGGTGCAGCCCAAGGCGTCCATGATCTTTTCCGCCACCTTCTTGCGGCGACGGTAGGGCTCGTTCATCTCGTCATACCATGAATCAGGCAGATCGAGAGCCTTGACAGCCGCTTCCATTACCGGACGGAATTGTCCGGAATCGATGTTGCTCTTCACTTTCCTCACCCAACCGACAAATTCCGGATTGGATATGACCATTCCCATACGCCAGCCCGACATGTTGTGGCTCTTACTGAGAGAGTTCAGCTCTATAGCCACATCGCGCGCACCCTCCACCTGCAACAGACTCAATGGATTGTCGTTGAGCACGAAGCTGTAAGGGTTGTCGTGCACGATAACGATGCCGTGGCGACGCCCGAAATCTACGAGACGTCCGAAGAGTTCCTTTGATGCAGAGGCACCGGTAGGCATATTGGGATAGTTCACCCACATCAGTTTAATCCCACCTTCTGAGGCAATGTCATCAAGCTGATCGAAATCAGGCATCCATCCCTTATCCGCGAGAAGATTATAGTTTATGATCTCCGCGCCAAGCATGCGGCTTACGCCGGAATAAGTCATATATCCGGGATTAGGAACGAGGACCTTGTCGCCAGGATTAAGGAAAGCGAGACTAATGTGGAGCACCCCCTCTTTCGAGCCGATAAGCGGAAGCACCTCCGAGACAGGATCGACATCCACGCCATAGTGACGCTTATACCACCTCGCCATTGCCTCGCGGAGCTCAGGGATTCCCCCCGCAAGCTGATAAGCGTGATTGCCTGGCTTGCGGGCAGACTCGCAAAGAGTCTCCACCACCTCGAGGGCCGGCATCCTGTCGGGGCCACCGACACCAAGACTCACCACATCGGCGCCCTCCGCGTTCATGCGGGCCACCTCCCTCATCTTCGGGGCGAACCAGTATTCCTTCATCTCCTCCACCCTGTGTGAAGGACGTATATCCATATTCATTACTTTTCTACCTTAAGCGTTATTAATCGTTATCATGATACGGTGTTGACACCTACCCTCTCCACGTATTCGCCAAGTATGCGCAGCTCATTGGTGAGCGGCCTTACGGCCTCGATGGCCTGGCGGTATCTTACAAACGACGAGAATGTGAGATCGACATAGAACCGATATTCCCACTCACGCCCGACAATCGGGAGAGACTGTATCTTTGTAAGATTGACATCATAGAACGACAGGATGGTCAGCACCTTGGAGAGAGCGCCGTGGGAATGGGGCAATGTGAAGACAATACTTGCCTTGTCGAGGAGTTCCTCCCTGGGTTTCATCTCGCTTGCGAGAAGAGGATCGGCAAGAATGAGGAAACGCGTGTAATTGCGCTTGTTGGTCTCTATGCCGCGCTCGAGAATGTCGAGGCCATAGAGATTTGCGGCGAGCTCACCGCATACCGCGGCATGATGAGTGAGATTATTTTTCGCAATCTCCTCGGCGCTGCCGGCCGTATCGAATTTCTCCACCATCCTCATGTTGGGATGGCGCAGGAGGAACTGCTCGCACTGCATAAGAGCCATCGGATGGGAATTCACTTCCGTGATGCTCTCCATAGTCTCACCGGGGAGCGCACACAGCACATGGCTGATCCTCACGGAATGTTCGCCTACGATCGTAAGGTTGCTCTGGCGCAGGAGTTCATGGTTAGCGAGAAGACTGCCCGCGATAGTGTTCTCAATGGCGACGATGCCGAGCATCGAGGCATCGGTCGAGAGAGTATCGAACAGCGAGTGGAAAGACTCGCAAGGGACAGTCGTGACATCATGACCCTCGAAATACTGGCGTGCAGCCGCATCATGGAAGCATCCGGCCACTCCCTGAATGGCCACCCTTATGGCTTTTTTAGCGTTCTCCTTCATATATAGTTAATGTTCTTGATCTTCAATTAAGTTCATATCCTCAGGATCTCCCTCATGCGTTCCTCACCAATCCCCCTTCGTGATGCATAGTCTTTGACCTGGTCGCCGCCAATAGCTCCGACCATGAAATATCTTGCCGAGGGATTGCCAATATAAAGTCCGCAAACAGACGACGTGGGGGTCATGGCCCCATTCTCCGTCAGACCGACTCCTATATCATCTAACGGAATAAGACGTGCTAAATTATGAATAAGCGTCTGGTCTGGCAGCATGGGATATCCCACGGCAGGACGTATTCCGGCATACCCCCCACGAAGTAGCGCCTGATCATCAAGATCCTCCTGAGAAGCGTAGCCCCAGAGGCGCCTCCTCACCTCCATATGGAGCCATTCGGAGGCTGCTTCCGCCAGACGGTCGGCAAGCGTCTGACGCAGCAGCGCGCCATATTCGTCGCCATCCGCTCTGCGGCGGGTAGCCTCATCTGTAAGGAAATGTCCGGCACTAAGTGCGAAAACGCCTGCGTAATCCTCCGGGCCTTCCTCAGGAGCGATGAAGTCGGCAAGCGACAGACAAACACTATTGTCAGATTGCTGGCGTAGCATGGGGAGACATTCGGAGCCTATCCGGATATCGTCGCCGACGGAGAAGGCTTTACAGAACCTCACGACAGCTTTGCCGTCAAAACTGCCATCGGCGGTGAGTTCACGGATCAGATCCATCGCATCATCGTATACCTTCAACGCTTCCATGGCTTTATCCCTGACACTGTCGGAAAGATCTGAAATCCATATGCGGCGGCAAGCATCGCATCCATCATAGGGGAAATTGTCGAGGAAGGGTCCGGCAAGTCTCCAGGCATGGAAAAACATTTTCCAGTTGACAAGTCTGACTATCCTCTCAAGAGGAAGGTCTATGCGAAGAACATTGTCAATACCTGCGGCCGGGACAACTGGCGCATACTCTTTCCAAACGGTCGAAATATGGCGAGCCCGAGCTTCGGAAATCGAAAGAAGTTTATTTGCGGATGCCGAGAAATCCTCCCTGGCCAGCCTGTGGTCCTCGTCTATCTCACGGATATAATCCTCGCGTGTGGCGGGATTGAGCAAACGGCCGGCTATAAGTGGATCGCGGGCTGCATCACTCGCATGGACAACGACACCATCATATTGGGGCGCAATCTTAAGAGCCGTATGGATTCTGGATGTGGTCGCGCCTCCCACAATTATAGGTATAGTCAGTCCGGCCTCACGCATAGCTTTCGCCACATTGACCATCTCCGAAAGGGAGGGCGTGATAAGTCCGGAAAGACAGACAATGTCGGGCTTCTCACGCAGCGCCGTCTCCACAATCTTTTCCGCCGGCACCATCACACCAAGATCAATCACCTCGTAATTGTTACATGCGAGCACAATGGAAACGATATTCTTTCCTATGTCGTGAACATCACCCTTGACAGTGGCGAACACGACTTTCCCAGCTTTCTCTCCGGCTATCCTGCCAGACTCCATATATGGCCTTAGCCAGTCGACCGCCATCTTCATTGTCCGGGCAGTCTTCACGACCTGCGGAAGAAACATCTTACCCTCTCCGAATAGGTTTCCGACCCGGTTCATACCCTCCATGAGAGGTCCTTCTATTATCGCAACCGGCGAACCGAACTCCGACAGAGCCTCAGTGAGGTCAGCGTCAAGATACTCGGCCTTACCCCTCACAACGGCCTCAGTGAGCCGTCGCGAGACCGGAACGGAGATGTCGCGTGCCGGCGCGGTCATTGCCGTGCCCTTAGAGTCGGTTTCCCTGGAGGCGTAAGCCGCGAGTTCATCGCATGCCTCGGGGCGACGCGCAAGCACCACATCCTCTATAATGGAACGTAGCGAGGGATCAATCTCCTCATACGTCACATAAGATGCCGGATTGACGATCGCCATGTCGAGACCGGCGGATATGGCATGATAAAGGAACACCGCGTGCATGGCCTCGCGGAGAGCGTTCTTACCCCGGAAGGCGAACGAGAGATTGCTCACGCCGCCGCTTGTGCGAGCCCCGGGGAGATTCTTCTTTATCCATTCCACGGCCCTTATAAAGTCGATGCCATAGTTCAGGTGTTCCTCAAGTCCTGTGGCCACAGCCATAATGTTGACATCGAAAATAATGTCTTCGGGATTGAATCCACACACATCCAGAAGCAGATGATAAGCACGGCGAGACACCTCGATCTTACGCTCAAATGTGTCGGCCTGACCCTCCTCGTCGAAAGCCATGACAATTACAGCCGCTCCGAGTTCACGAATCCTCTTCGCCTTATGGATGAACGCCTCCTCCCCCTCCTTGAGCGAGATGGAATTGACGATGCTTTTCCCCTGAAGGTTCTTCAAAGCGGCCTCAATGACATTCCAGTCTGAGGAATCTACCATGACTGGGACGCGTGCTATATCAGGATCGGATGATATATAACGCAAAAAACGGACCATCTCCTCCCTGGCATCAAGGAGAGCGTCATCCATGTTTACATCAATCATCATTGCCCCGTCGGCCACCTGCCGGGCGGCAATCTCCACGGCTTCCTCATACTTCTTCTCCTTTATGAGACGCAGGAATTTCCTTGAGCCCGCCACATTGCATCGTTCGCCGACGTTCACGAAATTATTCTCCGGCAGAATCTCGAGGCGTTCGAGCCCCGACACGCGGAGGGCAGGCGGAATCTTTGCCGGAATGTGAGGAAGCGCGTAGTCGACGAGAGACCGGAGGGCGCAGATATGCGCGGGTGTTGTGCCGCAACACCCGCCTATTATGTTCACTGTCGCACCATCAAGAATCTTGCGCACATGGCCGGAAAAAATCTCAGGAGTCTCCATATACCTTCCGAGCGCATCGGGGAGTCCGGCGTTGGGATGGCAACTTATGAATTTGGATGATATCGTCGCAAGTTCCTTTATAAAAGGAATTATTTCCGAAGGTCCGAAACTGCAGTTCAGACCGAGCGACACGACCTCCGGATAGTCGCCCACAGAGGCGGTGAAAGCCTCGAGAGTCTGGCCCGAGAGAGTCCTCCCCGATTTGTCAGCAACCGTGGCCGAGACCATGACAGGGAGCCAGATCCCTTTTTCCGCCATCACATGTCTTGCGGCATCGAGCCCGGCCTTAAGATTCAGCGTATCGAAAATGGTCTCGAAAAGGAGAATGTCAGCTCCACCTTCAATAAGTCCTTCTGCTTGAGTGCTATAGGCATCGAAGAGAGTGTCATAGTCAACGTTGCGCAATGACGGATCAGCCACATCCGGACTCATGGATGCAGTCTTATTGGTAGGGCCCATTGATCCGGCCACCAACGCTCTCCTGCCGAACGATCTCAGTTTCTCCTCTGCCGCCGCTTCCCTGGCCAGGCGTGCCCCTTCCCGGTTGATCTCCCTGATAAGATCAGACGAATCATGCAGCCCGTAGTCTTCAAGAGAGACGGCGTTGGCGTTGAAAGTATTTGTCGTAACGATATCGGCGCCTGCCTTGAGATATTCGGCATGGATGGCCTTGATATCTCCGGGACGGGTAAGGCACAGAAGGTCGTTGCATCCGGCGAGCCGCACGGGATGGGATACGAACCTCTTTCCCCGGAAATCATTCTCGGAGAGTCTGAGACGCTGTATCATTGTGCCCATGGCTCCATCGAGGAGCAGGACACGGTGTTTCAATATTTCGCAGAGTTCAGAATACACGTGAAGCAATTTTTTTAACACTGTCGGCCACACTCATAGTATAGAAATGTATGCCGGGGGCACCTTTCTCAAGAAGTTCGCGTGCCTGACGTATGCCCCATGCTATACCAGCCTCCTTAATTTCCTCCTCAGTCTTGCTCTCGCGTATGCGAGAGGCGAGTTCCTCGGGGATATCCGTGCGGAATACCTTCGGGAGCACCGTGAGCTGCGATCTTTTGGATATAGGTTTCAGGCCGGGAAGTATTGGCACCGTGATGCCTTCCGCCCTGCATCTCTCCACAAAGGAGAAATACTTCTCATTATCGAAAAACATTTGTGTAATGAGATAATCCGCTCCGTTTTCCACCTTCTGCTTGAGATAGCGGATATCGGAATCCATGTTGGGCGCCTCCTCATGCTTTTCGGGATAGCATGCCATACCATATGTGAATGGTGTCTCGATCCCGTCGATACGCATATCCTCAAGGCCAATGCCCCGGTTGAAGAGATTCACCTGATCCTGGAGGTCGGTTGCGTGGGAGTGATATTTCGTAGTGTCGGCGAAATCCTCCTGCCCTTTCACATCGCCCCGGAGCAGCATGAGATTGTTGATGCCGAGGAAATTCAGATCGAGCAGAGCATATTCCGTCTCCTCTTTCGTGAAACCCTTACATATGATATGCGGCACGGGAATAAGTCCGTATCTGTTCTGAATGGCAGCGGCAATAGCCACGGTGCCGGGGCGTTTCACCACACTGACACGTCGCAACGACCCATCCGGGAGAGTCTTATACACGTATTCGCTATGATGGCTCGTGATATTGACGAATTTCGGATCGAATTGCCGCAGTTTCTCGATAATGTCGTAGACCTTGAACACGCTGTTACCTTTAAGAGGCGGAAGGATCTCGAACGAGAATACCGGATTGCGGCTGTCGTTGATTATATCTATTATTTTCATCTTGCATCTAAATGTTACAGTGTCGCCACCGCATCATTGAGGCGCGACATCATAGTCTCGATCACCGTGCGTGGAGATGCGACATTCAGGCGCATGAAACCTTTCCCCTGAGCCCCGAACATCTCACCATCGTTGAGGGCAAGCCCCGCCTTATCGACGAAAAGACTAACCAACGCATCGTGGTCAAGACCAAGCCCGCGGCAATCGAGCCACACGAGGAAGGATGCATCAGGACGACGTGCAATGACTCCGGGGATATTCCGTTCACAATAATCGACAACATATTCAATATTGCCTTCCACATATTCAAGCATCTGGCGACGCCATTCCCAACCCTCACGGTAAGCCGAGATCGCAGCGATGTGAGAGAAGACAGGCGCGTCGCCGAATTCGTTGGCGGCGAGCCAGCCGAAGAACCTCTCGCGTAACGATCTGTCGGGAACGACAGCGAAGGAACTCACCACACCAGGTATGTTGAACGTCTTTGTCGGTGCTCCAAAAGTTATGCTTATCTCGGCTGCTTCAGGACACGACATGGCGAACGGCACATGACGTTTTCCCCAGTGGGCCATGTCGGCATGAATCTCGTCGGATATCACGATTATCCCTTTGCTCTTGCATATGATGGCGAGGCGCGCGAGCTCTTCCCGGGTCCAGATCTGGCCGGCAGGGTTGTGGGGATTGGACAGGATGAGGAGTCCGCCTCCGGGGAGCCTCTCCAAGGCCTCATAATCCATATGATACCGGCCTTCACAGTCTTCAATCAGAGGCACGTTGACGACTTTCCTCCCGTTGGATTCGGGAGTGATTCGGAAAGGGTGGTAGACAGGGGGCATTATATACACCTCATCGCCTGGACGGGTGAAGAAATTCACCACCATACCGATACCCTTGACGATGCCTGGGATATAGCTAATCCATTCCGGCTGTATCTCCCATCCGTGAAGACGCTTCTGCCATTCGATTATCGCGGGACGGTAATCGTCCGGCTCGCGGGTGTAGCCCAGCACCGGATGATCGAGCCGCCTTCGCAGTGCATCGATAATGAATGGAGGTGTAGCGAAATCCATGTCCGCCACCCATGCGGGTATTATGTCGTCGCGGCCGAACATCTCCTTGAGTCTGTCGGTCTTTATCGCACCGGTTTCGCGGCGCTCAATGATCTGATCGAAATTATATATGCTCATGGCGTAGGTTTGACAATTCGTCATAGAATATTTTACAAAGTTAACTCTTTTGGTGGAAACAAGCATAAAAATATTCAAAAAAACTTATTTTTATGCTTGCCTTGTTATCATTTCGATAAATAATAACTAAATTTGCAGTTCTTATGCAGGGCGCACCGGCGCCATAATCAAACTACCACGACATATAATGACACAAAAAAAGAACGGCAGGGACAGGGCGGTTTTCGCCACCCGTTTCGGAGCGATAGCAACGACAGTGGGCTCGGCTGTGGGGCTGGGCAATATCTGGAGATTTCCATATGAGGCCGGCATCCATGGCGGAGGCGCTTTCCTCATATGCTATATGGCATTTGTTTTCATCATCGGCATACCGGTGATATGCGCAGAGTTCTGCATGGGACGTCAGACCCGCAGCAACATCTTCGGAGCCTACCGTAAGCTCAGGCCCGGTTCGCCATGGTATCTCGCGGGATATATCGGCATACTCGCCTCCATCCTCATACTCAGCTTTTACTCCGTCGTGGCCGGATGGACTGTGGAGTACTGCCTTACGTCGGTGTTCGGCCAACTTGATTTTACCGACACCGCGACCGGACACCGTCAGTTTATGGAGATGACCACAGGCTGGCGCCCGGTGGTCTGGACAGTAGTTTTTCTCTTTTGCAATTTCATCATCCTCATCGGGGGCGTGACAAAGGGTATAGAGAGAGCATCCAACATCCTCATGCCGCTGCTGTTTCTCCTTCTTGTGTCGTTCTGCATCAATTCGTTTACGATGCCAGGTTTTTATGAGGGTTTGTCATTTCTGTTCTCCCCCGACTTCAGCAAGATCACACCAAGTGTGCTTCTCGGGGCTCTCGGTCAGGCGTTCTTCTCTCTGAGCATAGGACTTGGTTGCATGATGACTTATGCCTCTTATTTCAACAACAACAGCCGTCTCGGAAAGACTGCAATGACCACGGCCCTTCTTGATTCAATGGTGGCTGTACTTGCGGGAATAATCATCTTCCCGGCAGTTTTCTCGTTCGGTCTATCACCAGAGGCCGGTCCTACCCTTGTCTTCGAAGTGCTACCCTACATTTTCAGTCAGCTTCCCGCGGGTGTGATATGGTCGACTCTTTTCTTCCTGCTACTGTTTCTCGCATCCCTTACCTCGACGGTGTCCATGTCGGAAATATCCATCACCTATTTCTGCGAGGAGAAGAAAATGAGCCGGAAGAGGGCCACGATAGTATCATCGCTACTCGGTCTGGCAGGAGGGCTTGTCTGCGCTTTGAGTTTCGGGCCGCTGAGTCATGTGACAATCTGCGGACAGACATTCTTCTCCCTCTTCGACTATCTCTCGTCGAACATATGTCTTCCGCTCGGGGGCATGATATGCTGCGTATTTGTCGGATGGTTTGTCGATAAAAAAATAATCCGCGATCAGTTCACTGACCGCGGAAAATACCGGTTCCCACTTCTGGGGGTGCTCGTGTTCTGTCTGAAATGGATCTGCCCTATCGCGATTTTCCTGATTTTCCTTAATTCCATCGGCCTACTCCATCTTTGAGACAGGCTTTCTCAAGGGGGAGAGAAAGCACCTTGATGTATCAGTCGGGCCAACACTCAGTTTCGGCCGCTATCCCGGGGATGGTGGATTTATGATAACATGGGTCTTTCCCTTCCTTAAGCTGGCTGCGATAATCACGAAGAAGTATGACGGCATACTTGCCAAGGACGACGATGGCCGCGAGGTTGCATATCGTCATCATTGCCATGGTGATATCGGCGAATCCCCACACGAGATCGAGCGACATGACCGCGCCAAGATAGACGATCACGCCTACAGCAAGACGGTAGACCCGTATGATAACATCATTGTCTTTAATGAAACGGATGTTGGTCTCACCATAATAGTAATTAGCGATTATGCTTGTGAATGCGAAAAGAAAAATGGCGATGCTTACAAATATGGATCCATACTGATGATCACCTCCGAGTTCAGAGTCGATAGCCCTCTGGGTCAGGACGATGCCATCGTGCCCTTCAAGAAACATGTTGCTGCACAGGATAATGAAAGCCGTGGCCGTGCAGACGAGAAGCGTATCTGTATAGACACCGAGAGTCTGTATGAGGCCTTGTTTCACCGGATGGGTCACATTGGCTGTGGCGGCAGCATTTGGTGTTGATCCCTCGCCGGCCTCGTTGCTGAAGAGTCCCCTCTTTACTCCCATTATCATACCCATACCCACGGCTCCTCCGGCCGCCTGTCCGACCCCAAAGGCATTCTCTATAATCAGTGTCAGTATCTCGGGGACGCGGGCCATGTTGAGCACTACTATAACGAAGGCGAGAAGAATGTAGGCGATAGCCATCACGGGCACCACGATCTCACTGAATCTTGAAATGCGCTTGATCCCTCCGAAAATGATCATAAGTGTAAGAACCGCAAGAATCACAGCCATCCATTCACGCGGGAAAGAGAAACACTCCTCATATGCGCTCGCAATTGTATTGGCCTGCACTGTATTGAAAGCGAATCCGAAAGTGAGGGTTATGAGCACGGCGAATGTCACCGCCCACCAACGTTGGCCGATACCTTTCTGGATGTAATAGGCCGGTCCGCCCTGATAAGCCTTGTCGCCCTTTACTTTAAAAAGCTGAGCAAGCGTCGACTCCACAAAAGCACTTGCGGCCCCGAGAATGGCGATCATCCACATCCAGAACACGGCACCGGGTCCACCTATCGCTATTGCCGTCGCAACACCGGCCATATTGCCGGTGCCTACGCGGGAGGCTATCGAGATGGCGAATGCCTGGAAAGAGGTCACTGATGAGTGATGAGAGGCGCCGTTACTATCCTGCACACCATATTTTTTCCCGGAGCGCACAAGCAGCCTGCACATCTCCCCTACCATGCGAAACTGGACACCCCTTGTAAGGATCGTGAAAAGTATAGCCACCGCAAGGAGGGACAGAACCATAACATAATCCGTGAGGACGCCGCTGACCGCGGAAACTATTTTTTCAATCATATAAAGCGGTTTTTTAGATTCAACAAATAAGAGTGTGTTAAAACTAACACACGCCGAGAGTGCGTATGAATTTATAGCCCTCTGAAATACCCGCAGAAGGCATATTAGCATTGAGATCAGCGGAACATCGCTTCCAGCCGCTGACTGTCGAGCATACAGAAAATGCGGTTGCCGTTGGGTGTATATGCCGGATCGGGCAATGCGAACAGTTCACCCACAAGATGTTCCATTTCGTCGCCGGAGAGACGTTGCCCCCCCTGTATCGCGGCCGAGCGGGCCATCATAAGCGCGATACGCGACAGGAGCTCACCGGATGTTGATCCCTCGGTTCCATAGTTCTCCCCTCCCTCACATACGGAGTCAAGGATGCGGAGCACTACATCACGAGCGTCAATGTCTTTCAAAAGAGCCGGTACAGACGTTATCCTCCATCTGTCGCCTTCATCATATTCAAGTGTGAAGCCAAGTCTTCCGAGTTCCTCTGTCACAGCGCCGAGAGCCTCGCGATGTTCCGGATCGAGAACCACCGACTCCGGGAACATCATACGCTGCGACACCTGCTCCCCCTGATTGATCTTCCGCAGATATCGCTCATAGAGAATCTTCACATGTGCCCGATGCTGATCGATGATTATAAGACCTTCGCGGGATGTGGTTATGATATAACGCATTGCATGCTGCACGCAGAAGGAACTTATTGAAGCTTCATTTCCATCCTCGCTTTCCTCCCCGAAGATACCGTTGGCAGCCTCGGGTGCGGTCTCAGGAGATATACCGACCGCACCTGCCACAGGTGCATCCGAATGAGGCGCCGAAGATGGCTGCCGTTCCCCTCCTACAGTATGGAAGCCTCTGGCTCCGTTCATGAAATCTGAATAAAGCGATTCCCAGTCGCGGGGCACAGGGTCACTCTTTGTGTATTGCCGGGCAGGGAAAGGATTGACGGGGAGATCAAAGTCGGATGGAGATTCGGCAAAAGGATTGTAGTCTGCCGTCAGGTCGAGCGTCGGTTTTTCCGGCAATTCTCCGGGAGGCAGTGGATCAACGGGGAGCACGTCGCTGTTGAAATCTATAGACGGGACGGCTCCGTATTTGCCAAGAGCAGCTTTTACCGAGGCCTGTAGTATAGGCCAAATCTCCTGTTCGTATTCGAATTTAATCTCGTTTTTTGTGGGGTGTATATTCACGTCGATCGTTGACGGATCGACAGTGAATTTCAAGAAATAGCAAGGCTGGGTGTCGGCGGCGATAAGGGAATCGTAGCAGTTCATCACAGCCTTGTGGAAATATGGATGGCGCATATTTCTCCCATTCACAATAAGGTATTGGAGGGGATTGCGTCGCCTCGCGTATTCCGGACGCGATATGAATCCGGAGATTTTTATGAGCGAAGTATCTACCTCCACGGGAAGCATATGCATGTCGAGACTATTTTTCCAAATATCGCCGATACGTTGCTTGAAAGTGCCGGCGCGCAGGTCAAGCACACGGGTTCCGGTATCGATACTCATCCGGATGTTGTTGTTGACAAGAGCGAGCCGTTCGAATTCCCTCATTATATTAGAGAGTTCCACACTGTCAGACTTCAGGAACTTACGCCGCGCCGGGACATTGAAGAATATATTTCTCACCATTATGTTGGTGCCCTGCTGGCACGCGCATGGTTCCTGAGTCTCCACCTGAGAGGCATTTATTACAAGATGCGTGCCGATAGGTGAACCTTCGGTGCTTGTCTTCATCTCAACCTGCGAGATAGCGCATATTGATGGAAGCGCCTCGCCGCGGAATCCCATCGTATGGAGAGTGAACAGATCGTCGGCTCCACGTATCTTTGAAGTGGCATGTCGCTCAAACGCCATGCGAGCGTCGGTCTCACTCATACCTTTGCCGTTGTCGACGACCTGTATCAGAGTACGACCGGCATCCTTGATGAAGATCTTAATGTCGGTAGCGCCGGCATCAACGGCGTTCTCCACCAGCTCCTTTATCACGGAGGCAGGGCGCTGAATCACCTCACCGGCCGCAATCTGGTTGGCCACGGAGTCAGGAAGAAGTTTTATAATATCGCTCATTTCACCTCCTCTTTAGTCGTTGTTTCCTCCTGACCGGAGTTGGTGTCTGATTGCTCAGATGAGTTTTTTTCAGATGATTCCTCTTCGTTTTCCACGGCTTGTTCGATCTGCCCGGAATTTTCCTCAACAGCCTTCAGCTCGTCAGCCATCTCCTCCTCGCTTTTCTCTACCCCAGACAGAGTGACGCCCTCCATAGGATTTTCCAGGGGACGGTTTACCGGCGCAGGACGCGAGGCCGGGAAAGATTTGGGAGTTCCAAAATCAGAGGGAGAGTTGAAATACATCTCAAGTTCGTCGCTGACTTCGCCAAGATTGTCTTCCCATCGCCATCGGTCGCCGACTCTTTCCCTCACAGGACGCAAAGCTTCCCACCAATGGAACTGACGCAGATATTGCTGAGATTTCTTGACCATGAAAAGAGGAGTGACCGTACCGCTGACCTCAGGCCACATCTTCAGTTTTTCCATCTTGCCGCTGTCGAGCAATATTGTCAGGTAGGAACTCTCGGCAGCCACGAGACGGTTGAAAGTTGAATCGCTTTCCTGCGGCAGAAATATCGTCTCCACGTTGCCCGACACCTCAAGACTGCGGATCGTCTGGTTGGCGAAACGGGCGAAGAGTTTTTTGCCGGCAAGCTGATTGTAGAAATCCTCGTCGACATGTTCGGACAACATCCCCGACTCGGGCAACAGCGCCCAGTCGGCTGTCGAGTCGTTGAAATGCACGTCGATTCGGTTGCCCGTCACCTGACGCTCACCGCTCCAGACCACAGGCTTGCGGAACATATAAAGCATAGAATCCCTCTCTACGATGACCATCGAGTCGGCCACCCCCTGCAGATCCTGCTTGAAGAAACGAGCGCGATGATAAGCGAGCGCGATATGAAAATCTTTCGGCACAAGAGGTATGGAGTCCTTCTTTGAAATGGAAGCGGAATCGCCGGCCATTATGGCCAAAGAGTCAATTCCGGCAGGTGATCCGGCTACAGGAACCGAATCAGATCCCGGCCTTGTGTGCTCGTCCCGCGATAGGCGTACCCCCACTGAGTCAGGTGTTATGTCAGCGGTAGATGGAGAAACCAGGGCTGTTGAATCAAGCGCCATGACCTTCGACGGCACAGGGGGTTGCGGTATGGGCGGGGTCGTATTTCCCTTAGGTTTCTCCTCTTGGGGTATAGCAGCCTGAAGCATGCGCAGGGGTGCTTCGGCAAGAGGTGCGATGAGAGAGAAGAAGATATCATCGAGCCAGATCAGGCCATCTTCCGCACGGGCGATGATCCGGCCGGCGTATTCCGGGAACCCGGAGGCTGTCCAGCGTCGCGAAGCAGCCACCATCTCCTGAATGATATAAGTCTTAATCGTGTCGGCACGCAGAAAGAGAGTGTCGCCCTGCGAATACTCCATCAGAAGAGGATATTCAGTAGACATAGCTTCTTTCGTGGAGTCGTTGTATATGCCGAATCCTCCGATAAGGGTTGTCTTGTGGGCTGTGTCGGTCAACACCATAGGCATGCCGTTCTTGGCAGGGTCGCGAAACATGTAAGCGCGGCTTATGCGCGTATGTTTGTCGTAGAGAATAGAGTCTCCCTCCAGAGTTGTGACATTATTGTTGGAGTCGCGGTGTATTATCATAGACCGTGTCAGGAGCTCCGCGTTACCAATATTCGTGTTGTAGACTCCACGATGAGTTATGATAGTGTCGTTAGCTCCCTGAATCTCGGTCTTGCTCTCGATGCGGGCTATGTGGGTATCGGTGTTGTAGTGGAGAGTGTCAGTGAGCATCGTGTAGCCGTCTTCATTGTTGACGAGGACTACGTCAGTATAGAAATCAGCGTTTTTAGTGCCGGGAGAATACTCACCATAGAGCGATGTGAGTGTATTTACCTTATCATCTATCGTGCCCCACCGGTTGTACCATCCCAACTCCATGGCGAGGCTGTAGTCGAGACTGTCGGTTGTCAGTGTGACATCGCGGTTTATCAGTTTCACTTTCTGATAAGACGGGCCGTTCTTAAGACGTGCCATACGTTCGTTGCCTTCATAATAAAGCTTGTCGGCATATACGAACAGCGTGTCGCCCTGCTCCATGCGTACGTGTCCGAAGGCATCAAGAGAGTTTAAGTCCGGATAGTAGTATGCCGAGTCGCAAAACATCCACATGCCAGCCTGCCGGAACTTCACATTCCCTTTCACAATCTGGCGCTGGACAGTGTCGTAAGTAGCCACCTTGAAGAGGCTATCGGCCTGTTCGAGGAAAATCTTGTCCTGACGGTATCTGTTTGCTCCGGGTATCTCCGGCTTTATCGGCCGTGTAGGCTTGGGGCGAGTGAACGACTCCTCCTTCTGCACCGCCTTTTTCTTACGATCCTGCTGGGCATACGCCTGCATGCCTATATTCACGACAAAACCTGCCGCCACGACAAAGAGCGCGGCGGCATTCATGATTTTTCTGTCAAGAAAGTCTATTTTCATCCTTTTGCATATGCCGCAGCCGGCATCATCTTAATTCACCTCCTTTACCCAGCCTTGGTAATGGAAGTCGCAGTTATCCCAGCCGTCTTCGATCCTGACGTAGGTATCTTTGATTTTTTTCTCAAGCCATTCCTTGAGCACCTCCTGTTTCTTATGGTTTATATACATGTCTTTGATCATGTTATAATCATCGGAGAGGTTGGCTCTGTGGCCCGGTGTACGGCTTGCGAGCTTGACGATTGCTGCTATATCCTTGTTCTTGGCGGCGTCTTTCATCACGAAAGCCTCACTGATATCACCGGAATTCATGTTCTCGATCCTCCGGGCGATTTCCGGGGGGAGCTCCTGCATCTCAAAGCGGCTGCTTCCCTCGTTGACACTGTTCATGGTCTTATTCATCATGAGGCCGTTGTTGTTGCGGGTATCCTTATCCTGGGAGATATACCTCGCGGCTTCCTCAAAGGGGAAAGCCCCGCCGACAATCTCCTTACGGACAGAGTCGAGACGGTTGGTCGACACCCTGAGGTCTTCATCACTGACATGCGGGGTGAGAAGAATATGGCGCACATTGACCTGGTCGCCGCGCTTCTCTATGAGCTGCATTATATGATAGCCGTATTCAGTCTCAACAATTCTCGACACCTTCTTGGGGTCGCTAAGGTTGAAGGCGACGTTGGCGAACTCGGGCACGAATCGCGCCCTACCGCTGAGGCCGAGCTCTCCGCCCTGCATGGCGCTGCCGGGATCCTCGCTATACATGATGGCGAGCGTGGAGAAATCGGCATCTCCCCTGTTGACACGGTCGGCGAAGTCGCGCAGACGGGCTTTGACATCGTCGATCTCCTGACGTGGTATGTTGGGATTGAGCGACACGATCTGCACCTCAACCTGCATAGGAACGTAAGGCACGCTGTCGGGGTCAAGGCTGTCGAAATACTTCCTGACATCGTTGGGAGTTGCCTTCACGTCTTTTGTGAGGTTCTGTTGCACCTGCTGCACAATGGCACCGTTGCGTGTCACCTCGAGAAGACTCTCGCGGAGCATAGGTATGGGCTTGCGGAAGTATTCCTCGACCTTCTCCTTCGATCCGAGCTGCGAAATGAAGAAATTGATCCTTTGCTCCACCATGGCGTGCACACGGCTCTCGGGAGCCTCGATGGTGTCGATCTTCGCCTGATGCAGATACAGTTTCTCAACCGCTATCCTTTCCGGGAGCACACAATACGGATCGCCGGATATCACCTCCCCTTCCGAGCGGAGCTGCTGATAAAGTTCCTCCACATCGGAACGGAATATCGCCTGGTCGCCGACTATCCAAACCACTTCGTCGACAACGTTCTTTTTAGGTCCGGCAGCCAGACAGATGCCCGAGAGGGCGAGCATGGCCATGGCCGGCATAATCATTCTTCTATTTTTCATCTTTCAGATTCTTATTCTCTTTATTTCTGTCGGGAGCCGTCCTTCTGTGAGTCAGCGGGTCGTAGCCCACTGCCTGAAGGCGGTTCTCGTTGATTGCTTTCTTTATGAGTGATCTCACAAGTGCCTGCTCATAGTCTGCTATCTTAGCCTGCTCGAGTATGGCCGATATCCTTTTTGATGCAAACTCGAAAGGAAGTTCGCTGCCGGCCGGGAGATAGTCGCTGACATGCAGGAGATACGTCTGTCCGTCGGCCGATGTCTCGAAATTGCGCGTGGAGGCCAGAAACGCATCAGGATCGTAAAACCGGTAAGGTATCTGGTCGGCGATAAGCGACCAGTCGACCCATTCATCGATGAAATAGTCATACTGGATCGCTTCGCCGATCCAGTTTTTTTCCAGACGGTCAATGCCTGCCTCTGTCGCGCTGAAAACGCTCTCCCTTACATCGTCGATACCGATCGACGATGTGGGTATCTTCAGATAAATGCCTTTTACGAGCGGAGTTTCGGCAATCATCTCGGCCCTGTGGCTGTCGTAGAAGGAGCGGACGGAATCCGGACTTACCTTAAACTGGCGACTGTCTCTCATCCGCTTCATGTATTCCGCCACGATAAGACGATTGCGGTAGGCCTCGACCTTCCGTTCGATATCCTCAATCTCCGGAAGCTTGCTGGCGGCCATGTCGGCAAGTACCATGCCTGCCACCCAGTTGTCGGTGATGCTGTGGAAAAGGGCCACACTGTCGGAGGGAGAGATACCCACAGGTATGCGACGCACCACGTCATCCACGGTTAGCGCGGAATCTCCCATGCACAGCAACACATCAGATCCTGTAACCGCAGGCACGGGATGAGAGCATGCCGAGACAGACGCCGCCACAAAGAGCACAGCCATTCCACGGCTGAGGGAACGGCCTATCCCGCGGACGTTAACCGACCTCGCTGCCCGATTTTTAACCGGGGTTGACGGCGCTTGATGATTAAACGGATGTCTCACTTTATTTTTGCGAATTCCTTTTCGTAGACAATCACTTTATATCTCTCCTTCATATCCCTTATCCATTCTTTTTCGAGCTTGCCATCATCCTTTCCTGAATCGCGGTTCCAGATCCTTGATACGCTTATCTCATAGAGCAGGGTCCCATCGCGGTACTCATCAAGAAGATTCCTGTAGCCTGCGACGTTATCATACAACCAGTCCATCTCAATATCCCTGAGATGGCGCAGGACAGAGTCGCCGGCAGTGTACGGGGATATCTCCCCTCTCCGTGCCTCATCCCTCATTCGGGCGAAGGCGATACTGTCAATCCCAAGGGAATGTTTTGCCGCAAGACGCTCAATCTCGTGAAGCATCACGAGTCTGTGGCGGGGATCGCGAGGATCCTGAACACGATGTAAGACCTCCTCCCGCAGTTCATTGACTCCCGGAGCGGGGCGTGATCCCGTGCGAAGGATGATATGCCATCCGAAAGCGCTTTTCACAGGCTGCGACATCTCTCCGTCAGAAAGGGAGAATGCCGCTTTCTCAAACTCCGGCACCATGTCTCCGCGGCCGAACCATGAAAGGTCGCCTCCAAGGGGAGCCGAACCTACATCGTCAGAGCATCTGCGGGCGAAATCAGGGAAAGCTGACATGTCAGCTTTCAGGAGATTGTATATGCTGTCGATTTCCTTCCTGGCTTCCTTCTCTTTTTCGGGGGACGCACCGGGCGCGACAAATTTCAGGATATGCGAGGCCTTTATACGGCCGGCAGACTGACGTCTTTCCCCGGCTTTCACCACATGATAACCGGCCGGGGTGCAGATCATTTCCGAAACACACCCGTCAGGAAGAGAATAGACCGCTGACTCAAATGAATAAGGGTATCTTCCGGCGGATATATATCCCAGACTTCCACCTTTAGGCGCAGAAGACTTATCTTCCGAATAATGGGAAGCGAGAGTAGAGAAGTCTTCTCCATGTCTTATAAGGCCGATGATGCTGTCGATGCGGTTACGGGCGTGGATGTCCGCTTCCGGATCCTGCTTCCTGAAAAGCATGATATGGCTTGCCTCCACATCTGTCAGACTCCGTTCAGCCTGCTCAGTCACAAAAGACTCAAGATAAACGGAATCCACAAGACAGGGACGGGCAAGTTCCTCGCGGAAGCCGCGCATTTCGTTGAGAAAGGAAGCCGTGGTGTCAAGACCAGCAGCCATTGCATCGGCCACCTTCATACGGAACACCTCGAAGAGGGGAAGGTATTCTGACGGCGACATATGAACCTCCATTGTGTCGGCGTTCTTCCGGTAATAATACTCAAACATAGAGCGCCTCACTTTTTCGGGACCTATTGTCATGACCACAGGATCATCGGCCGCCATGCCCTGAAAGGCAGACAGCGACAAGACAAAGACTGAAAGAAAAGCGCTCCTGGTCATAGACGCGATGCTGGGATTGGAGATTGCATATATCTTCGAAGCGGTTAAGCACGACTTCTTTAGTTAAACGTGTGTGGGGCCATAAAAGTATAAGAGAATATATGAATAGGGCGCCACGGCGGCAAAATCATGCCAAAAGCCGTATGTGCGCCCGCTTCATGTCAGTTGCCCATCTCGGAGAGGAATTTCACCCTCACAAGCCTTATCTCCTCTTCGGTGAACTCGTCGCCGAGTTCCTGGATGGCCGCCTCAAGATCGTCTTCCTGGCTTTCGCGGAAGAAATCCATAATGTCGAGTTCGTGGTCCTCGTCCATTATTTCATTGAGGAAATAGTCGATGTTTATTTTTGTTCCGGCCTCCACGATCTGTTCAATCTCGTCGATCAGTTCGGTGAACTCAAGACCGTTGCTTTCAGCGAGCTCCTCAAGGTCAATTTTCCTATCGATGCTGTGAATGATAGATATCTTCAGCTTGCTCTTGTTGGCCATTGACCGCACGCGTATATCTTCCGGGCGCTCGATCTCGTTCTCATCGACGTGTCTCTTGATCAATTTCACAAACTCGTCGCCGTAACGTTTCGCTTTTCCGGCCCCCACTCCGGGAATATTGGCGAGTTCGTCGATAGTGATGGGATATGTGGTGGCCATTGCCTCGAGGCTCGGTTCCTGGAAAAGCACATAGGGAGGGAGCTGAAGTTTCTTGGCCATCTTCTTCCTGAGATCCTTGAGCATATTGTAGAGCATAGGATCGGCGGCGCATGCGGCGCCCCCCTTGATCTGAGGTTCTATCTCGGTGTCGGTGAAATCGTTGTCTTCCACAATCTTGAAAGATGTTGGCTTCTTCAAGAATTTCTTCCCTTTTGCGGTGACCCTGACGATTCCGTAGTTTTCGACATCTTTCTCAAGATAGCCGGCAATGGCAGCCTGCCTTATTACGGACGCTATCATTTTTTCATCAGCTCCCGACAGACATCCGAATTCCTCGATGCTGTCGTGATGGTAGGAGCGGACCTCGTCGGTGGCCCTACCGATAAGAACGTTCACCAGATAGTCAGGATTAAATTTTTCCTTCAGTGCGATAGCTGTCTCAATGACAGCGCAAAGTTCTTCTGTTGCTTCCACTTGTGTCTTAGGATTTAAACAATTGTCGCAATTGCCGCAATTCTCAGCGTCGTATTGCTCTCCGAAATAATGTAGTAGTATTTTTCTCCGGCATACTGACGATTCGGCATAGCTTGCCGTTTCGGCAAGCAGATGGCGTCCGATCTCCTGCTCGGCAGCCGTCTTGCTCTGCATCAGCTTGTCGAGTTTCTGTAGGTCTTTGTTGGTGTAGAATGTTATGCATCTTCCCTCTCCCCCATCACGCCCGGCACGCCCGGTCTCCTGATAGTATCCCTCAAGGCTCTTTGGAATATCGTAATGTATCACGTATCTGACATCGGGCTTGTCAATACCCATTCCGAAAGCTATGGTGGCCACTATTACGTCGGTCTTCTCCTGGAGGAACGCATCCTGGTTGTCGGAACGGGTCACGGAATCCATTCCGGCATGATATGGCAGCGCTTTTATGTCGTTGAGCTTAAGCGTCTCGGCGAGCTCCTCCACTTTCTTGCGGCTCAGGCAGTATATTATTCCTGATTTCCCGGGATTATTCTTAATGAAACGGATTATCTCACGATCGACATCCTTTGTCTTCGGGCGTACCTCATAATAGAGGTTCTGACGGTTGAAGCTCGATTTGAACACTTTTGCATCGAGCATTCCAAGATTTTTCTGAATGTCGTGCTGCACTTTCGGGGTGGCCGTGGCAGTCAGGGCAATCAGGGGCCTTGTGCCGACCTCGTTTATTATTGATCTTATGCGCCGGTATTCCGGACGGAAATCGTGGCCCCATTCAGATATGCAATGGGCCTCATCGACAGCATAGAAGGAAATCCTGACATTGCGCATGAAAGCCATGTTCTCCTCTTTAGTGAAGGATTCAGGCGCCACATAAAGGAGTTTGGTGCGCCCGGAAAGCACATCAGATTTGACTTGGTCGGCCATAGCCTTGTTGAGCGAGGAGTTGAGGAAGTGCGCCACTCCGTCGTCTTCGCCATAGTTGCGCATGGCGTCGACCTGGTTTTTCATCAGGGCGATGAGAGGAGAAATGACAATCGCCGTACCCTCCGACATGAGGGCCGGGAGCTGATAGCACAGAGATTTCCCGCCGCCCGTGGGCATAAGCACGAAGACATCATCGCCGTCGAGAAGACTGCTGATGATTTCGAGCTGGTTGCCTTTGAACTGGTCGAAGCCGAAATTGTATTTCAAGGCTTCGTGAATCGCTTTGATGTCTGCCATGGTGGTGTGAGGTTCGAAGATTCATATTGTCCGGACATTATGTCCGGGGGTCGCCCGCTTGGGTAGACTTTATTACAAAGTTAAAAAATTTTCACCACATTTCAATTATCATCGCCGAAATTTTTCTGTCAGGGCATATAAAAAAGACTTCCGTCGTGTGGAGACGGAAGTCTTTTATATGTGTCGCGACGCCGGAGCGCCAAGGTGTCAGTTGTCAGAGATCGTTGTTTTCTCGAAGTGGGCCTTCTCAAGCTGTTTCTGCACGTATTGCGCGTCGACAGTGAATTTCTTCACCGGATCTGACGGCACCTCATACATGGCGTCAACCATGATTGTCTCCACAATCGAACGTAAGCCCCGGGCTCCAAGCTTATATTCGACAGCCTTGTCGACGATAAGGTCAAGGGCATCATCAGTAAATTCAAGTTCGACACCGTCAAGCAGGAAAAGTTTCTTATATTGCCTTACGATAGCGTTTTTCGGCTCCGTCAGGATCTTGCGGAGCGCTTTCTTGTCAAGAGGCTCGAGACTTGTCAAGATCGGCAGACGTCCGATAATCTCCGGAATCAAACCGAACGATTTGAGATCCTGCGGCATGACGTAGCGCATGAGATTCTCACGCTGCTTTTTGCGTGCCGATTCATCGTGGCCGTATCCTACCACATGGGTATTCAGCCTCGAGGCGATCTTGCGTTCAATGCCGTCGAAGGCTCCTCCGCAAATGAAGAGGATGTTTTTAGTGTCGACAGCTATCATCTTCTGTTCGGGATGCTTTCTGCCGCCGTTGGGTGGCACGAGCACGGTCGATCCCTCGAGAAGCTTCAGCAATCCCTGCTGCACGCCTTCGCCACTGACATCACGGGTAATGGAGGGATTGTCGCTTTTGCGGGCGATCTTGTCGATTTCATCGATGAATACAATACCCTTCTCAGCTTTCTCAACATCGTAGTCGCAATTCTGGAGCAGACGCGTGAGAAGGGATTCGATATCTTCACCGACGTATCCGGCCTCAGTCAGGACAGTTGCATCGACAATGGCAAACGGCACATTGAGAAGCCTCGCGATTGTTTTTGCCAGCAGGGTTTTCCCGGTGCCTGTCGGCCCGACAAGTATGATGTTTGATTTCTCAATATCGACATCGTCATCAGAGGCAGACTGGTTGATTCTCTTGTAGTGGTTGTAGACCGCCACGGAGAGATATTTTTTTGCTTCCTCCTGACCAATGATATATTGATCGAGGAATTCCTTTATCTCACGCGGAGTCGGGACTGAAGACACCTCCTCATTCGCCTTCTTTTTCGTCGCTTTCCCACGAGACGCGAGCTGACGGTCGCGAGTGTCATCAATAAATTTGATGCAGTCGGTGCAGAGATTCAAGCCGTCGAGCACGGTCACCACGGGATTGGCGGCTGAGTCGACGGTGCCGCACATCGAGCACATCAAGCCCGGTTTCTTAGTAGCCATCTTTTATGTGTAGTTATTTCTCTTCTTTCTTGGGGTTGACAAGCACTTTGTCGATCATGCCATATTCCTTGGCCTCTGACGCGATCATCCAGTAGTCGCGGTCGGAATCCGCCTCCACTTTGGAGAAGGGCTGTCCGGAATGCTCGGAGATGATGCGGTAGAGCTCCTCCTTGAGTTTGAGTATCTCTCTCGCGGTGATCTCGATATCGGAGGCCTGCCCCTGGATGCCCCCCATCGGCTGATGAATCATCACCCGCGAATGAGGGAGCGCGAAGCGCTTGCCGTGCTGGCCGGCAACAAGAAGCACGGCGGCCATAGATGCGGCCATGCCGGTGCAGATGGTGGAAACATCGCTGGAGATATACTGCATCGTGTCGTAGATGCCGAGGCCGGCATAGACTGATCCGCCAGGGGAATTGATATAAATGGAGATATCTTTCTCTGGATCGATAGAATCGAGATAGAGGAGCTGAGCCTGGATGATATTCGCGCTCGTGTCGGTCACCTGTGTGCCCAGGAAGATGATACGATCCATCATAAGGCGTGAGAAGACGTCCATCTGGGTGACGTTGAGCTGGCGCTCCTCCAGGATATAGGGGTTCATATAGTCGGCTGAGGGAAGCTGCGATGTGAGCCCCGCGGCCTGTCGGTCAAGATATTTCTCATAACCGTCGAGAGTGTTCGAACTCATGCCGAGATGTCCGACGGCGAATTTTCTGAAGTCGTTTTGCATATGTTGAATGTGATTTGACAGACCGCATCGAAGGCGGTCATTATTTTTCGGGATTATGCCTGACAGAATTGACATGCAAAATCCGTGCCAAAAAACATACGGCCCGGTCCGCGTGAGTCGTTCACTCGGCCCGGGTCGTGCGTTTCTATCGTCGTGGAGTGTCTCAAGCCTGCTCGCCGGCGGAGATGAAGAGCTTCTGGAAGTCTTCCACGCTCACCTCTTTGCCGTCGAGGGTTACGTTCTCCTTGATTACTTCGAATACCTTACGGTTGAGGGCATTCTGGGCAAGCATCTCACGCTGTTTTTCCTCTTTCACTACCTCCTGGGCATAGCGCTCTATGATCTGCTCGTTCAAGCCTGCGGCGCCATACTGCATGAGCTGGCGAGCCACGACTCCGCGTGCCTCGTCGAGCACATCCTCGTCGCTGACTTTCACGCCGAATTTCTCAGCCACATTGTCGCGGATGAGATCCCACTCGAGCTGGGGACGGAGCTTGTCGAATTCCTCATCGATGTTTTCGGCTTTCATGGCCTCGTTCTGACGCATGAGGAAATCCTTGAGGATCTGCTCGGGAAGTTCCAGGCGTCCGACAGCGTTCTGCACAGCCTCCTTGGCATCGATAGTGAAGCGGTAGTTGGAGTCGTTGGAGAAGTTCATCGCGATAAGCTCCTTGACGGCGGCACGGAATTCCTCCTCATTGTGGGCCTTGTCTTTGCCGACGGCATTGTCGAAGAACTCCTGGTTCATCTCAGCGGGTTTGAGCACGATGATCTCCTTTATCTCAAAGTTGAAATCACCCTTGTGGGCATCAACGTCAGCCTTGTCGATATTGAGCATCGACGACATCTCGGTAGGATTGGCATCACAGGTGGCTGCAGGATTGAATCTCACCACATCGCCTACTTTCTTGCCTTCGAAGAGTTTTTTCTGATCTTCGTTCTTGAAGTGGACAGGGGCGATGATGCCGTTCTCCACGACTACTCCACCCTCTTTCACAGAGCCATCCTCGTTAAGCTCAGTGATGGTGCCTTTCACCACTGCATCCGGCTCCATCTCCTCTCCGGGCTCCTGACGGCCGAAACGACGGCGGAGAGCCGTGATCTGCTCCTCGACCATGCTGTCGGGGACGATTATGTTGTAGTAGGGCACGTGAAGATCCTTGTTGACATGGTTGTCGAACTCGGGAGCGACTCCGACCTTGAACTTGAAAGTGAAGTCTTTGTTGTTGATGTCGAAATTATTGTCGCTCTCGGGCACGGGCTGTCCGAGCACCTGAATCTTGTTCTCCTTTATATAATTGAATACAGCGTCTGCCACCTCTTTGTTGACCACGTCGTATTTCACGGCGGTGCCATATTTCTTGGCGATGAGTCCGGCGGGCACATGACCCGGACGGAAACCGGGCTCGGCGTGCTTCTTGCCGATCTCTTTGAGCTGTCTTGTCACTTTGTCAGCGTAGTCTTTCTCCTCGAGGGTCACGGTAAGTTCGCCGTTGACGTTGTCGAGTTTTTCGTAATTTACGTTCATCTTGACTTTTATCTGGATTTATTTAATTGTTTCTTAAGATTCTACAATTATTCAGCGGCCCTCAGGCAAAGCCCGGCGCCACAATTCCGGATGCAAAGGTATTAAAAATTCTCCGCCTCCGCAAATTTTCAGCCTTTTAAGTTGCCCCGGCTTTCTAACAACGCGGGCCGGAGCTGCAGATGATATTTCATGCCTGCAGCTCCGATCTTATAGAGTGTATGTATTTCAATGATCATCTAAGAATCTGAGATGACAGCATTATTTGAGAATTCCAGACGAAGCACTGCCTTGCTGGCGCAGCTCATTGCGCTGATCAATTTTCTTACCGAATCCGAAAGTATAGGTCACTGCGAGATTGAACCATGCATGTCCATCTGCCGCATCTATTTTCCAAACGATATTGTCGTAGTAGCGGCTTGTCTCAGTAATCTTGCACCCTTCCCAGCCATTCCATCTGAAAAGATTGATGGCAGAGGCTCTTATGGTCCAGTGGGAGTCGCCCCAACCGGCAGAGAGCTGATAGCTGCTTCTATAGTTTGCCCATTTGCCGAATTTTGATCCTTCGCTTTTCCCCATCGGGGCTCGATAGTAGAGGGAGAAATTGAAATTGCCCAGATAATATTTACCCGACAAAATGAAGGTTAGATGGGATTTTGTCCAACCGTAAGGAGTGCCGTTATGACAGAGATTGTCTTCGAGTGTCCCTGACAGACTCAAAGAACGGTCGAAAAGATTCAGAGAACCGTTCATGCCTATTGTATGCTGATTATATCGACCCATAGGCTGTTTGATCGTACGCAATATCCCGGTTGGTGTCGACTCATAATCAAAGACGTAGCGGTTGGCAAGTATAAACATATAATAGTATGTGCTGAATGTGAATTTCTTACCGGGTATAAAATTGTATGACAATCCGAGGTCGAATGATCTATCCGGCACGAGGTTTGGGTTGCCGGTATAGCTCATAAGATGGTTGGCCTTTAGCACATTCTCGCTAAGGTAGCTTGCTGAAGGTTCCCACGTGGCGTTGTGAAACTCAAGAGAGAGTGTGTGTTTCTTATGGAATGTATATTGAATCCACAAATCTGCCCATGGATGCGTTCTTTTAGTTTTTATGCCTGTTACATTAGACCAAAATGTCGTTACCCCAATACCACCTTTGGCATAAAGACAATCATTCTGGTAAGTGTAGTCCACGCCTGCGCCTAATGTAGTCCCCTTTGATTTATCGTATGATTTCACTGACCCGGTGTAATGTGTGTGCGAAGTTTCATGAGAGCTTCTAATAAAGGAGTAAATCGAGTTGTGCTTGTCAAAACTATGGAAATAGCTTATCATCCCGAAAAGATCATGAGTATCGTCATAAGCTCCGTTCACTACCGGTGAAAATCCCTTCTCCATATAACTACTTAATTCATCAGTATGTGAATAATTGTACTGAGGTGTGAAAGTTAATGAATTGTTTCCGCCGAACTTGAAAAAATAGTTCCCGGAATAATTTATAAAGCGACTTTTGTCATCGGCGATCAAGTCATAATCGGAAAGGGGATAGTCTGATGGGAAGTATCTTACTGTGCCATGACTGTTGTTTTTCGGTCTGCGGTCAATGGAGCCGGAGAGTGTCGAGGTAGCCGTAACGTTATCGGAATTGTATGTTGCGCGGAAAGTAGCGTATGTTTGGTTGCGTTTGAGTCGTGCTCCCTCTGTTGACGAATATCTGGAGAACTCCTTTATTTTGCCATCTTTCTGGAGAAGACGATAAGTTTCCTCCTGTTCCTGTCCTGAGTGAGGAGTGCTGTGATAGAATCCCATAACCATTAGATCATAGCACATCTTTTTGTATTGGAAACGGCTGTTGACCTGAACGTTACCAGAATTGAATATGAAATTCTCATTGGCGAATGTCTTCAGATAGCCGCCATACTCATACTGCTGCATGATGAAGTTTATCACATGGGCTTCACCGTGGAATCTCGGGTCTTTCGGATAGTCGAGATATTCAACCCTCTTCACATCGCGCATGTTCATGCCCTGCATGTCGCCTTTATTAGCGGGTATTCCGTTGAAATAAATAGAAATCGACTTTCCGTTGAATGTCTCGACTGTGCCTTTTACCGGATCTACTTTCACCTGCGGCAAAGGCAGACGCGAGAGCAGGTCGACGGCATCGATGGAGGCGTTTTTCTGACGGGTATTCGGGATGGCCACAGTCCTGTCGGGATAGTTGATCTCCGTGTCACCCTCGACTGTTACGGCATTGAGCCTTACTGGTAGCTCATCCATGCAGATATCGCCCATAGCGAAAGTCCGTGCTTTTTCAAAACGTGTGCGGAAACCTATACTGCTGATTTTGGCAAGAAGGTCGCGCCGGTCGCAGGGGATTGTGAAATAACCGTCTTTGTCAGTCACTCCGTAGGTCACTATGGCCGAGTCAGCCGGATTCAGCATCATGACGGTGGCGAACGGCACGCTTTCCCCCTCCTTGTCAACGGTTCGGCCTGTGTAATGGTATTTCCCTTTCTGGATAGCCTCCACATAGATTGTATTTCCCTTTGTCCTTACGGTGACGGCGTTTACTCCGATGATCTTTCTCACGGCGGTGAGAAGATCGTCGGTAGAGACGCGGCATGTCGTGGCGTAATCCTCAAGCTCGTCATAGATGAAATTGATCCGTGCGTCCGGATTGTCTGTCATGAGCAGGGTGAGCGCTCGGGGTATCGGCGTCGACTTAAAGTCATGATCATATCGATGGGCTAAGCATGGAAGAGACAGGAGGGCAATTGCAGATATAGTAATGAATCGTTTCATTTCACAGTTATTATGTTGTCGTGTAGTGTGAGATTTATCTGGTCGAATGTGTTGAGCATTTCCACTACATCTTCCAGTGCCTCATCTTTTTCCCATTTAAAATAGAGTCTAAGCTCGCGGTTCGCTTCCGGCAGATATTCCACTCTGCATGCATGTATGGCCGCGATACGGCTCAATATTGAATCGAGGCGTTGATTCTCAAACACCTCCAATCCTTGCCCCGGCATTGGTAGCTCATTTGCGGTCGCGGTGTCACAGTAGATTTCGGGCACCGGTGTCTTAGCGACAAGCGCCGGGACAGTGTCGTTTCCTGTGGCATTTTCGTCCTTGGAAATGGCCTTTCTGTGAATCGTTATTCCAGCTCCGACCGCCAATCCGGCAAGTATCACTATAGAAGCTGCGGCTGCCACCTGCCGCAGTGAGAGGACGTTGAAACTTCGACGCCCCGGTTTTTTGCTCACGAATCGTCTGAATTCCTGCTCCACCTCTTCCCCGTCGAGCTCGGGAGCAGAGAATAAAGCGGCAGCTGTCAGGCACATCTCCCTGTAAAGCTCTGAAAGTTGCCTGTCCGCTTTGATAGCTTTGATCTCCTCCGGTGTCAATTCTCCCGGGGCGCTTATGATTTTGTCGATAATTTTTTTTCTCTCAATATCAGTCATAGTCCAATGAATTTATCCCTGATTTTTTGAAAAGCCTTCTGAATATGACGCGCTACCGCGGTCTCGCTTATGCCGAGTTCCTCCGCCACTTCGCGATATTTCATTTCTCCCGCATAGCGCATTCTTATCACTCTCTGTTGCTGTGGCGTCAGTTCCACCTCGATTATGCGGTTCAGTTTCTCTACCGCCTCTTCGTCAGGCCAGTCGTCGTCATATTCCTGTGGTTCGAGAAGGTAGAGGTTCCGAAGGCGCTCTTCCATGTTTTTGCCATGTAATCTGTCGATGCAGCTGTTTCTGACGCATCTCAGAAGATAGGCCCGGGCAGTTGCTTCGGCGATATCCACGTTGAAGAGCGACTCGAAAACATCATAGACCGTATCCCGGGCCTCCTCTTCATCGTGAAGTATCATTCTGGCCAACCGGAACATCTTTCCGTAATGGGCCATGAACAGCTTCTCTATTTTCTTTTTGTTCTGCATACATTGGACTATACTTGAAAAACGTGATTTACCCAACCTCTTTTGTAAGAAATTTGAAAATATTTTAAGAAATCGATAAAAATAGTGATATGATAAAAAGCCTTTTCATCCTTCCGGCAAACATATCCTCCCTCGTCACGCATGTGATTGTCAGATTCTCACTCAGTCACTTACCCCGCTAAGATCCTTCACTCAAAATAAAAAATTAACTCCGTCACAGCTCTCGATAATATGTTTGCAAATTTTGCCAACTGCTTATCATTAAGAGGAAGATACATTGATATTAAGAGCATGGGAATAGTAAATCTTAAATTTTATTTTCAAAAATATCTTAATATTGTTGTATAATTGGAAATTTGTATATAAATTTGCGCAATTATTAACAAAATGTTTAATTCTTATGAGTCTTATCATTCCCAAGAACTACAAACAGAAGCTTCTGCCCGAGACAACCGAGCTGGCAATAAAGATGATAAAGCATAATTTTCAAAAGAAGCTTGCGGAAGCGCTCAATCTCCGGAGGGTCACAGCCCCTCTCTTCGTGCTTGCAGGCACCGGTCTCAACGATGATCTCAACGGAGTGGAGCGTCCTGTCTCATTTCCGGTGAAGGCTCTTGGCGATAGGAGGGCCGAGGTGGTTCATTCCCTTGCGAAATGGAAAAGAGCCAAGCTCGAGGCATATCAGATTGATCCCGGTTACGGTCTGTATACAGATATGAACGCGATAAGGGCAGACGAGGAACTCGACAACCTTCACTCCCTTTATGTCGACCAGTGGGACTGGGAGAAGACAATCAATGAATCCGACAGAAATCTCGAATATCTTAAATCTACTGTAAGGAAGATATATCAGGCCATCCGCGAGACCGAGAAGAAAGTCTACGAGACATTCCCCCATATTACTCCCCGTCTGCCGGAGGATATCACCTTCATACATTCAGAGGACCTGCTTCGTGAATATCCCGGCATGATGCCAACTGAAAGGGAGTCGAAGGCCGCTGAGAAATATGGGGCTATATTCCTTATAGGTATAGGTGCGGATCTAAGTAATGGCGAACCTCACGACGGACGTGCTCCGGACTACGATGACTGGATCTCCGACAACGGGGAGGGCTACAGAGGACTGAACGGCGACATCATTGTCTGGGATTCCGTGCTCGGACGGTCGTTTGAGATCTCCTCGATGGGAATCCGTGTCAGCCCCGAGTCGCTGAAGAGGCAGCTGGAGGTGAGAGGTTGTCCCGAAAGGGCCGGTCTTAATTTTCACAAGAGGCTTCTCGCCGGCGAACTCCCCTATTCCATTGGCGGAGGTATCGGCCAAAGCCGGCTCTGCATGTATCTCCTGCAGAAAGCACATATCGGGGAGGTGCAGGCTTCTATCTGGCCTGATGAGCAGATTGAGAAATGCCGTGAGGCCGGCATCATGCTTATGTGATCCGGGAAAGAATATCATTCCTGCATAAATATACAGCGCAATTATGCATAAAAATCAAAGTCGGGATATGGCTTCATCCCGGCTTTGATTTTACATCAGGTGGGTGCATAAGTAAAGCATTTGATATCCGTTGCAGGGCATTAACGTTGCTTTTACACTTAAAAAAACAAGTTTTGCCATATCCGATTTGCAATTTACGAAATTATTGCATAATTTTGCCACAGATAAATAAACAAGACAGAATTGCTTCTTTGCCAACATGGATTTCTCTTTCCCCCGGAAAGGGAATTTAAGGTTGTCCAAATGCATTCCTACAGGTAATCAATCATTATGGTGAACCAACTCAGAAGTTACGCCAGCACGTTCGGACGTCGTATGGCGGGTGCGCGTGCCCTATGGCGCGCCAACGGCATGAAAGAGGAACAGATGGGGAAACCCATCATCGCCGTCGTAAATTCATTCACTCAGTTTGTCCCCGGACACACCCATCTTCATGAAATAGGTCAGATAGTGAAGGCCGAGATCGAGAAACTCGGCTGCTTCGCCGCTGAGTTCAACACTATAGCCATTGATGACGGCATAGCGATGGGTCACGACGGTATGCTCTATTCCCTCCCCTCCCGCGACCTGATAGCCGATTCGGTGGAGTACATGGTCAACGCCCACAAGGCCGACGCCATGGTCTGCATAAGCAACTGCGACAAGGTGACGCCGGGTATGCTCATGGCTGCCATGAGACTCAATATCCCTGCCATTTTCGTATCCGGCGGTCCGATGGAGGCCGGAGATATCAATGGAAGAAAGGTTGACCTTATCGACATAATGATCGACTCCGCCGATTCCACGGTGTCTGATTCCGACGTCGAGACGCTTGAGCGGCAAGGTTGTCCCACTTGTGGATCATGCTCGGGCATGTTCACGGCCAATTCGATGAATTCCCTTAATGAAGCCATAGGCCTTGCCCTTCCCGGCAACGGCACTATCCTTTCAACACATGCCGAGCGTATAGAGCTATTTAAAAAGGCCGCCCGGAAAATCGTGGAGAACACATATAAATATTACCGCGACGGAGATGTGACAGTCTTGCCGCGCAACATAGCGTCGCGCCAGGCCATGCTCAATGCCATGACTCTTGACATAGCCATGGGCGGAAGCACAAACACCGTGCTTCATCTGCTTGCGGTGGCCAACGAGGCCAAGGCCGATTTCACCATGGCCGACATCGATGTTCTTTCGCGCAAGACGCCCGTGCTTTGCAAGGTCGCGCCCAACTGCAGCTATCATATAGAGGATGTGAACCGCGCAGGGGGTATCCTCACTATAATGAAACAGCTTGCCGACCGTGGGCTCGTTGACACGGACGTGCGGCGTGTCGACGGATTGACTCTCGCGGAAGCCATCGAAGCATACGCTGTCGGCGGTGCGAAATATTCGGACGAGGCCGACAGAATGTGGCATGCGGCGCCCGGACATAAGCACACAACGGTCATGGGCAGTCAGGACAACACATACAGTGAGCTCGATACCGACCGTGGCGGAGGATGTATCCGCGACTACGACCATGCCTACGTGAAAGACGGTGGTCTCGCGGTGCTCAAAGGCAATATAGCTAAAGACGGCTGCGTGGTAAAGACTGCCGGTGTTGATGAAAGCATTTTCCGTTTCTCCGGTCCCGCCAAGGTGTTCCACAGCCAGGAGGAAGCTGTAGATGGCATCCTCAAGGATGAAGTGAAAAGTGGCGATGTTGTCGTCATTACTTTCGAGGGCCCGAAAGGCGGCCCCGGCATGCAGGAGATGCTCTACCCCACAAGCTATATTAAAAGCAAACACCTCGGCAAGGAGTGCGCATTGATCACCGACGGACGTTTCTCCGGAGGCACTTCGGGCCTCTCGATCGGCCATATCTCCCCTGAGGCTGCGGCCGGTGGCGACATAGCATTGGTAAGGGACGGTGACATTATAGACATCGACATACCGGCCCGCACGATCAATGTGCGTCTATCGGACGAGGAACTTGACGCACGCCGCGCCGAAGAGAAAGCGTATGGTGCCGAGGCATTCACACCCCGTGGCCGCGGCCGTGTGGTCAGCAGGGCCCTTAAGGCTTACGCTTCGGCTGTGACATCGGCCGACAAGGGGGGAGTGCGCAACGATATCTGATCTATTTTTTGAAATCTGCGATAATGAGTAATAAAATAACAGGTTCTGAAATTCTTATAAAGGCGATCATCGACCAGGGTGTAGACCAGGTGTTCGGCTATCCCGGCGGCACGATCATGCCCGTCTATGACTGCCTCTACGACTATACCGACAGGCTCCGTCATTATCTGGCGCGTCACGAACAGGGAGCGATACACGCCGCCGAGGGGTTCGCCCGCGCTTCCGGCAAGACCGGAGTGGTGATCGCTACCTCCGGCCCCGGCGCCATGAATCTCCTCACTGGTCTTAACGACGCGCTGATGGACAGCACCCCTATCGTGGCCATCACCGGCCAGGTGCAGTCTCCAATGCTCGGTAAGGACGCCTTCCAGGAGTCGGACGTGATAAGCACCGTGCTCCCGATCACCAAATGGGCAGTGCAGGTGCGTCGCGCCGAGGACATATCCGCGGCTGTGGCGAGGGCCTTCTATATCGCTAACTCCGGACGTCCCGGTCCTGTCGTGATCGACCTTTCCAAGGACGCCCAGACCGGACTTGCGGAATATCATTTTGAAAAATGTGATTTCATCCGCAGTTACGATCCCGATCCGTATGTTGAGGATGATGTGATCCGCAAGGCTGCCGATCTCATTGAGGCGGCCCAGAGGCCAATGATCCTTTCCGGCCACGGGGTGACTATCGCCAATGCAGAGAAGGAACTTGTGGCGCTCGCTGAAAAAGCGGATATCCCCGTAGGGTGCACAATGCTCGGTCTCGCGACGATACCTACCGACCATCGCCTGAATATGGGAATGCTCGGCATGCATGGAAATCTCGGTCCCAACATAAATACCAACAAGGCGGATGTCATTCTTGCCGTAGGCATGCGTTTTGACGACCGTGTGACCGGCGACGTCAGGAAATATGCTCCCGGCGCCACCATCATACATGTTGATATAGACCAAAGCGAATTTGACAAGACCGTGAAGAGCGCCCTTCACATTCATGGCTCTGCGAAGACAGTGCTCCGCAGGATTATTGACATGGTTTCCGAGAAATCACATACCACCTGGGTAGAGTCGTTCGAACGGCACAAAAAGGTGGAGGATGAGCGTGTGAAAGCCCGGGAGATCAATGCCTCAACCCCCGACGGCAAGATGCTTATGGGCGAGGTTGTCAACAAAGTGAGCCATGCTTTCGGCGACGACGCGATACTTGTCACCGATGTCGGTCAGAACCAGATGTTCTCCGTAAGGTATTTCAGGTTCAGGTCGCCGAGGAGCATAATCTCCTCCGGGGGACTCGGCACCATGGGCTTCGGACTCCCGGCGTCGATAGGCGCCAAGATAGCATGTCCCGAGAGAGACGTTGTCCTGTTTGTGGGCGACGGCGGACTCCAGATGACAGAGCAGGAACTTGGGATGATCATGGAATACAATGTGAAGGTAAAGATCATACTCCTCAACAACAATTTCCTTGGCAACGTACGTCAATGGCAGCACCTTTTCTTCAATTCGCGCTACAGCGCCACGCCTATGGTCAATCCCGATTTCAAGATGCTTGCGAGCGCTTACGGGATAATTGCCGAAGATGTGGCTCACCGCGACGGGCTCGACGATGCCATAAGGCGTATGAAGGAGTGCGACGGGCCATATCTTCTCAATGTCAACATAGATGAGACCGATATGGTATTCCCTATGACTCCGGGAGGTCATGGCGTAGACGAGATCCTTCTCAACGCCACGGAGTATTATAAACCAGTATAAACTGACGCTCTATGGAAAATAAACTTTTCACCATAACCGTCTTTACGGAAAATAATGTTGGTCTTCTCCATCAGATATCGATGATATTCAGCCGTCGCTGCCTCAATATAGAGAGTCTCACAGTGAGTGCCTGCAGCATAGAAGGGGTCCACAAGTTCACGATCACTTGCATGAGCGACCGAGAGATGATGGAGCATGTCGTGAAGCAGATAGAGAAGCGCATAGATGTGCTCAGGGCATTCCTTCACACCGACGATGAGATCATCTTTCAGGAGGTGGCCCTTTATAAACTCCCGACTTCCAGCGTGCTGGCAAGCAACATAGAGGAGATTGTGAGGGTTAACGGCGCAAGAGTGCTTGAGATCCAGCCTGAATACACGATTTTCGAGAAGACAGGTCACACTGACGAGATTCGCCAGCTCTTCGAGAAGCTGAAACCTCTGGGGCTCCGTCAGTTTGTACGCTCCGGGCGTGTGGCTGTCACTAAAGCTCCCCAGGAACTTGTAGACGAATATCTCGAGCGACAGGAGAAGCGACATCAATTAATAATTGGGAATGAGTAATCAGCAATTAGTCGTTAGTTGATTAGTCGTTAGTGAGCTTGATATAATAAACCCTCCCCTCTCAACCCTCAACCCTCAACTATCAACCCTCAACCCTCAACCTTAAACATTAAACTTTAAACAATATAAAAATGGCAAAACTGAAATTTGGAGATGTCGAAGAGACCGTCATCACCAGAGAGGAATTTCCTCTCGAGAAAGCGCGTGAGATACTGAAAGACGAGACCATAGCCGTGATCGGTTACGGCGTGCAGGGCCCCGGTCAGAGCCTCAACCTTCGCGACAATGGCTTCAACGTGATTGTCGGACAGCGTCAGGGCAAGACCTACGATAAGGCTGTAGCCGACGGATGGGTTCCCGGTGAGACCCTCTTCTCCATCGAGGAGGCCTGCAAGAGAGGCACCATCATCATGTGTCTTCTTTCGGATGCCGCCGTACTTTCCGTATGGCCTGTCATCAAAGAGAACCTCACCCCCGGCAAAGCCCTTTATTTCTCACACGGTTTCGCTATCGCATGGCCTGACCGTACGGGTGTGGTTCCTCCCAAGGATGTGGATGTCATTCTCGTGGCTCCCAAGGGATCGGGCACATCACTCCGCACCATGTTCCTCGAGGGACGCGGCCTGAACTCAAGCTACGCCGTTGAGCAGGACTACACCGGACGTGCACTCGACCGCACACTTGCCCTCGCCATCGGTATCGGCTCAGGCTATATCTTCGAGACAACCTTCAAGCGTGAGGCTTACAGCGACCTTACAGGCGAGCGTGGTTCGCTGATGGGTGCTATCCAGGGTCTTCTCCTCGCTCAGTATGAGGTGCTCCGTGAGAACGGCCACACACCCTCCGAGGCATTCAATGAGACTGTAGAGGAGCTTACCCAGTCGCTCATGCCCCTCTTCGCGGCCAAAGGCATGGACTGGATGTATGCCAACTGCTCCACTACCGCACAGCGTGGTGCTCTCGACTGGATGACCCCTTTCCACGACGCCATCAAGCCTGTGGTAGAGAAACTCTATGCAAGCGTAGCATGTGGCCAGGAGGCCCAGAACTCCATCGACTCCAACTCCAAGCCCGACTATCGTGAGGGCCTTGAGAAAGAGCTTAAGGCACTCCGTGAAAGCGAGATGTGGCGTGCAGGAGCAGTGGTGCGCAACCTGCGTCCCGAAAACAACTGACAAGACAATGTAGTGGCACAAAGCCCTACAATATAAAAAGGATTCCCGCAGACAACCAACGTCTGCGGGAATCCTTTTTTATATAATGTAAGCGCTTAAAAATATTCTGATATAACCTCCAGCCTCATATAAGATCCGGCACATAAAAAATAAACAGCGATTGAAATATCTGGATCACCGAATGTTTAGCAATCGTCCAAATCTCTTAATAAGAGAGGCTTGTTTTGTAATATTTAAATGTTTGAATATCAATTTCTAACAACCTTCGAACTTGCCCTTTGAACGGTTAACACCTTCCAAAGGAATAAATAATAGAGAGTCATATGAACCGTTTATTCATCTTAGCTTTGATGTGCGGAGCGTCAGCCGTCTCCCAAGCCGAGGAATTCCGCGACTCGGTGACGGTGTATTTCCCCGTCGCAAGCCACAAGCTCGATATGGGAATTCCGGCCAACGAATGGGCGCTGAACGCTATCGTAGACCGTCTTCATGATCGAAGCCTTGATTCGCTCGTGAGTCTGAAGAAAGTACTTGTCGAGGGAGCCTCATCACCGGAGGGTGACATAGAATACAACTATAACCTGTCGCACGAGCGTGCCAACACGCTGTTCAATTTCATAAAGGATCATCAGGAGATTCCTGATTCTCTTATGATGTTCCGCTTCATGGGGCGCGACTGGCCCGGTCTTGTCACCCTTGTGGAGAAAGATCCCAAAGTGCCCTATCATGACGAATCGCTCGATCTTGTCATGATAGGGCAAGGGAGTCTGAACTCGGAATGCAGACAAACGGCGACCAGATAACGCAGATGAAAAGCTTCCGCCGGGGGGTGCCATACCGCTATATGTACAACAATCTTTTCCCTGAACTCCGAAAGTCCATTATCTATCTTTATTATGACCGTCGGCCGCAGGCTGTCGTTAATCGACAACCTGCCGACGGTAATGTCCGGAGATTACGATACGGCGGAAGTTATCGAGATGAATGACGAGCCGGTAGCAGACACCGGAAAGAAGTTTTATATGGATCTGAGCACAAACATACTCTATGATCTTGCGGCAGTCCCCAATATAGGAATTGAGTTCTATCTTGGAAAGAACATATCGATCGATGCCAACTGGATGTATGCGTGGTGGAGCAAGAACAGTCGCCACCGCTACTGGAGAATCTATGGAGGAGATCTGGAATTGCGGTGGTGGTTCGGATCGAAGGCTCATGAGAAGCCATTGACCGGACATCATATCGGAGCATATTTCCAGGCCTTTACCTACGACTTCGAATTCGGCAACAAAGGATATATGGGCGGCAAGCCCGGACGTCCGTTATGGGATCGCGCCACAATAGGTGGTGGAGTCTCCTACGGCTATTCCCTCCCAATAGCACGACGCCTGAACATAGATTTCGAGCTGGGCATCGGTTATCTGAGCGGCAAATGCCTTGAATATAAGGTCATGGACGATCATTACGTCTGGACTTCAACAAAAATGCGCCATTGGTTCGGACCTACAAAGCTTGAGATATCACTTGTATGGCTGATAGGCAACGGCAACTTCAATTCAAAAAAAGAGAAAGGAGGAAAAAATGAATAAGCTTGCATCATATACGGTTGTCGCCGCCGGCATGCTACTCTTTTCATCGTGCGACCATAAGGAACTGTGCATGGATCACGACCCTCATGCTCCGAGATATCAGGCGGAGATCGAGGCCGATTACCTTCAGATATGGGAATACTCCGACCCTGAGGGTGTGAACTGGCAGCATCAATGGCCTCTCGGCTTTGATTTCACATACGAATCGCTCAACCCGGGGCTGCCGAAAGGATTGAGGGCTTCCGTCTACAATGAGAACGGCGCCAATAGGATAGAGAATATGCCCACGCATGGAGGCACACTCCCGCTCGCCTCCGGTAAGAACGATATCCTTTTCTACAACAACGACACGGAATATGTCGTCTTCAGCGACATGGGAACACTCGCGTCGGCCGTGGCCACAACCAGAACCCGCACCCGTCCAACATACGCCGGCAGTCCATTCACCAAGGCAGAGGAGATTGAGAATACCGTTTCCGCACCCGACATGCTTTATGGCAGTTCCGTGCTCAATTATTACCCTGAGCGTACTGTCGATCCGACACCTCTTAAAGTGCATATGACTCCCCTTGTCTTCACCTATTACATCCGGATGGAATTTAAAGCCGGACTTAAATACGTGGCTCTTGCGCGAGGCGCCTTCGGAGGTATGGCCGCCGGAGTGAGCATCTCCACAGGCGAGACCACCGAGGAGAAAGCCACGATAATGTTCGACGCCGAACTGACCGACTTCGGAGCGCAGGCTTTCGTGAGATCGTTCGGCGCACCGGGATTTCCCAACGGCAACTACGGAACCCGTGCCGACGATGTCTATACCCTCAATCTGGAGGTTCGTCTTCGCAACGGCAAGATAAAGAAGTTCGACTTCGATATCACAAGCCAGATGAGGCATCAACCACAGGGCGGTGTGATCGTCGTGGACGGTCTTGAGATCACCGATCAGGAAGGAGCCGGCGGTTCATCCGGTTTCGATGTCGATGTAGAGGGCTGGGGCGATTACCAGGATATACCTATCGTGCTCTGACATCCGTCAGATTACGGATTCGGCCGATATCAGGATTGAAAACAAATAAATATAATATACCCCCTTAACTAACAAACAAAAAGGGTACTTCATCTTAGTTTCAAGCATCTACTCTCAGCAGTGCGTATTAAGGCTGGCAGCAATATGCAAACAGGTACAGTCAAATCAATAACATTTTCGAATTTATATGGTTCGGCAAATATTGATATGGATAACCCTACTGCATGGACTGGCCACAGCGACTATAAAGCTTTCACTTTCGCACTGGAAGGTGGAGTCCAGGTTACCGGCACTGAAGATCAGGAGATAATGGCAGGAGCAAACACCATGCTTATGCTACCTCAGGCCATGCAACCTGAAACGTCGTTAGATCCGACAATGCTCACAGTCGTTTTCAATGATGGAACGGGGTCACAAGACCGGGAACTTACTGCGGAGTTATCTGGGGAGTGGCAAATGGGGAAACCTATACTTATAAACTGTCAATCACACCAGAATACGAGCTTGAATTTACTCAGGATAATCCGACAGAGGTGCAAAGCAAATGAACTGAAAGAGGGATGGACAATAACTTCTAATCAACCGTGGGCCACTTTGAAATCTCAGCTTACTCCTTTTGAGCAGCAAGGTTATTGGCTTGACACTTCCGATGCCTATACCGCATATTGCAACTCTCTCACCCCTAAGGTCCCAGTTGAAAGGACGTTAGAGATAACAGGTAATGAACAATGGGAATTTTTATTATATCTTTTCATGAGTGAAAATTCTGGAGATGCTGAGCGTCAGGTAACACTTTCCATTCGTCCTTCTGATCAGACTAATGCAACTCCTTCCACCATTATGATAACTCAAAAATGCCCAAACTGGAACAACAATTTGGGTTGGGACAGATAGAAGAACCTAATAATAATTTGCCATTTGGATTCAAATGGGAGCGAATTGTAACATATGCTCAAACATTTGGTGGATGGACTGCTCTTTCAGCAATCTTAAATCAGTGGTTTTTGAAGGTTCATTTTGCAAAACTGGCGCTAATTCAGGGTGGAATTGGATAGATCCTACCACTGTAGATTATGTTAACATTTCACGCAATGATAAGAAAGTTTCAATAACTATTGATTATACTGATTTCAAGTGTTGGAAATGCTATTGATTCTGAAAATGGTCATGATAATTCATATAACCTTTTCACAACTTCTGGACAAGGAGCTTTTGATGGAGAGTCTTATCTTATCAATAATGGGTATAATGTTGAGTCTTCTTCGGGCTCGAATGAGCAACCCTCTAATTATGCGGCATTATATGCCATGAAAAAGAATCAGTTTCAAGTAGAGGTGGTTAGTGGTAGTACTGAAAATACATATGCTTTAAGCATACCACAAACAGATGTAAAATGGTATCTCCCAGCAAGTGGACAGTTTGTAAATGTACCATCTGATATGAATGGCAAGCAGTATTGGTCTTCGACAGCTATCAATGATAATGCTAATGCTTATTCCTGGAATGGAGCGGCAAACTCCACTCCTCGAATGGACAATCATTATGTGCGTGCAGTCCGTGTCAAAGATTGAGAGCTATTGAATACGCGCTAAATAATAAGCAGATATACCTCGAAATTTTGCGAAGTTTCAATTCATAAGAGCGACAGCGAGGACGCGAAGACGTCCCCGCTGTCAGAGTAAGACAATATTCCCATCTAATATACAGTAACAAAGCATTAGACAGGAGCTATGCAGAATTAATCAGACAAGTAGTAAGCAACGCAGCAGTCTGTCGGGAGACAGGCGACCTGCATGTATAAGTAGTGAATATAATTAATTGGGCATTAAATTCTAATGGCGGCGCCACCGGAAGGTGACGCCGCCAATTTTTTGGAATATCAGAATCCTATATACTAAAAGTTTTTCCATCTGTCCAAATTTGCTCCCGACATTTATCGGATAAAGGGTCATTTCGGGTGATTTTATCCAAGTCAAACGGCAGCACCGGGAGGTTCGGGAAAAGCGATTTTTCAGAAGGATAAAACGATGCAATTTCGGGCTTTTGTAATACGTTTAGCGGCAATGCGTTCTACGTACTGTCATCGAAGGTAACAGAATTCTGGTAGTCCCGTAGACCTAATTCTCCCATTGCTGATGCTGTCTATTATTTACGAAGCGTATTTAAGGTGATAATGTATCAAAAGGCGATACACCTTTTGAATTTTACAAGTTCCCAGATAATTTTTTCACTGGATTACCTCGTTCAAGCTTATCATGATTGCTCCATTGGCGGTATAAAGAATCTGCTTGGGCTTTATCATTTCGCTGACGAAGTTTCAGAAGCAGGCGTTGTCGAGCTCGGACTTTATTTTGTGGTTGAGAACGTTCGTCAGAGCATTTTACCGCAATTCCGGATGGAATATGGATTGCTCGGACTGAGGTCTCCACTTTATTGACGTTCTGACCACCTTTTCCTCCCGACCGACATGTTTCATATATAATATCGGATTCGTTGATTGTAGGCAGTTCCACTTCGTCAAAAAAGTTAATTCCGACAAACCAGTTGCTGCGTTTATGCCCGGGACGATATGGGTTTGTTGTGGAGCGCCATAATACCGTACCATGCCATTCCTTAACGATAGTTTCAGATATTGACACATCGGTGACGAAAGTCATCGACATATAGCAGCCATCAACCTGAGTATGCGGCTCACAGTCGGCAAGTTGAAGTGACGGGATAGCTTTGACGATCTCGCGCGCGACGAGAGTCACGGCTCTTGCACATTCAACCGGCCCACGACCCGCTGTGATTTGTATATAGTGTTTCATTCTCCGTTGTCTTTGATATTAAGTTTAGGCTTAATCACAGATATGATGTCAACTGTCGGTTTGATAAGTTTCAGTATTTCTTCTGTCGGCTTGTAGGCCATGGGAGACTCATCAAGTGTGGCCTCACATATTGATGTCGAGAACACACCCGACATCGTTTGCCTAAACTCAACCATCTCGATCTGCTTTTTGGCCTGCGCCCGGCTCATAATGCGTCCGGCACCGTGGGGCGCGGAATTGATCCATTGTTCATTCCCTTTGCCGATGCAGATAGCGATTCCATCGCGCATGTTGAAAGGAATCACAACCTTTCGCCCTTCTGAGGCATCAATCGCCCCTTTGCGGAGCATCGGTCGTTCGTCGATCATTGAGATATAGTTATGCGTGGTGAATATCGACTCCGCGCATTTGGCTTTACATAGCTTTTTGAGGATTGCAAAGATGCGGTCCCGGATTATCTGATGGTTATAGAGAGCGTATGCCTGCGCGATTACCATGTCCGAGAGATAGCATTTCAGAGACTCACCCCACAGGAAACCTATGTATTTGGCGCGTTTTGGATTTTGCGCCACGTTATGCCAATGGTTTGCTACTTTTACGCCGAAATTACGGGAGCCGCAATGAATTGTTAGCCAGCCTTCGCATGAGGCTTCCTCTTCCCCATACTCAATAAAATGGTTGCCGCCGCCAAGTGTTCCGAGACTTTTGTAGAATATGCCTTCCTGCAGTTTTATCCTGCGGCAGAAGTCGGTGATGAATCGCGCATCAATCCGCGGAGCTTCGTTTATAAGCTCTGGAGCGGCAGAACGAGCTTTCTGATACTGCGAATTGAGGAATCTAAACAGTTCCTTCTCGTTGAGCGAGTTCTTTGTGCATATTTCCGTTCCCATAGGAATTACCGCTCTAATTCGATGATCGAGAATAGGAAAATCCTCGGGATTTACCGGAACCGATAGCCGGTGCATGGAAATGGTGCATCCTATGTCAACGCCGACGTGGTCGGGATTGACATACATTCCAATCTGATATGCAGTGCCTACATTGCAGTTGTTTCCGGCGTGTACGTCTGGCATCTGAACTATCGGTACTCCCTCCATCGCCGGATGGTCGCAAAGCTCCTTAAGCCAGTCGAGGGCTGGCTCTTCAATATTATCGGTAAAAATCTCAGCCGATGTCATTTTTCCTTCTACTATCATACTATTCTATTTTGACTGCAACGACGAAGCCTTCGCGAGTGAACCGAAAGTGTATGTCAGCTATGCCGGTACGCGGTGGCTTGCCATTCGGATTTACCGCAAAATTGAAAAATGAGTGCGCAACTGATTTGCGCAGCATAAGAAAAATGGCTATTTTTGTAAAAAAATATATCCCATGCCACTGAACAGAGCCACTTTAATCCGTATTTCTACGATAGACAAATGTCTTCAGAATCATTATCGGCGTTGGACTATCAATGACCTGATTGATGCATGTACCGATGCTCTCGCGGAGTATGAGGGCAGAAGTAATCCCGTAAGCCGGCGTACTTTTCAGAACGATCTTGCACTGATGCGCAGTGACCGACTTGGATATAATGCCCCGATAGTGGTGCGCGACAACAAATATTATGAATATGAAGACCCGGATTACAGCATCACGCATCTGCCTTTGAATGACGAAGGACTGGACGCTCTCAATTCGGCGCTCGACATTCTCAGGCAGCTTCAGGGCTTTCCGCAGCTTGCCTCGTCAATCGACATAATCAGCAAGCTTAATGAGCAGATTTCCCAACAGACCGGATCGGTTCCCGCCATGGATATGGAGCATGTTGACGGTTATAAGGGTGCCCGGTTCATAGGTGTCATTTATGATGCCGTGCGCAAGCAGCAGACCTTGGCTATCGAATACCAGTCGTTCAAGGCACGGCAACCGGAAGTCCTGATTGTATATCCTTATTTGCTAAAGGAATATCGCAACCGGTGGTTTTTGATTTGCGAGAAGTCAACAAACCGTTCTCCGCAAGTCAATATTTTTGCGCTTGACAGAATACATTCCGTCAAACCGGATAAGGAGCATCCATTCAGGAAATGCATAGACTTTGACCCGGAGCATTTTTTTGACGACACAATCGGTGTTACTAAGCAGATCTGCGACAAAGCGCGTCGCGTCGTCATCAAGGTTGACCGGCAGCAGGCTCCATACGTCGAGTCTAAACCGTTTCATAAGTCGCAGAAAGTGGAACAACGGTTCCGTGACGGCAGCATCCAGCTGTCATTGAAAGTAGTTATAAACAACGAACTTGAACGTTTGATTCTCGGTTACGGTGGTCATGTAGAGGTCATCGCACCTCCTGAATTTCGCTCCAGAATCGCTGAAAGCGTCCGCATTGCCGCAGGGAAATATAACGATTAGCCCGGTGATAAGAAAGCCAATAAATCCCAGTCATCGGGAGATACAGCAATAACGTGGTCGTGTGCAATTGTCGCGGGTGAGGAACCTTCATCCGCCTCAATCTTCAGGAAATGTGGGTGGAAAGACGTTTAAAATTACTTGCTCATCCATAGAACTGCAAATTCTTCGGCTTCCTTTTCTTTCTCAGGGTCTTTATCCCCGTAATTAACATTTTCCATGAAGATATCTTTCTTGCCATGCAGTAATATATGTCCTATCTCATGGAAGAGTGTATTCCAGAAATCAGACCCGCTTTCAAACTTCTTAGCAAGTTGAATACAGGGTACACCGTAGATATATCTTGCACACCCTTTTACGGGGGCAGATGAAAGCGTTTCAGTGATAATCAACTTAACTCCGGCGTTGCCAAGTAACGCAGCCAATAATTCCTGATGATTGGAGTCGCCGGATTTTCGGATTTCTACAATATCATTCAGGATGCTTCGGAGATGTTTGGCTGTGTATTTTGTCTCAATGGATATTTCACCCGCCTGTATCTCGCCTTGTCGCAACCATGCGGAGAGAGCATAAGGATCACAGGTTTCAGCAAGAGTTATGCTGAAAGCTACACGAAGTCGCTGGTTGAGATAAAAATCTTCCCAGCCTTTAGGTGAACTGACAGCGAAAAACGTGCATAAGGTATCCACCATATTCTTTTCATCGCCCTGTGCGTCAGTTATGCCCGAGAACCATCCGAGATTTGATATTTCCGCATAGGGGAACTTCTCTGCCCAACGCAATCCCTCTTTAAGGGATTTCTCTCTCTTCTTGCGGGCTATGAATTCATCATAGCTCTTTTGATGGCGAAGCCACATGTGTGCCGGTATTCTGGTTACCATCTCAAATGCGACTGCCATATCTGGGGTTATGGAACTTTTGCCTTTTAAGACTGCAATAATGGTCTTTTCGGGTTTTGAAACCCTCGTGGCAAATTCTTTCACTCCCATTCCCATCTCTTGTAATTTCTCAGCCAGAGTCTCACCGGGATGATAAATGACCGGCAACTTTGCAGGGTTGAAAAACGGTCTTGTCTGTGCCATATTTTTATTTGCCATGATAGTTTGTAATCTCAATAACTTCGACGCCTTTGATTTCCAACCAGACATATCTACCTGTAGCGTCGGTAGGTATAGGGTCTTCATGAGGCTCAAATATCAAACGATAGGGCTGATCAAGATCACACGCCCATTGACCTTTCCTATCTGCCTTCAATTCGTGAAAATTGCCGGGTACATTCCTTACGTCTTCAAGGGTCACGGCGTTGATCAAGGCACCTAATCTCATCAGGAACAGCTTTGCCCCTAACGCTCCCAGTTCTCTTGTTAACTTGGAAGGATTATCAAGCAATTTCTCGAGTTTTTTATTTTGAAACGATATATTCACACTCTTTGTTTGATTGATTTACACATGATGTAAGTCAATTCATGCGCAAAATTAATAAATAATTTTTGATTACACAAGCTGTAAATGGTTTTAATGAATGGATTTCATGAATGGATATCAGACATGATCGAAATCTATAAAAACGACTAAAGATCCAAGATTTTGGTACAATAAACATTAAAGAAAGTCAAAATTGGGAACAAAGTAGGGAAGCATTTTGTGCTTCCCTACTTCGTGATCTTATATTGCAGTGTTGAATGCATTTTAGACTACATAGGCAGTTGATTTTGCTGATTTTGAAGTTCCATGATTATTTTGGAGAATAAGAAGTCAGCTGAAGAAGGTTGTGAAGGCCTTCACTGTGGACAGATGATCGTCGACACCTGCTGTCTCGCGGGCAGAATGCATCGCCCAGATGGCGTTGCCCATATCCACACCGCGAAGGTCGAGCTGACCGGTGAGGATGTTGCCGAGTGTCGAACCACCGGCCACATCGGAATGGTTGACAAAGGTCTGGCACTTCACTCCCGCCTTGGCACAGAGACTGCGGAACACCGCTGCGCCTTCGGCGTCTGTCATATACTTGCAATTGGAATTTATCTTCACAACCGGTCCGCCACCTATCACCGGATGATTGGTGGGGTCATACTTCTCATTATAGTTGGGATGCCAGGCATGGGCGTCATCTGCCGAGATCATGAACGAGCGCGCCACGCTTCTGTAGAAGGCCTCGCTGTCGCCACCCAATGCATCGGAGAGTCGTATGAGCAGGTCACGGAGAACAGGTGAATGGGCACCTTGTTTTGTGCCCGAGCCGGTCTCCTCATTGTCGAAGACTGCGAGCACCCTTGTGTCGGAGCACTCCGAGGCACATGAATCGAGGAGGGCCTCAAGTCCGGCGAACGCCATAGAAAGATCGTCGATCCTCCCCGACTGGAGATACTCTCCATGCACGCCGAACAAGCCGGCTTTCTCGTAAGGATAGAGACAGATCTCATAATCTATGATATCCTCGGGACGGATGCAGAGATGCTCTGCGACCATTACCTTCACGAATCCTCCCCTGCTCTTCACAGACTCGATCTCCTCAGGCGAGAAATAGCCTATCACGGGTTTCATATCCTTCTGCACGCTCAGAGCGTTCCCCTCGTTGACGGCGCGGTTGAAATGGATCGCAAGGTGAGGGATAGTCGCCACGGGACGGTCGAGATCGAAAACGATGGAACGCGGATTCAGGATATCTCCTGAATCAACCATCACGCGACCGGACATTGACAGCGGGCGGTCGAACCAAGTGTACATGATGCCTCCGCCATATTTCTCGACATTGAGGCTAACCACTCCCCCGTCGCCAATGATCTCGGCATTTGGTTTTATCTTGAAGCAGGGGCTGTCGCTGTGGGCTGAGATTATGCGGAATGCATTTTCTCCTGCCTTACCGTTTCCGGCCACGAAGGCGAATATGGCACTTCCGTTTTTTATGACATAGTGTCTTGCACCCGGCGTGACTTTCCATGCGTCTTCCTGACGCAATTCTGTGAATCCTGCAGCGTCAAGCTCTTCCTTTATAGTTGACACGGCCCTAAAATTGCAGGTAGATCTGTCAAGCCAAGCGAGAAGACGCGAAATCTTATCATTCATGAGTTTGTAAAGGTTTTAAAGGTTAAAGGTTAAAGGTTAAAGGTGAGGGTTGAGAGTTGAGGGTTGAGGGTTGAGGAGTCATTATAACCAGCTAACTAACGCCTAATTAATTGCCAATTACTAATTGCTCATTACTAATTGATTACTGCTCTTCCCCTCCTTTGTATTTGATATGGTTGAGGGCGCGGAGCACATTGCAGAGGGTCTGGCTCCAGTACGACTCGAAGTCCTCCTTGCATTGCAGATATGCTTCCGTTATCTTGTCGCCATCGGTATCCTTCACTACGGAGATGAAGTCGAAGAGAGGCTGGAATATGTCGGCGAGCGATTCGGCTATGGATGCCGCGATCGGAGTGTCGCTATATTTCATATCCTCCTCGAAAGTCTCGAGAAAGACATCGTCAGCACCGAGAAGAGCCTCCATGTGCCGGCGGATACTGTCATAGTAATCCTCGTCGACGTATGTCGAGAAATAGTCGGTCTCGCCGAGAGTCACCACGTCTTCTGTCGTGATATCGAAAAACTCCCAATATATGCGGGGAAGAAGGTCGAGCATCCTGTCGACAAACTCGTCCCTCTCCATATCTCCCGCTCTCTCACATGCCGCGCAATAATCGGCGGCATATGCCGTGACCGTCATCAGACGGCGGCGTATGTTGTCTTCTGTCATATTTCCTCCGGTTGGTTGGTGTAAAGCTTATGCTCCTTTATATAATGTGCAACGACTGTGGGCACAAAAAAGTTGATGTTGGCTCCTTCCGCCACAGCCTCCCTGATGAATGTGGAAGACACATGAGCCGTCGGACCCTCATCAAGCACCTCCACGCCCTGCGGCGGATCATGAGGAAGCTCATAGCCAGGACGGGGGTATATGAGCAGTCCGAACTCCTTGATAATCTTGTGGGCGTCGCGCCATCTTCCAAGATTCGCCCAGTTGTCGCTTCCAACCACGAGCACGAACTGATGCTCCGGATACTGGTCACGGAGTTTACAGAGGGTGACATAGGTATAGGAGGGCAAAGGGAGCGAGAGCTCGAAATCGGAAGCCTTCACCCCGCGGCATTGTTCAGCCACGAGCTTTGCCATGCGCAGCCGGTGAAGGTCGGGTGCCGGCAGAGAGCCCTCTTTCAGGGGATTGAGACGGCTGACCATCATCCATACCTCATCAAGACCGGCCCACTGCGCACAATAGTTGGCCACCATCGCGTGGCCGGTGTGGACAGGATCGAAACTGCCGCTATAAATACCTATTCTCATACCGTTGTCAGTTAAAGTTTGAGGGTTTTAAGGAGTCAGACTAAAGAAATACGATATCCTGGGCTCAGATGAAACGCTTTATCCTGTCGCGCACATCCGACACAGCATCCTCAAGACGATCGTTGATCACGACAGCATCGAATTTGCCGGCGAACCCCATCTCATATTCCGCTTTCTCAAGACGTCGGGATATAGTCTCCTCAGAGTCGGTGGCACGGCTGCGCAGACGCCGGCCGAGAGTGTCAATGTCAGGAGGCATGATGAATATGGATATCGCATCGTCGCCATAACGTTTCTTGATGTTGAGGGCTCCTTTCACGTCGACATCCATTATCAGGTTGTGGCCCGACTCCGTGACGCGTCTCACCTCGCTTTCGAGAGTGCCATAGCGTGTGCCGGCATATACCTCCTCCCATTCCACGAATTCGCCATTGTCGACCTTGCGCTGGAATTCCTCCTCGGAAAGAAAGAAATAATCTTTGCCGTCGGTTTCCTGCCCGCGAGGCTTGCGGCTCGTGGCAGATACGGAGAATCCGAGCCGCAGGTCAGCATCCTTTATCAGATGGCTGATGATGGTTGATTTGCCGGTGCCCGAGGGGGCCGACAAGATAATGATCTTTCCTTTCATACCAATCATAATACGTTGAGGACCTGTTCCTTTATCTGTTCAAGCTCATCTTTCATCATCACTACGAGACGCTGCATGCCGGCGTTGTTAGATTTAGACCCGAGAGTATTGATCTCGCGTCCGATCTCCTGCGCGATGAAACCGAGTTTCTTCCCCTGTCCCGACTTCGGATAAGAATCCTCAGTGCCCAGAGTCTCAAGGAAATAGTTGAGATGGGTGGAAAGCCTTAGCTTCTCCTCGGTGACATCGAGTTTCTCGATATAGAAGATAAGTTCCTGCTCGAGGCGCCCGCGGTCATATTCTATGGATGTCAGGCGGCTGAGTTGCTCTTCAAGACGTTCCCTGATTTTCGGCACACGTTCCGACTCATAAGCGTCAACCTCCTTAAGGAGGGCGCCGATGCGCGAGATCTTCTCCACGAAGAAACCATAGAGCTTACGTCCTTCACGGCGACGGAAGTCCACGAGATTGTCGAGAGCCTCGCGGCAAGCAAGCTCAAAAGCCTTCACATCGTCTTCATCCGCCTCCGGTGATTCGGTCTTCAGCGCCTCCGGCATGCGAAGAAGTATGGGATACCAGTCGGCAGGATCAGCGATGCCGAGTTTTCTGCCAGCCTCCTCAATCTGCTGCTTATAAGAGGCGATAATATCCACATTTATCACCGCGCTCCCTCCTGCGGCGATATTTTCCACAGTGGCTGTGAGCTCCACTTTCCCTCTCTCAAGAGTCTCGGCTATGGGAGTGCGCAAGAGCACCTCCATCTCCTTATAGCTCGTGGGGACTCTCAGAGAAAGGTCGAGCTGTTTGCTGTTGAGTGATTTAATCTCTACTTTTATCCGTTTCGCGGGGGTCTGGGCACATCCTCGGCCGAATCCCGTCATTGATGAAATCATAGTCAGAAGTATTTTAACTGCAAATTTAACAAAATAATCCCGGAAATGCCAATCCTGAGCTAATTATTCGGTTATTGCCGGTGTATTTGTGTGGATATGCAAAAAAATGTTTAACTTTGCGGCCTGGATCACTACTACGACTCGCACATTCTTTTATATCGCAATTCAGACAAAATGAATCAGTATGAGGCATGACAATGACTCCATCACCCATTAATAATAAATTCAAAAACATGAAACGTGTATTTATTGCTTTATGCTTATGCATGATGTGGCTTGCCGACATCATGGCGCAGGAGATAGTCTCCGGCACCGTCGTCGACAGCAAAAACAATCCCCTACCCGGTGTCAGGGTAGAGATTGTAGGACGTACGGAAGTTGCTTACACCGATATCGACGGCATTTTCCGTTTTGACCTGCCCGCAAAAGCGGAGAAAATCAGGGTCTCATATGTGGGATATAAACCTTTTGAACGCAAAATCAAACCCGACATGGTTGTGAAGATGGGCAATGGCTGGGCCGGCAAACCGAGCGGTTTCCGCTTTCTGCTCGACATGTACGGTGGCATCGGAATAGGAGGCAAAGTAAATGTGGAGGCGGGGAGCCTCTCGATCAACAATATCCATCCCGGGATTAACTTCGGCATGACATATTCATTTGGATGGCAGATCAACCGCAATTTATATGTGGGTGTCGGCTACGGATTGATAATGAATATGATGTATAGCGAGGTAAATGAAAATTACAGCGACAACCATTACCACTACGCAGATCATAGCTTTTATTCCGGATGTGTCCCCATTTTTGCTGATGTCAGATGGGATTTCGGACTCGGCGAGTCGGAAGCCCCCTATGTCGGGATTAAATTGGGATATCAGCTAAATCCCCTGGTAGACGATAGTGATTATTATTTTAAGGCAGCATATGGAAATGAAAGACTCTCACTTTTCGGGGAAAGAGTCGACGGACTGTTTTTCATGCCTTCAGTCGGCATGCGCAAAGCTTTGGGCAGCAAGATAGGCATAAATCTTGGCCTTTCCTACAACGTCGTGCTCCCGAAGAAGCTACGCGCGGAATACAGTTATGATGGTGGCACCGATTACATGGATCTGGGAAAATCCAATTCCGGAGTGATGATGCTCAACATCGGTTTCGATTTCTAAAACAACCTATTGACAGACATGAAAAAGATATATTATATCAATATTTTCTGCGCGCTTGCCACGTTGACGGCATGCACAGCCGAAGAGACATTCAGATTTACCGGCAGGGAGACCAACAAAGTAAATTTCGATGTGGTGAATCTTACAGTCGGGATGCCGGATGACGCGCAATCCCTGATGCTCGAATCTTACGGAAACTATTGGACACAGCCTATGAATTCCTCAGCATATTTCTCTTTTTATATAAATTTCCTTGAAAATGATGGCGTGGAGGAGGTCAGAATCGATAAGGAATATACCAACATGGTATATGCGGGGGGTAACAATGAACTCCGTTTCACGTTCCATCCCAGCTGCCCGGAGGAAAAAAGCGCCACATTCACGATGCCCGACGGCAAAGTATATGAGGTCGACGCATCCAATAATTCTTTCACATGGAACGTCAACAGAGGTGTTATTCCTGAAGGAAGTGACAGATATGCACTTCCTGTTGTTGCCGAGAGTTCATATGAGAAAGATGGCTCGATCTACAACAACAGAGGTTTCATCCTGATCAACGTTGAGCGTATGAACTTCTGCTATTTCAACAACCATGATGACAGATGGTATCACAACAACTGGCTTGAGGGTGAGCATATGTTCAAGAGCAGCCGACTTATGTTTAATGCTGCCAACATTTCGGTGGCAGAGGTTGATTCCGCCGCTTCGGTAAAGAATGAGTGGGGCTATAATTTCTATAATCGGGATACTTATGAGGAATTCAGCCTCGATATCCATGGGCTGCCCGGCACTTCCGACTCGACATATTCAGAGAATCGCAGGATAGACCTCTATTATTCAAACGTGATTTGGGCCGGTGGAAACAATGACATAAAAATTAAATATACACCCAGCAACCCGGAAGAGGCAGGGAATACCATATTCACGATGCCCGACGGCCAGACATTCACACCCTCGGCTGAACAGACTGAGTTTGTATGGACACTCGACAGTGCCACCTATGCCAATGTCACCAACACGTACAGTGGCTGCCTGATAATTGAAGGTTTTGCGAAATATCCTTATCAGGGAATAGACCGTGAAGCCTCTGGATATATCCTGGTAGAGGTAGGAAGTGATATCAGTCTCAACAGGTCGAATGGATTATGGTATCTTACCAATTGGGCAAATACACGTTCAAGATCGCGTGCAGGCTATATGACACATAAAAAATAATCTTCTAAAGCATCCACATCTATGAAAAAGATAATATTGATCCTTGTCCTGGTGATACTTCCTATGCTTTCGCAGGCACAGGGTTACCATACATTTGTTGATTTTCACGCAGGAAGTTCCCCTTCCACCGTCGGGACAGAGTTCTCAACCGGCGATTACAGATACAAGAATATCAGGCCTACCCTTACATTTGGCATGAACATAACCGAGGGCTATCAGGTTATGCCGAATCTGTTCGCCGGCATAGGATTCGGCGGATACACCAATTTTTTAAGTTATAAGGAACACGATTCGTCGCGCTACAGCTGGACTGAGACAAAGTTCTACGCTCTCTATTTCCCTCTGTATGCCAACGTCAGATGGACCCTTGACCGGCAGAGAAAGATCACACCTTTCGCAGATCTTAAGATAGGTTATCAGTTCGGAGTCAGCCTGAACGATGGCTGCATGACCTGGACAAGCGGCGATCAATACTATGTCAAACCACGCAGCGGCATTTATTTCGTTCCATCAGTCGGTGTGCGATTTGGCAAATCCGTGGGCTTCAACCTCGGAATCGCCTACAATACTGCGATAGGGATGAAATTCCAGCGTCAGCATACAACATCTATTGGGACATTCGACACTTTTGATTCCGTCACATCAGGGGTGTTCATGCTTACTTTAGGAGTGGATTTCTAAGATATTAGAGTTTTGTCTTAATCTAAAAAATGATGACGCCATGCGGAAAATTTCAACTTCCGCATGGCGTCATCATTTTTGATATATGTCAGAATCCTATGGATACTCCGACAGTCAGTGGCCGGAAATTGATTCCCGGCGATTTCATCACCTTCATCGGTGAGTATCTGACGTAAAGGCCGATACCGCCATTCAAGGAAACATTGCCGAGAAGATCGAGTGTGACCTTACGGATTCCTATACCCTTTGCAAACTCCTCGCATTTATTGCCGTCTGGGTCATCATACACCGATTTTACGGAGGCGTAGGTGTTGACACACATTATCGGTCCGCCCTTCACGGTCAACGACGTGCCCGGAATGCGCACCTGGCAAAGTAACGGGAACTGGAGCGCAAACGTCTTCAAGCGCGACATGCGGCCACGTTCACCATCAGCGTAAGGTTGCCACGTTATACCCCTTTCTTCGTTGACAACAAGCCGGAGGTCGGAGGTCGTGCAGCGGTAGTTTCTCCAGTCGAACCCGAAGCCGAGCGACACGGCGAACGCCTTATAAGAATATGATACCCCTATACAGCTCAACCAGCTTAACTCAAATGATTTCGACCATTGCATGGCATCAGGCGAGCCCTGTCCGTTTGCCCTGTTGAGACCTATGCAGATACCGTCGGCGATGATGCTCCAGTAGCCGTTATCCCTGCAGCATCCACCGATCTCTATGCCATGTCCGAAGATGCTCCGGAAGCTTGTCTGGCGCGATGATACCGATGCGTTCTCAGGGTATTTCACCAGCAGAGACTCCTCCTCTCCGTAAACAGCGTCCACAGGGGTCACGGTAAATAAGGTGCCGTTGGGGTTTTCGGTGATCACTATCTTGGATTCCGCCGGGACATTAACAATTGTGTCGGTGACTTCCTGACAGAGAGCGACAGAAGGCAGCGCAAGGAGAGAGAATATCGTAGCTATTATTTTAGTTTTCATTTCGTAGTGTGTTTTAACTGATTTACAGAATCAAATACTTCCGAGCTTCAGAAGTCGAGATCTATGCCAAGCGACCATCCTTTGAGCTCAGGACCATATTTTTTATTGAAAAGCTTCATCGGACTCCATGAAGCATATATGCCGAAACCGCCGATGTTGACTGCTGCCAGAGCATCGACAGTCACGAGATTCTGTTGCAGACCTTTATATGATATTTTCTCATGATGCTTATCGTCGCCAAACTCTGCGTTAGCCTTTGCATATGTATTAAGATTGAGCACACCGCCGAGAGTGAATTTGAAATAACGACCGATATGATGGTTATACAACACAGGTACATGGAAGAGAAGCATATCAAGTCTTGAATGACGCACATTCACACCTTCTTCCATAGCTACGGGTAGAATCCGATCCCCTTCCTTGGTGTAGGCATATCCCTTAGCCACAGAAAAACGTTTCATTCCGATTCCGGCTCCGATCTCGAGCTCTGCGCCGCGTCTTTGCCAGGACACGCCTATAAGATCGCGTATGCCAACCTCGAAACAGTTTCTCACATTGCCTTTATCTCCGTCGTTGAAGCGCCAGCCCCAGTAGAGATGCCTGAAACCGGTGACATAACGGCGCACTTTAGCATCATGCCGTTTCTCCTCGCAGTCTATGCATCGCGGACCTATAAAAGGGAAATCCATCCCCCAGTTGTCGGAAAACTCCCTGTCGATATCATTGGATGGAACTACATCCACATCATAGCGGAATTTCAGCGCGGAGCCTTCTCTGTCAGTATAATCAGCAGTGACAGTGGTTTTGCCATCTTTGCTCGTTATGATCACATTACGGGCGTTGTCGATCACTCTGACAGTATCAGCAGGGACTTGTGCCGATAATGTCGCCGCGCCGGCGGATACCAGCGCCATAATCATAATAATCTTATTCATAGTGTGGAACTTTAATTTTTATCAAAATATTATTGGACGTCAGGTGGCCTGAGTCTTACCTTATCATGTTTTTCACCGTGTTTTCTCCCACATTGCCCTCAATGAAGATGAGCGTGACCTTCTCCTTCCCTGCCGGACGGCGGTTCAGATAGAGTATATACCTTCGGTGCCAATCAGAGCCTCCCAGGAAGTAGAAACCGAAGTAGAGCTCTCCTTTTTTATACGAAACCTCTTTCGACCGCGCGTCGGCACCATCCTTAAGCACAGCAGCCGTGATCTTGTCTGCTACCGCGGGATTGCCCTCCACAGATATGCTGCGATAGCAGGTCAGGTTTCTTTCATGGAGTTTATCACCTTTTAATGAGAGCATTGTCACTTCCGGTCTGGCTGTATATTCAGGAGAGAAGAATGGCGCTATATTCAGTCCATTCTGGGCATACGCCTGAATGACACATAGGAAAGCTGTCATCAAAACTGCAATTATTCTTTTCATATCCTTTTGTTTTCTGATTCAAACATGATGTCATCGCTTTTGAGGGCATCGCGGAAATCGCCCAGATCGCTCTCTATCTCCCTGGCGATTCCTTCCGAGGCCTCTTTCATCTCGTCAAGCTGTGAATCGAGAATCCTCATCACAGTCTCACGGTCATCTATACGCTCACCCCCGATATAGGCGTAGCAATCAGATCTGACCGAGGATCCTGTCAGAAGGGTCACTCCTACCGTCATGACAGCCGCAGTAATGACTGCGGCGGCCGTATAGGTGAGCCATCTGTGGCGTCGCAAGAGTGCGACGTCTTTATCTGACCTCGGCTCTTCCTCCCTCCCCCTCTTATCAGCGTTGAAGAGGGAATATGACATTACGGCGAGCGCCTCACGCTCAATGTTGTCCGGATCGGTGAGCCGGACCAGTTCCGACCGCAGCATGCGCTCCTCATCCAGGGAAAGTTCACCTTCGAAATACCTGTCGATCAATTCATGTCGCGTACTTTTGTCCATAATCCATATCATAAGGTTATCCATTCTGCGATCTGTAAAGATCTCTTACTTTTTTTCTCGCTCTTGAAAGAATCATCCTGACATTGGCCTCCGAAAGTCCGAAACTGTCGGCGAGTTCATCGAAATCCCAGCCGTCGCGGTCGCGCCGTAGCAGTATCTCCCGTTCACGTGGTGATAGCGATTCATTCACCAGGGCATTGACTCTCGCGTAGGTCTCCATTGTCTGGTCATCGTCAGCCGTCTGTACCGGTTCCGCCACTCCGTCAAATCCTGTGGATGGATGGGCTGCCATGGTCCGGAACCGGTCTATGCGGATATTCCTGGCGGTCACAGCGAGCATTCCCTCCGCCTCACGTTCTCCGTGGATCTCATTCCTGCGCGCCCAGAGGCGGCAGAACGCATCCTGAAGAGCGTCGTCGGAATCATCGTCGTGCCTGCCCGATGCGTTCAGGCGGGAACGCAGACTTTTAAATGCCGATGTCAAAAAATCTCCTTTCATCTGTCTTCAATACGTCAGGTAAATCCATTTGCAACAAAATTACTCAAAAAAATTTTTTTACCCCCCTTTTTTGTTGCCAGTCCCGTATTGTTTCATTACTTTTGCGGTATAAAGCCGGCATGCCGGTCATCCTGAAATCCAGGCCACTCCCCTCGCCTGGGATACATTCACCTTTAAAACTAAATTCTTAAATCATGAAACGGATTTTAGCAATCTCGCTTCTGGCCACAGGAATTTTCGCGACATCGGCGGCTGAAAACGCCAGATGGCTCCGCGATGTGGCGATCTCTCCCGATGGCACAAAAATAGCCTTCACCTATAAAGGAGATATCTTCACCGTGCCGGCCGGAGGCGGTCAGGCCACACAGATCACCTCCAACAGTGAGTATGACGGCATGCCCGTCTGGACTCCCGACGGCAAGAGAATAGTCTTCATGAGCACCCGGGAGGGGAGCGACGATATCTTTATCACATCGTCAGAAGGAGGAAAGCCACGGCGCCTCACAACAAACAGCGGCAACGAAAAGCCTCTAACTTTCATCAATGACTCCACGCTTCTTTTCAACGCCTCCCAACTTGTGGGACGAAACACGGCACGCTCGCCGTTCCTGACACAGATGTATACCATCAACGTCAATAACGAGAGTCCCCGTCCGCACCTTTATCTTTCGGTACCGGTAACATCCGCAAACGCCAACTCAAAAGGTCAGCTCCTATATCAGGATCGTAAAGGAGTGGAGGATGTGCTCCGCAAACATGAACATTCTTCCGGCACAGCCGATGTATGGCTTTATGACAACGGCAGTTTCCGTCAGCTCACTGATTACAACGGTGGTGACCAGTCGCCGGTGTGGGGTAAAGGAGACACCTATTATTTTGTAAGCGATAAGGACGGCACACTCAACGTTTTCGAGAGTTCGATTGACGGCAAGCCCGCAAAACAGCTCACCAAATTCTCCAAGCATCCCGTTCGTACGCTCTCGGCGGCATCAAACGGTCTGCTCGCATTCTCCTGGGACGGCGACATCTATACGTTGCGCCCCGGCTCCGAGCCTCAGAAAGTAAACGTCACGGTTAATACCGACGATTATGACAGTGATCTGGTGAAAAGATATGTAAGAAGTGGCGCGTCAGATATCACCGTCTCGCCCGACGGGAAACAGGTGGCGTTCATTTACCGTGGTGACCTTTACGTGACATCTACCGAATACAAGACCACCAAGCGTATCACTGATACTCCGGCCCAGGAACGTACCGCAAGTTTCTCTCCCGATGGCCGTTCCATAGTTTTCGACAGCGATGTCGACGGCATCTGGCAGCTTTTCATCGCAAGGATAAAAGATGACAAGGAGAAGGAATTCGCTTATGCCACCGACATAGTGATAGAGCCTCTCTATAAGTGCGGCACATCCGCCATGCAGCCTCAGTTCTCGCCCGACGGCAAGAAAGTGGCTTTCCTCGAAGACCGTACAGAGCTGAAGGTCATTGATGTCGCTTCAAAGAAAGTCAACACTACCCTCGACGGCAAATACAACTATTCCTACTCCGACGGCGACGTACCTTTCTCATGGAGCCCTGACGGAAAATGGATACTGATCTCCTATATCGGCAACGGTGGCTGGAACAATACCGATGTGGCGATTGCCAGGGCAGATGGCTCGCAGGTGGTCGACCTGACTGAGAGCGGACATTCCGACTCCACTCCGAAATGGGTGCTCGACGGAAAAGCCGTAGCCTATACCTCCAGCAAATACGGCATGAAGGCACAAGGATCGTGGGGCGCTCAGGAAGACGTGATGATCATGGTGCTTGATCCGGAGGCCTGGGAGAAGTTCAACTACACTGAGGAAGAAGCAGCCCTTGCCGAGAAAGCCGAAAAAGAGAGCAAGGACAGCGATAAGGACAAGAAAGATGATAAAAAGAAAGGGAAGAAAGATAAGAAAGGAAAGAAAGCCGACGCTGATAAGGAAGAGGTGAAGGAAACGCCACTCGATCTCGACAACCGCCGCTACCGTACCCGCAGGCTTACAAACCGGTCTGCAAGCATATGGGACTATTATCTTTCACCCAAAGGCGACAAACTCTATTATGTGGCCGGTGCCACGGAGGGTGGCTACAACATCATCGTATCGGATCTCAAGAAAGGTGAGACCAAGGTGCTTCTCAAAGGAGTTGCCGGACAACTCAACCCCGACAAGAAAGGTGAGAATCTTTTCGTGCTTACGAACTACGGCATAAAGAAAGTCAATCTCGGAAGTTCTGACGTGAAAGATGTTGAGTTCGAGGCACCCTATGACCGTAAGCCGTCGCTTGAGAGGGCTTACATGTACGACCATATGGCAAAGCAGGTGGCCGATAAATTCTACGATGTCAACATGCACGGCGTAGACTGGAAATATTATACTGACCACTATCGCGAGTTCCTCCCCTATATCTCCAACAACCGCGATTTCGCCACACTGCTCAGCGAGGTGCTCGGCGAACTCAACGCATCCCACACCGGAGGCCGGTATTATGGCAACGGAGCACCGCTCTCGACCTCATATCTCGGAGCTTATTTCGATGAGTCTTATGCAGGCGATGGTCTTAAAGTTGCCGAGATATTCCCCAGGGGACCTCTTGCATCGAAAGCGGCAGGCATACGTCCCGGCGACATCGTCACTGCAATCGACGGAGAGAAAATTCTCGCCGGGAAAGACTATTTCCCACTGCTTGAGGGAAAAGCCGGTAAGAAAGTGCGTCTTGACATACGCAAGGCCGACGGCAAGACCGCTTCCGCCACAGTCAAGCCTATCTCCGCAGGCACGCAATCGAACATGGCCTATCAGAGATGGGTGGAACGCAACGAACGCATCACAGACAGTATCTCAGGTGGCCGTATAGGCTACGTGCATGTAAGGGGTATGGACGGTTCGAGCTATCAGACCGTATACGACCGCATACTCGGTAAATACCGCGACTGCGATGCCGTAGTCGTCGACACACGCCATAATGGCGGAGGATGGCTCCACAATGATATCGCCATCCTTCTCAGCGGCCACAAATATGTGACTTACAACCCGAGAGGCCGCAAGATCGGTGAAGAGCCGTTCGCACAGTGGAACAAACCTTCCGTGATGCTTGTCAACGAGAGCAATTACAGTGACGCACATGGCACCCCCTATGCTTACCAGACACTTGGAATCGGGGAAGTGATCGGAGCTCCTATTCCCGGCACAATGACAGCAGTGTGGTGGGAGAATCAAATCGATCCGTCGATCGTTTTCGGTATCCCGCAAGTCACCAACATGGCCAACGACGGCACAGTGCTTGAAAACACCCAGCTCAATCCCGATGTTGTGATCTACAACGCACCTGCCGATGTGGAGAAGGGTATAGACGCACAGCTTGAGGGCGCAGTACGTCACCTGATGCAGAAGACCGCTAAATAAAACAGCCAATCGAAAAATAAAGGCAATCCTTCGCCGTTTATCTTAAGGACAGACGGCAGGACAGTAAAACCGGCCGTGATGGATCCATCCATTGCGGCCGGTTTCATGCATGCATAAACCGAATGTCGCTCCCGAAATTGTAAACAATTATAGCTCACGGATATAACCATGATACCATTCACACACCTACATGTACACTCACAGTACAGCCTGCTTGACGGCAAAGCCTCCGTGCAGGAACTCGTAGACAAAGCCATAGCTGACGGGATGAGAGGAATAGCCTTGACCGACCATGGCAATATGTTTGGTATCAAGGAATTCTTTAATTATGTCAATAAGAAGAACTCCGGTAAGCCCGACGAGGAGAAATTCAAGCCCATTCTCGGTTGTGAGATGTATGTTGCCCGTGAGAAACTTACCGATAAGAAAGACAAAAGCGACAACGGTTATCACCTTATAGTGCTCGCAAAGAACAGTACAGGATATCATAACCTGATAAAGCTCGTGAGTAAAGCCTGGACTGACGGCTATTACTATAAGCCGAGGACAGACCGCGAGCAGCTTGCCCTGCATAGTGACGGACTTATAATATGTTCAGCCTGCCTCGGAGGTGAGGTGCCTCAGTTCATAATGCACGACGATCTCCAGGCTGCCGAAGAGAGGATACTATGGTATAAGGCTACATTCGGCGATGATTATTATCTTGAGCTTCAGCGCCACCAGACATTCAAGGAAAACGCTAACCGCGATGTATATCCTCAGCAAGTGAAGGTAAACGACTTTCTTGTGAAGATGGGGCAGAAACACGGTATAAAGGTAGTGGCTACCAACGACGTGCATTTCACAAATGAAGAGGATGCCGAAGCCCACGACCGACTGATATGCGTGTCGATGCAGAAGCGCTTCTCCGAGCCCCGCATGCACTACACCAAACAGGAGTGGCTCAAGAGCACGGAGGAGATGAACAAGATCTTCGGCGATATCCCGGAAGCGCTCTCAACATCGGGAGAGATACTCGACAAAGTGGAATTCTACAGCATAGACCACGGCCCCATCATGCCCAACTTCGAGATTCCGAAGGAATTCGGCACAGAGGAAGAATACCGCAGCCGGCTGACGGAAGAGGATCTTTTCAACGAATTCACCCGTGATGAGAATGGCAACGTCGTGCTCTCACAGGAAGATGCCGAAAAGAAGATAAAAAGGCTCGGAGGCTACGACAAGCTGTATCGCATCAAGTTCGAAGCCGATTATCTCGAGATGCTTACCATGCAGGGTGCCAAGGAGCGTTACGGCGATCCGCTGCCGGAAGAGGTGGCCGAACGTCTCAAATTCGAGCTCTATATCATGAAGACCATGGGTTTCCCGGGCTACTTCCTTATTGTGCAGGACTTCATCAACACTTCACGAAACAAACTCGGCGTGAGCATAGGTCCGGGGCGTGGATCTGCCGCCGGATCTGCCGCCGCCTATTGCCTCGGCATAACCCAGATCGACCCTATCAAATACGATCTTCTTTTCGAACGATTCCTTAACCCTGACCGTATCTCACTTCCCGATATCGATGTCGACTTCGATGACGACGGACGCTATACCACCCTTAAATACGTCACCGAGAAATACGGTGCCGAGAAGGTTGCGCATATCATCACCTATCAGACCATGGCTACTAAATCCGCCATCAAAGATGTGGCCAAGGTTATGGAACTTCCTTTGCCAGAATCGAACCGACTCGCCAAGCTCGTGCCGGATCGTCTGCCGGAGGTCAACGGAAAGTCGCCTAAGATCAATTTCAAGAATTGCCTGGCATATTGTAAGGAGTTCGAGGCCGAGACCCACAATGAGAATCCCCTGGTGAGGGAAGTCATGAAATACGCCGGGCAGCTTGAGGGAAATGTGCGTGGTACGGGCATACATGCCTGTGGTGTCATTATCTGCCGTGACGACATCACCGACTGGGTGCCGGTGTCAATGGCCACCGACGCCGACGGATCAAAGGTGATCTCCACGCAGTATGAGGGCTCGCTCATTGAGGAGACCGGCCTGATCAAGATGGACTTCCTCGGCCTCAAAACGCTGTCGATAATAAAGGAAGCCCTCGCCAACATAAAGCAGACACGCGGCTTCGATCTCGACATCGAGAACATCCCTCTTGACGATCCCGCCACTTTTAAACTATATTGCGACGGGCGTACCACCTCCACATTCCAGTTTGAGTCTGCCGGCATGCAGAACTCTCTGCGAGATCTCAAACCCTCAAAGTTTGAGGATCTCATAGCCATGAACGCCCTCTATCGTCCAGGCCCTATGGACTATATCCCCTCCTTCATAAAGCGAAAGCACGGAGAGGAACCGATTGTCTACGATATCCCGATCATGGAGAAATACCTTAAGGAGACATATGGTATCACTGTCTATCAGGAGCAGGTGATGCTTCTCTCCCGTCTTCTCTCCAACTTCACCCGTGGCGAGAGCGATATGCTCCGCAAAGCCATGGGAAAGAAGCAGATCGACAAAATGGCCAAACTTAAGGTAAAGTTTATGGCCGAGGGTCAGAAAAACGGCCATAAGGCGGAGGTACTCGAGAAAATTTGGGCAGACTGGGAAAAATTCGCCTCATATGCATTCAACAAGAGCCATGCCACTTGCTACACCTGGGTTGCTTATCAGACGGCCTATCTGAAAGCCAACTACCCTGCCGAATATATGGCCGGAGTGCTCAGCCGCAATCTTAGTGCCGCCGACAAACTCAAGAAGATAATGGATGAATGCATTCGCATGGGTATCGATGTGAAGGGTCCTGACATCAACGAGAGCCGTGAGAAGTTTGGCGTCAACAAGAAGGGAGAGATCCGCTTCGGTCTGGGAGCCGTGAAAGGTGTCGGCGCAAATGCCGTGACCGCGATAATTCAGGAACGTGAGGCCAACGGTCCTTTCAAGGATATCTATGATTTCGTGGAGAGAGTGAATCTCAGTGCCTGCAACCGCTCCTCCATAGAGAACATGGCTATGGCCGGTGCTTTTGATTCGATGGGCTACATGCGCGAGATTTTTGTAGAGCCGATGTTTGACACTACCTGGACAGACATGCTCGTGAAATACGGACAGACAATACAGAACGACAAGAACTCACTTCAGGTGAGCCTTTTCGGCGACATGGAACCGATCGACACTGCCAAACCCCCTATCCCGAAGGTGGAGCCCTGGAACAGGATAAAGTTGCTTGATGAAGAGAAGAAACTCGTCACAATTTATCTATCCGCGCATCCCTTAGATCCATATTATATGGAGCTGCGCTATGGATGCAACTGCCAGTGTGCCGATTTCGAAGACAAGAAGGTCGCGGGGGCCAAGCTGACTATGGGAGGCCTCGTGGCGGCATTCAATATAAAGACAAGCAAAAACGGCAACCAATATGGGCAGCTGACTATAGAGGATAAATCAGGCTCAGTGAGCTTCAACATCTTCGGTAAGGCGTTTGAGGCACACAAGAACAGATTTGTTGAGGGCGACACAGTCTTTATGAAAGTGAACATCGTGCCCGGAAGATGGGATCCCACAAAGATAGACGCCAATATCGACGAAGTCTATTCCCTTGACTCCATGAAAGGGACTATGGCCAATTCCGTCAGCATTTATCTCGACTACCGTTTCGATACGGAAGATTTCTTCAGCAAACTTCTGGCATTCACTCCCGACGAGCGTCCGGGCGACCTTTTCATAGAGATTTACAATCCGGAGACACGGCAAATTGTGAAAGTGCATTCACGTAAGAAATTCCCTATATCGAAAGACCTTGTGGATTTTCTCGACGACTGGGGCGTGAAATACAAAGTGCTCACAGTCTGATGCACATTTCCGGCATCCGGCATTGTGACCATATGATAGAACAGAGACTGATAACATTTATAACCAACTAAAACTTAAACAATGGCAATGGAATTCAACGACCAGACAGCCCGTGAGGCCATCGCGTCAGGCAAACCAGTGGTGATCGATTTCTGGGCTACCTGGTGTGGCCCGTGCATCAAACTCGGCCCTATAGTGGAAGAGCTTGCAGAGAAATATGCCGGACAGGTGACAATCGGCAAACTCAACATCGACGACAACGATGAGATCGCTACGGAGAACCGTGTCCGCAACATCCCTACTGTACTTTTCTTCAAAGACGGTGAACTGAAGGAACGCAGCGTTGGTCTCGTGAAAATCGCCGACCTCGAGGCCAAACTCGCGTCGATACTCTGACCATAAGTCTTAGAAGTTTTTTAATTAAAATTTAATCACTTCTAACTGGCACCAATTCTTACAGAGACATCATTCCATAGGGATGGTGTCTCTATTTTGTATTGCCATTGCAGTTCCATAAAAATCAAATGCATTGTCTTTTTGTTCAAATTGAGGTCTATTTCTTTCATAAGCCGATTATGGGTTTGTGGTTTTTATCCTTATTGGTTATTTTTGCAGAAACAAAAATCCTAAAATCATGATACTTTCCCATTACAGATACATTAGATCAGCATTGGCCGCATGTCTTGTGGCACTGCCGTCGGTTGTCTGCGCCCAGTCTTCAGAATCCATGACCGACACTGGGTGGAGACTTATTTGGAGTGACGAATTCAACACCGATGGGCCTCTCGACACGACAATATGGAATTACGAGAACGGCTTCACACGCAATCACGAGGCTCAGTGGTATCAACCCGAAAACGCATATTGCCGCGATGGAAAACTGATTATCGAAGGGCGCAAGGAAGCTAAAGGGAGAAAGAACCCTTGGTTTGACGGCAGCAGCGATGACTGGAGGAAAAACCGCGAATATATCGGCTATACTTCCTCTTCCGTGACCACGCGTAAAAAGATGGATTTCCGCTATGGCCGACTTGAGGTGAAGGCGAAGATCCCTGTAGCCGGCGGTGCATGGCCGGCCATATGGCTGCATGGCGACGGAATGGAGTGGCCTTCATGCGGAGAGGTAGATGTCATGGAATATTACCGTATAGATGGCAAGCCGCATATTCTTGCCAATGCTTGCTGGGGTAACGACAAGCGCTATGATGCCGTATGGAACAGTGCCAGGATTCCATTCTCACATTTCACTGACCGAGATCCGCAATGGGCTGAAAAGTTCCATATCTGGCGAATGGACTGGGACGATAAATCTATCAGGCTCTATCTCGATGATGAACTTCTCAATGAGATTCCGCTCACGACAACTGTCAACGGATCGTTAGGCCAAGGTACTAATCCTTTCCGCAAGCCCCTCTATCTTCTCCTGAATCTCGCTTTAGGGGGGGATAATGGCGGTCCGGTCGATGATTCCTCTTTGCCCATGAAATATGAGATAGACTATGCGAGAGTCTACCAGAAAGATGACAAAGGAGTGGTCGATGAAGGGAATGTGATGACCCAAGAGGGAGCCTGGTGCTGGTTTGCCGATCCAAGAGCGATACGCCACAAAAGTTCCGACGGTAAAGTTGATAATGCCTATATAGGATATATCGACGCACACGGCAATATCAAAGCCATGCAGTATGACTTCAAGGCCGGAAGGCAGGAAGAAGTGCTTGTGCGCTCATGGTTCCAGCCTGATGACCATGACAATCCTACGTTTATTGTGCTCCCTGATGACAGGGTCATGGTATTTTATTCCCGCCATACTGACGAACCATGTTTCTACTACCGTGTCACCCGAGAACCCGGCGACCTGACTACCCTTGGTGAGGAGAAAGTGCTCGCCACAGCCAACAATACCACTTACCCCTCCCCTTTCATTCTCTCTGATGATCCAGACCATATCTATCTCTGCTGGCGCGGTATCAACTGGCATCCGACAATCGCCCGTCTCACTATGCCCGACGGGAATGGCGACGTGTCGTTCGACCTTGGCCCTTACCAGATTGTGCAGTCGACCGGAGCGCGCCCTTATGCAAAATATGATTCCGATGGGAAAAGCCGTATACGTCTGACATATACCACCGGACATCCAGATAATGAAATACCTAATTTTCTTTATTACAATGAGATTGATATCAATGGTCTCCGGTTGCTTGACCGTAAGGGAAGCGTTCTATCATCAATAGCAGAGGGGCCTTTTAAGGTGAACGCCCACAAAGATTTTATAGAGAAATATCCTTATATGGTTGTCGATAGTCCCGAAGTGCGCGATTGGGTATGGCAACTTGCATCCGACAGCAATGGCAACCCCGTAATCGCAATGGTCAGGATAAGCCCCGATAAGAAAAAACATGACTATTACTATGCGAAATGGACAGGCAACGAATGGAGAAAGACTTGGCTGGCATCTGCCGGAGGCCATTTCCACCAGACTCCGGATCATGAGAGATGCTATAGCGGAGGAATGGCCATAGATCCTGCCGATGTGAATATTGTCTATTGTTCAGTGCCTGTGAGAGGGATCAATGGAGAAGTGTATGAGATTGTGAAATACACACTTGGCGATGATGGCAATGTCATATCCGAAGAAGCTGTGACAAAGAACTCGCGTCTTAACAACGTCCGGCCTTACATACTTCCCGGCTCCGAGGACTCCCCTCTTCGTCTTACATGGATGCATGGCAATTATTACGACTGGATCGTCAGCGACTGGCAGCCCGAAGGTTATGCCTCGGGAATACATTCAGATTTTCAGGGTTTCCAGAATCAAGTAAAATTGGGTAATCCATTCCCTGCGAAAAAGGTAAAATTTGATAAGAAAAAGACTTTTGACTATGAGTTTGATGTGATTCCAGACAATGTACCTGCGGATGGTATGATTCTCGACATGGGACACCTCTCCTATCGTCTTGATAAGGAGAGCGGGCGCCCAGAAGTCAGATACCGGAAGAACGTCTACAAAAGTACTAATCGTCTTGCCACATCAGACATATGGAAAAAGACGCGCCGCGGCACAGACGGCAAATGGCATGAACCACTCCCTGGCGAATCATTCCGCATGAGAATGGTCTATGACGGAACAAACCTGACTGTCTACGTCAACGGCCTCATTGATCAGCGCATTAGACTCTGAGACATATCCGGACGTACGCATAATAATGACGCCGATACCTCGATGGTATCGGCGTCATTATTATGCGTATCTATGTGTCCTGCTTATAAGTCAGGCACTCTTCCACACATCCTAAATGTCCTTTCATAATAAGGTGTGGTCAATTCGGAGATTATCACGCCCTTTTTTGTAGAGGCATGTATGAATCTGTTCCCGTCAATCATAATACCTACATGTGAAATCCTTTCAGCATCTTTTCCGGTAGCAAAAAACACCAGGTCGCCGGCTTTTACAGATTTTTTCTTTACCTTCTTACAGAATTCCGCCTGCTTGCCGGAATTCCTCGGGAGCTTCACTCCCGCAGCCTCTTCGTATACCTTCAGCACGAGTCCGGAACAATCGGTGCCTTTCCCTTTGGAACTTCCGGCATAACGGTAAGGAGTTCCCATCCATGAGAGAGCCTCTTCCACGATTTGTTTCTCTTTGCCATGGAGTTTGCCGACTTTTACTGACTCGACTATGACAGGCCTGTCATTTCCGCCACTTTTTTTTGAGGAGTGGCACGATGTGAAAACCATACAGAGCATCGTGGCAGCGAGAAATATGACGTTTACTCTCTTGGCCATGTATCTGTTTATATTGATAAAGTTGTTTCTCATACAGGAATCTCTATTCAAATCTCCGGACAGAGACTACGATTATCGGTTTCTGCTATCCGGATGTGCAAAATTAGTGTAAAATTCAGATACATCCATAATTTTTTAATAATTTTAGATGTTGACTTTTTCTTTCATTAAATTAACTTAAAAGAGATTGTCAAAGGCGCCTTCCCATGAAATATTGGAGAGAATTTTGCATTGATAGTATATCGGAGGCAAAAAGATCATGCCGGACAATACCGACACGAAGTTTTTACCGGAGCAGATTTCCACGCTTCCATAATCGAGAGAACCAATAAAACCTTACATATTTTAAAGACATGAAGAGATACAGCATTCCTGCATTGTTCGCGTCGCTCGCGATTCTCGTTTCGCCGGCATGCGCCGACAATCATGCTAACAACACCCCTCAATTCATCCGCACCAGCAATGCGGCATCGTTCGACACTGATTTCACCGTAGCTGCGGAGAACACTGTCAATACCGTGGTATGCATCAAGAGCTTCACCGCCCAGCGACAGAATCCCTATGGCAACCGTGGCGGAGGCTATGATCCTTTCGGCATGTTTGATTTCTTCTTCGGCCCTCAGGAGCGCCAGCAGCAACCCCGCCAGCAGCAGAGAAACAATGAGCCGGTGCAGAGCGGTCTCGGATCCGGAGTTATAATATCGGAAGACGGTTATATCGTAACCAACAACCACGTGATCGACGGTGCCGACAAACTTGAGGTACTTCTCAATGACAATTCCACCTATGAGGCGAAGATCATAGGCACTGATGAGGCCACCGACCTCGCCCTGATAAAGATCGACGCAGAAAAACTCACACCTATCACCTTCGGCAACAGCGAAGATCTTAAAATCGGAGAATGGGTGCTCGCCGTGGGTAATCCGTTTGGCTTCAATTCGACTGTCACAGCCGGTATTGTCAGCGCAAAGGCCCGCAGCATAAGCCAGAACTCACGTGGTGGAAAGATGGGCATTGAGTCGTTTATCCAGACTGACGCAGCAGTGAATCCCGGCAACTCGGGAGGAGCGCTCGTCAACCTCAAGGGTGAGCTTATCGGCATCAACTCCGCCATCTACTCCAACACCGGCAGCTACACCGGCTACTCTTTCGCCATACCGACATCAATCGTGAAAAAAGTCATGACCGACCTTAAGCAATACGGTTCGGTGCAGCGCGCCATGCTCGGATGCACAATCACTGAGCTTGATTCCAAACTTGCCAAGGAGAAAGGCATAACTGTGACGAAGAGCGGACTTATGGTTATGGAAGTCACAGACAGAAGTACCGCGAAGGAGATCGGACTTCAGAGTGGAGATGTGATTGTAGGAATCAATGACGCCGAGATCCACACATTCCCCGAACTTCAGGAGCAGCTCAACAAATTCCGTCCCGGCGACCAGATCAGCGTTACCTACATACGCGACAATAAGAAATATACCAAGAGCGCCACACTCCGCAATTCACAGGGCAGTACAGCTATCACTAAGAAGGGTGATTTCTCTGAGATCGGATGTGCGTTCATGAAAATCGGAGAGGAGACCAAACGTAACCTCGGTATATCCAACGGAGTGAAGGTAACAGGTCTCAAGGGTGGTGCATTCAGGGACGCCGGAATAAAAGATGGCTTCATTATCACCGAGATCAACGGCAACCGCGTCAACAGCTCAGACGACGTGGAGATGATCTACAACCAGATAATGAAGTCCGGAGAGAGCGACAAGGTGATGTTCATTACCGGCCTCTACCCCACCGGCAAGAAATATTACTATGCTGTAAATCTTGCTCAGGAGTAAAATGCTTTGATTCATATCAAAACCGTCCGAAGATCGCTTCGGGCGGTTTTTTATTGTTATTTTTCCTGTTATTATGCAACATTCTCGCTTGCCATACGTTCATAAATTGGCTGACAAGCCACATAAGCCTCGTAGGGATGCTTGAAAACATCCCCGGGCAGTATTTTTTTGGAAGGAAACTATGAGACAGCTTAAGATAACTAAATCGATCACCAACCGCGAAAGCGCCTCTCTCGACAAGTATCTGCAGGAAATAGGCCGTGAGGAACTGATTTCTGTCAGCGAGGAAGTGGAGCTCGCGCAGCGAATCAAGAAAGGGGACCATGCAGCCCTCGAGAAACTTACAAGAGCTAACCTACGTTTTGTTGTGTCTGTGGCGAAACAATACCAGAACCAGGGTCTAAGCCTTCCTGACCTTATCAATGAAGGTAATCTCGGACTTATCCGGGCCGCTCAGAAATTCGACGAGACACGAGGTTTCAAGTTCATCTCCTATGCCGTGTGGTGGATCCGTCAGTCGATCCTCCAGGCTCTCGCTGAGCAGAGCCGTATAGTGCGCCTTCCTCTCAATCAGGTAGGTTCACTCAACAAGATCAGCAAGGAGCTCTCCAAATTCGAGCAGGAGAACGAGCGCCGCCCCTCACCTGAGGAGCTCGCCGACCGTCTCGGTCTTCCCGTAGACAAGGTCTCCGACACTCTCAAGGTCTCCGGACGTCATATCTCTGTAGATGCTCCGTTTGTCGATGGAGAAGACAATTCTCTTCTCGACGTGCTCCCTAATGACGACAGTCCTATGGCCGATTCCACTCTCAATCAGGAGTCACTCTCGAAGGAGGTTGACCGCGCGTTGCGCCAGCTTTACGATCGTGAGCGCGAGATCCTGAAGATGTTCTTCGGCATCGGATGCCAGGAGATGACACTTGAGGAGATTGGCGCAAAGTTTGATCTCACACGTGAACGTGTGCGTCAGATCAAGGAGAAAGCGATTCGCAGGCTCAAGGGACAGAAAAGTAAACTCCTCAAGAGCTACCTCGGAGAATGATTCTCCGGCGGAAAAGTGCGAAAGCACTTTGACCGCACGACATATTTGACAACATAATGGACGCCCGCATAAGCCCTCGCTTAAGCGGGCGTAATCATTTCCCTGGAAGATATCCGGAAATTCGTCGAATAAATACGGGCATTCGTCGAATTTTCATTGCTTCCTTTTTCATATGGCTGTAATTTTGACATCGAAAATAAATGTCAACAATCATACAGTATCAATATGAAAATGAATCTTTCAACCTCCCTCCTATCCCTTTGCATGCTTGTTATACCAGGTTATGCATCAGCTGCCATAGTCAAGGGCACGCTATGTGATTCCGGCTTAGAGGCCGTACCGTTTGCAACGGTAAAAGTATTCAGCTCAAACGACACTATAAGACCTGCAGCCATGTTTGCAGCGGATTCGGAAGGCAATTTCACAGGAGAAATTGATGGGAAAGGCACTTTCCGAATCATTGTCGAGGCCGTTGGAAAGCAGTCCATCATACATGATATTAAGCTTGCAGGAGATGAGACAATTGATCTCGGTACTCTTTCGATGAAGGATGACACCTCATTGCTCGATGAACTTGAGGTCGTCGCAGTGCGCCAGATAGTAAAAGCCTCGGCCGACAAACTCACATACAACGTTGAGGAAGATTCAGACTCCAAGACCTATACCCTCCTCGACATGCTCAGGAAAGTGCCTATGGTTTCTGTTGATGGCGAAGACAATATTACTGTCAATGGGTCGTCTGATTTCCAGGTATATGTCAATGGCAAACCGAGCCTCCTTTTCTCAGGCAACCCTTCGAAGATATTCAAATCAATGCCGGCTTCGGTAGTAAGGACTGTAGAGGTAGTCACAAATCCCGGAGCAAGATATGATGCTGAGGGTGCCGGAGGTGTACTTAACCTGGTAATGGCAGCATCCGACAAAAATGTTAGCGATGGATATACAGCTTCCGCCGGAATACATGCCGGTGTAAAAGGTTATGACGGCTCCCTCTATCTATCAGGGCAGCACGGAAGATTTTCGTATAGTCTCAATGGCACATTGTCACGTCTTGAGCCTGGAACAACGGATATTATCACAAGTCAGGTATTTCCCGACCGTATCATTTCATCAGAAAGTACAAGCAAGCCAAAGATAGATTTCTCTTTAGGCAATATCAACGCAAACTATGCCATCGACTCCCTGACCGACATTGGCATATCGGGTGCTATCAATGGTTTCAGGATGAACACCGGTTTCTCTTCCGCTAATTCCATCATCACTCCCCAAGGCTTGAATCTTCTCGATTATTCAAATAATGGTGAAATAGACCTTGACCGTTTAAGCGTGAACGGAAGTCTCTCGTTAAGCCATGGTTTCGGAGATGCACGCCATTCAGATATTTCGCTAATTTATCAGTTCTCAAGTGAGCATAGCGACAACGAAAACTCATTCAATTTCTCCGGCCCGGAAGAGAACCTTATCGATCTCTCCGACCGTATTATAAAGAGCCCGGAGACAACAACAGAACATATACTCCAAGCTGATTTCTCTACAAAACCGCGTGAAGGACATTCCTTAGAGGCCGGGATGAAACTGGCATTGAGAAAAGCCCGTTCATCCTCTTTCTCTCATTTCGACGATCCGGATAAATCGTCGGCTACTGATTATAGAAGCCACAACAACATCGGAGCGGCCTATGCTGAATATGGTATCGCTTCAGGTGCGTTCACTGGGAAAGCAGGACTTCGTTATGAGCATACATGGCATGATGTCGATTTTAAAACGTCTGATGGCGATGATTTCTCAAGAGACTATGGCACATTTGTGCCGTCTGCCAGCATTTCGTGGGCGATGAATGCTTCAAATAGTCTCGCCGCCACATACAATATGCGGATATCCCGGCCCGGTATATCTTACATGAATCCTTTTATCGATAACTCCAATCCTACAGAAATCACTTATGGTAATCCGGAACTGGATGTAGAGAAGACACATAACGTGGGCCTATCCTACAACCGCTTCTCGCGACGTCTGATGCTCAATGCGCGGATCAGTGATAGCTATACAGGTAACGGAATAGAGCGATATAGTTTCTACTCCGACAACATCCTCAACACAACATATGGAAATGTCGCCAAGAGGAATAACCTGAGGCTTGATACCTACATAAACTGGATGGCCGGAGAAAACACTCGTTTTATCCTTAACGGAGGCTTAGGATATACAAGTTTGAAAAGCGTGATCCTTTCACAATCCAATTCCGGCTGGAACTGGAATGTCATGGTCGGCCTACAGCAAACTCTTCCCCTTGACATAAAGGCTGCCGCGTATATCATCGCTTCATCGAAGACTTATAATTTGCAAGGATGGAACAGTGGTTTCAAGATGATTTCGCTTAATCTTTCCCGCGCGTTTCTTAATGACAGACTTAACGTCAGTGCGGGCTTCTTGACAGGACTCTCGAAAGACGGCGACATTAAAATGGAGAATTACAGTTCGACCGCGGGATTCATAACACATAATTCCATCAGTGTACCGATAATGAACTTCAACGTGGGACTGTCCTATTCTTTCGGCAATCTCTCGGCAAAAAGTAAAAAAGAATTGAAAGAGCTTGACAGCGATTATATAGAGCATACGTCAAATATGGAGGCTCTTCCCGGAATGATGGGTAAATGACGCGGTTTATTCCATTATATTTCTTATCTTTGCATCCATAATACGCCTGTAGACATGGATCGAAAGAAAATATATCGAACGGTTTCAGGATTCCTCCTTCAGCTCATGGGGTGGGGAATCCTGATTTGCACTGCCCCACTGATCACATACTTGGCGGGAGGTAACCGAGAGGAATCATTCATACTTCTCAATCTTCTGTTTTCGGGAATTATCCCGGTGGTGGTAATCTATTTCGTCAATTATTACCTTCTGATTCCTCTCATTTTCTTCCGTGAGCGTAGGATATGGTTTGTATTGTCGAATATGGCGCTCATGCTCGCTGTCAACTTCCCTATACTTTATGTGGCATTCAACAATCAGGAGTCACTGCCCGACAATTACCGGCTCGGAATCATAATGGGAGTCATAGTCTCCTTTATCATGGATCTGGGTGCCTTGGGCATTGCCATAGCTATACGTAACTATCTTCGTACCCTGGCCATCAGACAGCAGCTTGCCGAAGAGACTCACCGTCGCACGGAGGCAGAACTTATGTGGCTTAAGAATCAGCTAAATCCGCATTTCCTTTTCAATTCACTCAACAATATAAGCAGTCTTGTATGTATTGATCCCGACCAGGCGCAGGATTCTATCGGCCAGCTAAGTGATCTGCTGCGTTATGCCATATATGAATCGGAGAAAAAAAGCGTGGAACTCGGAAAAGAGATCGATTTTATGCGTGACTATGTTTCTCTTATGAGTCTGAGGTGTAACGACAGAACAGAAGTCACAATGCAGATTGAGATAACCGACAGGAAGATCCCTGTAGTGCCTCTTCTTCTTGTTTCCATGATAGAGAACGCTTTCAAGCATGGCGTAAGCGCTTCTCTTCCATCGTTCATAAATATCAGAATCATGGAAAGCAATGGAAAACTTACATTTGTTTGCGAGAATTCTGACCATCACAAGCCTGCCAATGACCTAAGCGGAAGCGGAATTGGGATGCTGAATATGAAAAAACGTCTCGAACTTACCTATCCCGGCCGCTATACCTGGCATCAGGCTACGGACGGCAATGTTTTCCATGTTGAAGTGACCATTAACCTCAACGATAAACTGCAATAATACGATAATGAGGGCTATTCGATGTGCCATAGTCGATGACGAACCCCTTGCCGTCAGACTTATAGAAAATTTCATAAAGCGCACTCCGTCGCTTGAGCATGTAGCTTCATTTACAGATCCTGTAGAGGCAGTGACTTATCTGAAAGAAAACACTGTGGATTTGCTTTTTCTCGATATCCAGATGCCCGATATCGATGGCATCGGACTGGCGCATATGCTGCCTGAGGAAATACGCATAGTTTTTACAACCGCATTCCGCGAATATGCCCTTGAGAGCTACGATGTGGAGGCGCTGGATTTTCTTGTCAAGCCTTTGCGTTATGACAAATTCCTGCGGAGTGCTGAGAAGGCAATGAAATGGTATGAGATGAAAGAGCTGTCCGATTCAGTTAATATGGGGACAACGACAAACTCTCCCAAAGAAATATTTTTAAGGTGCGATGGCGGACTGCAGCGGGTCGCACTCGACAGTATTGTCTTTGTTGAAGGTTTGAAAGACTATGTCAGGTTTCATCTTGATGGTGTGAATCACACAATTGTCACTCATCTGACCATGAAGAGTGTCGAGGATATTCTTCCCTCCGAACAATTCATGCGTGTCAGCCGTTCGCACATTATCTCACTTTCCCATATCCGCAGTGTTGATCGCAATTTATGTGTTTATATTGGCGATACTATGGTGAAGGTCACTGATATGTATCGCGAACACTTTCAAGCGTTTCTCAACAATCGCCTTGTAGGCAGATAGTCTATTTCGGTTATTTTTACGCTATCACCGAATGGCTGATGAAGGAGCATCATGTCAATATAATCTGTGCCGAGAAGTTGCAAGGAGCGATCAATAGATGCTTTGGCTCCATCATAATCGAAGTGTGACATCCAGATTTTATCCACCAGGAAAATTTCGTTGAGTGTCACACCGTTTCGGTGTTTGATACCATTATTGACTTTATCGTGATTTTGGGTAACAAAGTCAGTGATATGAGTTAATAAGCAATGCCCTGAATTTTGTAACTTTGCACCCGTAATTTTTTGATTGTATGGACAGAACAAAGGATGTAATAATTGAGCAGACGCTTGACGGCCTCGGCACCGAGGCTTACAGCGACTACATTGCCCATGTGATATGTCTTGCCGGGCATTGCTCTTTCTCGTTCAATGGAAACGAATTTGAGTTGAGAGAGGGCGACCTGATGATTGTCCGTAAAGGCAAACTGGTTGAGAAAATCTGCCCGTCGGAAGATTTTGAGGTCAAGGCGATATATGTAACGACGCCATTCATAGAGTTATGCACCCCGCAAAGCAATTACGGCATGAAGGGTTCGGTAGCGCTGTTTCTCAACCCGATAATGCGTCTGTCGGATGAACAGCGTTTTGTATGTGAGAAGGATTTCCAATGGATTGAGTACCGCCTCGATCAAACCGACCATAATTTCTATAAAGAACTATTGCGTAACGCCGTACAAGCCGCGATACTTGATTTCTTTGACTTCCACTCGAAACTATATGGTGAAAGCACCGTTTCAACCCAAAATGCCATTATTATAAGTAAGTTCTTTAATATGCTTGAAAATGGTATATATCGTAATAACAGGGAAGTAAAGTATTACGCTGATAATTTGTGTGTAACACCCAAATATCTTTCAGAGGTATCTAAAAAAGTTACCGGATTCGCAGCGAATTACTGGATAAACCGATATACTATTCTTGATATATCAAGACTGTTGCGCGACAAATCATTGTCATTTGTCCGGATTTCCGATATGTTCGGATTCTCATCGCCGGCATATTTCAGCCGATATGTCCAGAATTATCTCGGTGTGAATCCATCGGAATACAGGGAATAACCCGACATAATACCCTTTTTGCGTTTTCGGTAAAAACTGATGTTTTTGCCTATGTTTTTGTAATGCCATTTTACATCCGTGTTTCTAATTTTGCACCATACAATCAAAAGACGAACACAATATGAAATTATTAAAGACGATAGTTATGTGTGCAGCTTTAGTGGCGGGCGGCAACATGCTGCCCGCTCAGGAAACCGCGCCTATGCTTACCTTGGATAACGGCACGCAGATGCCCCTGCTTGGCGTTGGTACATTCTTGGCATCGCCAGATGATGCTTATAAGATGCTTGAGCGTCTCGGTCTTGACTATGTTGATCTTCTATATGTCCATCAGTCTGTCGACGACTATCTCGGAGTTTGGCGGGATATGGAGAAAGCTTTGGCACAATGTAACAAATCTCGGCCCGGAATATTCCAATCCGTTGCGCGAGGTTCTGCAAATGTGTCGAAAAACTAAACGCCTGTTCCTTAAAATTTCCGCTTGTGTGACTGCAGAATATTAAGGAACGGACTGTATAATAATCTTTAAAGTATCGCTCAAATATCCATCAATTCGAAGCAGTCCGAAACTCCAGTGGTGTTATCCCGGATATTTTCTTGAACACACGGGTAAGATGATGGGGATATTTGAAACCGAGGTCGTATGCTATCTCCGTGATATTTTTATCCGTATCCGTCAGCATAATTTTAGCCTGACTCACAATGAAGCCCTGTATGTATTCCAATGCTGTTTTCCCGGTCTCTCGTTTTATCAGGTCACTGAAATAATTGGGCGACAGGCATAATTCACCGGCACATCGCTGGACTGACGGGATTCCTTCGGTCGATTGTCTGTCATTCGTGTAATACTCTTGCAGAAATTTGTCGAGTTTTCCGATAAGGTGGTGATTGCTGATTTCCCGTGTCACGAATTGGCGCTCATAAAATCTCACGCAGTGATTCAGCAACGTCTCAATCCGAGAGCTGACAATCTGTTTCGTATGCTTGTCAACAGGCAAGTCCAGTTCCTCCTTGATTTCCCTGAAGCAGTTGAGTATTATTGCTTTTTCCCTCTCCGACATATGCAATGCCTCGTTTGAGTCGTATGAGAAAAAGGAATATTCGTTCATTCTTCTGGCGAGCGGAGTTCCATACATCATATCCGGGTGAAACAGCAGCACGAAGCCCTTTGATTTCGGTGCATCAGGTTCTGTGCGTCCTTTAAGCCCGACAATCTGCCCCGGCGACATGAAGAGCAAAGTACCTGACTGATAGTCATACTTATTGCGGCCATACGCCATTTCTCCGCAATGTATATCCTTGAACATGACACAATATAAGTTGGACTGCATCTTTCCGGGTGCATACAATCCGTAATCAACGAAGTTTGCCACAGTGACCAACGGGTGCTGTACTTCCACTCCGAAATAGCTGCAATAGTCCGAAACTGTTTTGAGGTGTTTTATATCTTTCATCATGGCACAAAGATAATAACTTTCTGACAGACACCACTAATAACAGGCATATTGGTTATTGAAACCGAGATATTGGTTAACGGGACTTTTGCAGCCTGTGATAATCGTGGAAATCGGTTATAAGAACCTTTTTCTGTCTATTTACGGCGGTTGTATCTGATGCTAATTTTGTGCCATAGAAACAACAAAAGAATCAGAATATGACAAATCTCTTAAAATGTATGGCGTTAGCCATCGCAATTCCTTTCGCGACATCATGCTTGGCAGAAGAACCACAACCTGAAACTCAGAATCCTTTTGAACCAAGCGGCAATACCAAGACCCTTGTCGTGTACTTCTCGGCGGAAGGACACACGAAGACCGTGGCTGAGGCCATACAGGAGGAAACAGGAAGCGACATTTTCAGAATAGAGGCGGCAGACTCATACGCCGCTAATCCTTATGACGACTCCGACAGGATTCAGAATGAGGCTTACAACGATCTTCGTCCCGAAGCCAAAACTTACCTTCCTGAAGAACAGATTGCCGCATACGACACAATCTTTGTCGGGACCCCTATATGGTGGCATCAGCCAGCTATGGTTGTCTGCACATTTCTGGAACATTACGATTTAAGCGCCAAGGTAATAATCCCTTTCGTCACATTCGGCGCGAGAACGTATCTCAACGAAACCATGCAGAAGCTCTACAACAGTACGCCCAACTCCGCACATATCCCCGCGCAATTGCCTGAAGATATTGATCCTGACAACATACGTCAGCCGCAGAATGACGACGACGGTATCGATGTCCCGACAGTCCGCAACGTGCGTGAATGGCTGGAGCGCATAGGCTACGGAAAAGGAGATATTTCCGGCATATTTTCCGTCGCTTACAACTGTCGCAACGACGGAGCCGTCTATTCGTTAAACGGCATGAGATTGAACGCCGTCCCTGAAAATGGGATATATGTGATGAACGGAAAGAAATATGCCTCAAGATAATGTGTGATTATGAATAAAAACATATTGATAACAGTCATTCTAACAGTCATGATGGTATTAAACAGTTACTCACAGGAAGTCTTTGATTATACCAAGAACCCTTATGGACTGGTGTATCGAAACGCCATCACGGAAAACAAACCTGGGCAAGTAAATATCTATCCGGTGACATATGAACTCAACGGTAACAAAATATCGGCGAATGTATATACCCCCGCCGGCTATGACCCATCCAAGAAGTATGCCGCCGTGGTCGTTTCGCATCCCAACGGTGGCGTTAAGGAGCAGACAGCTGGATTATATGCCCAACGTCTTGCCGGACTCGGCTACATCACAATCGCCGCCGATGCCTCGTATCAGGGAGCAAGCGGCGGAGAACCCCGCAATCTCGATATTCCCCAGAACCGCATCAACGATGTGCGCGGCATGGTAGATTACATATCGCAATATCCCGGTGTGGATGCCTCACGTATCGGGGCTTTGGGTATCTGCGGTGGCGGAGGCTATACATTCGCGGTTCTACAGTCAGACAAACGCATAAAGGCCGGAGCTACCTTGAGTCTGTTCAATACAGGCCGTGTGCGCCGTCTGGGCTATCAGGATTCGCAGATGACCACCGTTCAGGACAGATTGAAACGTGCCTCAGAAGCACGCGAAAAATTCGTTCGTACCGGCGAGACCGCCTATGAAGGGCCGACGGGAACACAGACAAGGGAAGAAATAGAGGAAGCGATGAGCCATCTCCAACCCGGTACATTGTATCATGACGGACTGGAATACTACGGCATAACTCACGCACATCCCAATTCGGTGAGCAGATATACGACTGCAAGCCTTATGGATCTTATGACATGGGATGCCACATCACACGCTGACCTTATCGACTGCCCGCTGCTCATCATGTCGGGAAGCAAGTCTGATTCGGATTATATGAGCCGCGAAGCGTATATCAAGGCAGGAACCCCTGACAAGGAATACTACCAGATCAACGGAGCTTCACATATACAGACCTACTATGTTCCGGAATATGTTGAAGACGCAATAAGCAAACTGAAAGAATTTTTCGGAAATAAACTTTAATCAAAATGACAAGAATATTATATTCCATTTCAATCATTTTCCTTTCGTTTGCTTTCACCGCCTGTTCCGGGAAAGCTCAGGAAAGTACAGCAGGTAACACTCCGGCAGAAGAGTTGAAAGTTTAGGATTAAAAATGTATTTTGACGGTAATGTCACAGAAGGACAGGTTTCGTGCATCCCCTGTGACACAGAACTGACAAAAGAGGAGGTGTACTCGTTAATTACTTCCATAATCCGCAAGGATTGAGATAAAGGGTTGGACAGATAACGTCAAAGGGAGCCATTCTTCATATCTGCTGAATGGCTCCTTTTTGATAACATGAGATTTAATAAAAATTTAACAGCTTCTAATAATGTAATAGAGACGGATACCGTTATCATTGCAGTTTGTAAAACACTGTAACTGAAATGTGGAAGATATATGCTCTGCTGTCAGCTCTGTTTGCGGCTCTGACAGCCATCTGTGCAAAAATAGGAGTCAAAGATGTCGATTCAAACCTTGCCACGGCAATTCGTACCACTGTGATCCTATTTCTCACATGGGGGATTGTCTTTGTATCGGGCCATTTGCAGGAAGTAAAGTCCGTATCGCGTTACACTTGGATATTTCTTGTACTTTCCGGCATATCGACCGGGTTGTCGTGGCTGTTCTATTTCAAGGCGATTCAGATCGGTGATGTGTCGCGAGTAGCACCGGTTGACAAACTTAGTGTTGTCCTTACTATCGTACTCGCATTCATATTGCTAAAAGAGCCTGTTTCGCCAAAGGTTATAGCCGGAGGAATACTTATATTCGCTGGCAGCATATTGATGATGTGGAAATAACGGGATTCAAATTTCACACAGAATCGGGCCTTAATTTTGTCGGCTTGAAAAATATGCAAACATGAAACTGTTGATAATAGAAGATGAGAGGATACTCTCAAGGAGTATCGCCGAATATCTTGCTCGCGAGGATTATCTCTGCGAACACGCCTATACCTGCAATGAGGCCCTATACAGGATTGCTGCCTATGAATATGACTGCATTCTTCTTGACCTTATGCTTCCAGATGGGAGTGGTCTCGATATATTGCGTAATATCAAAAAGGAATCGCCCCAGACTGGAGTTATAATTGTTTCCGCCAAAGACTCACTTGACGATAAGGTCGAGGGACTGAAAATCGGAGCGGACGACTACCTGCCCAAACCTTTTCATCTGCCTGAACTGAGCATGAGGATTTTCGCTCTGATGAGACGAAAGAAATTCACAAGTGACAACACGCTTCACGTCGGACAACTCATAATAGACCTCCCGGAACATAAAGTGACAGTCGGGAACAATCATATCGCATTGACGAAAAGCGAATACGACCTGTTGCTGTTCCTTATACAGAACCGCAACCGTGTGGTATCCAAAAATGCGATTGCAGAGCATCTCAGCGGCGATATGGCAGATATGCTCGATGATTTCAATTTTATTTATGCCCACATCAAGAACTTGAAGTCAAAACTGGCTGCGGCGGGACTACCCGACAGTATCAAGACTCTTTACGGCACAGGCTATAAATGGAATATTGACGAATGAAAACTCTTTTACACAAAACAAGCGACAGGATTATTGTCAGCATAGCTGCTGTATTTATTCTCACCGCTCCGCTTTTTTATCTGATCACCAGATATTTTTATGCGGAGGATATGATTGACATAATAGAGTCTGTGGAACGGGGAGAGGGGCTTCCACCGTCATTTGACCTGGAACAGGATATTATCGCCGGAGTGATGGTTCAATATCTTCTTATATTCGTTGTGATAGCCTTGTCGTTGCTTATCGCCATTCGTTTTTTTCTGCGCAATCTCTGGCATCCATTTGAAAACACGTTGAAGTCAATGGAACAGTTTAAGGTTTCCGACAATACGTTGCCTGCTCTTGAAAACGGGGACATAAAGGAATTCAGCAGGCTCAACCATGCGCTGACAAGACTCATGCAGCGGAATTCCGAAACCTACCGTCAGCAAAAGGAGTTCACAGAAAATGCCTCGCATGAACTCCAGACTCCGCTTGCCGTCATGAGGAGCCGTCTCGATTTACTGTTGCAACGGAATCTTGACAAAGAAACATTCGATTCCATAAACGAACTTTACAATGCAAACCGACGCATGGAACGCCTGAACCGGGACTTGCTGCTGCTTGCAAAAATCGACAACGACCAGTTTGCTATCAATACAAAAGTGGATATCGTCGCTATAATCAAGGACATCGCTGACAGCCTGACATCGCTGGGGTATAAGGTGAACACCACATTATCAGATACCCAATGTGAAATCACCGCGAACAGAACTCTTTTTGAGAGCCTTGTAAACAATCTGGTGGTCAACGCACTCCGTAATTCCGGACAGGTTGACATCTCTTTGGCTGAAGGCAAACTTATGGTAAGTAACCTGTCAGATAACGGGGAGCCACTCGACCACAGCAGGCTGTTCCAGCGGTTTGCTTCAACATCCGGCACAAAAGGCAACGGCCTTGGACTTGCAATAGCCAAAGCCGTCTGCGATGTTCATCGTTGGGAAATAAAATATGACTTTGTGTCCGGCAACCATATATTTATTGTTGAAATGAGATAAATGATTTAGAAATGAGCCACAAATTCAGGCACAATCTTACTTGGCTCCGATATTGAAAGCAAAACATCTTTATTGTAAAAACACTGTTCGTATTTAATACGAATATCGGCTTGCAACGGCTTCCCCAAAAACAGTTACTCTCTTTGCGTTTGTCTACGGCGTTCTGGAGCATCTCCTTTAAGAAGACAGGTCTTCATCTCTTGTAACAGCTAAAACTTACCGCATATGCTATAATGCTCTTTTCTATAAAGCTTCTAATATCAGTCGAGTATGAGTTTTCTCATATATGATTTCACCCGGAGTTTTTGTTTCTTGTCCCATGCAGACCGCATAAACAATCCCGGCGATGACCGCCACGATGTATATCCACATTATATATTCTTTTAATCTTCTTATTATCTTCTCAATTCTCATGACTTAAGTGTTGTTTCGATACAGCAAAGTTATATATTTATTATTTCACGAATATTTCATAAATACTAATAATTCATTGCATTTTCCACTGGAAAGATTCTATGAATTTAATCACTAAGTTGAGAAACATGCTCTCACTCGCGTTAAGACCACACTCTTAATAAAAGTTCAACTTTTAAGACATAATCATGCAATATATTGTTTCTAATTTTGTAGGGTGTTCAGTTTGATATTCCAAAATTAACTCGCATTTTTGAGAGTCCTGGAGCGAAGCGCCACCCGGTTTTCGGA
>PPYF01195402.1_pt1 | contig 84035 bp, 54 predicted proteins | sample 1559871 | NCBI WGS metagenome assembly PPYF01 (sample SAMN08240021, study PRJNA423297) | Human gut metagenome, whole genome shotgun sequencing project.
GATTCGAACCCCGGGAAGTGTTACCTTCAACGGTTTTCAAGACCGCCGCAATCGACCACTCTGCCACCTCTCCAAAACTTCTTTATCAGAAGTGCTTTCCGTTGAAAGCGGTGCAAAGGTACGAATCATTTTTAAATCTGCAAACATTCTGATATTTTTTTCGCGAATAAATCGTATTTTTGCAGTCCATTAGCAAGATAGAAATATGATATATCCTCAAAATTTTGAGCAAAAGATAGGATTCGACCAGATAAGACAGCTACTAAAAGATAGATGTCTCAGCACTTTAGGCGAGGAACGAGTCTCTGATATGGTCTTTTCCGACCAATACGAAGAAGTAGAAGAGAAATTAAATCAAGTAACTGAATTTATCCGCATCATTCAAGAAGAAGACGGATTTCCCGATCAGTTCTTCTTTGATGTCCGTCCTTCATTGAAACGAGTACGGATAGAAGGCATGTATCTGGACGAACAAGAACTGTTTGACTTACGCCGTTCATTGGAAACAATCCGCGATATCGTACGCTTCCTACATCGGAATGAAGAGGAAGAAGAAAGCGATACCCCTTACCCCAGCCTGAAACGATTAGCCGGAGATATAGCCGTATTTCCGCAATTAATCGGAAAAATAGACGGTATTCTCAATAAATACGGTAAAATCAAAGACAACGCTTCAACCGAATTAGCACGCATACGTCGTGAACTCTCCAGCACAATGGGAAGTATCTCACGATCTTTGAACAGTATCTTGCGTAGCGCACAATCCGAAGGATACGTAGATAAGGATGTAACTCCAACTATGCGCGACGGCCGTCTGGTCATCCCTGTAGCTCCGGGACTGAAACGGAAAATCAAAGGAATCGTACACGATGAATCCGCTAGTGGAAAGACTGTATTTATAGAACCCGCAGAAGTAGTAGAAGCCAATAATCGTATCCGTGAACTTGAAGGAGACGAACGACGGGAAATCATTCGTATTCTTACTGAGTTCTCCAATACCCTTCGCCCGTCTATTCCGGAAATCTTACAGTCGTATGAATTTCTGGCAGAAGTTGATTTTATCCGCGCAAAAAGTTATTTTGCAATACAGACGAACTGTTTGAAACCAGCTATAGAAAATGAGCAACTACTGGATTGGACAATGGCTGTTCATCCCCTGTTACAGCTATCATTAGCCAAACATGGGAAAAAAGTCGTGCCCCTGGATATCGAGCTTAACCAAAAACAACGCATCCTTATTATATCCGGTCCGAATGCCGGTGGTAAATCCGTCTGTCTGAAAACGGTAGGATTACTGCAATATATGCTTCAATGCGGAATGTTGATCCCGCTGCACGAACGCAGTCATGCAGGTATATTCAGCAGTATTTTTATCGACATCGGTGACGAGCAGTCCATTGAAGATGATCTTAGTACCTACTCTTCACATCTGACCAATATGAAAATCATGATGAAAAACTGCAATGAACGCAGCCTCATCTTGATTGATGAATTCGGAGGGGGTACGGAACCCCAGATAGGAGGCGCCATCGCCGAAGCCGTATTAAAACGTTTCAACCGGAAACAAACTTTCGGAGTGATCACCACTCACTATCAAAACCTGAAGCATTTCGCTGAAGACCATGAAGGAGTAGTAAATGGAGCCATGCTTTACGACCGTCATCTCATGCAGGCACTATTCCAATTGCAGATTGGCAATCCCGGAAGTTCGTTTGCCGTAGAAATCGCACGAAAAATCGGATTACCCGAAGATGTCATTGCAGACGCTTCGGAAATTGTGGGAAGCGAATACATCAACGCTGATAAATACTTGCAAGACATTGTCCGCGACAAACGTTATTGGGAGGGTAAACGCCAAACCATCCGACAACGGGAGAAACAGATGGAAGAAACCATTGCCCGTTACCAGACGGAGATGGAAGAGCTGCAAAAGTCAAGAAAAGAGATTATCAAACAGGCAAAGGAAGAAGCGGAACGAATACTGCAAGAATCAAATGCCCGTATTGAAAATACTATCCGCACCATCAAAGAAGCACAGGCCGAAAAAGAAAAGACTCGTCTGGCACGTCAAGAACTGACTGACTTCCGCACTTCTTTGGACGCATTAGCCTCCAAAGAACAAGAAGAAAAACTGGCACGGAAAATGGAAAAGTTGAAAGAAAAGCAGGAACGGAAGAAAAATAAAAAGAACGAACCGAAAGCTGCCAATGCCCCAACAATCATTGTTCCCAAAGTGACTCCCATTGGTATTGGCGAGAATGTAAAAATCAAAGGACAGACAAGTGTTGGGCAAGTCATGGAAATAAACGGCAAAAATGCAATTGTCGCTTTCGGAAGCATTAAAACGACTGTAAAGATAGACCGTATCGAACGCAGCAATGCTCCTCAAAAGACGGAAGGGATTGCCAAGAGTACATTTGTCAGCAGCCAGACACATGATCAGATGTACGAAAAGAAACTCAGTTTCAAACAAGATATCGATGTGCGGGGTATGCGTGGCGATGAAGCACTGCAAGCAGTCACCTACTTTATCGACGATGCTATATTGGTAGGCATGGACCGCGTGCGCATTCTTCACGGAACAGGTACGGGAATACTCCGTACGCTTATCCGCCAATACCTCTCTACTGTACCGGGGATCAGCCATTATGCTGACGAACACGTACAATTCGGGGGTGCCGGAATCACCGTAGTTGATTTTGACTAACCTATAAATAAAAACGTCTAAATACGAGAACAAAGCATGAAGAATAACCTATTAAGCGAAAAGCTGATTTATACCGGAGACAGTCTCGCTCCTACCCATTTGCACCTATGCACGTATAGTACGACAGAAATACAGGAGTCATCCGGTAATACTTTCCAATCAATCAAAGATACATTGGACAATACGCACATCAATTGGCTGCAAGTACACGGGATGAAAGATACGGAAACCATCCGTGAAATTTGCAGTCATTTTGAAATAGACTTCCTTGTATTACAGGATATTCTAAATGCAAACCACCCCACCAAAATCGAAGAGCATGATAAATATATTGTCCTGATCTTGAAATTATTCTATCCCAATACACATAAGGGAGAGGACGAGTTGGACGAACTGCTCCAACAACAAGTATGCATTATTCTCGGAAGTAATTATGTACTTACCTTCCTCGAAAAAGAAACCGACTTCTTCGACGATGTCAATACAGCCTTGCGCAATGACGTTCTGAAAATATGCAGCCGCCAAACAGACTATTTGTTCAGCGTGCTGCTGAATAGTGTAATGGGAAATTATATTTCAACCATCTCTTCTATCGATGACGCTCTCGAAGATCTGGAAGAAGAACTGCTCACCATCACCGAAGGATATGATATAGGCATTCAAATCCAGGCACTCCGCCGCCAATATATGCTGATGAAGAAAGCAATACTTCCGCTAAAAGAACAATATGTAAAACTGTTACATGCGGAAAACCTGCTTATCCATAAAGTCAACCGTGCTTTCTTCAATGATGTGAACGATCATCTCCAGTTTGTACTGCAAACCATCGAAATCTGCCGGGAAACGCTTTCTTCATTGGTAGACCTTTATATTTCCAACAATGACCTGCGCATGAACAACATTATGAAACGCCTGACTATCGTATCCACTATCTTTATTCCCCTAACTTTTCTGGCCGGGGTATGGGGAATGAATTATAAATGGATGCCGGAGCTGGATTGGCGATATGGTTATTTATTTGCCTGGTTAGTGATGGGAATTATCGGTATTATCGTATATTTGTTCTTCAAAAAGAAAAACTGGTATTAACGAAAATATATCATCAGTCATGAAATCAATTAAAGAGTTATATAGAATAGGTACAGGTCCTTCCAGCAGCCACACTATGGGACCGCGTAAAGCCGCAGAAATGTTTCTGGAACGCCATCCGGACGCAGTTTCTTTTAAAGTAACCCTTTATGGCAGCCTAGCCGCTACGGGGAAAGGGCACATGACAGATGTGGCCATTATAGACACCCTGCAGGCGGTTGCTCCTGTAGAAATCGTGTGGCAACCCAAAGTTTTCCTACCATTCCATCCGAATGGAATGACATTTGCTGCTTTCGACACCAGTAACAAAGTACTCGAAAATTGGACAGTTTATAGTATCGGTGGCGGTGCACTGGCAGAAAACAACGATAGCCCGACTATCGAAAGCCCGGAAGTATATGGGATGAACAACATGACCGAGATTCTGCAATGGTGTGAACGTACAGGAAAAAGTTATTGGGAATACGTAAAAGAATGTGAGAACGATGATATCTGGGATTATTTGGCAGAGGTATGGACTACAATGAAAGACGCCATTCATCGTGGCCTGGAAGCGGAAGGCGTACTGCCAGGACCGTTAAATCTCAGACGAAAAGCTTCTACCTATTATATACGTGCCACCGGATACAAGCAATCTCTCCAATCCAGAGGGCTTGTTTTTTCATACGCATTGGCAGTAAGTGAAGAAAATGCTTCCGGTGGCAAGATTGTAACTGCACCTACCTGTGGTTCCTGCGGTGTAATGCCTGCAGTACTTTATCACCTTCAGAAAAGCCGTGATTTCAGTGATATGCGCATTTTACGCGCATTGGCAACAGCAGGGCTTATCGGTAATATCGTCAAATTCAATGCATCCATCTCCGGTGCGGAGGTAGGTTGTCAAGGAGAGGTAGGCGTTGCCTGTGCTATGGCTTCAGCCGCTGCCAACCAACTATTCGGAGGTAGCCCCGCACAAATTGAATATGCAGCAGAAATGGGATTGGAACACCACTTGGGAATGACTTGCGACCCGGTATGCGGATTAGTACAAATTCCCTGTATCGAGCGAAACGCTTATGCCGCAGCACGTGCGCTGGACGCTAACCTCTATTCTGCTTTTACAGACGGTATGCACCGCGTTTCTTTCGATAAGGTTGTACAAGTGATGAAACAAACCGGTCATGACCTTCCCTCCCTCTATAAAGAAACAAGCGAAGGAGGATTGGCTAAAGACTACCAACAGATGTAACAATTCACCTACTCAGTTGGCGGCCAATTGGTATCATCTCCATTACTAATATTTTTTTCATGGAGCAATCCGCCTTCCTGTGAGAAATAAAGTGAATAGCGCTGGCTGCCCTGTTTTACTTGAATGACAGAGGTAGTCGGGTTCAAAGGATAAGTCAAAACATACACATCCGTCACTACCCATGTGTTATAGTCAGAATCCATAAAGGCAGTATAAACAGCCGGTACTAACTGATTAACATTATCCAATTCATTCTCCGTCATCACCCAATTGGCATTCACATCAAACCAGACTTCCAGTTCATCACCGGTCACCCAACAATCAGCTACATAATAAACACCTTTCACTTCCCATTCTATATTCTGCGCACCCGGATACAATTGTTTCAAAGCTACCTCAATATTAGCAGGAGGAACAAAAGTATCATTATCATCATCATCACCACATGCGCTGAAAGAAAAGACAGAGGTTATCAAAACCACTGCCCATAAGCCAAACTTAAATTTCCACATAACAATCTTCCGGTTTAGGTTTATCTACATATAACTACTCAATCATCTGCTTTCAAAAATTTGCCCTTCTTGTCAAACTTGAAAGATATTCCGGTAGACAATTCGATTTCGTACCCCTTACGGTCACGTTCTACTTTCGTCACACCTTCACTCACAAAATTATGAGTCTTCAGATAATTGGCAGCAAATCCCGGAACAACAGTTGCAGGAACAGTCTTTCCTTTCTTAGCGCTAACTTCCTCCCAATTCCCCCTACTGTCAAAATCGATCTCTGTACCGTCCATTAATAAGACTTCATACTTAGTAGACTCCATCAGATCCTTATCAATCTTAATCTGAACAACCTCAGGCTTTGTGAAATGACGATTGATAAAATTCCGCGCAGGAAGCGGCAATTGGTTGATGTCTTTAGTTATCACATCAGCTGCGAACGAGAACTGCACGGCCACTATAGCCAATACAAGTAAAGATAAAATCTTCTTCATAATCGTTATCCTTTTAGCATTAATATTACACTTTGTTTTTATAATGCAAATAACGATATAGAACCTAAAAAGATTCTGGAATATTATGAGTTTGCCAATCTTTAACTTTCTCTAACAGCAGCTTGTTATCCGGAGTTACTTTTCCGAATAACCTGCCAAATTGTAACACACCGGTTTGGTGCTGTTACCTACCCTATAAATACCAAATTTAAAATAGTAGCCATCTTTGTCGTTACGTCCAATCAGAATCTGCTCATTGTCTACAAGGTGTTTACTAACCTTTTTACCTTTATCCTGATAATTCATCTGTACATCAAGCATACCCGGCTTTACAATTGTCTCAGCCTCTTTCCCGTAGACAGTCCAATCAATATGGATACGGAATGTAATCCAACAATCTTTCGGGAAATCGGCAAAAGGCATTTTGTAAGCGATAGTCGATGACTTGTATTCAGAAGTCACCGGTTTCATGACAGGTGTTTTTTCTACATTTGCATTGCAACGGTCATCTTTGTCGGTCAGCCATCTACGATCAGAGTTTGCTTTGATATAGAACCATCCTCCGGAGAATCCGAATGCCAATGGAGGATAGCCTCCTTGTTCAACCAACCATCCATTAGCTTTTCCGGCTGTATATACAGGATTGCCATGTTTATCTTTTACGGGGTTACCTTGCTTGTCCAACTTGGCCTTTTTCTCGTGGCCCACATTTTTCTTAAAAATAGTAGTCTTTTCCAATTCTATAAATTCATCGACTGTCAATGTCTTCACTTCTCCTTGCGGAGTCTGAACCAATGTACGGTCCGGCATTCCATGCCATTGAGCAAAAATAGTGGAAACATCACTGCCCAATGTAGAAGGGATGTATACCGAAAACTCATAATCACGTGAAGAGCCTTGCGGGCAAGCTCCTTTTCCGTGATGATACACGGTTTTCATAATTTGCGCTTTCTTATAGGTATCGGCAGGTTTCCCTTTAAAATCATCGGATGTTGCATAACAGTATGAGAACTCCGCACGTCCCTTGGTCTCACCTTTGGCATATCCCGACAGTGTATTATCGCCTTCTTTCAGTTCAAAACGATAAGAAGGCTTTCCGTTAAATATACGAGTAAAGTCCCTCTGAATGGCATGGGACTTTTTAGAGCCGACTGCTACCCAGCAACCGTCTATAATCTGATTAACACGTGCCGAATCTGCCTGTACGTTTACCCGTTCAGTCAGCGGAACCAATGTTTGCGTATTCTTTGTTTGAGCGTTCAGTGCTGTACAGCTTACTGCTACCACGCAAATAGCCAAAATGTATTTCTTCATTCTATGGTTGGTATTAAGTTTTTAACGGTGCAAAAATACAAAAGGCAACCATATAGGTCGCCTTCCGTTTGTCTCAAATGTTTTCACATTTGTGCAATTCCATTGTCGATATCTACCCCAAGAGCTAATTAGACGGGATATCATCATATTCTTCTTCAAGCATATCCACTCTCTTTATATTCATTTTCCCGTCTGAAGTGATTGTTATAGAGAGCGGCATATACAAATCTGTCTGCGGATAACAGACACTTGCGGCATACACTATCCCTTGCGAAGTAGTCTTATCATATACGATTCCTTCCAGAATAGAGTTCGACAGGAATTTCGCGTCTACCACAGAAGAGAAATCATTCTTGGTAAACGTCTTATCAAAAACTTTCTCGTTTCCGCGCATCAGACGCAGTACGATCTTATTGTCTACATAGGTATCTCCCATTTCATTCTTGATATGAGGCAAACTTTCGTCCGGAGTACGTGAAACAATGGAATGGTAATCTTTTCCTTTAAATTTAAAGTCCGTTTCGCTTTTGGAAGTCTGCATACGTTGCAATCCGTGAGCATCCACACTATCCATTGTCGCTAATACCGACTCTTTGTCTGAAGCTCCTTTTTTGCCGCCACAGGCAACCACAACCACCATTAATGGCAACAAAAGCAAATAAATTAGTATTCTCATATATAAGCTTTCCGTTTATAAATAGGTAACAAAGGAACAAAAAGAAGCGGATATTTACAAGTGTAACCGACATTTTTTCCTACATTTGCAACGTAAAACTTGCAAACCTGATATCATGTACCTACGAATTAAATTGATACTTCTACTCATTTGCATATTCTGCATCCATCGTGATGTGTATGGGCAAAAAGTGAATTATCAGCAGTTCGAAAACATTTATCTCGGTACGGAAGCTTCGGTTATCAGCTGCTTTCTGCAAGACAGCGAAGGGATGATATGGATAGGTTCCAATAAAGGTTTATTCAGTTACGACGGCTATTCCACCCAACAACATTTCACTTATGGAGAACTGACGAACACACGTATCTATTGCGGCATTATCATTGACAATACATATCTGTATCTGGGGACGGATAATGGAATACTTGTTTACAACTACCGTACAGACAGATATGAACAGCCAGAGGTAGATTTTCCTACCGATGTCCGTACAATGGCGCTCCGTGACCGAATCTTATGGATAGGTTCTCTGAACGGGCTCTATACCTATCAATTAGAAAACCGGAAATTAACCCGTTTCGACAGTAAGCATAGTGGTTTATCCCATAATACAATCTATTCGATTATCCACACGAAAGAGAAGCAGACCTATGTGGGTACTTACAATGGTTTATGTCGTTATATAGCGGAAAGTGGAAAGTTTGAAGATATTTTTCTACCTGTCACTCATGGGATAAGTAATTTATTCGTCAACTCTTTATTGGAAGATACCGTCCGACAGTGTATTTGGATCGGTATGGAAGGATATCTTCTCCAATATACTCCCGAAACAGGAAAAATGGTTGCAATCGAAGTTTTCCACAATAATTCCATCAAATCATTGGCATTGGATGGAAACGGAAACTTATTAGCCGGTACAGATAACGGACTTTACGTGTACCAAAACAATGAGGAACCTTTGCAACATATCATCCATGATTCACGTAATATCCAGTCGCTGACAAACAACATCATTTGGAATATCTTTTCCGACCAGGAACATAATATCTGGCTGGGAACTGATTATGGTATCTCCTTGTCGCGTTATAACAGTGCCTTGCAATTCGTACCAATCTCTCAAATAACGGGTACAGGAGACGGAAATCAATTCTACTCGTTATTCCGGGATTCCAAAGGGATGTATTGGTTTGGCGGCACAAACGGATTACTCCGTTTTATCCATCCTACCGGAAACAGACATGAGGCTGTCTGGTACAGGATGGGAGATAAAGCACATCCTTTATCACACAATCGTATCCGCCATATCTATGAAGATAAAGAGCAGCAATTATGGATAGCTACAGATGGCAGTATCAACCGTTATGACTATACGACACAAGAGTTTGTACACTATAACATTATCGACAGCACAGGAACCTACAATACAAATTGGGCTTATTACATCTTCGAAGACGATTCCGGAAACCTATGGATCGCCACCTGTTTAGGCGGAATCTTTGTAGTAGACAAGCATAAATTAATGCAATCTAAAGTCGGACAATACGTAGCCGAATACAATTACTCTATTCACAATGGACTGTCGGGTATGTTTATCAATCAGATTATACCCGATAAGGAAGGTAACGTATGGGTATTGCTATACAACAGTAAAGGGCTGGATAAAATCAATCCACGCACAAAGCAAGTCACCAAACTATTTTCCGATGAGTTGAGCGGAGAAAAAAGCCCGAATTATCTACTATGTGATGCGGAAGGTATGCTTTGGGTAGGATTTCACGGGGGAGTAATGCGTATCAACCCTAAAGACTCCAGTCGGCAAAGCATTTCTTTCGGGAACTTTAATAATAACGAGATTTTGTCCATGACATCGGTCAAAGACCATATATGGGTTTCTACCACGAACGGGCTTTGGATTATCAACCGGGAAACGATGGATGCGCGTCAGCAGAATATGACGGATAAGCGTTTTACCAGTCTGCTGTTCGATTCGAAAGACGGAAATGTTTATTTGGGAGGCGCTGACGGTTTTGTCATATCCTGCCCAGAAATACAAGCCATGAATCGTCCCGAACGTCCCATTCTCCTGACAGCTTTGTACATTAACAATCAATTGATGAACCCACGCATAGCGAATATTCCCAATATACGTTACACCAATGCCATTGAACTGAAGTACAATCAGAATAATTTGGCTTTTGAGCTGTCCGACCTCCCCTACTCTCTCGAAGAAAAGAATAAATTCGTTTACCGACTCGGAGGTATGGACAAAGAATGGAATTTTCTGCCATCCAATACGAACCGTATTACTTATAGCAATTTGAGTTATGGGGATTATCAATTATCTATCAGCAAAGTAGAAAAAAACGGAGTTCCTTCGGAACATCCTTATATATTGGACATAAAGATCCTGCCGCCCTGGTATTATACGCTTTGGGCAAAAATAATCTATTGCCTTTTACTTCTAAGCCTGGTCGCTTGGACTATCAATTTCTTCCGGGTTAAAAACCGATTGAAGATGGAACGCCTGGAGAAGGAGAAGATTTTGGAACAGTCACGTCAGAAAATGGCATTCTTTACAAACCTATCCAATGAACTGAAAACACCACTTAGCCGGATTATAGCTCCTGTCAGCCAGTTGTTGCCTGCCACAGAGACTGAACATGAGAAACAAACGTTAGAAGAAGTACAGCGCAACGCCATGAAGATAAATTCGTTGATTCATCAGGTACTCAATTTCAATCGGATAGAGGGTAATGCGGATTCATTACTCATTCTGTCGCGTATCGAACTGGTATCTTTCAGCCGTAGCCTGTTCTCCGTTTACGAAGAGAATTCCCGGCTCACTTTTCATTTTGAAGCGAACAAAGCCAAAATTTATGCGGATATGGATGCAATCAAATTGGGTGTGATACTGGACAATCTGCTCTCAAATGCCGTAAAATATACTCCTGACAGCGGAAGCGTGCGGTGTTCCCTTTTTTATTCGCAGGAAACCGGACAACTGGACATTTGTGTATCGGACACCGGAACCGGAATTCCGCAACAAGACATTCCATATATCTTCCAACGTTTTTATCAATCCCCCCGTTCGGGAAATAAGGAAGGTACAGGTATCGGGCTTTACTTGGTGAAGACCTATACGGAACTGCACGGCGGACATATCAACGGAGTTACCTCCAAAGAGAATCAAGGTACAAGCATAGGACTAAGTATTCCCATTACCGCCATTGAAGAAGAAGAAATTACCCCTAGTCATCAAACCAAAAAATCGCTGGAGTCATTGCCTGTGCTCAAACCCATCGAAGCTGAATCACAAGATGAGAAGTTCTTGTCAAATATCATCCGCCTGATTGAGGACCATCTTTCCGATGCAGACCTGAACGTGAATGCCCTATGCGAATTGTCCGGCTTCAGCAACAAACAGATCTACCGGAAGATTAAACAACTGACCGGAATGTCTCCTGTGGAATATATCAAATCGATCAGGATGAAAAAGGCGGCAATGTTACTGCAACAAAAGAAATTCACCATTGCCGAAGTAATGTATATGGTAGGTTTTTCCAATCACTCTTATTTCTCCAAATGTTTCCAATCGGAATTCGGAAAAACACCCCGTCAATACTTAAATGAAGAGCTGTAGGGGCATTCTAAAGCATTTCGTCCTATTTTTATCCTTATATGTCCAATCTGTGCTTTTACCTGATTTACCAATAATTTACCTTTGTCACTATCAATGAACCGATAAATTTGATAGCATGAAAAGATTATTTATTCTTACCTCCATTTGTTTATTATTCGCCTTTGTCAATATACAAGGGAAATCATCTTCTACACCTTTTATATATATAGACGGAAACGGAGTGATACGTTGGAGTGACACCCGCCAGGAAGCCTCTTTCTTCGGTGTGAACTACACACTCCCCTTTGCCCATGCCTATCGTGCCTTAGGTTATCTGGGACTTGATCGTAAAGCTGCTATAGATAAAGACGTATATCATATCACCCGTTTGGGATTGAACGCTTACCGTATCCACCTTTGGGATATCGAACTCACAGACGAGCAAGGAAATCTCCTTGAAAACGAGCATCTCGACCTGATGGACTATCTGATTGCCAAACTCAAGGAACGGAACATTCATATTGTTATCACCGCCCAAACCAATTTCGGAAACGGTTATCCGGAACGGAACATTCAGACCGGTGGTTTCTCTTATAAATATGATAAATGCGACGTGCACTCTCACCCGGAAGCCATTACCGCACAAGAGACCTATCTCCACAACCTAGTGAAGCATATCAATCCTTATACCGGAATAGCCTATAAGGACGATCCTTCCATAGTGGGATTTGAAATCAATAACGAACCTTGCCACTCCGGTACGAAGGAAGAGGTAAAGGCATATATCAACCGAATGTTGGAAGCGATTCATAGAACCGGGAACCGTAAACCTGTCTTCTATAATGTAAGCCACAACGAATATGTGGTAGAAGCATACTATGAGACTGCCATTCAAGGCACTACTTATCAATGGTATCCTATCGGACTGGTATCCGGACAAACGCAACAAGGAAATTTTCTTCCCTATATAGACCGCTATGATATTTCTTTTGCCGATAAGGTGAAAGGATTTCACAAGAAGGCACGCCTGATTTACGAATTCGACCCGGCAGATATTATGTATTCCTATATGTATCCGGCTATGGCACGTACTTTCCGTATGGCAGGATTTCAATGGGTTACGCAGTTCGCATACGACCCGATGGACATTGCATACGCCAATACGGAATACCAGACTCATTTTCTGAATCTTGCCTATACACCACACAAAGCAATCAGCATGAAAATTGCTGCCGAAGCGGCACGCAATCTGAGAAGAGGAGAATCATACGGTAGTTATCCTCAAGATACACTGTTTGGTGACGGATTCCGTGTCAGCTATACGGAGAATTTAAGCGAGCTGAATAATGGAAGGAAATACTATTATTCCAACAATACCCACAGCCTGCCCCAAAATGCTTCACAGCTTATGTCCATTGCCGGTTGCGGCAGTTCTCCCGTCGTACATTACGAAGGAACCGGTGCATATTTTATTGACTGTCTGGAAGCAGGAGTATGGAGGCTGGAAGTAATGCCGGATGCAGTGACAGTCAGCGATCCGTTTGCCAAACCGTCACTTGCCAAAGAGGTAGTCAGCATTATCTATGGTTGTTGGGATATGGCTCTTCAAATTCCCGATTTAGGAGAATCATTCACTCTTACCGCACTCAATAAAGAAAACCAACGGAAAGAAGAGACTGTAAAAGACGGAGTTATCCGTAATCTTCAACCGGGTGTTTACTTGTTGAAACGCAAGAACTGCACACCGAAGCAGAATTGGACAACAGATTCCCGATGGAATTCCATTCGTCTCGGAGAGTTTGCAGCCCCTTCCCCGCATACAACAGATTACAAAGTCATCCACAATCCTGCACAAGTCACCGAAGCAGACAGAGATTTAACAATTCTTGCGCAAGTGGTTGGAAACACTTCTCCGGACTCCGTGATTATCTACACAGACAAAGTATCTTTCTGGAATGATCATAATCCATCTATCAAGATGAAACGTATAAGCGGCTATAGCTATCAAGCTACAATTCCTGCCGCAGAACTACAAGAAGGTTGTTTTAAGTATAACATTATTGTCTGTCGGGGCGACAGTACCCGTACTTATCCTGCCGGAAATTCCGTAAAGGGATTTTCTTCTGGAATAAAAGGAAATCCGTTGGATTGGGATTACATTGCCGATTCATATTGGACTACCCGTATTGTCGCTCCCGACAGTCCAATACAATTATTGAGCATGACAGACACACATAGTGGCATAGAAGCCTATACGCTTCCCGAATGGAACGACCTGAAACGTACCTTAATCGATTTTTCTCCGATTGAAAAGCCATTACTCCGTTTCGCCTTCACATCCAAAGGAGAGAAAACACAGCACTTCCTGCGCAAATCCATTCAAGACGTGCTAAAAGAAAGAAAAGGAAAATTAAAGAGTTGCACCACTCTTTGCATCCGTGTCAACCGCCATAAGAATCTCCCTGAAGGATTCTATGCAGGATTCATCACTTCAGACGGATATACATACAAAACAATTTGCAGTACCCCTTCACCGGAAGGAATCATACGTATCCCTTTGAAAAAGTTGCATCAAGCGGACACGGCATTACTTCCGATAGCTTATCCGACTTTTCTGAAACAATATTTCCATCCGGAAACAGACATACCTTTCCAAATGGAGAAGGCAGAGAAACTGGAATTGTCTCTATTAGGAAAAGACAAGACAGAATCCATCATCGAGCTAGGGGAAATCTGGCTGGAATAAATAAAGTAATTCTATACTCGGTCCAGAACCTGATCTAAAAGTAAATATAATAACAAATCTATTATCAATAACACAGTAATTATGAACAGTAATATCTTAAATCTACGCCATCTGACTGTACTACTCATGTTGTGTACAGCCCTTTTAGGAGGCACGATTTCGGTCTTCGCACAGCAAGGAGGCAAACGAATCACCGGACAAGTGATTGATGAAAACAAAGAACCTATGATTGGAGTAAGTATTCTCATTGTAGGTACCTCTACCGGAACGGTTACCGACTTCGACGGTAATTATACGCTGAATGTGCCGCAAGGCAATAAAGAACTTCAATTTTCTTACATCGGATACGAAACTAAGATTGTAGCTATCCCAACAAGCAGCGCTACACTGAACATTCAGATGAAAAGCGACTCACAAGTCTTGAGCGATGTCGTTGTCATCGGATATGGTACGCAACGTAAAAGCGACCTTACCGGGTCGGTTACAAACGTCAGCAGCAAAGACTTCAATATGGGGTTGGTCAGCTCTCCCGAACAACTGATAAACGGTAAAATATCCGGTGTGCAAATCATGTCCAACAGTGGTTCTCCTACTTCGGGAAGTACAATCCGTGTTCGTGGCGGTGCTTCACTGAATGCCAGCAACGACCCTTTGATTGTATTGGATGGTGTTCCTTTGGAACAGGGAGGTATCAGTGGTAACGACGGCAATTTCCTTAGCCTCATCAACCCGAACGATATTGAGAGCATGACCATTCTGAAAGACGCATCCTCCACAGCTATCTATGGTTCGCGCGCATCCAACGGGGTTATCTTGATCACTACCAAGAAAGGAAGTTCGGACAAACTGAAGTTTACTTTCAGCACGACTAACTCCGTACAGACACGTACCAAACTGGCGGATATGATGAGCTATGACGAATTCGTAAATACCATCCAAAGCAAAGGTACCGATGCGCAACAGGCATTACTCGGCACCGCACATACAGATTGGAACGATGAAATCTATCAAAACGCATTCGGTACGGACAATAATCTGAGCGTTGCCGGAAAGATAGCCAAAAACCTGCCGTTCCGTGCATCCGTTGGTTATTACAACCAAAGCGGGTTATTACGCACGGACAATGCGGAACGTTATACGGGAAGCATCACGCTAAATCCGTCTTTCTTCAAAGACCACTTGAAACTGAATATCAATGCCAAAGGGTCTATCAACAAAAATACATTCGCCAATACCGGAGCTATCTGGGCAGCGGCAACCATGAATCCTACCATTCCCGTATATTCAGGAGCAGACAATTTCGGCGGATATACGGAAGCTATCGATAACACCGGAGCTCCCGTGAACGGAGCGGTCATGAATCCGGTCGGACTTCTCAAAATGAATGATTCTCACAGTACGGTGAAACGTTTCATCGGAAATATCGATGCAGACTACCGGCTGCATTTCTTTCCCGATCTAAAGTTGCACGCTACATTGGGTTATGACTATGCACAAGGTAAAGGAAGTGTATATGTCCCGGCTGAGGCGGCACAAAACTATACAACTTCCGGTTTGGACTATACTTACGGACCGCAGAAAAAGGTAAACCGTTTGCTTACCTTATATGCCAATTACAATAAACTGGTAGAATCCATCAAGAGTAGTTTTGATGTAACAGCCGGTTACGACTATCAATATTGGAAATCCACTACCCCGCTCTACTATGAGACAAATACACTCGGAGAAATTCAAAAAACATCCAAAGCTACCGATGACCGTCATGTGCTGTTATCTTATTACGGTCGTCTGAACTATTCGTTCGACTCACGTTATATGTTGACGACAACCGTACGCCGGGATGCCACTTCGCGTTTCGCAAAAAATGTACGCTGGGGTACTTTCCCTTCAGTAGCTCTCGGATGGAGAATGACGGAAGAGTCTTTCCTGAAAGATAACAAGATATTAAGTACATTGAAACTCCGTGCAAGCTACGGCGTGACAGGGCAGCAGGACGGTATCGGTAATTATAATTACCTACCTGTCTACAATATCAGCCAAAGCGGTGCATCCTCCCTGATTGGAGGTAGCCCGATCCACACGTATCGTCCGGAGGCTTACGTACCCGACCTGAAGTGGGAAACGACTACTTCATGGAATGCCGGATTCGATTTCGGTTTTCTGCAAGACCGCATCACCGGTAGCTTTGACTATTATACCCGCCAGACCAAAGACTTGATTGCAACCGTACCGGCTGCAGCAGGTACTACTTTCGACCGCAATATCACCACAAACGTAGGCAATGTAGACAGCGAAGGTATTGAGTTCAGTATCAACGCTACTCCGATACAAACAAAAGACTGGAATTGGGATTTGAGTTTCAACATGACTTGGCAAAAGATGAAGGTGAAAAACCTTTCACTCGCAGCCGGTACTCAAGCTACCAACACTTCCGTAGGGCCGTACATCGACAGCTATCAATTGCAAGTATTAAGTGAAGGATACGCACCTTATATGTTTTACGTTTACCATCAGCTATATGACGAAAAGACAGGCAAACCGGTAGAAGGCGCATACGTAGACCTCGACGGAAACGGGGAAATCAACACCAATGATTTATATCGCTATCATTCTCCGGCACCGGATTACATTCTCGGTTTCAGCACTTCACTGCGTTATAAGAAATGGACGTTAAGCACCAGTCTGCGTGCCAATATCGGCAACTACGTTTACAATGCCATGGCAATGAATGCCGGAGCTTGGGAGACGGTCAGCTATAACTCTTATCAATTGAATAATCTTTCCAGAAGTTATCTGGAAACCGGATTTAAATCACGTCAGTATCTATCCGATTATTATGTAGAGAATGCTTCTTTCTTAAAGATGGATAACCTGTCATTGGGATACAACTTCGGAGAAATTTATAAAGGATGTAGCCTGAATGTCAGTGCAATGGTTCAGAATGTATTCTGCATCACCAAATACAGTGGTGTGGATCCGGAAGTTCCCAACGGAGTGGATAACTCATTCTACCCCCGTCCGCGTACATTCTCCCTAAATATCGGTCTTAACTTCTAATTATCAAAAACATCCAATCATGAAAAAGATATTTTATATAGCCTTTTACTTTTGCAGCACGTTGCTGTTCACTTCCTGTATAGGCGACTTGGATCAATATCCACACGTAGACGAAACTTCGTCGTCCATTTACACCAGTGCGGAAAACTACAAGTCTGTCTTGGGGAAAATATATACTTCCATGGTAACTACCGGTCAGGAAAAAAACGGTAACGAAGATTTGAGTAGTAACAGTGGTCAGGATTATATGCGTTGCTATTTCAATTTGCAGGAATGCGGTACGGACGAAGTAGCATCTACTTGGCTATCCGGTGACAATGTAACGGGACTGACTTATTTAAGTTGGGACGCCAACGACCCTTGGGTATCGGACATGTATTATCGTATCTACTACAACATCGCTTTATGTAACGAATTCCTACGCAACGCAACGGATGATAAAATCGGCTCTTTCTCCGCCGATGACCAAAAGCAAATACGTACTTACCGTGCGGAAGCCCGCTTCATGCGTGCTTTGTTCTACTATCACGCACTCGACCTCTTCCGCAATATTCCGTTCGTAACGGAAAATGATCCTTTGGTCGGTTATCTACCTCCCCGCTATACAGGAGCGCAGATTTTCAATTACATCGAAAGCGAACTGAATGCAATCACAAATACAAGTGATACGAATAATTGTTTGTCTGCTAACGGAAGTGATATGTACGGTCGGGCAACATTAGGAGCGGCATATACGTTGCAGGCAAAACTGTATCTGAATGCGAAGGTTTATACCAACACCGACAATCAGGAAATGTATACGAAGTGTATTACAGCCTGCAAGAATGTGATAGCACAAGGGTATTCATTGGAAAGCGATTATGCGAAATTATTCAATGCAGACAACCATCTCCGTACCAATGAAATAATCTTCACCCTTCCAGTGGATGCAACGAATACCGTATCATGGGGGTCTTCTACTTATATCGTTTGCGGGGCAGTAAGTAATACATCCGAATTACAGAAACCAGAGGATTATGGTGTAAAGAGTGGTTGGGGAATGTTCCGGGTACGAGGCAATATTCCTGAATTATTCACAGGATATGAAAATACTGATAAACGATATATGTTTTTCACCACCGGACAAAGTCAGGACGTAGAGATTATAGACGACCAGACGAATGGATACTTTGTAGAAAAGTGGACGAACCTGACCGACTCGAAAGAAACGGCCTCCAATACAGCTGATGGCGGAGTAAATACAGACTATCCCTTATTCCGCTTGGCGGATGTTTATCTGATGATAGCGGAAGCTTTCAAAAGAGGCGGAACGGGAATTGACGCTACTACTGTAGTAGGATATATCAATGATCTACAACAACGGGCATACGGTGATAATAGTAACAATAAGACAGAAGATGAAATTACCTTATCTTTCATCCTAGACGAACGCGCCCGCGAATTATACTGGGAAGGATACCGACGCACGGACCTGATACGTTACAGTCTGTTCACCTCAAACGATTACAAATGGCAATGGAAAGGTGGAGTCAAAGAAGGTACAGGAGTAAACGATAGATATAACATTTACCCAATACCAACAACTGAGTTGACTGCCAATCCGAATTTATACAATGAAAACTATTAATCACGCTTATACGTATCAACGATATGAAAAAAATAAATAACCTACTCACTTTACTTTTCGTCCTCCTGCTATCGGGAGCGTGCGAAAAAGACGGAGACAAGTTCTTCCTCTCCAGTCCTGAAGAAAGCGCATTAATCGCTTCGGCCGATGCAGTCGTACTGACAGAAGCAACTGCCAAGCTATATGCCTTGTCACTTGCTTGGACAGACCAGACTTTGCAAATAAGCGATGCAAACTATCAAGCGACTACCCGAGTACAGACTACCATACAAATATCACGGTCGGAAGATTTTTCCGGAACAATCATTGAATCAACAGAAAGCGGGCTTTCTAAAAGTTATACAGTTTCTGCATTAAATATCATCGCTTATAAACTAAATGCAACAGCAGAAGAGGCTGCGCCACTTTATTTCCGATTGGCAGGAAGTAACGGAAGTAACATTACTCCTGTATACAGTAACACAGTAAAAGTGATGGTGACTCCTTATCCGATTGATATGCACTATGCCGACATCATCAACAAAGAAACGGTAGCTGACTCCGGCAAAGATTTCTATTCAGCCAATGCAGATGGTCAGTATCTAGGATTTTTCGGAGCTGCAGCTTATGAGGGTATTTATGTACAAGAAGCCGACGGAACAACTTGGCACACAGCTCAGTCCGGTGGTATAGGCACTCCGTTTTTACTGACAACGGATGCAGCTGACGGTACATGGGATATGTGGTTTCCAGGACAATCTGGATGTTATTTTGTCAATGTCAATACAGTCAAAAGGCAATGGAATGCCTTACTAATACCTCAACTGGAAGTAAGCGGAATTGACGGTATCACAATGGAATATAAGCGTGCCGATAATCAGTGGAGAGGTGTATTTACAGGTACAGCAGGAACAGATGTTACCATTCAAATCAAAGGAACAGGTAAGTTCTATGATAATACGAGTGTTAGTGGATCAGATAATGGGATTGACGACAGCAAAGCTCAAAATACCTCGTTCGCTTTTGGCGGAACAGCAGGGCAATTGACATTCAGCACAGGTGAAAATGTAACAGCAGAAAACATCACAGTGAATGTACCGATGACAGGTGAATGCACGTTAGTTATTGACTTGAATAATCCGGAAGCATGGACGGTCAGTGTGACGGAAAAAGAAGAAGAACCTGAGCCTGAACCAGAAGAAGGAGAATATTTATATTTACCGGGGATAGGTCCAGCCGTCAATGGACAATGGGCATACGACCATAAAATTACCATTTACGATAAAGACGCTCAGAAATATGCTGGAGTTGTAAATGTCGCTTCTGAATGGGGAGATTACGCAATGTGTCTGGTTAATTATTGGGACGAGAGTAAATTGTACACCTTAGCCACAGACGACAACACAAGCACTGCCGAAAGCGGAGATTTAATCAATGGAAAAGGAAATAATCTAACAGCTCCAGATAACGGTCTTTATTTATTTGAGGTATCTTTGAAAGAGCTGAAATATAGTGTCAAAGCCGTAACAGGCATCTATTGCTACTTAGGCATATCCGGCAACGATGACCTCCCCCCCTTACAGTCTACTGACACAGAAGGATTATACACAGGGACTATTACATTAGACCAAGATTCCGAATATGGTGTAAAATTCATAATAAATAATGACTGGGCAGGATCTTACGGAGGATACGATGGCAAACTATATTACAATGCCAACAAAGGAATATATCCAGTAACTACCGGAACTTACGATATCAGTGTAGACTTGATAAACGGCACTTATACTATCCAATCTATAAATTAAGATATTATTACTATGAAACGATTAAAATATATACTACTTACGGCTTCCGCACTATTGTGCGGAACCTTCTTCACCGCTTGCAGCGATGATAACGACACTCCCACTTTTCCGGAGAAAACAGAAACAGTTTACGATATGTCCGGCTTTGTTCGGGGAGCAGACGTCAGTTGGCTCACAGAGATGGAAAGTTCCGGCTATAAATTCTACAATGCTAAAGGTCAAGAACAAGAATGTATGTCATTGCTACGTGACTTAGGTATGAATGCTATCCGCTTGCGCGTTTGGGTCAATCCGGAAAATCCGACAGAAAAAGATAACGTATACGGTTGGTGTAACAAAGAAGATGTCGTACTCAAAGCGTGGCGGGCACATAATTTAGGTTATCGTCTCATGATAGATTTCCATTACAGTGATGCTTGGGCAGATCCCGGTAAACAATACAAACCTCAAGCATGGAAAGACCACTCGGTAGAACAATTGCAGGAGGATATCGCCAAGCATACCAAAGATGTACTCAACACTCTGAAAGAAAAAGGTATAGATGTAGAATGGGTACAAGTGGGCAACGAAACTCGATACGGAATGTTGTTCGATGAAGGCAATATAAATAAAGAAAATGGAACCGTAAATTTTGCCAAGTTCGTAACAGCAGGTTATAATGCAGTAAAAGAAGTTTATCCGCAGGCTAAAGTCATCGTACATATAGACCGTGGAAATGAAATTGGACAATTCCAGAAAGTATTCGGAGATCTACAAGCTAATCAAGCCAAATGGGATATCATCGGAATGTCTCTTTATCCTCAAATGGATCCTGACAATGAAGAAGATTCCAATTTTGTTGCAGCAGATTGGCGTAAAATGAACACAGATTGTATCGCAAATATGCAAAAACTCTATGAAGAATTCAACACACCCGTTATGATGTGTGAAATAGGCATGACATGGAACAATGAAAACGCCGAAGCATTTTATACAGACTTCATTACTAAAGCTAAATTACTAGGTACTGATATATGTCCCGGAGTATTCGCTTGGGAACCTCAATGCTATGGCGGTTGGAAGGGATATCACAAAGGTATGTTCGATGACGACGGAAGACCTACCAATTCATTTAATGCCTTCAAGCGATAAATTTATTGATTAGTTTTTATACCTTTACACCGGCATTACTATGTGAATGTAATGCCGGACATTGACATTTAATAAATCCAACTAATAGTATACCTGAAAAGCAAAAATGAACATGAAACATCCCAAACAGTTATTAACTGTACTTTTGATGGGCGTTGCCTGCACATTGCAAGCACAACGCAGTGAGACACTACTCGAAAAGGAGTGGAAATTCAGTAAAGGAGATTTCAAAGAAGCCAGCCAGCCGGAGTTTAATGATACCCAATGGGAATCGGTTGTTATTCCACATGATTGGGCAATCTTCGGTCCGTTTGATGTAAACAATGACCTACAAAATGTAGCAGTCACACAGAACTTCGAGAAAAAAGCTTCCTTGAAAACCGGACGCACCGGCGGACTGCCATACGTAGGCACAGGCTGGTATCGAACAAGTTTTGACGCTCCTGCCGACAAAGAAGTAACACTTCTTTTTGATGGGGCTATGAGCGAAGCACGTGTCTATGTAAACGGAAAGGAAGCTTGTTTCTGGCCTTTCGGATACAACTCCTTCCACTGCAATGTAACTCCTTTCCTCAACAAAGATGGAAAAAAGAATACACTCGCCGTACGTTTGGAAAACCGTCCACAATCTTCACGCTGGTATCCGGGAGCTGGTTTATACCGTAATGTACATCTGATTGTAACAGACAAAATTCATGTACCCGTATGGGGAACACAAATCACAACGCCTCATGTCGACAAGGACTTTGCATCCATACGCCTTCAAACGAAAATTGAGAATGCAGGCGAGAAAACACAACTCCGTATCGAAACGGAGATTCTTTCTCCTGATGGAAAAGTCGTTACCCGCAAAGAAAATACAAGCCGCATTAATCATGGACAGCCATTCGAACAGAATTTTATTGTAAATGCGCCCGAACTCTGGTCACCGGAGAATCCGTCACTCTATAAAGCCGTTTCCAAGATTTACGCAGACAATAAGCTGGTAGATACTTACACTACACGTTTCGGTATCCGTAGTATTGAATATATTGCCGACAAAGGATTCTACCTGAACGGAAAGCATCGTAAGTTTCAAGGAGTATGCAATCACCATGATTTAGGTCCGTTGGGTGCTGCTATTAATGTAGCCGCTCTCCGGCATCAGCTTACACTATTAAAAGATATGGGATGTGACGCCATCCGTACCTCCCACAATATGCCGACTCCCGAACTTGTAGCCTTATGTGACGAAATGGGATTTATGATGATGATTGAACCATTTGATGAATGGGATATCGCCAAATGTAAAAACGGTTATCACCGTTATTTCAATGAATGGGCAGAACGTGATATGGTGAATATGCTTCATAATTACCGTAACAATCCGTGTGTAGTAATGTGGAGTATCGGAAATGAAGTACCGACCCAATGCAGTCCTGTCGGTTATAAAGTAGCCAAGTTCCTGCAAGATATTTGCCATCGTGAAGACCCTACCCGTCCCGTTACCTGCGGAATGGACCAAGTGACTTGCGTACTTGCCAACGGATTTGCCGCTATGATCGACATTCCGGGACTTAACTATCGGGCTCATCGCTATAAAGAGGCATACGACCAACTCCCACAAAATCTGATATTAGGAAGTGAGACTGCTTCTACCGTCAGCTCACGCGGAGTATACAAATTCCCTGTGGAAGATAAAAAAAGTGCCACTTACGACGACCACCAATGCTCTTCATACGATGTGGAAGCCTGTTCCTGGTCAAATATTCCGGATGAAGACTTTGCGCTAGCTGACGACAACCATTGGACAATCGGACAATTCGTATGGACAGGATTTGATTACCTAGGTGAACCATCGCCATACGATACAAACGCATGGCCTAATCACAGTTCAATGTTCGGCATCATCGACCTTGCCAGTATCCCTAAAGACCGTTACTATCTTTATCGCAGTGTATGGAACAAAAAGGCGGAAACATTACATATCCTGCCGCACTGGACATGGCCGGGACGTGAAGGGAAGGTTACTCCCGTATTTGTATACACCAACCATCCTACAGCCGAACTGTTTATTAACGGTAAAAGTTATGGCAAACAAAGTAAAAACAACAGCTCGCTTAAAAACCGTTACCGCCTAATGTGGATGGATGCTGTATATGAGCCGGGCGAGATAAAAGTAGTAGCCTACAATAAAGATGGAAAAGCAGTAGCTGAAAAAATTGTCCGCACTGCCGGAAAGCCTCATCACATCGAACTGGTGAGCAACCGCAACGAACTGACAGCAGACGGAAAAGACTTAGCCTATATCACCGTCAAAGTGGTAGATAAGGATGGAAATCTATGTCCCGCTGACAGCCGACAGATAAACTTCTCCGTAAAAGGAGCAGGCAAGTATCGTGCCGCTGCTAATGGCGACCCGACAAATCTGGAGCAATTCCATCTTCCGAAAATGCATACCTTCAACGGAATGCTGACAGCCATAGTACAATCCGGTGAAACAGCCGGAGAAATCGTACTCACAGCAAAAGCAAGTGGAGTGAAAGCTGGAAATATTCGTATCCAAACGAAATAACACATTTCAAGAACAAACAATATCTTAATCTGCCACCGGATTGCACTTCTATCGAAAGTCGTCCGGTGGCTTTTATATATAAATACAGGCAAGGCCTTTCCTTTTGCAAGAAAAGGAGCTTATAAATGCAAATTAATATTTATCTTTGCATCAGAAAAAATTACGGATATGTCATATAGGACTTCTTTCCTCCTCTTAACAGGTCTTATGCCTATATTCTGTTCATGTCACGACAATAACAGGTTTGAATGGAAGGTTGCTCAGAAACACATGGAAGTGTCTCTGAATAAAGAGTCCGACTCACTTTATGTTATCCACCTGGACACGGATCGCCCCAGTCATTCTACCTGGAAATTGCCCTACCCTGTCTATCAATTTGATTATGGAGATATTACAGGAAACGGAGTTCCCGAAATCATTGTCGGAGTTATCAAACCGACAAGATTTGATCCCAAACCGGACAAACGGTTATTTATTTACCGGATTGCAGATGAAGCTTATATCCGTCCGCTTTGGTTAGGGTCAAGAGTAGCACAACCATTGGAAGACTTCAGAATAATCCGTGAAGAGACTCCCACACGGATACGGACTCTAGAACGGGAACACAGTGGGAATTTTCTAGTCGCAGAATACATCTGGAGAGGATTCGGTCTGGATTTCAAGCGATACTTAAAACGGGAGGTTAAAAAACAGGAAGCCATACATATCCTCAAACATTAGCTACTATCATCATACTATATAGCGTAATTAATTGAATGGAAATAAACATGAAACGACTATTATTATTCACCTGTATACTATTGTTCATTCTCTGCGGATGCAAGAATAAAAACAAAAACAACCAAATCATGTCCGCTGTATCTGCACAAACAGATACAATTACCAATCCCGTTTCCTCGCTGTTGACTGATACGGTACTACCTCAGTTCATTGATTTAAAGCAGGATATCAGCCATCTTTCTTTTCAGGAACTACGGTTATTACGCAGTTATCCGTATGCCATACATGGCTATCATTTTATGGAAGCGGATATCAATACTTTTTTCTCAGCCAATACCAAATGGTACAACAACTTAGTCAATGATATATATTGGGACGCAGAAGAAGGAAAAGGTAAGTTTGCAGAAAGCTATGAAGAGGTCAACCTGACACCTGAAGAAAAAGCCTTTGTCGACCGTATTGATGCACGTATGACAGAACTACGCCAGCATCAATTCATACAACGGGATTCCTATTACCTGGGAAATACAAATAACATCGTCAACTTGTTTCAATTTAAGGATATAGACAAAGAAATATTGGAGAAACTACAACAAAACAACTTTGTCATCACAAAAGGAAATAACCTGCAACTCTTTCATGCCTACGAAGAAAACGACTACCGCCAAGTACCTAATTTTATTACTACCGACCTGTATCTGCAAGCATTCCACATGTATTTCTCTTATATCCTAAAGAGTCTGGAAAAGCAACATATCATTCCTACACTCGAAATGCTATGCCATTCTTTCAATGCAGCCTGCATCAAGCTGGCCGAACAAACGGAGGACGAATCCCTAAAAGATATGGCCGAACACGCAGCAACCTTCTATGCCATCCCTTATTATCTGCTGACCAATAAGACGCTTACCGTTCCCTCCAAATATGAAACAGAATATCAGGAAGAAATAGAGCACATTAATAAACAGGAAGATAACTTTTCTGACTTTCTTTCATACAAAGATGCATATTTCCCGTATAGCCTTTTCAAGCCTCGTGGACATTACACGCGAGAACCGCAATTACAAGCATATTTCAAAGCAATGATGTGGCTGCAAACTGCCTGCTTTTGCAGGGAGCAACAGGAACAATTGAAACGTTCCATTTTTCAGGCTGCCGTACTTTGTACTTACAAAAGTATAGACCAGACACCACTGATAAAGTTATATCAACATATCTATACCCCACTCACATTCCTAATGGGGGAAGCTGACAACCTATCCATCTTTGATATCGCCCGAATTTTGGAAAAGAATAATGCCATACATATTGAAGACGCACTGACAGCCGGACAAATAGAGAAAGTGAATCAGGCTCTTATTGAATTGGCAAAACATAAAAACAACATAAAGCCTCAGATAGAAATCACTTGCCGGGATAAAATAAACTTTATGCCACAACGGTATCTATCTGACAATGAAGTAACTCAAAAGTTAGTTGATGTCAATCCCAATAGTCAACGAGCCTACCCGAAAGGTTTGGATGTATTCGCGGCCTTTGGCACAGGTACTGCTGAAAGTTTGTTGATTGACTTTTATAAAGAGCCTAATAACTGGAGCGAATATTCCAAAGAATTACAACAACTAAAGGATAAATTCAAAACAAGTAAATCCACACAACTCTCTGTCTACGAACTATGGATGAAGAGTTTGCTCACCATGCAACAAACGGACAAGAATAATCCGGGATTCATGCAAACTCCTGAATGGGGATACAAGAATCTGAATACTGCTTTGGCTTCTTGGGCAGAGTTAAAACACGATGCCATACTTTATGGAGAACAGCCGATGGCTGCTGAATGTGGAGGTGCCGGACCTCCCGATCCAATCGTTGTAGGATATGTAGAACCTAATCTACCTTTCTGGAGGAAAATGGAGAACATTCTCCAGGCCACCCGACTAATCCTGCAACAGAACGATTGTATGACCGATGACCTGAAAGGAAAAACCGATCAATTGAATGACTACGTCACCTTCCTTATTCAAGTAACAGAAAAAGAACTGAGAGGAGAGAAACTGACAGAACCGGAATACCGGACACTGGAATATATGGGTAGCAGTATTGAGTATTTCACTTTATCTGTGGTTGACCCAGATTTGCATCTGGATGATTGGTCATTAGTACAAGGTCCGGACAAGTCGATAGCCATAGTAGCCGATATTTATACCCGCAATATAAGGGGTTGTAACAAAAATGGAATACTACATGTAGCGACAGGAAATGCCAACAATATTTATGTCGTAGTAGAAATAGAAGGCAATCTCTACTTGACTCGTGGGGCGACCTTCAGCTATTACGAGTTTGTCCAGCCACTAGGCACAAGGCTTACCGATGAAGAATGGCAAAAAATGCTGGAAGAAAAGAAAGCACCCGCCGTACCGGAGTGGATGAAGAGTATCCTGATAGAGAAGGAGCCTCATGTAGATGAAAGAGTTTTTTATAGTTCCGGTTGTTAATGAACTTTTATCAGATAAGCCGAATCACAGCTGGCATTGGAATCATATTCCTAATGCTGGCTGCCTGTCAACAGCCTTCAGAAGAATGTCTATCTATCGCTTTCACAGGAGACGTCCTTTTGGACAGGGGAGTACGCCAACAAATCCGAAAAAAAGGTGTCGAACACTTATTTGAATCAGTCACACCACTGTTCCGCTCCGTAGATGCAACAGTTATCAATCTAGAGTGCCCTATTACCTCCGTTCGTTCACCACTGCACAAGAAATATATCTTCCGCGCTGAACCAATATGGGCAACAGTTCTATCCCAAGCCGGTATTACTCACGCTGCTATGGCAAATAATCATACAATAGATCAAGGACGAAACGGATTGACAGACACCAATCAATATCTCTTATCCTCCGGAATTACTCCGGTAGGCTACGGAGATGCTTCCCCACAAAGTTGCCAGCCTGTTCTTATTAAGAAAGGGAAGATAGAAGTGGCACTTTACAACTCCGTTGCACTTCCTTTGGAAAACTGGGTATATCTGGAAAACAGTCCCGGTATCTGTCAGCAGCCGATAGAGGAACTGAAAGAAGAAATCACAAACTTCAAACGGCAGAATCCCAAAAGTTACATAGTCGTTATTCTTCATTGGGGAGTAGAATATCAGCCCCTCCCTACCCTTGTCCAAAGAAAAGGTGCACACTCGCTCATTCGCGCCGGAGCGGATGCAATCATCGGACACCATCCTCACATCATCCAAAAAGAGGAATATTACGATGGCAAACCAATCTTTTACAGTTTGGGGAATTTCGTATTCGACCAGCACAAACCGGAAACTACGCAAAGTTTAATTGTACAACTAAACTTTACAACCACAGAATGCAATGTCCAACTTCATCCTGTGGTTATTAATCATTGCAAACCGGAACTCCAATAGCCGATATTCACATAAAGCAATTATCAGATAGCTTTCCAGAAAGCCTGGAAATCACGGTATTTACCGTAACAAACCAATTCGTCCCCCTCATTTACTTTCTCATCCTCCGGCAAATTGTTTTTCACATGAAGCTCTGTCAAGGAGATCCCCAAACAATTGGTTATTTTATCCGCACGTTTCAGCCCGATAAGTTTTAAATGAAACTCTCCATCCAAATTCAGTTCATTCACAAAATATCCCACAAACTTCTTCGGTACGGTAAACTTCACTACATAATATTCCGAGTCAATACGGAAACCCTCCATATTTGTCCCGAAGTCAAGTAATTGCACCAAGTTACGTGCAGCATCTTCTTCCGGAGTCAGAATCTTCTCCAAGTTGAAAGCCTCCAATACCGCCTTATGCACACCGTCAATTGCACGGGCATAAATACGGGCTACTTTCTTCTGCTTCAGCAGGGCCACTACCCGCACAGACGCACCGAAGTTTTCGCCAATCGCCACAATCACCACATCCACACTATTCAGCGGAAGTACCGACAAAGATTGTTCGTCCGTCGCGTCAATTACAAAAGCAGTAGCCACCTTATCTTTGATTGCGTCCACACGGCTTTCGCTGATATCCGCACCAATAATTTCATGTCCCAATGCAGACAACTCTTCTGCCAACACATGACCATAATTCCCTAAACCAATAATAATATACTTCATATCTTTAGTTTATGATGATGTTATCACTCGGATAACGGTATTTTGTATTCTTTTTCTGTTTCACAATTCCAAGCATTAATGTTATCAAGCCCACGCGACCGATAAACATCAATAACGCTACCAATAATTTGCTTGCATCACACAAACTCGGAGTCAGATTCAAGCTGGAGCCTACCGTGCTAAGCGCCGAAACACATTCGAACGTCAATGCCATCAACGATGCTTGCGGTTCGAGCATACTCAAGATAAAAATAAAAAGAAATAGCACGCTCAATGACATAACCACTGTTGCATTGGAACGCCGGATAGAATCATGAGACAACTCCCTACCAAACACCTCGACACGCTCCGTACCACGCAACACAGCTACGAGATTGAGAACAACTACCGCAAAGGCATTCACTTTGACACCACCGGCAGTAGACTGCGCCCCACCTCCAATCCACATCAACACCAGATAAACCAACAACGTCTGTACACTCAGAGAGGCCAAATCGACACTGCTGAAACCGGCGGTTCGCGGACAAGTGGCATTAAAGAATGCCTGCGTCCATTTATCCGCAACAGGCATCCCCGCAAACGAAGCATTCCATTCGAAAGCGGCAATCGCCAATGTACCGATTACCAAAAGCAGAAAAGTCATTATCAGCACAATCTTCGTATTTAAATTATAAAGATGATGCACCTTGTGCCTTTCCAACTTACGGGTACGGATAAACCTCCAGAAATGACGCAGATGATATAGAACGATATCCTTGAAGTTAACCAAAATAGGGAAACCAATCCCACCCAGAATAATCAAAAAGGAAACGGAGACAAACAACCAGTTATGATTGGTCATCACCATCGGATTCCCCAAATTGCCGGAAAGCGTAGAGAAACCGGCATTACAGAAAGCCGAAATGGAATGAAAAGCAGCAAAAGCCAGTTCCTCATCCAGATTCATCCCCAACGTACCATGAATACTGAACCAGATAGAGACCATACCGATTCCTTCAATCACCAATGTAAAGCCCAATATATATAATAAGGTAGACAACAAAGAACCCAATGAATTGGAACTGACCATATCCCGGACAACCAACTGATTATAAAGAGAGGTATTTCCCATAAAGAACATCGCAAAGAAACTCGTTAATGTCATCACTCCCAAACCACCGATTTGAATCAGCAAGATTATAACAACGAGCCCTCCTGTCGTAAATGTAGTCGACACATCCACCGGTACTAGCCCCGTCACACACACCGCACTCGTAGCCGTAAACAGCGAATCGACCCAAGTAATGCCATTCACCGTACACTTTGGCAACATCAATAATCCCGTGCCAATAAGAATGATAGCCAGAAAACTGACTGCCAATATCAAAGACGGGTTGGTACGCCGCCCCAACAGACGTACCAATCCGTTGGACAGATTCAATAAAGAAAAGACCAGCAATAATATCAAATGGTAAAATTTGCCATCCAAGAACTCCCAGAACTGCAAGATAGCTCCTTCCTCCTCCGGACGATGAAAAATGACAGGTATCAAAGTCAGGTACAACAGCCCGCTCAATATCCAGGCCAATTTCCGATATTGCTTTTTAGTGCTCCTATATTCAAGCGAAATATGCAACGTTACATCAATCAGAAAGATAATCCATACAGCCTTATACAGAACTTGTATTTTCGCAATTTCATCTACCGACAACGGAAAGCCGTGTTCATAAATCACTCCGACAATTAGCGTAAGAGACGCTAAATAAGTTAAAGCCTCCACTAAGCCCAGTATAATTCGTATATAAGGTTTTAGCAGTTTATTCTGATATAACAGGAATTTATGATAAATCTTCATATCATATTTTTTATAACGTCGTGCAAACTTAACTAAAATAACAATCGAAACCGATTCTTTGTTGACAAATTTATCTGAATATTAAAAATTTTGCCTACTTTTGGCAGCAGATAATTAAAAACCACAATATTATGAGTGACAAAAGAAAACGGTATATCCTACCGGAAGAAGAAATTCCACATTACTGGTACAACATTCAGGCTGATATGGATTGGAAAAAGCACTCGGTACTCCGGCTCATATCTATTTCAAAAACGAAAGTGTAAGTCCCATCGGTTCTCACAAATTGAATTCCGCATTGGCACAAGCATACTATTGCAAGCAGGAAGGCGTAACCAATATCACTACCGAAACAGGTGCCGGACAATGGGGAGCAGCTCTTTCTTACGCGGCAAAAGTCTTCGGTTTGGAAGCGGCCGTTTATCAAGTAAAGATCAGTTATGAGCAAAAGCCCTACCGCCGTAGCATCATGCAGACGTTCGGAGCACAGGTTACTCCTTCTCCATCCATGTCTACCCGTGCCGGTAAAGATATTCTGACTGCCCACCCCAACTATCAAGGTTCATTAGGAACAGCTATTTCCGAAGCTATCGAACTGGCACAAATGACTCCCAACTGTAAATACACGCTTGGGTCGGTACTTAGCCACGTCACCCTTCACCAGACAATCATCGGTCTGGAAGCCGAAAAACAAATGGAGATGGCAGGTGAATACCCGGATATCGTGATCGGGTGTTTCGGAGGAGGTTCCAACTTTGGTGGTATCTCTTTCCCGTTCATGCGTCATAACATACTGGAAGGAAAGAAAACCCGTTTCGTGGCAGCCGAACCCGCTTCATGCCCTAAACTGACACGCGGTAAATTCCAATATGACTTCGGTGACGAAGCCGGATATACTCCGCTCCTTCCGATGTTTACATTAGGACATAATTTTGCTCCGGCACATATCCATGCCGGTGGTCTTCGTTATCATGGCGCAGGTGTGATTGTTTCACAATTGCTCAAAGACAAATTGATGGAAGCGGTAGATATCCAACAGTTGGAATCATTCGAAGCCGGTTGCCTGTTCGCACAAGCAGAAGGTATCATTCCGGCTCCCGAATCCTGCCACGCCATTGCAGCTGCTATTCGTGAAGCTAACCAATGTAAGGAAACAGGGGAAGAAAAAGTTATCCTGTTCAACCTTTCCGGACACGGCCTGATCGATATGGCTTCATACGACAAGTATCTGGCAGGTGATTTGGTCAACTATTCATTGACGGATGAAGATATTCAAAAGAATCTGGACGAAATCGGAAATTTAGAAAAATAATAAGATTTTTAAATCATACCAATAAGCCTGGAATCATTTCCGGGTTTATTTTTTCTATCTTTCATTATACCGTATATAAAAGATTTTACTACCTTTGAAGCCATTATTAATCTTATGACCTAATAATGAGCAACCTTAAAAATATAGTCATTTGCTTGCTATTTCTGTGTTTAGGTACCCATTCCGCTTTTTCGGAAATACCGGAACCTATCAACTTCTCTTACATCTCCATCAATGAAGGATTGTCACAAAGCACTGTATTCGCCATCGATCAGGACAAACGGGGCAATATGTGGTTTGCCACTTATGATGGGGTAAACAAATATGATGGATACGCATTCACGGTTTATCAACACAATGAAGATGATCCTAACAGCATTGCCAATGACATTTCAAGAATTGTCAAGACCGATAGTCAGGGACGGGTTTGGATAGGAACACGAGACGGTCTATCTTATTATGATGAAGAAAAAGACCAATTCAAGAACTTTTTCTATGAAAAAAAAGGCAAACGGCAACAGGTCAACGGCATCGCAGAAATCTCTCCTGAGCAATTGTTGATAAGCACACAGGAAGGTCTGATCATGTTCGACAGCAAAGAATCCAAGTTTGTAGAAGATGCTTTCAGTACTGCCATGCACAAAATCATAGCTTCCGCTCTTTACCGGCATGGTGACATAATCTATATCGGTACGATGGAAGACGGGCTTTACAGTTATTCCGTCACTCAAAAAAATCTGGAGAAAGTGACTCCTATATTGGATACCAAGCGGATTCAGGCTATTTTACAGCAATCTCCCACCCGAATATGGATAGCTACCGAAGGGGCAGGCTTATTATTGCTCAATCCGAAAACTAAAGAACTAAAGACATACCTCCATTCCTCCTCCGATCCGAAAAGTATAAGTTCCAATTACATACGTTCTCTGGCATTGGATTCACAAAACCGTCTATGGATAGGAACTTTCAATGATTTGAATATTTATCACGAAGCCAGTGACTCGTTCGTTTCATATAGCAGCAGTCCGGTAGAAAGCGGCAGCCTTTCGCAACGTTCCGTCCGAAGTATTTTTATGGATTCACAGGGAGGAATGTGGCTTGGCACCTACTTTGGCGGTCTCAACTATTACCATCCCATCCGAAACCGATTCAAGAATATACAGCGCATCCCATATAAGAACTCATTGAGTGACAATGTAGTAAACTGTATTGTAGAAGACAAGGACAAGAATCTGTGGATAGGAACCAATGACGGCGGATTGAATCTATACAACACCAAGACACAACATTTCACCCATTACGCCTTGCAAGAAAACGAGCGTGAAATCGGTATCGGTTCCAACAATATCAAAGCTGTATATGTGGATGAAGAAAAATCATTGGTATATATAGGTACACACGCCGGAGGATTGAACGTCCTCCACCGTAACAGTGGACGGATGGAAAGTTTTAATCAGCTGAACAGCCAGCTTATCAATGAGAATGTATATGCCATCCTTCCCGACAAAGACGGTAATCTCTTATTGGGAACACTCAGCGCTTTAGTCCGTTTCAATCCGAAAGAACGCAGTTTTACAACCATAGAAAAAGAGAAAGACGGCACGCCTTTCACTTCTCAACGAATCACAATCTTATTCAGGGATTCCCACAAACGACTTTGGATTGGCGGTGAAGAGGGTATATCAGTCTTTCAACAGGAAGGACCGGAAATACAGAAAGTTACGATACTACCTGAATCATCAGTTACAAAGTTATTTACCAATTGCATTTACGAGGCTTCCAATGGTATTATTTGGATAGGCACACGTGAAGGAGTCTATTGCTTTAATGAGGAAGAAAAAACAATCAAACGATACACAACAATTAATGGACTGCCCAATAATGTGGTCTACGGCATACTGGAAGATACTTTCGGACGACTTTGGCTGAGTACCAATCGTGGTATTTCCTGTTTCAATCCGGAAACGGAAAAGTTCCGTAACTTTACAGAATCGGATGGATTACAAAGTAATCAATTCAACTCTTCCTCCTACTGCCGCACTTCCAACGGGCAAATGTACTTTGGTGGTATCAATGGTATCACTACTTTCCGTCCGGAATTGTTGCTGGACAATCCATACACTCCGCCGGTAGTAATAACCAAGCTACAGCTATTTAATAAAACGGTCCGTCCGGACGATGAAACAGGCATATTGACTAAAAACATCAGTGAAACTGAAAGTATCACACTGAAATCCTGGCAAACAGCTTTCACCATTGAGTTCGTCGTATCCAATTATATTTCAGGACAACATAATACTTTCGCTTACAAGCTGGAAGGATACGATAAAGAATGGTATTATCTGACAGACAAACGTAGTGTTTCCTACTCTAATCTGCCACAAGGGACTTATCATTTCATGGTAAAAGCCGCCAATAGTGACGGTAAATGGAACACTATCCCAACTGTACTCGAGATTATCGTACTTCCGATATGGTATAAAACATGGTGGGCTATTCTTCTTTTTCTAGCCACTTTTATCGGCTTCATCACTTTCGTTTTCCGTTTCTTCTGGATGCGCAAAAGCATGGAAGCTGAACTGGAAATAGAACGCAGAGACAAAGAACATCAGGAGGAAATCAACCAGATGAAAATGCGTTTCTTCATCAATATCTCCCATGAACTTCGTACCCCATTGACTCTTATCCTGGCTCCTCTGCAGGATATCATCAATAAGATAAGCGATCGTTGGACACGAAACCAATTGGAATATATCCAACGAAACGCTAATCGTCTGCTACACCTTGTCAATCAGTTGATGGATTATCGCCGTGCCGAACTCGGAGTATTCGAATTAAAAGCCAAGAAAGCGAACGCTTACCAACTGATACAAGAAAATTTTTTGTTTTATGATAAACTGGCACGCCACAAAAAGATAACTTATACTCTCCACTCCGATCTGGAAGATAAAGAGGTACTTTTTGATCCTAATTATCTGGAATTGATAGTAAACAACCTGCTTTCGAATGCTTTCAAATATACAGAAAGCGGACAAAGCATTACTGTCACGTTGAAGGAAGAAAATAATTATCTAGTGTTGCAAGTCAGTGATACCGGTATCGGTATTCCTATCAATAAACAGGGAAAAATATTCGAGCGTTTCTACCAGATCGAAAGTGAACATGTAGGAAGTGGTATCGGACTTTCATTGATACAACGTCTGGTCGAACTACATCACGGACATATCGAACTGGATAGCGAAGAAGGAAAAGGAAGTACGTTCTCCGTCTATCTGCCACAGGATATAAGTATCTACAAGCCCTCCGAACTGGCTGCTAACGGCAATAAGAGCGAGGAGGAACAGGTATATTCCACCAATTCCAAAGAAATGTATTTCATCGACACGGAAAAGGTGGAGAATGAAGCTATAGAATCCGGTGACAAAAAGCGAGGAACCATTCTCATCGTAGAAGACAACAATGAAATCCGGCACTATCTAAGTAGCGGGCTTGCCGAACTGTTCAATATATTAGAGGCAGGAAATGGCGAAGAAGCATTGGAGAAATTGAAAGGAAATGAGGCAGATATTATCGTGACTGATGTTATGATGCCTGTTATGGATGGTATCAAGTTATGCAAAAATGTGAAACAGAACATTCCGACCTGTCACATTCCGGTAATTATGTTATCAGCCAAAAGCGAAACAAAAGACCAGATGGAAGGTCTGCAAATGGGTGCGGACGACTATATCCCCAAACCTTTCTCTCTTTCGATCCTGACCACGAAGATACAAAATATGATGCGTACACGCAGACGTATGCTTGAACGTTATTCCAAGTCTTTGGAAGTAGAACCCGAAAAGATCACGTTTAATGCCATGGACGAGGCTTTGCTTAAACGTGCCGTAAGTATTGTAGAAAAGAATATGGACAATATCGAGTTCTCCACCGATGAGTTTGCCAGAGAAATGAACATGAGCCGCTCCAACCTGCACTTGAAACTGAAAGCGATTACCGGCGAATCCACGATCGACTTTATACGTAAGATTCGTTTCAACGAAGCTGCCAAACTATTGAAAGACGGACGTTATACCGTAGCGGAAGTCAGTACAATGGTAGGATTCAATACCCCGTCTTACTTTGCTACAAGTTTCAAGAAATATTTTGGATACCTTCCGACAGAATACATTAAGAGGACAAAAGGATAAGTCCGAATCCAAAAATGCTCGAAATTTGTTCTCAGATAAATGGAGGAAGCAATATGATAGAAAGAGCATTACAACAAACCATTCATGAGTTCCTCGTTCGACTTAGCCAATAAAGTAAATGAGCCTCTTACCGGAAGAAAATGAGAATATAAAATGTACCCTCTTTTTTTCAAGAAATGGTCAATCATCATGGTTTACTGGATGAAAAACGTCTGTTACCACACCGCTTGGTTTTTGGCTATTATCCGGATGTAGTTACACATCCCGGTTCGGAAAGTGAAATTCTGAAGTTACTATCAGACAGCTACCTATATAAAGTTTAGATTGGGGACACATCAAAAAGGCAGACAAGATTGTAAGACTCCTTCAAGCACTGGCTTTTCAAATAGGCTCTGAAGTCTCTTATAATAAATTACTCCGGAGAATATAGAAGATTTTTTATTGTAAAACAGCAATATGAACCTCTCTTTCATCGCCTGTGACATTTTTGTAGTTATTCTAAGTATTATAGGGGGAAATACAAAAATGTTGCAATCCTCATTATCAAAGGTTTAAGTCCAAAAACAGGGGTAAAATAGAATAAGTTTACAAAAAACAACAGGATGTTTTCGCTTTTTTCCAAGAGAAAAGTGCATTTTTTCATTAGTGCATTACAGTTGTGTAACCGATAAGTTACACTTGTCTTTCCATATGGTTACACAACAGCAACTAGTCGATTACTCAACTCCAACTCATTAACTCTATCAGACGAACTTATCAAAAGACCAAGATGTTTTGCATAATACAAGTAGACGAGATTATTAATACTACAGCACAATTTTACAAAATGCAACGGCCTTTTCCACGTATCAAACAGGAACATTGCACAAAATTGAAATACTATTCAATAAAATTATCCATAATCAGGCTACTTTACTCCATATATTTGCAGAGAAATAAATCAGTACTCAGAAATTGCGTAAACTAATAATTAATACTATGAGCTTCAGTAATAAATTAGGTATCCACATATTGTTATTTCTTATCGCCACGTTTATAGCGTGCACTGACAACGACATTCAGGAAAATAATAATAATCTTCCTCCAAAAGACGAGCCAACCCCTCCTCAGGAAGAGGCCGAAGAACATTTATTTGATATTCTCAATCTTGATTATCCGGGATTAGAAGAAATAAAATCTTTATATAAAAGCGGTGAGAATGATGCAGCAATGCAAAAGTTACTTACCTACTACAGAAGCAGAACGGCCATTGAAAACCCTAATCTGACTGCTACTCTTAATGACACGGAGCAAGGTTATGCCGATTATGCCATAGACGAATATCGTTTTTACGTCAATGACAATTACTTGGAAGACAAAGACCGGAAAATTCCATATTCACTGAAAAGTAACGACCAAACGATTAATTGGCAATTTGCTCCCGAAGGTGCTGATAATGAATATCAAAAGCAGTTACATCGCCATAATTGGATACCGATGCAGGGCAAAGCCTATCAAAAATCCAAGAATGAAAAATATATGCTTTCATGGAAAGAAGTATATACAGATTGGATACTCAAAAATCCAAAGCCGAATGGGAAACCGGACAAATTCCAATGGCACCAGCTCCAAATGTCCACACGTATTATGGGGCAAACAGAATCTTTCGAGTATTTCAAATCCTCCTCTCATTTCACTCCGGAATGGCTTTCCTTTTTCCTCATACATTTTGCTGAACATGCCGATTATCTATCCATGTACAAATATTCCGGAGAAAACAATATTCTACTAAGCCAGGCAGTAGCATTGGTATTTGCCGGAACATTGTTTCCGGAACTTAAGAATGCCCCACAATGGCAGAAAATAGGATGTGAGATTATAAATGATCAAACTACAAAGTTATTTTTGGAAGATGGAATGACTAACGATCTCTCTCTTCATTATCATATAGGCATAGTAGACGGACTTTATGATCTCAAACGGCTTATCCAACTGAATAAATTGCCGGACAATCTGCTCTCACCACAGCTCGATGAAACGCTTTTGAAAGCCACCAAAATTGTCATGCACTTCACATACCCAAGTTATTTTAAGAAAGGAAGCAAACAGTGCAGTCCCGCATTCAATGATTCATGGATAAAAACACGCAGTGTATTAAACAAAAACTTTGTGAAGTATGCGGCAATGTTTCCGGAAGATTCTGAATTAAAGTATATGCAAACGTATGGTAATGAAGGCACTCTTCCCGACAGCAGAATCAAAACATTCGAAGATTCCGGATTTTATGTATTGCGCAACGGTTGGACACCAGAGTCTACAATGCTGATACTTAGCAATAACATATCTTCCAAGTTACAAGACTCAAGCCATAACCAACTTGATAACGGAACATTCGAGTTATATCATAACGGTCGTAATTTCTTTCCGGACTCCGGAGTATGTTCATATATGAAAGAGGATGATGCAGAAGTAATGAAACTACGCAGATGGTTTCGGCAGACCAAAGCGCACAATACAATGGTACTGGGAAAATCTGAAGATCACGAAGATATCGGTGCCGAAAATATCAGCAAGGCAGAAGGCAAGTTACTACTAAAAGAAGAAAATGCCGACCAACAACTCATAGTTACCGAAAATCAAGGATACAATGATTTCAAACACCGCCGTGCTGTTTTTTATGTAAAACAACCGACCGAATTTTTCGTATTGGTAGATGAAGGATTTGGCACAGCAACCGGTTATGCTAAGTTATATTTCCATCTTTGCGATGAAACATCTGTAAATAATGTCATTCTGGACAGTCAAGAGGCAGGCGCACATACTACCTTTGAAAACAATAACTTATTAATCCGAAGCTTTGGAAATCAGGCCATCACCCTAAAGCCTTTTGATGGACGGATATCTTATCAGACCGACAGAAAATACTCAACAAGAAAAGCCTATTCACTTGTTATGAAGAAACAAAGAAGTATCCCCGTGCGATACATTACCATACTATATCCGGTCAGTAAGGTTTCCAATCAAAAGATCAGTGCAAAATTTACTGATGACCCGTCAAACTCAAACCATGTTTCTATTGAAGTGACTATCGGTAATCAGGTATATCCACTAAGCTTTCAACTCAAACACTAAAAGTTATGCAAAAATATATTCAAGCAATTAGTTGGAATTTATTATTTTTATTCCTATGTTTGTTAGCAACCTGTAAATCTCTCGTTAACCTTATAAAACACAAAAATGGCACTATGAATATTCAACACAGATACTATAACTGTATCCTTCTGCTTTTAATCTGCCTTCGTAGTGCGGATATTTATTCTATGGATATCAAGCAGAATATAAATTGGCCTCAATTTATGAGTCAGCAGGATATGATATGGGAAAGATTACCGGAATATTGGTATGACTCAGCCTATCTAGGTAACGGCAGATTGGGACTAATGATCTACAAAGAACCGAATAAAAACTATATACGCCTGGAAACAGGAAACTGTGATGTACACGATCATCGTGCAAAAAGAGATGTATTCGGAATTCCCCGACTACTTACCGGGCATTTTGCTTTACACCCTAAAGGAGAAATAATCAGCGGCAAGATGCGTCTTGATCTTTGGAACGCAGAGGCTTCAACTGAAATCACCACTACGAAAGGAATTATCCATCTACAAACTTTCGTTCATGCTGATGATATGATCATCGTAGTTAAAGCAACTACCGAAGGAGATGAACATGACTTTCGATGGGAATGGATAGCTGCTGAAGCTAACAGCCCGCGTTATCTATTATTCAAAAGCAAAGGAAAAACGAATAAGATCCCCGAAGGTTACAAACTCAATCCTTCCCCTACTAACAGCAAAGAAAATGAGATAAACTTATCTATACAAGAATTATTGGCAGGAGGAGAAACAACCGTAGGATGGCAAGAGACAAAAACGTCTCCACAAGAAAGAATCTTATGGATAAATCTTACACACACTTATCCACAAAGTACTTCAAAAAAGATTTGTAAAGCAGAAATACGCCAAGCCATACGTAAAGGTTATGCAGCACTTCAAAATGCTCATCGGCAATGGTGGAACTCTTATTATCCCGCTAGTTTCATCAGCTTACCGGATGCAAAGAAAGAAAATTTCTACTGGATTCAAATGTATAAACTAGCCTCAGCTACTCGTGGCGACCGGGCATTAATAGATAACACCGGTCCGTGGTTATCTGAAACACCGTGGCCAAATGCTTGGTGGAACCTCAACGTGCAACTCACCTACTGGGCACTGAATGCTTCCGACCATTTGGATTTAGCCGCATCTCTAGAGAATGCACTCTATAATCACATTGACCAACTACGCTTGAACATACCTGCCGCATATCGTCACAACTCATTGGGCATAGGTGTTGCCTCAAATCTAGAATGCATGACGACCACTGTAGGAATTCCCGGTAAAGGAAAAGCGCAAGTGGGACTTCTTCCTTGGGCCTGCCATAATCTTTGGCTTATTTATCGTCATAAAATGGATGATGAAGTTTTGCGTAACAAATTGTTCCCGTTATTAAAAGGGGCCATCAATTACTATCTTCATTTCATCCAAAAAGGAGAAGACGGCAAATATCATCTACCTGAAACTTATTCTCCCGAATATGGTGTAACGGAAGACTGTAACTTTGATCTCGCACTATTATATTGGGGTTGTCAGACCTTATTGGGGTCAGCACAGCGATTACAGATTCAAGATCCACTAATTTCAACCTGGAAAAATGTTTTGGATAATCTCACTCCGTATCCGATGGATGAAAACGGGTTACTTATTGGAAAAGACACACCTTATGCTTTCTCCCACAGGCATTATTCACACTTGCTTTCCATCTATCCTTTATACCTTATTAATAAGGAGCAACCAAACAATACCCGACTTATAGAGAAATCATTAGCCTTTTGGCAAAGTAAGCCGAAAGCTCTTTTAGGTTACTCATGTACAGGTGCATCTTCTATATCTTCCGCTATTGGAAAAGGAAACGAGGCTCTATCCTATCTAAATAAATTATTTGGCAAGTTCCTTAGTTCGACCACCATGTATAAAGAAAGCGGCCCGGTTATCGAGACGCCACTATCAGGCGCACAATGTATACATGATATGTTAATACAAAGTTGGGGAGGGAAACTCCGTATTTACCCTGCACTGCCGGACGTTTGGAAAGATGTCTGCTTATCCGGTTTACGCACAGAAGGAGCATTCAAAGTATCTGCTAACAGAAAAGATGGGAAAACACAGTTTGTCCATATCAAAAGTCTTGCAGGAGAACCATGTATCGTAACTACCGACATCGTTAATCCCATATTCAAAGGGAAACGGACGTTTACTGTACAAGCCACCACCAACGACACGTATCAAATTGATTTAAAGAAAGGAGAAGAGGTCTTGATCTATCCTCAAGGAAAGATTCCGGACTTCATAATCTCTCCTATTCCACCTGTTTCCAAAAATCACTTTGGACTAAAAAACGTCCAAACCAACACCTAAAAATGTACAAAAGCCTTCCTCTATATATGTACGAGAAGGTTACATTATGACATACAAAAGGCCTATTTTCAAGTCATAAACAGTTTTTTTGGACATAAATAGTATATGATTCAACAAAACTAATATCAAAAAAACATTTTTGAACAAAGCCTGAACAAGATAAGCCGCTAATAATAAATAATGAGCCTATATTTGCAAACGGTAAAATAAAATTTTTAATAATTAAAACCTAATAAAGTATGAAGAACATCTTCTTTATTTGTTTTTGTGCATTGTTCGCATTCTCAGGATGTGCAGACGATGACGACGAGTTGATTACAGGAGGAAATATTGACCGAGAACTGCTCCCTAATACTCCAACAGATGCTGAACTAGACAAAAGTCTATTCGAAGTTATTAATATGGATTATCCAGGTCTTGAAAAGGTTAAGGAATTTTATGAAACTGGTGAATACTATCGTGCTGCTAATGCATTATTAGAATATTATAGAACCAGAATAAATATCAATAACCCTAATATAAGCTTATTTAATTCCAGTATTTCTGATTTCGATCTTAATATAGCTGACCAAGCTATAAATCACCAATTCTATGTAAGAAACTTCTATCAGAATAAAAATAGCGATGGCGTAGAAACTTACTATTCTTTTTGGGATAATGACAAAAAGAAAATAGATTGGAGTAAAAATCAAGATAAAGTAACTAGCCAGGAATTTAGATATCAACTCCATCGCCATCAATGGATGCTTCCACAAGCTAAAGCCTATCGTATAAGTAATAATGATAAATATACTCAATCGTGGATTGAAGTATATAAAGACTGGTTAAAAACATTCCCCTATGAACGAGGTACAGTATATCCACCAGAAGGAGGTAGTGAAAATGATAAAGATTATCAATGGAAAGGGTTACAAGTTGCAGAACGTGTACTTTCTCAAATAGATATTATGGCATACTTTATTCAATCACCAAGTTTTACTCCTGAATGGTTAACTACTTTCTTGGCGACATTTGAAAAAGAAATCGATTGTATCCGGCTTAATTACTATCAAAAAGGAAATATTCTTATTACTCAAGCTCAAGCTGTCGCAACGGCCGGTGTACTAATGCCAGAATTTAAAGATGCAGAAATATGGACTATGGAAGGTATAAACAAACTAAAAGAAGAAATGAACACACAATTTCTTACGGATGGGGTCCAATATGAGCTGGATCCTAGTTACCATATTGCTGCTATCGACGATTTCCTCAAAATATATAGCGTATTAGAAGCAAATAATAAACAACATCTATTAGATGCAAATTTCTTTAATAAACTGAAGCAACCTGCCCACTTTGTTATGGATATTATATACCCTGATTACAGTATTGATAATTTTAACGATACACGCTCTAGTTCATATACAAAAAGTGTACTTATAAAGAACTTAAAAAAATATACTCAACTAATAGCTCCAGAAGATAATGAATTACTGTGGATGGCAACTGAAGGAAAGCAAGGTCAAAAGCCTACATATCTATATAAAGCATATGAACAAGCAGGGTATTATATGTTACGTACAGGTTGGGATGAATCATCTACTATGATGATCTTAAAAAACAACTACAATCCTAATAATGAATGGCACTGCCAACCAGACAATGGAACTTTTGGTTTATATCACAACAAACGTAATTTCTTCCCTGATGCTGGCTCATATAGTTACGATAGCGATAATAACCGTAAAAACTATAGGGCAACAAAAAATCACAATACTATCACTGTGCAAAGCAAAACTATAGGTGAAGAACAAGGTGGAGTTACAGAAGGACGTTTTTTAGACTACATTGAAAAAGACAACTACTCTTGTTTAATTACAGAAAACGCTTCATATACAGATATTACACATCGCAGAGCGGTTTTCTTTGTAAACAAAGAATTTTTCGTTATTGTAGATGAAGCATATGGAAACGTTAACAGCAGTACAAAAGTAAACATTAATTTCCATATGCTCTCCGATACAAAAAATCCGACAGTATATGATGAAACTGAAGATAACTCATATATAGGCGCTCACACTACTTTCAGCGATGAAAATAATATGTTAATAAGAACATTCTCTGAAACTGGCCCTGTTAAGGAGAATCCAATATCCAAATCAACGACTAAAATATCAAATAAACTTGGCGATGACAAAGCTGGCATACGAGCAGGATACCAATATAGCAGTAATCGTCCAAGACCAACGGATTCGGCATCACAGACTGCTGCTCGTTTCATCTCTGTAATTTATCCCTTCGGGAATATAACAGAAGCCGATAAAGATATAAAAGTGGAATTTACAGATAACAATGATGGAGTTCAAGGAACATTCCATCCTGAAGGAGTAAATATAAAAGTTACCATTAATAATACTCCTTATAATTTATCATATACATTAAACTAATACCCTAAAATATGAAACCTAAATTACAAAGTATCACATTAAAAACTTTAGCAATTCTATTGATCATATGTGCAATGATGAATAGTGCTTGCTCTGAAACTGAGACTACGGACTCGACTAAGTTTGTGATTTATTATTCCGGTATGACTGACATAGGTCCATCTATGGTTGGTCAAATTTCTAAACTTACGTATAAAGGAAATACCCCTTCAGACTTTGCAATAACCCAAATAATGCATGAAGGAGAAAGTTACGCTGGAAGTTGTTTTGAGATAGATACTAATACAGGCGCTATTTCAATAAATAGTACAAAAGATATGGCAACAGGATTATACAAAATATCTGTTTCTTGCATATCCAGTGGACAATATTATGAATTCAAAGATGCCGTAGAAGTTAATTTTCTGAAAGCTGTTCCAGATGGCATTACCGTAACTCCCAATAAGTTGCAAATCAAATATAGTGATATTAGTTCTGAAAGCACAACAGAGTTAGCAACAGCACAGGTTACAACAGCAGGTGATCATATATCTATCCGCAATTATGAAATAATTAACATTCGCAGAGGAGAAGAAATTATTACCGCAAAAGACTGGTTTGAAATATCTAAAAGTGGAAAAATTTCAATCGCGAAAGGCAATGAAAATATTGAAGCTGGTATATATATACTTGATTTAAAACTTGTCACAGCAGTAAATGATGCTAAAGAAAATGAAGAAGGCATCTTTGAAAATGCTATTGAGATCAATATAATTTCTGCTCCACAAGCATTAAAATACAATCCGGATAATGATGTAATGGAAGAAGAAACTATTACAGCAACTAGCTATCCTAAAAGTAGTATCCCTACTCTCAAAGGTTCACAAGAGGATGTCGTTTACTCTATCTCAGAAGTTTCATCTGTTGGAATAGTTAGCGGTGAAGAAAATGCGATTGAGAAATTTTCAATTGACCCAGTAACAGGAGCTATTTCTGTAGCAGAAGGACATGGATTCAAAGCTAATCAATCTTATGCTGTAACAGTAAACGTAGCCAATAAATATTGTCCAGATGGTATCAATTTTGATGCAGCATTCACTCTAAAAGTAGTAGAATATATTGAACCTATTTCAGGTTTTGAATATGAAAACATAAGTTTCACACAAGGCACTTCATTTCAAAATTCAATAAAAGAGTCGTTTAAGGGAGGTTTACCTATCACTTTCGAATTTATAAACTTACCTGATGAATTAAAGGGACAATTATCTATAGATCAAGAAGGTACTGTTTATGCCCCAAAAGGAAATACAATTCCTGTTTTAGGCAATAGTGATAGTTATGATTATACAGTTCAAGTTCAAGCATATAATTCCAAAAATATAAATCAGCCGATTATTACTTCATTTACATTGACTGTAAAGAAAAACAAGAATTTCTTTACGTTTATTCATTGTGGAAATAATTTAGGAGAAGGAGGGACTGCATTAGAAGGTAAAGAATATCAAAATCAATTTAGATTTTACAAACAAAGTGAAATGACATCACAAACATTTGAAATAAAAACAGATGCGGACCCAAATGTCAAAATTAGCTATAAGTTTGATAAATACCCCAATATGAAGACTGGAGGAAAGTTATCTAATGGAAGATTACAAATAACAGGTTGGACTGATAATTACAGTGGTGTATTCACAATAACAGCAACCGCTGGAGAAGGCGAAGAGGCAATTTCAGTTACTGCTCCTATATTTGTCCAATTCTGTACTCCTGTTAATGGTGTACAGATAGAATACACTCCACTGGTTCTACATGTGAACCCACGTTATGGTGGTACCTCATCAGTACCCAAAATAACAGGGGTTACTGATTATGGAAAATTTATTTTAGACTATAAACGTACATTTGTTTATGTAAATTTCGGTGGTAAAAGAACAGAAAGTGATGGAAGTGAGCATGAAACAGGAAGATTAGATAAAGATGAAAACACATCAGAGGGGTCCAAATTTTTAGTTCATCTATGGCAACAATGTAATAATTCGGGCAAGTCTCAAAATTATCCAATGTCATATTATGAAAATAATAAAGCCAAAAATGATTTTAGCAAAACACTCGGATTTGTTAATAATGGTATAGAAAATAAATATGTTGTAACCATTAGACCAGGAATGTGGAATGATAAAGGATGGGCTAGTGGATTCTTCCGAGGAGAAATGATTTTCGAATTGGATGGAAACACTGAGTTTCCTAATAATACTAATGCAAACAATAAGATTCTACCATTCATGATATGGTTAGATCCATCCTATGAAAAATAATTAAGATAAAACAATAATTATGTATACTATCAATAATATAATAAAGTCTATCGGCTTAAGAGGGTGGTTCACCCTCTTTGCACTGATTTTAACAATCAGTTTAAATGCTCAAGAAAGCACTATCAAAGGAACAATTGTGGATGAAACTGATACTCCACTCATTGGAGCAACGATCCAAGTAAAAGGGACTTCCACTGGAGCAATTACTGATTTTGATGGCAACTTTATTCTGAAATTAAAAAAAGGAGCTACCATCTCAATCTCTTATATCGGTTATAAACCACAAGAAGTAAAATATACAGGCCAAGCAAGTATCAACTTAAAAATGGTACCTGATAATCAGGCATTGGATGAAGTGGTAGTTGTAGGTTACGGTGCCATGAAACGCAGTGACCTCACTGGTTCTGTAGCTTCTGTAGCTTCTAAAGACATAGAAGGATTCAAAGCTAGTTCAGTTGCTGGAGCCTTAGGAGGGCAAATTGCAGGTGTACAAATCACATCTACAGATGGTACTCCCGGGGCAGGTTTCAATATCAATATACGGGGTGTAGGAACGTTAACTGGAGATTCTTCTCCACTATATATTGTAGACGGCTTTGAAGTTGACAATATTGATAACATTAGTAATTCAGATATAGAATCCATTGAAATACTAAAGGATGCTTCCTCTTCCGCTATTTATGGCGCACGTGCAGCAAATGGCGTTGTATTAATTACAACTAAATCTGGGAAAACAGGAAAACCAATTATCACATATAATGGTTCTGCTAGTTATCGAAAAATATCAAAGACTTTAGATGTATTATCACCTTATGAATTTGTTAAATTACAAGGCGAAGTCAATAGCAGTTATACCAATAGTTATTATAAAGATAAAAATGATGATGGAAGTATCCCCAAATATCGGACTTTAGATGATTATATCGGTGTAGATGGAGTAGATTGGCAAGCCGAAACATTCAATCCGACATGGTCACAGGACCATAATGTTACAATTACAGGTGGTACCAATGACACAAAATATAATGCTTCTTTCTCACGTTATATAGAAAATGGTATTTTTAATAATAGTGGTTTTGACAGAACAACTGCAAAACTTCGTTTCAACCACAAATTGACTAAAAATATAACCTTTGATGCAACTGTCAATTATGCACAAACCAATCGTAAAGGAGTTGGTACTTCTGCTGATTCTGGGCGTTTCAATATGTTAGCCCAAATATTGAGTGCTCGTCCTACGGGTGGTCTCAAATTAACTGATGATGAACTTTTACATTCTGCTATTGACCCAGAAATGTTGGAAACAGGAGAAAGTTTAGCACAAGTAAATCCAGTTATTCAGACTCAATCTGTAACTAATGACAAACGTGCAGAAATGTGGTCGGGTAATGCATCTATCACTTGGCAAATTAGAAAAGGATTAACTTTTAAAACAGCTGGAACATATAATACTACAAATAATCGTACAGATGTCTTTTATAAAGATGGTTCAAAAGAGGCATATCGTAATGGAGAACAACCCTATGGCCGTACCCAAATGGGACGTGATGTACGTTGGACTAATTACAATAATCTAACCTGGAAACAAAAAATAAAGAAACATAATTACGATATTATGTTAGGACATGAAATATCTTATAGAGGTACCGAGTACTTATTAGGAGAAGCAATGGGATTTCCTACAAATAACCAAGGAAATGATAACCTAACATTAGGATCTACTCCTAGTAGAGTAGAAAGCAGTCTGACTGATAAAACATTGTTATCTTTCTTTGCACGAGGTAATTACAACTATGATAACCGATATTTACTGACAGCGACTATACGTGCAGACGGATCAACCGTATTTTCCGCTAAAAATAAATGGGGATTTTTCCCATCATTTTCTGCGGCATGGCGTGTATCAGAAGAAGCTTTCATGAAAGATATTCACTGGATATCAAATTTTAAGGTCCGTCTAGGATGGGGTACTGTTGGTAATGACCGCATTTCTAATTATCTGTCATTAGATTTATATACAGCTAATAAATATGGCGTAGGTAGCAATACAACAACAGTACTAACTCCCAAACAACTAAAAAATTCAAATTTGAAATGGGAAGGTTCTACCACTACTAACTTAGGTCTTGATTTAGGTTTCTTTGACAATAGACTCAATGTAACAGCAGACTTCTTTATCAAAAACACTAAAGACTTACTGTTAGCACAATCATTAGCACAAGAAACTGGTTTTGATTCACAGATGCAAAATGTTGGTAAAATCAGGAATAAAGGAATTGAACTAAGTTTCAATAGTACGAATATACAGACAAGGGACTTTACATGGCAAAGTAATTTTAATATTTCATTTATCAAAAATACATTAGAGTCTTTAGCCTCTGGAGTAGAATCTATGTACACACGAACTGGCTTCGATAGTAACTTTACAGAATACGATTATATCGCCACTGTAGGACAGTCGCTCGGTCTCATTTATGGATATGAATTTGATGGTATTTATCAAAGTTCAGATTTCTACATTACACCAGATGGAAAACAAGTCTTAAAATCCGGTATTACAAATAATGCTCGTTATGGAACTGTAAAACCTGGCGTCGTAAAATATAAAGACCAAGATGGTGATGGAGTTATTACTACTGCAGATCGTACTATTATAGGCAATGCAATGCCTAAATGGTATGGTGGTTTTACCAATACTTTTAATTATAAAGGTATCGATCTAAGTTTTATGCTCCAATTCAATTATGGTAATGATATTTATAATGCCACCCGATTATATGCAACTCAAACGAGAAGTGGGCGTAGAAATATGCTAGCCGAAGTTACAGATCGCTGGAGTCCTACGAATGCTTCAAACAAAGTACCTTCTCAAGATGGATACATTAGTAATGATGTATATTCACGTTTTGTTGAAGATGGCTCATTCCTTCGCTTAAAAAATATCACATTAGGCTACAGTCTACCCCATAAATGGATTCGCAACATACATGTATCAAAATTGCGCGTGTATGCTACAGCCCAAAATTTGTTCTGTATCACAGGATATAGTGGCTATGATCCAGAAGTAAATAGTGCTAGTAATAATCCGATGACTCCAGGTTTAGACTGGGGAGCTTATCCAAAGAGCCGAGTGTTTACATTTGGTATTGATCTTCAATTTTAATTTTATAAGAAAATGAAAAAAATAATATATTATATCCTCATTTCTGTAGTGTGCATATTTTCTTTTTCATCATGCACATTAGATGAAGAGCCTCATTCCGAAATGGAAAAGAAAAACTTTCTTAATAATGCGAATGAAGCGGAAACCGTCTTATTAGGTGTTTATAGAACAATGATAGCAGATGCTGCATATGGCTGGAATCTATCTATTTTATTTAATTTAGGAACAGACATATCACAAGTTGAAGGTAGTACTAGTGAAAATTTCCGTATTATTCCTACTAATGCCTTCCCAACAAGCCAGGCAGAGATTCAAAACACTTGGGCTACCCTATACAATGGTATCTACAATGCAAATGATTTTCTAGAACGTATTTCTGTAAAAATGGATAGTTATTCAAATACAGATAAACAACTAGCAACAATTTATATTGCAGAAGCAAGAGCTTTAAGAGCCTTATTTTACTTTGAATTGGTACGTCATTATAATCGTATTCCTCTTATGACTAATACACAAATGTCTTATCAAGACCCAAAAACTTTTAAACAAGCTGAGCCAGAAGAAGTATATAAGTTCATAGAAAAAGATTTACTATACGCACGTGATATACTACCATATGCTATTGACGATACTTATCGAAGTAGTAATGATTATCGTTTATCTAAAGGAGCTATATTAGGATTATTAACCAAAGTATATGCGACTTGGGCAGGCGAACCAGTAAAAGATGTTTCCAAATGGGAATTAGCGGCTACCACAGCACGTATTCTAATTCAGTCAGGAAAACACTCATTGTTGCCTAATTATGAAAAATTATGGGAAAACACTTGCAACGGATTATGGGATCCTACAGAAAGTTTAATTGAAATATCTTTCTATTCACCCACAGTATCTGGCAATAGTGATCCTGTAGGACGTATTGGGAAATGGAACGGAGTAAAAACAACTGCTATTGCAGGAGAAAGAGGTAGTTGTGCAGGGAATGTAAAAGTCATACATACTTTTGTTCTTGATTGGAGAAATGCAGGCGATGGAGACATTCGCCGCGATTTATCAATTGCTAATTACAAATATGATGATAACAAAGTTTTATGGGTAAAAAGTGCCAGTGATACAGATTTAACAGCAGAAAATAAAGATAAGAATAAGGATCAGGCGCAAAAAAATAAACAAAACTACACTCCAGCTAAGTGGGATATTGAAAAATATGCAATTGCGAATAAATTAATCAATAATGATAAATCAAACGTGAATTGGTATTTTTTACGTTATGCTGATGTTTTATTATTGTATGCAGAAGCTTTAAATGAATGGAAGCATGGCCCTACAGATGAAGCATATGAAGCTGTTAATTTAGTACGCCGTCGTGGATATGGTAATCCCAACAATACAAGTATATGTGATTTACCTACCGGATTAGATGAAGAAGAATTCCGTAAAGTCATAAGAAAAGAACGTGCTTACGAATTAGCATTTGAAGGACATCGTCGTTTAGATTTAGTACGTTGGGGAATTTATTACGAAACAGTTCAAAATACATATAATGCGTTAAATAATTGGTGGACTACAGAAAACGAGAAGTTCAATTACCACGTCTATGTTAATACAGTAAAGGGCAAACATGAGTTATTCCCAATACCTCAACGTACAATGGACTTATGTACTCAATATAAACAAAATCCAAAATGGTAATCTAATCTCTCTCCAATATGCCTGGTTGGAGGCATATTGGAGAATATTAAAACCTTTTTCAACAAAATCAATATTTGAAAAGCCTTAATTAAATGCCTTTTCAACAATCCTGTAACATAAAATTAGAGCTTTCGCCTACTTTTGCATCAGTTACAAAACTTCTAAAAACAATCACTTAAAATGAATAACATGAAAAAGAAACTCGTTCTCTTTGCTTCGGTTACAATTGCGCTTGCATCGTGCCAAACAGCCCCTAAGGAAGACTACAGTTGGATAAAAAAAGGACTGGATGTAGCTTCTGCACAATTACAGCTTTCCGCAGAGGATATTAATGGAACAGGTATGTTGCCGCGTTCTATCCGCACAGGCTATGATATGGACTTCCTTTGCCGTCAGTTAGAAAGAGACTCACTGACTTTCAAAGACTCACTTCGCGCACAACCGACTGCAGAGCAATTAGGTAAACGACGTCTTTGTGGCGTTTATGACTGGACAAGCGGTTTCTTCCCGGGTTCTTTATGGTACGCATACGAACTGACAGGAAACGATACTCTGAAAGCACAAGCCATTCAATATACAAATCTCTTGAATCCTGTACGCTATTACAAAGGCACACACGATTTAGGCTTCATGATCAATTGCAGTTATGGCAATGCTGAACGTCTGGCTCCTAACGATACTATCGCAGCCGTGATGAAAGAAACTGCCGATAATCTTTGCGGACGTTTCAACGATTCTATCGCCGCTATCCGTTCATGGGATTTCGGAACATGGAATTTCCCGGTTATCATCGACAACATGATGAACCTCGACCTTCTGTTTAACGTAGCAAAAGCAACAGGTGACAACAAATATAAAGATATTGCCGTTAAACACGCTATGACTACTATGAACAACCACTTCCGCCCGGATTATACTTGCTGGCATGTAGTGAGCTACAACAACGACGGAACAGTAGAACGCAAACAGACTCATCAAGGCAAGAACGATGATTCTTCATGGGCACGCGGCCAAGCATGGGCTGTATATGGTTACACAGCTTGCTACCGTGAAACAAACGACACTACTTTCTTGAACTTTGCAGTGAAAGTAGCCGACATGATAATGGATCGTGTGAAGACTGACGACGCTATTCCTTATTGGGACTATGACGCTCCTGTGACAGAAGAGACTCCGCGTGATGCATCCGCCGCCGCTGTTACTGCTTCTGCATTAATCGAGTTGAGCACTATGGTTCCCGACGGACAGAAATATCTGGATTACGCAGAAAAGATTCTGAAGAGTTTGTCAAGCGATGCATACCTTGCAAAAGTTGGCGACAATCAAGGATTTATCCTATTGCACTCTGTCGGCTCATTGCCTAACGGTTCTGAAATAGACACTCCACTGAACTATGCCGACTACTACTATCTGGAAGCATTGAAGAGATTCATGGAGTTGAAGAAGTTGAGAATTGAGAATGGAGAGTTGAGAGTGATTCAATAATATAAGAGTAAGAGTCCAATAGTAAATTTTAAAATCGTAAAGTATATCATGAATAAAACTTTAAAATATATCGTCCTACTGACATTTGCATGTCTCGTAGGCAAAGGTTATGCCCAAGAGTTGAAAAGCGAAGTATTTTCACTTCTCAATCTGGACTATCCGGGACTGGAAAAAGTGAAAGCACTTCATCAGGAAGGTAAAAATGCGGATGCAGCCAAAGCTTTGCTTGATTACTATCGCGCACGTACAAACGTAAAAACTCCGGATATCAATCTGAACAAAATCACTATCGGTAAAGAAGAACAGAAATGGGCAGACGACGCGCTGCAACATACTTTCTTTGTACACAAAGGTTATCAACCTTCTTATAATTATGGAGAAGACATCAACTGGCAATATTGGCCGGTGAAAGATAACGAACTCCGTTGGCAGTTGCACCGTCACAAATGGTTCACTCCGATGGGTAAGGCTTACCGTGTATCCGGTGATGAGAAATATGCCAAAGAATGGGCTCATCAGTATATCGACTGGATAAAAAAGAATCCGTTGGTGAAGATGGATAAAAAAGAATATGAAATGTTGAGTGACAGCAAACTTAAAGGTGAAGTGGAAAACGTACGTTTTGCATGGCGTCCGTTGGAAGTGAGCAACCGTCTGCAAGATCAAACCTCACAATTCCAGCTGTTCCTCCCCTCTCCTTCCTTCACTCCAGATTTCCTAACTGAGTTCTTGGTGAACTATCACAAACACGCTGTACATATTTTGGGTAATTACTCAGATCAAGGTAACCACTTGTTGTTTGAAGCTCAGCGTATGATTTATGCCGGTGCTTTCTTCCCTGAATTCAAGGACGCTCCGGCATGGAGAAAGAGCGGCATTGATATCCTGAACCGTGAAATTCATGTACAGGTATATGAAGATGGGGGACAATTCGAGCTTGACCCGCATTATCATCTTGCCGCAATCAATATCTTCTGTAAAGCACTGGGTATCGCAGACGCAAACGGATTCCGCAAAGAATTCCCACAAGACTATTTGGATACTATCGAAAGCATGATTATGTTCTATGCAAACATCTCCTTTCCCGACTACACAAATCCGTGTTTCAGTGACGCAAAACTGACAACAAAGAAGGAAGTGGTGAAGAACTACAAATCATGGAGCAAATTGTTCCCGAAAAACCAGGCTATCAAATACTTCGCAACAGAAGGTAAAGAAGGTGCATTGCCGGATTATATGTCTAAAGGATTCTTGAAATCAGGTTTCTTCGTATTCCGCAACTCTTGGGGAACGGACGCTACTCAAATGGTGGTAAAAGCCGGTCCGAAAGCTTTCTGGCACTGCCAACCGGACAACGGTACATTCGAACTATGGTTCAATGGCAAAAATCTGTTCCCGGATTCAGGTTCGTATGTGTATGCAGGCGAAGGTGAAGTAATGGAACAACGCAATTGGCACCGTCAGACTTGTGTTCACAACACTGTGACTCTGAACAACAAAAATCTGGATACAACAGAATCTGTAACTAAGTTATGGCAGCCGGAAGGAACAATCCAGACGTTGGTGACTGAAAACCCAAGCTACAAAAACTTGAAGCACCGTCGTTCCGTTTTCTTCGTCGACAACACATACTTTGTAATTGTAGACGAATTGGCAGGCAGCGCCAAAGGTTCCATCAACCTTCATTATCAAATGCCGAAGGGAGAAATCGCAAACAGTCGCGAAGACATGACATTCCTTACTCAGTTCGAGGATGGAAGCAACATGAAACTGCAATGTTTCGGTCCTATCGGCATGACTATGAAAAAAGAACCGGGATGGTGTTCTACAGCTTACCGCAAACGTTACAAACGTATGAATGTATCATTCAACGTGAAGAAAGACGGCGAAGAAGCTGTACGTTATATCACTGTAATCTATCCGGTAAAGAAAAGCGCAGATGCCCCTAAATTTGACGCTAAATTCAAGAACAAAGCGTTCGATGAAAATGGTCTGGAAGTAGAAGTGAAAGTAAACGGAAAGAAACAGTCACTAAAATACAAAATATAGTAATTGATGAAAACCCCCTCTACCCTATTCCTCCCGTTGGCTGCATTAAGCCTTGCTTCATGCGGTGGTCAAAAGAAGGAAGAAGCCAAACAGCCGAACATCATTTTCATGATGACGGATGACCATACCACTCAGGCAATGTCATGCTATGGAGGAAATCTGATCCAGACTCCTAACATGGACCGGATTGCCAACGAAGGTATCCGTTTCGATAATTGTTATGCTGTCAACGCTCTCTCCGGTCCTTCACGTGCTTGTATCCTGACCGGTAAGTTCAGTCACGAGAACGGCTTTACCGATAATGCCAGCACTTTCAACGGTGACCAGCAGACATTTCCAAAGCTTCTTCAACAAGCCGGATATCAGACTGCCATGATCGGCAAGTGGCACCTTATCAGTGAGCCGCAAGGTTTCGACCATTGGAGCATCCTTAGCGGTCAGCATGAACAAGGCGACTATTACGATCCTGACTTCTGGGAAGACGGTAAACATATCGTTGAAAAAGGATATGCAACAGACATTATCACAGATAAAGCCATCAAATTCCTCGAAGGCCGCGACAAGAGCAAACCGTTCTGCATGATGTATCATCAGAAAGCACCGCACCGCAACTGGATGCCTGCTCCCCGCTATCTGGGTATCTTCAACAATACTACCTTTCCCGAACCTGCCAACTTGTTCGACGACTACGAAGGACGTGGAAGAGCGGCTCGTGAACAGGATATGTCTATCGAACACACTTTGACTGACGACTGGGATCTCAAACTGCTGACTCGTGAAGAAATGCTGAAAGATACTACCAACCGTCTTTACAGTGTGTACAAACGTATGCCTGCAGAAGTACAGGACAAATGGGATTCTGTGTATGCACAACGTATCGCAGAATATCGTAAGGGCGACTTGAAAGGCAAAGAGTTGATCAGTTGGAAATACCAACAGTATATGCGAGATTATCTGGCTACCACATTGGCAGTAGACGAAAACATCGGTCGCCTGATGAATTATCTCGAAAATATTGGTGAGCTGGACAATACAATTATTGTCTATACCTCCGATCAAGGCTTCTTCCTCGGTGAACATGGCTGGTTCGACAAACGCTTCATGTATGAAGAATGCCAGCGTATGCCGCTTATCATCCGTTATCCGAAGGCAATCAAAGCAGGAAGCGTAAGCAATGCGATCAGCATGAATGTTGACTTTGCCCCTACTTTCCTCGACTTTGCCGGAGTGGAAATACCATCGGATATTCAAGGTGCCTCGCTGAAACCGATATTGGTGAACGAAGGCAAAACTCCTGCCGACTGGCGAAAAGCAGCTTATTATCATTATTATGAATATCCTGCCGAGCACTCTGTAAAACGCCATTACGGTATCCGTACCCAAGATTTCAAACTGATTCATTTCTACAACGACATTGATGAATGGGAAATGTACGACATGAAAGCCGACCCCAGAGAAATGAATAATGTTTTCGGCAAACCGGAATATGCAGAAAAACAAAAGGAACTGATGCAACTTCTTGAGGAGACTCAAAAACAGTACAAAGACACCGATCCTGATGAGAAAGAGAAAGTTCTTTTCAAAGGGGATCGCCGACTAATGAAAAACAGATAAACTAATTACTAAAACCATGGATAGAAGAAAGTTCTTAAAAAACACAGGCTGGTCTTTCCTCGGATTGGCAGCTTCGGGCAGCTTATTGGGTGCTTGTGCACCGGGCAGCAAAGATGCAAAGAAAATCATGCCATCGGCAAGCGACCTCAAAATGTATTGGGGAGACTTACATAACCACTGTAACATCACATACGGACACGGCGATATGCGCGACGCTTTTGAAGCAGCAAAAGGACAATTGGATTTTGTCAGCGTCACCCCCCATGCCATGTGGCCGGATATTCCCGGAGCTGACGATCCTCGTCTGAAATGGGTAATCGATTATCATACAGGTGCTTTCAAACGTTTGCGTGAAGGTGGTTACGAGAAATATGTAGCCATGACAAACGAATACAATAAAGAAGGTGAATTCCTCGCCTTTATCGGCTACGAAGCTCACAGCATGGAACATGGTGACCATGTGGCACTGAACTATGACCTGGATGCACCGCTTGTTGAATGTACTTCTATTGAGGACTGGAAACAAAAAGCCAAAGGACATAAAGTATTTATCACTCCGCACCACATGGGTTATCAAGGTGGTTATCGTGGCTACAACTGGAAATGTTTCACCGAAGGAGATCAGACTCCGTTCGTAGAGATGTATTCCCGTCACGGTCTGGCGGAAAGTGATCAGGGAGATTATCCATATCTGCATGATATGGGACCCCGCCAATGGGAAGGAACCATTCAATACGGTCTTGAGTTAGGCAATAAGTTCGGTATCATGGCTTCTACCGACCAGCATTCCGGTTATCCGGGAAGTTACGGAGACGGACGCATCGGAGTGCTTGCTCCATCGTTAACCCGTGATGCAATCTGGGACGCACTCCGTACCCGCCACGTATGCGCCGCAACAGGTGATAAGATTCTTATCGATTTCCGGTTGAATGACGCCTTTATGGGAGATGTAGTTCGCGGAAACAGCCGACGCATCTATGTGAATGTAACCGGTGAAAGCTGTATCGACTATGTAGATATTATAAAGAACGGTCAGATTCTGGCCCGCATGAACGGTCCGTTGACTCCGGTTGCTCCGGAAGGTGACACGGTACGTTGCAAAGTGAAGATGGATTTCGGTTGGAACCGCGAAGAACAATATGTACACTGGCAGGGTAAACTGTCTTTGGATAAAGGAAAATTGCACGGTGTAACTCCTTGCTTCCGTGGTGCGGCCTTCACTTCTCCGCAAGAAGGTGAAACAGAATTCCACACACACGTCAACCGCATCGTTTCCGTGAACGACAAGGAAACCGAACTGGATATGTACAGCAGCAAGAATCCGAATACTACCACAGCGGCTATGCAGGCTGTAATACTTGATGTGGAAATGCCGAAAGACGGTAAGATTATCGCAGAATTCAATGGCAAGAAGTTTGAACATACATTAGGTGAACTGCTTGAAGGTTCACGTTCACACTTTATGATCGGCTGGTTGAGCGAAGCGATCCTCTTCAACCGCGCTATGCCGGAAAGTTGCTTCACGGTAGAACATTACATGGAGGATAAAGAACCTCAACGTGATACGGATTATTACTATGTACGCGCCCGTCAACGCGACGGACAATGGGCGTGGAGTTCACCGATCTGGGCAGAAAGAGTGTAAATCAAGTATTAAAATGATATGGAAAAAGAATACGCTATAGGAATTGACCTTGGCGGAACTTCAGTGAAATACGCCCTTATTGATAATGAAGGCGTATTTCATTTTCAAGGGAAGTTGCCGTCGAAAGCCGATGTATCGGCAGAAGCGGTCATCGGACAGTTGGTTGCCGCCATTAATGAAGTGAAGGCTTTTGCAAAAGAACAGGATTGTAGGATTAACGGTATAGGAATCGGAACACCGGGTATCGTAGATTGTACGAACCGGATCGTTCTGGGAGGTGCGGAGAACATCAAGGGATGGGAAAACCTATGTTTGGCAGACCGCATTGAAGCAGAAACCGGCATTCCGGTTTTATTGGGGAATGACGCTAACCTGATGGGACTAGGTGAAACTATGTACGGGGCAGGCAAAGGAGCGACTCATGTTGTTTTCTTAACGGTAGGAACCGGTATCGGCGGTGCAGTTGTTATCAACGGTAAATTATTCAACGGTTTTGCCAATCGGGGAACGGAATTAGGGTACGTACCCTTAATAGCCAATGGAGAGCCCTGCGCTTGTGGTTCTGTCGGCTGTCTGGAGCATTATGCTTCTACTTCCGCTCTCGTACGACGTTTCAGTAAACGAATAGCAGAAGCCGGTATCTCCTACCCGGGCGAAGAGATCAACGGTGAATTGATTGTGCGTCTTTACAAACAAGGCGATAAGATTGCCACCGAATCACTGGAAGAACATTGCGATTTTCTGGGACACGGTATTGCCGGATTCATCAATACGTTCAGCCCTCAGAAGATTGTGATCGGCGGAGGCCTTTCCGAAGCCGGTGATTTTTATATCCGGAAGGTAAGTGAAAAAGCACACCGTTATGCTATCTCCGACTGTGCCGTGAATACGGAAATCATGGCTGCCGCATTAGGCAATAAGGCAGGAAGTATCGGGGCCGCTTCCCTCTTCTTTAATGGAAAGTTAAAAGTTGAATAAACTCTCGACTTCCAATTGTCAACTTTCAACTTATTCAAAATTATGAAAAGAAATATAGGAATGCTGGCGCTGATAATGGCGTTTTGGTTCACAATCTCGTTTATCACTAATATTCTGGGACCACTTATTCCGGACATCATTCACAACTTCAATTTAAGTGACCTGGCAATGGCGGGTTTTATCCCGACCTCTTTCTTTCTGGCTTATGCCATCATGTCCATTCCCGCCGGGTTACTGATCGACCGTTTCGGTGAAAAGCCGGTATTGTTCGGCGGATTCCTAATGCCGTTTATCGGAACGATTCTGTTTGCTTGTATGCATACCTATCCGATGTTGCTGGCTTCTTCCTTCATCATCGGCTTGGGGATGGCTATGCTGCAAACGGTACTGAATCCGCTTCAACGTACTGTGGGAGGGGAAGAGAACTATGCGTTCGTTGCCGAACTGGCGCAATTTATGTTTGGAATCGCTTCTTTCCTGAGTCCTTTAGTGTATACTTATCTGATTCGTGAACTTGATCCGGCAACGTACACAGCCGGAAAAGGATTCTTCATTGATTTATTGGCAGACGTCACCCCGCGGGAAATGCCTTGGGTATCGCTTTATTGGGTATTCGCCTTAATTCTGTTGGTCATGTTGATTGCCGTCAGTCTCTCCCGTTTCCCGAAAATTGAATTGAAAGAAGACGAGAAAAGCGGATCAAAGGATTCCTATCTGGCTTTATTCAAACAAAAGTATGTATGGCTGTTCTTTCTGGGAATCTTCTGTTATGTCAGCACAGAGCAGGGCACTTCTATCTTTATGAGTACATTCCTCGAACAGTATCATGGAGTCAACCCTCAAACAGATGGCGCGCAAGCCGTTAGTTATTTTTGGGGATTGATGACGGCCGGTTGTCTGGTCGGAATGTTGCTGCTGAAGTTGATTGACAGCAAACGATTGTTACAGATTTCGGGAGTATTGACGATTGTGTTGTTGCTTTCCGCTTTATTCGGAAGCAAGGGAATTGCTTTGATTGCTTTCCCAGCCGTAGGATTCAGCATTTCAATGATGTACTCCATCGTGTTCTCTCTGGCCTTGAATTCCGCCTCACAACATCATGGCTCCTTTGCCGGTATTTTATGTTCCGCAATCGTAGGCGGAGCAGGCGGTCCGATGATTGTCAGCACGATAGCCGATGCTACGTCGCTGAGAACAGGTATGTTGTTTATCCTGGTCTTTGTAGGATACATCACGTTCATCGGCTTTTGGGCTCGCCCGTTGATTAACAATAAGACAGTGAAACTGAAAAAACTGTTTAAAAAAGCATGATTATGAAACAACGAAGCTATATTCTCCTTTTGTTTTCCATCCTGTTATCCGCAAACGGATATGCCCAGAAAGGTATTATGCGCCTTAGCCAACAGACATTGATGCATGAGGTACGCGAAACTCCTTCGCCACTGGATGGACAGCATATTGCAGTTAATCCGCCACGCTTCATGTGGCCGGATAAGTATCCGCATCTCGGCGCCGTACTCGATGGTGTGGAAGAAGAGGATTTCAAACCGGAAGTAACTTATCGTATCCGCATCGCACGTGATCCGGAGTTCAAGTCGGAAGTTATCACCGCTGAAAGGAAATGGGCATTCTTCAATCCTTTCAAATTGTTCGGGAAAGGAAAATGGTATTGGCAGCACGCATACGTTGACAAAGACGGTAAGGAGGAATGGTCGCCTGTTTACCATTTCTATGTAGACGAGCAGACGCGTACTTTCAACCCGCCTTCACTACAAGAAGTATTGGCTAAATTTCCAAAGACTCATCCCCGCGTTCTGCTCGATGCGAACGACTGGGATAACATCATCGAACGGAATAAGAACAACCCGGAAGCACAGGCGTATATCACAAAGGCCAATAAATGTTTGAATCACCCGCTGAAACATTTGGAAGAGGAAATTGATACGACACAGGTTGTGAAACTGACGAACATCGTGCAATACCGTTCTGCACTGATTCGGGAAAGCCGGAAGATTGTAGACCGTGAAGAAGCGAACATTGAAGCAATGGTACGCGCTTATCTGCTGACTAAAGATGAGGTGTATTATAAGGAAGGTATCAAACGCCTTTCTGAAATTCTCTCATGGAAAAACAGCAAGTATTTTGCAGGAGATTTCAACCGTTCCACGATTCTGTCGATGAGTACTTCGGCATACGATGCATGGTATAACCTGATGAAACCGGAAGAAAAAAAACTGCTCTTGAGAACGATCCGCGATAATGGCAAGAAGTTCTATCATGAGTATGTCAATCATCTGGAAAACCGTATTGCCGACAATCATGTCTGGCAAATGACTTTCCGTATTCTGAATATGGCGGCTTTCGCAACGTACGGTGAACTTCCGATGGCTTCCACCTGGGTGGATTATTGTTACAATGAATGGGTATCTCGTCTGCCGGGACTTAATACGGACGGGGGATGGCATAATGGCGATTCTTATTTCCATGTCAATCTCCGCACGTTAATCGAAGTGCCTGCTTTCTACTCTCGTATCAGTGGATTCGATTTCTTTGCCGACCCGTGGTATAACAACAATGCACTTTATGTCATCTATCAGCAACCGCCATTCTCCAAATCTGCCGGACAGGGGAATTCTCATGAGACAAAGATGAAGCCGAACGGCACGCGTGTGGGCTACGCAGATGCACTGGCACGTGAATGTAATAATCCGTGGGCGGCAGCTTATGCACGCACGATATTGGAAAAAGAACCGGACATCATGAAGAAAACATTCTTAGGTAAATCCGGCGACTTGACTTGGTACCGCTGTACTACTAAAAAATCATTGCCGAAAGAGGAACGTTCATTGGCTGAGCTCCCTATGACAAAAGTATTCAACGAAACGGGAATAGCAACGATGCATACTTCATTGGGAGATATAGGTAAGAATGCCATGCTTTCATTCCGTTCGAGTCCTTACGGTTCCACTTCTCATGCACTGGCTAATCAGAATGCTTTCAACACGTTCTATGGTGGGAAGGCTATTTTCTACAGTAGCGGTCATCGTACCGGTTTTACGGATGATCATTGCATGTACGCCTACCGCAATACACGTGCGCACAATAGTATTTTGGTCAATGGCATGACGCAGAAGATAGGTACGGAAGGATACGGCTGGATTCCACGTTGGTATGAAGGGGAAAAGATTTCCTATATGGTGGGTGATGCGTCCAATGCGTACGGAAAAGTCACTGCTCCCATTTGGCTGAAACGCGGTGAGCTATCGGGTACTCAATATACTCCGGAAAAAGGATGGGATGAGAACAAACTGAATATGTTCCGCCGTCATATCATCCAATTAGGCAATAGTGGCGTATATGTGATTTATGACGAACTGGAGGGTAAAGAGGCTGTAACATGGAGTTATCTTTTGCATACGGTAGAACTTCCTATGGAAATGAAAGAACTTCCGAACGAAGTGCAAGTTACGGGCAAGAATAAGGCAGGCGGAGTTTCTGTAGCTCACCTTTTCAGTTCGGCTAAGACAGAACAGGCTATTGCAGATACTTTCTTCTGTGCTCCGACAAACTGGAAAAATGTAACGAACGCGCAAGGGAAAGCTCTGAAATATCCTAATCACTGGCATTTCTCTTCTACAACCGTTCCATGCAAGGTTGCCCGTTTCTTAACGGTTATGGATACTCATGGAAATAATCGCCCGGATATGAAAGTAGTCCGTAACGGTAATACCGTTCAAGTCGGAGATTGGATTATCAACTGCAATCTGACCGAGAAAGGAAAAGCCGCTATCACTGTTACCAACAAATCTGAAAAGGTTTCTTTGAACTATGATGCAGGTAAAAAGGAAGGTGCAACAATCCTAACCGATCAGGTAAAAGGCAAACAGATCAGTAAAGTACTGACGGATTATTTGCCGGACTTTGAAATATAAAAAGAACTAATTAAAAGATACAGGAGGGTGTTCGAGGACACTCTCTGTATTCTCCACGATGACAACCCAATACAATTCACGAAAACCAACGAACTAACATGTAGGGATTTAAAATTTCAAAGCCCTTCACCTTTTCGCCATAACGTCCTGTTCATCGTCGTTTGCGGGTGAAGGGTCTTCCCCTCATCAGTCTTTCACCTATCATAGAATCTCGGAAACGCTTACATAGAATCGCAGAGACGCTTACTTACATCTCATCCGAATAGCGTTCCGTATGAATAGGGCGCATACTCAGCCATGTTTTACTAATAGACAACTTCTTCTTCCCTATAGCCAAACTTCTCTTCATCAGTAACTAAATCTCGGTTTGACTAGTCGCAATCTATAAACGAAGCCTTTGATTATAAAAACGAAGGTTGCGTTTATATAAATGAAGCCTTTGTTTTTATAAACGCAATCTTCGTTTATAGTTTCATTGCCGCAAAACGGAAGTTTAGATATAATCATAAGGAAGTTAGGATATAAGAGAACACAAGTTTTACTACATAAAAAGCATTCAAAGCTACGCACAACGGGAGCAGTTTCAAACTTTATTAAATATATTCCTATATTAAATATATTCATTACCTTTGCAATCATAGCCAACATAATCATCTCATACAATTATAGATATAACAATGAAAAAAATAGGAGCACATGTAAGTGCATCCGGCGGGGTAGAGCTTGCCCCTGTCAATGCGCATGAAATAGGAGCAAACGCGTTTGCTTTGTTCACCAAGAATCAACGCCAATGGGTAAGCAAACCATTGACGGAAGAAAGTATCGCTCTCTTCAAAGAGAATTGTAATAAATATGGTTTCCAACCGGAATACATCTTGCCTCACGACAGCTATCTCATCAATTTGGGACATCCGGAAGAAGAAGGACTTGCCAAAAGCCGTGCCGCTTTTCTGGACGAGATGCAACGCTGCGAACAGCTTGGCCTGAAGTTATTGAATTTTCATCCTGGAAGTTCTCTCAATAAGATATCAATCGAAGACTGTTTATCCCTTATCGCAGAAAGTATCAATCTGGCATTAGAAAAGACAAAAGGCGTGACGGCCGTTATCGAAAATACAGCCGGACAAGGCAGTAACTTGGGAAGCGAATTCTGGCAACTAAAATATATCATTGACCGGGTGGACGACAAAAGCCGGGTAGGTATTTGTCTGGACACCTGCCATACTTATACGGCCGGTTATGACCTTGTCAACGAGTACGATAAGGTCTTTGATGAATTTGACAAGGAAGTAGGTTTCGGTTATCTCCGTGGAATGCACCTGAATGATTCCAAGAAAGCATTGGGCAGCCACGTAGACCGCCACGACAGTATAGGCGAAGGCCTGATAGGAAAGGCTTTCTTTGAAAGACTGATGAAAGATCCCAGATTCGATAATATCCCACTCATACTCGAAACTCCGGATGAAAGCAAATGGGCAGAAGAAATTTCATGGCTCAGAAGCATTGAATAATCCGGTCAATAAATATTTGCCATGCTGACCAAAGGTTCATATAGTTTCTCGATATCTTGTGAATCCATTTCTATCTGAACCTGGTCACCCGGCATTAACGTTTGTCCCTTAGGCGCAAAATCTTTCTTATCCCGATGGACATTAATGATAATGCAACGTTCCGGCAGACGAAGTTCATCTACAATTTTCCCGTCTAAATAAGAACCGCTCATCACCTCAACAGACAAAGTATAGCGTGTTTCCTCCTTAAATGCGGGCGAATGAATCATATCTTCATATAAAGTCACATTAAGGGGTTTTATCTGGAGCATTTCCGTGAAATAATAAGTCAATCCTCCTACAACAATCGATGGATAGAATACTTCCAGATGTCCTGTTATCTCCGTTATCAAGACGATAGCAGTCAAAGGAGTACGGACGACTGCCACCAGAAAAGCAGACATACAAATCAACATGATATAACTAATATTCTCATAGGCAATGACTCCCTGTTGAACCATAATCAAGGCTATAATTTGCCCAAGCAGTCCGCCTGTCACTAATGTAGGAATGAAACTTCCTCCCGGCAATCCCGAAGAAAAGGAAAAAATACTAAAGACCAAGTGTAATAACATCATACCTACAATCCAAAGAATATGCATATCCGGATGTATAGCCTGCGAAAGCAAGAACTGTTCCCCTCCCCCAGTCAGATTGACTTCAGCCATAGAAATCATGAAAGCAATGAAAAGCAGATACAGCATTTTCACGTATTCCGGGTGCTTAATGGCAGGATAAATACGTTTCACCTGAAGAGTAGTTATAGAGAACAGTTTTCCGAAAACAGAAATAACAGCAGCCAGCAAAAGAAACAGTTTCACTTGCGACCAAAACGTCATGCCCGGCACTATCGCATCTATCTGGGAATAAGGATTAATCGGAAAAATCCAACTGGCAACCCCACCGGCTACTACCCCCGCCAAAAGAGTTGTAATGGCGGTTTTCGGAGCGTCAAACCGCTCTATGGACTCAATAACCAACAGCGATGAAGCCAACGGCGCAGCGAAAGCAGCCGCCAACCCGGCACCCGCCCCCGCAGACAGCAATTGTTTCCGCTCACCGGCAAGCACTCTGCCCCATTTGGAAACCAAACAGCCTACATAGGAACCGATCTGGACGGAAGGTCCTTCACGCCCTAAAGAAAGTCCCGTACTCAACGCAAGTATTCCACCCACAAATTTAGAGACCAATTCAATCAGAGGATGTTTATATTCCACCCTCCCGTTAATGACACCTCGTGTCTGCGGAATACCTCCCCCTGTTATCAAAGGCATTTTCTTGACCAGCCAGGAAACAAATACCAGAATGCCCCACATCAATAGAAAAAGGGGGATATACCAATACCATTTGGGGTGAGAGTTGAAAAAGTCGTAACGTAGATTGAAGAAATATTGAAGCAAATAATGATAAGGGACAGCAATAAGCCCCGTCAGCAATCCAACAAAGATACTGACGAAGTAAAGCCGAGCATCAATCAATTTCAGTTTGAAAATTCGCCAACGGCCGTCATCTTTTATTTTTTCCATCAATCTAAACATACTACCACTCTTCACCGTTTTATACGCATGACATACAACAACCAAAACAGGGTAGTGGTTTCAGACAAATGAAGATTTAATTTCCATTCAGCGTCCCATCAGATTCAAGCGTAGAATAGCGTGTACCATAAAATAAGAACCCAACGCATTGTAATCCGTATCACGGATAGCGGTAGCGGTAATGGTACGTATCATTGAAACATCCTGACGGAGCATATCATATATCTTGAAACGGAGCAACAATTGTTTCCGCTTCAAGAAGGCTTTCGATAACTGACAATTCCACATCAGATTCTCCCGAGCATAACCTTCGTAGCCATAGCCGGAACGTTGGAAATAGGTAAGATCGGTATACAATTCCATTCCCCAAGGGAGATAATATTGTACTTCCGTCCCGAAACGATAATCATACGTTTCCGTACGCGTCTCTTTCACATTGTTATGCGAATTATTATAAAGCAACTCGGCACGTGTGCTGATCTCCATCTGCTTTGTCCGATACGTTAATTGCAGACGTTGACGGGCGGTAAGATGTTTCACAGTACTTTTCACGGGAGCTTCTTTATTGATAGTGGTATACCCGTTCTGATTCCGGTATTGCAGATACGAGTAGGTGCGGAATATCCAGCTTCGGTTTCTAAAAGGAGTGTTGAGGGAGAAAGAGCCCCAAGCCCGCCAATTCCCGTTCAGATTGAGTGGAGTCGTAGTCCGTACCCCCGTTTCGCTATCATACGTCACTTGATTGGTTACGCTATTAATCGTGTTTTCAACCAAAGCGGTGGCAACCATATTCCGTTGACGTTTCATATTGTAGGAATTGAAATTCAACGTAAATGTATTTATATAAGAAGGTTTCAAAGAAGGATTACCCACCCGGATGTTCAAAGGATTGGTACGATCTGTCACAGGCTGCAGATCACGTATATTGGGTTGGCGACTCTTTCCCCGATATACTATTTGCAAACGGGTGCGCTTGGAGAACTTATAACGGAAATTGACGGTAGGAGAGAAATTAAAAACAGATCTTTCCAATTGATTTTCCGGATCATCTTTCAATACGGAATGGCTCACAGACTTCTGAGGTTCAAAGTCGGCACCTATATTATAGTTATATTTCTTTCGGGAAGTGCGAACCGCAACATTAAACAAGTGATTGCTATACTGATTTTCGAAACAGTTGCTTGCCTCTTCATCATAATCGGGAGTAAATTCGTCCAGATCCTTATCCCAATTGTAAACGAAATGATCGGAATTATTCGCCCGATACTGATAACTGTAACGGAACTGAAGAAAATGCAACCAAGGTAACGGCTCTACATAGACCAGTTGCACCCGATAATTATAGCCGTCTATTTCGTCTTCTATCTTTTGATTCTGAACTTTTTCCGTATTGTTCTTAAAATAATGCGTGGTAGAAAGATTCTTTCTGTCCGTTGAAGAGGCATTACTTCCATAATCCACTTTCAAAGCTATATTTCTCCCCATCCGACTCAGTTTACGGCTGAGTTGCATCATCATCGTTACATTGTACGAAGAATTATGATTGGTTCCGGATGACTCTTTCTCATTAAGCAAAACATCATTCCCCCACCCTTGCTGGAAACTACCATTACGTCTGTCATTCGCGGCAGTACGGTATTGGGGGCGAAAGATTAAGGTTGTAGCAGAATCCATCTTCCATTCCAAAAACGCATTTGCGATCAGATTGTTATTTTTCAGGCGGTTGCGCCCCGTACTTTGCGTTATCGACTTATCTTGACGGAGAAAGTTATCGACTGTCGTACGGCTATCTTCCAGCCTGTCCGTACCTACATACTGAATATTCGAACGAAATTTAACGCGTTGCCAATCGTATGTAGCGTTAATACCTAAAGAACGGGAAGTAGTCAGTCCTTTTTGTGTACGCAGGTTATCGCTGGAGACTGCTGATTCTTTTTGCATCTCAGAGAATCCCTGATTATTCGTATTATTCAGGTTTCCGATAATAGTCAATTGGGAGTTGTCTCGAAAACGGTTCAATGTATTGGCCAGTTCATAACGGTCTTTGCTTCCATATCCACCCATAAAATTCTCCATCCAGCCGAGTTTCATATTCTTTTTCACAGACAGATCGAGAATCATTTCTTCCTCTCCGTCATCAATCCCCGTAAGACGTGCCAAATCAGACTTACGTTCATACGCTTTCAGCTTTTCCACCATTTCCACCGGGAGGTTCTTTAATGCCGCCTTCGGATCGTCGGAAAAGAACTCTTTTCCATCTACCAGAATCTTCTTCACTTCTTTTCCATGAATCAACAATTTTCCGTCCGCATCTATCTCTCCACCGGGAAGTTGTTTCACTAAATCTTCCAACATCGAACCTTCGGGAGTACGAAAAGCAGACGCATTAAAGACGGTTGTATCTTCTTCGGTTACCGCCATAGGCGCTTGTCCTACCACAACGGTTTCATCCAAAGCAATTACTTCCGGAGCTAAAGGTATATCGCCCAGATTATTTTTATGACCGCCCGCTACAGGCGATACTTCCCGATAAACCGCAGTGTATCCGATAAAAGAGACATGAAGCAACAAAGACTTATTTTTGGGAGCGGCAACGGTCAATCGGAATTTACCTTCCGCATCGGTTCCCCCTCCTACCAATAGGGAGCTATCCGATAAAGCCAAAAGCCGGACCGTAGCAAACGGTACCGGCTGATAGGTTTCCGAATCAACGACACGTCCGGAGAAACGCTTTCCACCGGACTGCGCATAAGCAGCCAAACTGATAATCAGCAAGAAGACATAACAACTAATCAAACGCCGCTGAAAAAAACAAATATGGCTGCCTATGTTCAATTTTGTGTCGATGTAGTAAAATAAAACTCTAATAATAAACCTAATCTTTATTTTTCACCTTGACGCGGAGCACGAGGCTTCTGTCCCTCATGGTGTCCTTGTCCCGGTTTACGTCCTTTTTTTCTACGGTCAAATTCTTTTTTGAATTTATTCGCATTGCTTTTCTCCTGTTGATAGATCTTCATAATCTGCTTCTGAGAAAGTATCTTGCTGAACTCGTTATAATACTTTTCACGAATATCCAACATTTTGCGACTCTGAGCAAATTGGTTCTTCAACATCGACGCTATCTCCGCATCAGTCATAGACGGCCGTTGCCCTTCTCTTTTAACATTTGCTTCCGCACCTTGTGCTTTTTCCGCTCTGGGCTTACGGTTCATCATGCGACATCCACGCAATTCGTTCAGATATTTCTCGTAGACAGGAGTAAACTTAGCTGCTGTTGCATCATCCAACATCAACGTTTTAACCATCTGATTGGTCTGCATCTGCACCATTTGTTCCTGCGTAGGACGCTGTTTCTTTTCTCTGTTATCATTGTTTTGAGCAGAAAGGCTCATCTGACTCCCCAACAGGAGAGCACCCAAAAGTACATAAATAAATTTCATCTTCATAATCTTTACGTTTTAAATAATTGATTGAGTTACTTAATTTAAAAATATATCGTTTTCAGAGAAGCTGACGAGCTCTTCCAACTCCTCATCCGACAATTCTTTAATCCACTTATCTACCGCGTCCGTGCCATTACTTCTATCGACAGCCAATATCGAAGAAGGCGACTTAACGTCATTTATCTGACGCAAGGACGGAACGAATAAGAATCCGGCTAATATTGCCGCCATCGTAACAACTGCAGAAACAATCAGTTTCAAATGTGACTTCCGCCGTTGCTTTACTCCCGCACGCTCCATCACTCTCCGTTGCATATCTTCGAAAAAGCCATCAGGAGTACGGTAAGGGGTACGTTTTCCAATATCGTCAAAATCAAAATCCTTTTTCATTCTTCTATCTGTTTAATATGTATTCCTTTATTTTCTCTTTAGCATAATGGTAGTTTACTTTAAGTGTTTCCACTTTACTGTCCAAGATTCGTGCTATTTCTTCGTATTCGAGTTCATCGTAATAACGCAAGTTGAACACAAGACGTTGTTTCTCCGGTAAACTCAAAATAGCTTCCTGAAATTTCACAGCCAACTCATTCTCGTAATCAATGTAATCAGAAGCTTGCAGCTTGTTTATTAATTCCTCTTGAATCTCTTCGGAGGCAACGTTTCTTTCTTCTTTACGGTCATTCAGCAAACGCAGACTTTCATTTGTCGCGATCTGATAAATCCACGTACTCAAAGAACTTTCACTACGGAACTGGTCTAAGTGCCGGAACACGCGGATAAACACTTCTTGAAGTACGTCCTCTGCATCTTCATGGGATACAACCAGTCTACGAATATAATTGTATATCGGTTCCTGAAAAACGTCCATCAACATCTTGAATCCCCGTCCGCGATTCGAGGCACAAGTTTCTCTGATTTTATTCTCATTTATCATCGATTCTTTTTCTGAACTTTGTCTATTAGAACGCATAAAAGTGTGGAAGTTAAATACAGAATCCTGCTTTTTGCTTTTATTAACGAGTGAAGGATATGAAAGAGAATAATAATATGATAAAAAAACGTCTCCATAAGCTCTACCAAGAGCATGAAGACGTTTCGGATATCCGGATAGATTGTTAGTCTGTAAATAAAAGAAAAGACTGTTACCAGAATTTATTGTGTTCTGCACTATATTCAAAACCTGCGGCTTTTAATTGACCTACCAGCTCTTCCTTATCTACATCCATATCTTCACAAAGTTCATCAAGCGAAGAATAGCAATCCCGCAATTTCATATTGATAACGCTAAACAGCATCATCGGATCTTTAGGTAACTCCATAATATACAATCTTTTTAAACCGGACGCAAAGTTACAGTAATCTCATTGAACGGCAAAACAAATGGTATCGATATATAAAAAGAATGCAGTGATTTTAACCGATTATTCAGTTTTATTTTTATCTTTGTAAACAATATTGGGGCTATACCCAAACAATAAAAAGATACAGATACATAATAAATTCAATTATAAAACAACTTATTTATTGGATATATGTCAATATGGAGCAGACTTATAGGAATCGGAAAAGATGAGGACACCAACCATGTAATCAACAATAAAAATACATCTGTGCCATTTGATGTCATACGTTATGCCATAGTAGATGTTGAAATTGGTTTGAAAGATCATAAAATCCATGATATTGGGGCACTCCGTCATGATGGTGCAACATTTCATAAATCTTCGAAAGAAGAGCTGTTCAAATTTCTTGGCGATACAGACTATATCTGCGGACATAATATCATCCATCATGATGCAAAGTATCTGTTTACCGATAAAACATTCCACTGCTTCTTTGTCGATACACTTTATGTATCACCTTTATTATTTCCGGAACGCCCTTATCATAAGCTTGTAAAAGATGACAAACTGATCAGCGAGCAGATGAACAACCCTGTGAATGATTGCGAAAAAGCAAAAGCTCTGCTACTGGACGAAATAGCACGTTGGAATTCGTTGCCGGACGAAAAACGTACGTTATTTGCATCGTTACTAAAAGGCAAGACAGAGTTTGAAGGATTTCTTAGTATGGTAGGTGCGAAATATATCAATGAAGGAGTACCCGATCTCATAAGAAAGCTTTACGTGAATAAGATCTGCCAGCATGCTGATATTGAGATGTTAACTGAACGGCGTCCATGTGAATTGGCATACGCTTTGGCTTTAATTGACACCACCGACTACCGCTCCATCACTCCCGGATGGGTACTGCACAATTATCCCGAAGTAGAATTTGTCGTAAAACTCCTGCGTCATAACAGTTGCAGCGAAAATTGCGTTTACTGTAATACGCAACTGAATGTGCTTCATAACTTGAAAACATTCTTTGGATATGAACAATTCCGTACATACGAAGGCGAACCGCTTCAAGAGCAAGCTGCCCAAGCAGCAGTAAAAGGCAAATCACTATTGGCAATATTTCCTACCGGTGGAGGAAAATCGCTTACTTTTCAATTACCCGCACTTATGGAAGGACGTTCTGTGCACGGACTCACAATTGTCATTTCGCCACTACAATCATTGATGAAAGATCAGGTGGATAATCTTGCTGATAGAGGTATTACTGATGCGGTAACTATCAACGGATTGTTAGATCCTATTACAAGAGCACTATCAATACAAAGAGTGCAAGACGGAGAAGCTTCACTTTTGTATATATCTCCCGAAATGCTTCGTTCAAAAACCATTGAAAAGATTTTAATGGCACGCCATGTTGTGAGATTCGTAATAGACGAAGCACATTGTTTTTCTTCATGGGGACAAGATTTCAGGGTTGATTATCTCTACATAGGCAAATTTATCCGAGAATACCAACAAAACAAAAGATGTAAAAAGCCAATACCCGTTTCCTGCTTCACCGCTACGGCAAAACAGAAAGTGGTACAAGACATTTGTGACTATTTCAAACAAACCTTGAATTTAGATTTAGAATTATTTGCATCAACGGCTTCAAGGACCAATCTGCGTTATTCTGTCATACATGCCGAAAATAACGATGACAAATATTTAAAACTGAGAGGACTTGTAGCAGAATCCGATTGTCCTACAATCGTTTATGTATCACGTACCAAACGTACACAAGAATTGGCTGCCAAATTGACTCGTGACGGTTATAAAGCATTGCCATTCAATGGCAAAATGGATTCTGAAGAGAAGATTGCCAATCAAGATGCATTTATGAATGACCAAGTACGCATCATCGTGGCAACATCAGCTTTCGGTATGGGGGTCGACAAGAAGGATGTCGGACTTGTGGTACATTACGACATTTCCGATTCATTGGAGAATTATGTGCAGGAAGCAGGTAGGGCTGGCCGTGATCCCAGCCTCAACGCACGTTGCTATGTGCTTTATAGTGATAATGACTTAGACAAGCATTTTATACTGTTGAACCAAACAAAACTAAGTATTAGTGAAATTCAACAGGTATGGAAAGCTGTAAAAGATCTCACCAGACAACGCATGAAAGTTAGCTGCTCTGCACTGGAAATTGCCCGACAGGCAGGTTGGGATGATTCTGTATCCGATATTGAGACCCGCGTACGGACAGCTTTAGCAACTTTGGAACAAAGTGGATACTTGGTAAGAGGCAATAATGTACCTCATGTATATGCTACAGGTATCACAGTTAAAAATATAGACGAGGCAAGAAAACGCATATCAGCGTCACTACTATTTGGCAGTGACGAGATAGAGAAAGCCGTCAGAATCATCAAATCACTGATTTCACAGAAACATATTGCCAAAGCCCAAGATTCAGAAGCTGAATCACGAATTGATTATCTGGCAGATATACTGGGGATAAGCAAGAGTGAAATCATATCTGTTGTGGAGAGAATGCGACAAGAAGGTATATTGGCAGACAGTAAAGACATATCCGCCTATTTGTTAGATACCGGTGAATCGGAACGAAAATCGCGCACGCTCCTCGAACGTTTTGCGAAACTTGAACAATACATCCTCAATCATATTCCTGACAAATCTTTACGGACATCATGCAAGCAACTGAATGACGATGCAACAAACGACGGTATCAATACATCTAAAGAAAAAGACATCCGAACGTTACTCTATTTCCTCACAGTCAAGGGATATATCCGTAAGAAAGAGGATGCGGTTCATAATATGGAAATCAGCCGTCAAACAGATATGGAATCAACCATCAAACGTTTTGAAAGGCGATTGGAAATCAGCCGTTTCACAGTGGAATGGCTATATAAGTTGACCGCTGATACAGAAAAGCAAATCTCACAAAACAAAGCTGTTCAGTTTTCTGTAGTAGAACTTCTAAATCAAATAAAGTCAAATCCCCAGTCCCTTTTCAGCGGGCTTGACAACATACAATTGGAAGACGTGGAGGAAGCACTTCTTTATCTGTCAAAAATTGGTGCGCTGAAACTCGAAGGAGGTTTCCTGGTCCTTTATAATGCTATGAATATTCAAAGAATTAAGGACAATAAATCGAGATACAAGCAGGATGACTACCAAATGCTTAATGAATTCTACAAGCAGAAGATTCAACAAGTTCATATTGTGGGTGAATATGCCAATCTGATGGTAAGAGATTACAATTCGGCTTTACAATATGTTCAAGACTATTTCCAAATGGACTACAAGAAGTTTATCACAAAATACTTCAAGGGGGAAAGGGTCAGTGAAATACAGCGTAACCTGACACCACAGAAATACAAGCAATTATTCGGTCAATTATCCAAGCGCCAAATGGAGATCATTTCCGATAAAGATTCACGTTGCATCGTTGTCGCAGCAGGTCCCGGCAGTGGAAAAACACGTGTGCTAGTTCACAAACTCGCATCACTCTTACTGCTCGAAGATGTAAAACATGAACAACTTCTGATGTTAACGTTTTCAAGGGCAGCCGCAACCGAATTCAAACAAAGACTCATGGAGCTGATAGGCAACGCCGCCCACTTTGTTGAGATAAAGACATTTCACTCTTATTGCTTTGACCTTTTAGGAAGAGTAGGAAATCTTGAAGATACCAAAAACGTCGTCGCAGAAGCTACCGAAATGATTAATCAGGGAGAAGTGGAACCTAACAAAATTGGTAAGACGGTGTTAGTCATAGACGAAGCTCAAGACATGAGTACTGACGAATATAAGCTTGTAAAGGCCCTAATGACCAATAACGAGGAGATGCGTATGATAGCAGTAGGCGACGATGACCAAAATATCTATGAATTTCGCGGATCTAATTCCGAATATATGCACCGACTGACAAAGGAACCCGGAAGCAAGTTTTTCGAAATGACTGAGAATTATCGCAGTACGCACCATCTAGTGAATTTCGCCAACGAATTTGTAAAAAGTATCAGTAAAAGAATGAAAAGCACCCCAATCACCTCTATGAGAAAAGAGAATGGTTGGGTTGGAGTGACATACTATCAATCAAAGTATATGTATCAGCCACTCGTTGAAGAATTAATTCAACATCAGGCAAATGGCACTTCGTGTGTACTCACCCAAACAAACGAAGAAGCTGTAATATTAGTAGCTCTCTTACGAAAATATGGAATAAACAGCAAGTTAGTACAATCTATGGATGGTTTCCGTTTTTGGAATATGGCCGAAATAAGATATTTCCTGAGGTATATAGACAAACGGGCAAAAACACCCCTGGTTCCGGAAGAATTATGGGATGATGCCAAACATACCACTTTTTCCACTTACAACGGAAGTCAAAGTTTGGTGTATGTAAAGCGTTGTGTGGAACTATTTGAACAAATCAACAAAGTAAAATACCTTAGTGACTTCAAAGAGTTTGTATTTGAATCATCGGTAGAAGATTTCTGTAACGTTTCAGGTACAGATGTCGTGATATCGACCATTCATAAAGCCAAAGGCAAAGAGTTCGACAATGTATATATGCTCATATCTGACAATTATTTGAAAGATGCTCACTTGATGCGCCGATACTACGTGGGAATAACACGTGCAAAAAACAGACTGTCTATACATACGAATAGCAATTGTTTTAATCATTTAAATGTAGACCAGTATTTTATTGACTCCAAAGAGTATGCAATGCCCGAAGAGATTGTTCTACAACTCTCTCATAAAGATGTCTATCTGGGATTCTTCAGAAAACTTAAACGAGAGGTATTGGCATTAAGAGGCGGAGATCTTTTAAACTACGCCAATTTCGTCTTGTATGATTCATTAACCAATAAACCAGTAGCCAAATTATCACAAAATATGCAGAATACATTGGCGGAATGGAAAGAAAAAGGATATGAAGTAAAATCTGCCTCTGTTCGATTCGTTGTAGCATGGAAACCTAAAGAAGCACCGAAAGATGAACCAGAAACAGCGGTTCTATTAGCCGATTTACTTCTTTCCCGATAATACCAAATATAAAGAAAAGTATCGCAAGAAACTTCTAAACGCAAAAAGCGTGCAACTCATTGAGCTGCACGCTTTTGCTTATTGTTTGTTATCTGTATCCTTATCGGAATCATTTGACTTCCTAAAAGATAATTACTACTGTATATCAGTGTATTATATACAACTTGGTACAAATATGATTACTTTACTTCGTTTACTCTATATTTCAGCCTTAGCGAGAATAGAAAAGCTACCGCAAAAAAAACTTTAACTTAGTTTAACTATACTGTTTTTGACGATTTCTATTTTCTCTTGTTTTCAGATAGTCTTCGATATTTTCTCTTATTATGCTTTTCTTTTCATAAGCTATTGATTTGCAAAACTGTATCTATTTTTTCCTTTCGTTTTTTATGAAAAAGTGTTATACCTTTGCATTGCTAAATAAAAAACAATAGGCATGAAGCAAAAACAATATATACTCCATTCTTTGACAATAGAGGTCATTGCGGTGTTGCTGGCTTCAATGATTGCATTTCAAATATGCAATATGCTTAGCATACGAATGAGTTTGCTTCCGTTCGTTATGGCTGTCGGATATGTGATACTGAAACTTCTATATCATCTTTGCATCTCTATAGCAAGATACATTATAGAAACTCCTTTGTCACATTTGGCATTAGCCGATGAAGTGACAGATAAAAAGACTTCGGCTGTTGCATCCTTACATACCCAAGATTGTGTAGAAGTACAAAAAAGGCGTATGGAATTATTCCATTATGAATACCAGCATGAGCAACAACAATACAAGCAACAAAAAGAAAGAGAAGAAGACGAGAAATTAAATGCTATCCTGAAATATACACGAGACACATTCAAGCGTTTTGATTTGGACGAAACAGAGATTTTCCAAATTTGCGAATCTGTCCGCTATTTTGTGACTAATCGTCAAGTGCTTTCCATGACCGAGATTCATATTAAGAAACATAGTTCGCTCACACAAATCTCTTTAAAGAACTTTGCTTGGAACATCGCTTTCCAATATAATATAGGTGGAGATGTAACTACATCATTTGTGATAGCGACATTTGCCGAATGGTTCACTAACTCCACGTTTGACACCGTAAGAAAGAATCTGCGAACTACAACAGGTCGGCATAAAATTGAAATTGACGAAAATATCCTGTCGAAATACGGTATCTAAGCCATTTTTTCGCTTCCAAATAATAATTATTATCGGAAGTTGCTTATGTTATCAGAGTATTTATATAAATTTGCTCTTGAATTAAAACGTTTTACCTCATGGCTAATTTGAACAGACTAAAAGTCGTACTTGCAGAACAACAAAAAACAGGAAAATGGCTTGCAGAACAGATTGGTAAATCCAATTGCACTGTGAGTAAATGGTGTAGTAATTCTGTTCAACCAGACCTCAAAACCCTTAATGATATAGCTAATGTTCTTGATATTGATGTGAAAGATTTGATTGTTAGCAGTAATAAATCTTAAAACAATTTATTATCATGGAAGTAAACAAGAAAGAACTCAAAGAACAAGAGATACGCACCTTGTTCATTACCCCTGCACTCCAACAAAAGGGCTGGGCTGTAAGCGTAAATATGCGTGAAGAGTATTATTTCACGGATGGTCGAGTACTTGTTGTTGGCAACCAACATTCAGTAGCAGAGGGCAAAAAGGCTGATTATCTATTATACCATAATGGTAAGCCCATTGCAGTGGTAGAAGCTAAAGATAACAAACATGCCGTTGGGGGTGGTATTCAACAAGCTATGGATTATGCCCAAATCCTTGACTTGAAATTTGCGTACTCCAGTAATGGTGATGCTTTCTTGGAACATGACTTTATCACAGGGAAAGAAACCGAAATCAAATTAGAGAATTTCCCGACAGAAGAGGAATTATACAATCGTTATCTTGCATCCAAGAACTATACATCGGATGAACTTAACATAATAGAAACACCGTTTTATTATGATGCCCATAGCCATGAGCCAAGATATTACCAACGTATAGCGGTTGACCGTACAGTGGAAGCCATTGCAAGAGGACAACAGCGTGTACTTGTCGTAATGGCTACCGGTACTGGTAAGACTTTCACTGCTTTCCAGATTATCCATCGTCTCCATAAAAGCGGAGCAAAGAAAAAGATTCTTTATCTTGCAGACCGAAATATCCTCATTGACCAAACAATGGTGCAAGACTTCAAACCTTTCAAGAAGTTTATGACTAAGATAACTTCTGTTGGGGAAGGCGAAGAGAAAATTGACTCCTCATACGAGGTATATATGGCGTTATACCACCAACTGGTTGGAAAAGAGGGCAAGCCAGATCCGTTTTTGGAGGTGCAGCCAAACTTCTTTGATTTGATTATCGTTGACGAGTGCCATCGTGGTAGCGCAAAAGACGATTCTGCATGGCGCAAAGTATTGGAGTATTTCAGCTCGGCTACCCAAATCGGTATGACTGCTACCCCGAAAGCTGATGAAGGAGCAAACAACTTGGATTATTTCGGAGAGCCGGTATATACCTATTCCCTTCTTCAAGGAATCCAAGATGGTTTCTTGGCTCCATATCGGGTTACTGCCGACTTCATCAACGTTGATTTGCAGGGCTGGACTCCCGATGAAGGTGAAATAGATTTGTTAGGAAAGGAGATTGAACAGAAATTATATCAAAGACAGAATATAGGTCGTGACCTTGCCATTAAGTTAAGGCGTAAAGTAGTAGCACACAGGATTACCCAAATGTTATACGACATCGGTCGTATGACAAAGACAATCGTGTTCTGTTCAGATATTGAGGAAGCCGCCGAAATGCGAACACTGCTTATCAACATGAATAGCGATTTATGTAAAAAATCTCCTTACTACGTAACACGCATTGTCGGAGAGGACAAAGAGGGGAAGAAGCAGTTAGACAACTTTATCAGTGTTGACGAACCTTATCCGGTAATTGTTACTACCTCCGAACTTCTATCTACAGGAGTGGACTGCAAAACTTGTGGCTTAATCGTCATTGATAAAGAAATTGGCTCTATGACGGAATTTAAGCAAATCATCGGGCGTGGTACACGACTTAGAAAAGACAAAGGCAAGTGGCATCTGGAAATCCTCGACTTCCGCAATGCTACCGCAAAATTCAAAGACCCGTCATTTGACGGCGACCCTGAACCACCCAAAGGCGGTGAAAAAAAGCCGAAGCCATATCCGCCTGTTCCCTCAAATCCTCCAACAGCTCACGAACCTCGTGAAAAGTATCTTATCAATGGAAAGGATATTCGTATTGCTCATGAGATAGTATCTGTTTTGGGAGAGGATGGCAAAACCATGAGAACGGAAAGCGTTCAGTCCTTTGCGAGAAAGCAACTGTTGCGACACTATCAAAGTTTGGATGATTTCGTACAAACGTGGACTGAAGCAGAACGCAAACAGGCGGTTATGGATGAGTTAAAGGAATATGCCATCTTGATAGACGCAGTACGTGAAGCAAATCCGGCATTGAAAGATGCCGATATCTTCGATGTGATATGTCACGTTGCATTTGACCAACCACCATTGACGAGGAAAGAAAGGGCTAACAATGTAAAGAAACGTAACTACTTCGGAAAGTACGAAGGCAAGGCTCGTGAAGTATTGGAGGCTCTTCTTGACAAATATGCGGAGAATGGTATTCTTGACTTTGAAAAGGCAAATATTTTGGAGATTCCTCCATTCAACAGCATAGGGAAACCAACTAAAATCATAAAACTATTTGGTGGCAAAGTCGCTTTTGAACAAGCCATCAGAGAATTGGAATATCAAATATATAAATCAGCTTAAAAATGGCAGTAAATAATATCATAAAGCGAATCCAGAATATCATGCGTCAAGACGCAGGTATCAATGGTGACGCACAAAGAATTGAACAAATGACTTGGATGTTCTTCTTGAAAGTCTATGACACACAAGAAGAAACATGGGAATGGAAAGATGAGAAATACAAGTCCATTATCCCCGAGGATTTGCGTTGGCGTAACTGGGCAATAGATAAAAAAGACGGTGAAGCATTGACTGGAGAAGCCCTACTCTCTTTCGTCAATGAGAAACTGTTTCCTACCTTGAAGAATCTCCCGATAGATGCCAATACCCCAAGAGCTAAAAGCATTGTTCAAGAAACATTTGCAGACTTGAACCAGTATATGAAGAATGGAACGCTTCTGCGCCAAGTGGTCAACATTGTAAACGAAATCGAATTTGACGATGCTGACGACCGTCACACATTCGGAGATATTTATGAGGGAATTTTGAAAGATCTGCAATCGGCAGGAAATGCCGGAGAGTTCTACACACCACGTGCATTGACTGATTTTATTGTGATGATGCTCGACCCGAAATTGGGCGAAACCTTTGGCGACTTCACCAGTGGAACGGGAGGCTTCCTCACCTCGGCACTTAAATATATGGGCAGGAATATTGGCTCTGCGGCAGATGGAGAAAAACTGCAAAATGCCGTTGTAGGTCAGGAATGGAAACCGTTGCCCTACCTTTTGAGCATCACAAACCTGCTGCTCCATGATATTGAAGCTCCCAACATAACCAACTGTGATTCGCTTGGAACGAATGTTACTGATTTCAAGGAAAGCGACAAGGTTGATGTTATCGGCATGAATCCTCCGTATGGTGGTAGCACGGAAGACAGCGTAAAAAGCAACTTCCCAGTACAGTACCGTTCAAGTGAAACTGCGGATTTGTTTATCGCCCTTATCATGTATCGCCTCAAAGCTGGTGGACGGTGCGGTGTGATTATCCCTGATGGTTTCTTATTTGGTACGGATGGAGCAAAACTTGCACTTAAAGAAAATCTCCTTCGCAAGTTCAATCTACATACAATCATCCGTTTGCCGGGTTCTATATTCTCTCCATACACATCTATTGCAACCAACATCCTTTTCTTTAATAATGAAGAAGCCGAAGGTTGCGAAGAAGGATTCAAGACCAAAGAAACATGGTTCTATCGTCTTGATATGCCGGAAGGGTACAAACACTTCTCAAAGACCAAACCAATGAAGGTGGAGCATACCCTACCTATTCAGGAATGGTGGAAAGACAGGAAAGAAATTATCAGTGACGAAGTGGGTGAAAAGAGCCGTGTGTTCACTGCCCAACAATTGATAGACTTGGATTGCAATTTTGATCAATGTAAGTTCCCGAAAGAGGAAGAAGAAATACTCCCTCCAGCAGAACTGCTCAAACAATATTTTGAAAAACGTGCTGCGCTCGACCATGAAATAGACAAAACGCTTTCCGAAATTCAAAAGATTCTCGGCATTGACATAAAATCGTGTAACTGATAATTGTGAAGTGATATGAAAGATTTGACCATCTCAAACATAGAAAGACAAAATGTACTTAACAACCGTTTTGCGGTCAGCAAAGTACAGGAGCATCTTGACATTGAAGGAATGCTCTTTGAGGGAGAGTATCGCTTTACAAAAAAAATGGTTGCCGATTTCTACGAAGTAGAAGAACGAACCATAGAACGCTATTTGGAAAAACATTCAGATGAATTAGCAGCTAACGGTTATGTTTTATGTAAAGGTAAACATCTGAAAGAGTTAAAGTTACAATTTGCTCCCGTCATAAATGTCGGGAGCAAAACGACCCAACTTGGATTGTTTAATTTCCGCTCATTCTTGGATATAGGTATGTTGCTTACAGAGAGTGAGAAAGCAAAAAAAGTACGTAGCCTTATCTTGGATTTCGTGATTACCACCATCAATGAAAAGACGGGTGGCGGAACAAAATACATAAACCGCAGAGATGTACATTATCTTCCTGCTGCAATCACAGAAGAAAACTATCGCAAGAATCTCACTTCTGCCATCAATCAATATGTGGACGGACATCCCACATACAAATATCCTCAAATTACAGACTTTATATATAAGGCTGTATTCAAGGAGAATGCTAAGGAGTATCGGGAAGTATTGAAGTTGGATTCCAAAGACAATGTTCGACACACGCTGTATTCAGAGGTTTTATTGGTTATTTCTTCTTTTGAAAACGGTGTGGGGGCAGCTCTCAGTGAACGGTTTAAAGAAAATGGTGGCAGGTTACTTACCATTGACGAGGTAGAGCGCATTGTGAATGAACTTGCCGAACATCCGATGCAGAAACCTTATTTAAATGATGCCAGAACCAAAATGGCTTCAAGGGATTTCAGTTTCCGGGATGCGTATCATGGTAATATAGCAGATTATCTGCAAGCTGTTACTCCTGAAGAGTTTGAACGATTCATCGGTGACCAGTCTATTGATTTTGACCGTATCTTAGCGGACAATAAAGATGTGCTTAAACGCTTAAAGCAGGCAGAAGATGAGTGAGGAAATTGTTTATATAGACTACGATGAAGCCTTAACCATCTATGGCAAAATGATTGATGCTAGCGATGGTGGCTTTGAAGGAGTGCGTGATGAAGGTGGCATTCGTGCTACATTGGATTTTGTACAAAATGATTTATACTATCCGACCTTTGCAGAGAAACTGACCTATCTGATGTATAGATTCTGTTCTGGGCATTTCTTCAATGATGGGAATAAGCGTATTGCGCTGACTTTGGGAGCTTACTTCTTACACAAGAATAATTACTACTGGCACGCTTGCATCTGTATGCGTACATTGGAATCTATCATTTATCATGTGGCAGCATCGAATATCAACCAAGATTTGCTGCTACGCATCGTCAATAGCTTTTTGACAAGTAAAGATTATGACGAAGAACTGAAAATAGATATTGCCAATGCCATGAGCAAAGGAGAGTTAGGAATACAAGGGGAGGATTACGAAAAAGATTAAATATGAAAACTATAAAAATTATCTTATTACTGTTCTGTATTATTTTAGGAATTAACGCTAAAGCACAAACAGTAGGTTATACTTATAAAGCACTCGCAGCTGAAGGTTGCAATATGAAATACAGTGTGGCTAAGCAAGACACCATTTATTCTATAGTAGCCACAGTACGTTCAGACAGAATGAATTTCCTCACTAAACCAACCATGAAAATTAGAACATTCACAGGTAAATATCTTGAACTAAGAGGAACTGTGATTGGGAATGGAAGTCAATCTGCTGGTGTTATAAGTGGAAATATTGTAATACCAATCACAGAAATTAGTTCTACTGCTCAATTTAGAATTACTCCACAGCAGTTTGAAATTTTGAATGAAGGTGTGGCAAAAATTCGTTTGTCTATGACTCCTATGAATCATGAACGTACTTTCAAAAAAGATAAGATAGGGAAAAAGTTATATCAGTTCTATCTGAATGAAAAACAAAAAGACGAAAACTTCTAAATCAGTTAGAATAAGATGAACGGAAAACAATTAAAAAACAGCATACTCCAGTGGGCGATACAGGGAAAACTTGTACCGCAAGACCCTAATGACGAACCGGCATCGGTACTTCTTGAACGTATCAGAGCTGAAAAAGCCCGACTGGTCAAGGAAAAGAAAATCAAAAAAGACAAAAACGAATCTATCATTTACCGTGGTGACGATAATTCCTATTATGAGAAGTTTCTCGCTACCGGAGAGGTGAAGTGCATCGATGAGGAGATTCCGTTTGAGAT
>PPYF01544413.1_pt1 | contig 83725 bp, 51 predicted proteins | sample 1559871 | NCBI WGS metagenome assembly PPYF01 (sample SAMN08240021, study PRJNA423297) | Human gut metagenome, whole genome shotgun sequencing project.
TTATCCCTGATTGGGGTTGCCGGTCAGCAAGGGGATGTAGGGACGTACCGACAAGGTGCGTCCGTTGTTTTTCAAAATGTTCGGATGCCGGCACAGCGCACAGACGCTTATTAAAAGACGGGATGCAAAAGGTAGGTGCGCGGAGGTTCAATGGCATCCGTTCTTTGTAGATGCATCCTCCGGCCGGTTGACACGTCGGACGCACCTGCCGGTACGTCCCTACATTGCTGTCCTGCACGTATCGCCAGTGTTTTCCCATTTTTTTGTTTCTCCTGCATGGGGGGAACGGGGCATGCTGTCGGGTGTGTCGCAGCCCGGTTTCGCCTGTATTATTCTTCGCGGTTTTTGTTTTTGATTTCGCAGGCATCGTCGAGGCACCGTATGACGCGGCAGGGATTGCCCACGGCCAGGGAAAAGGGGGGAATATTCCGGGTGACAACGCTGCCGGCTCCTATGACGCAATTGTCGCCGATGGTGACGCCGGGGAGGACACACACCTGTGCGCCTATCCATACGTTGTTGCCCACACGGATGGGATAGGCGTATTCCAGACCGCGGTTGCGCGGTTCGGCCTGGAGCGGATGTCCGGCCGTGTAGAAACCGCAACTGGGGCCGACGAAGACATTGTTGCCGAAGATGACGGGGGCGCCGTCGAGGATGACTCCGTTTACGTTCATGTAGAAATTTTCACCGATTTCGATGTTGTGGCCGTAATCGCATGCGAAAGGCTGCTCGATGAGAAACTGCCGGCCCGTGCGTCCCAGCAGCCGGCGCAGCAGGGCGGTGCGCTCCTCGGCACAGCGGGGCGGGAGCCGGTTGTATTCATGACAGAGTTCCTTGCACCGGAGGCGTTCGGCCAGCAGGGTGGCGTCGTTGTTGGCATCGTACCATTCGCCCCGGCGGCATTTTTCTTTTTCCGTTTCCATGTGTGTTTTTTTTTGAGGGAAGTGGAGGGGTTGAAGCAGAGGATGGTTACCGCTTTTTCCGGGCGGCAACGGCCAGGATGACGCCCAGGGCCACGCCGAGGAGGGCGGCGAAGAGCACGCGCATTTCGGACGGCAGGAGGAAGGTGACGGTATGGGCGGGAAACCAGAACAGCGGAATCGTCTTCTTGAAAACGAAATTCCATTGCACCTGCCAGTTCAGTTCCTGAAGGATGCGCCCCATGGGGATGGGAGTGAAGAGTCCGCGCAGGGTGCCGCCGGTGGCCAGGATGTGGGTATCGGTCACTTTGTGCAGCGTCATGAACACCGGGGCGAAGATGCAGTTCATCGTAACGGAGATGGCGAGGGCCAGTGCTGCCTTGGACCAGCTCAGGGGACCGTCCATGATGGCGGCGGGATGGTGTACGCCCAAGTAGGCGGCAAAGGCCGGTACGCCTTTGGAGAAGACGATGATGGCCATGTTGATGCCCATGCCCAGCAGCCCCCACACCACGGCGCGGGGCAGGATGCCGAAGCCGGGACTGGCATAGCGGCCTGTGCTGATGCGCAGACCGAGCATCTCGCCCAGTGTGGCGAGGACGGCGAATTTCACAAAACTCATTGCCATGCCGTGGGAGGCGGTGAGGGAGAGATAGAGGCCGTAGAGCGGTGCGGACAGTGCGAAGGGCAGGAAGACGAGCAGCACGACGGCGAGAAAGGCTAAATCGGTTTTTTTCATTGTCAGCGGGTCTGTTCCGTGTGATACGTTTTTTGGGGGGGCGTGTGTGAGGGAGTTTTGCGGCTCCTGTTCCTTTTGTCGGCACAGGAGTGCAGGGCTGCGGCGGCGCGGGCGTTGGTTGTGCATATCCCTTCCTTCCCCCCCCTGCCGCCGCGGCCTGCACGGAGGCCGGTCAGTTCCGGGCGAAGGAAAGGGTGACCGGCTCGCCGGCCTTGCAGGAGAGGGTGCGGAGGTGCTTGCCGTAGCGCACGCGCACTTTCCCGTTGAATTTCGGGCGCAGGGTGGCTTCCTTCAGTGTGCCGCCGTCCCAGGTCATGTCGACTTCAAACCCTCCGCGGGCGCAAAGGCCTTTCACCTGTCCGCGACTCCATTCGGGCGGAAGGGCGGGCAGCAGGTGGATTTCTCCGTTATGGCTTTGCAGGAGCATTTCGGCGATGCCGGCGGTGCCGCCGAAGTTGCCGTCAATCTGGAAGGGCGGATGGATGTTGAAGAGATTGTTCTGCGTCATTTGTGCCAGGAGCAGCTGCACGTTTTTTCCGGCTTCGGCTCCGTCGAGCAGACGGGCGTAGAAGTTAATCATCCAGGCCCTGCTCCAACCGGTGTAGGAGCCGTTGCGCTGTCCGGCGTTTTCGTTGTAGTAGCGTCGCCGCTGTATGGTTCGCCGGGCGGCTTCGAAGAGTTCCGGCTGGTCGGGGGTGATGGTGCTGCCGGGATAGAGGCCGAAGAGATGGGAGATGTGGCGGTGGCCCGGCTCCACTTCTTCGTAGTCCTCAATCCATTCCTGTATCGTCTGGTAACGGCGGCTGATGCGGATGGGCGGCAGGTCGTTCATGACCTTTTTCAGCCGTTTTCCGAATTGGGTGTCGGTTTTGAGCACCTTTTGGGCATCGAGGCAGGCCTGGAAGAGTTCGCGGATGATTTCGATGTCCATCGTGGCCCCATAGGTGAGCTGATATGCCTTGCCGTCGGGCATCCGGTAGTGATTTTCGGGCGAGTTGGAAGGAGCGGTCACCCAATGGCCGTTCTTGTCTTTGACGAGGAAGGAAAGGAGGAATTCGGCAGCTTCCTTCATGGCCGGATAGGCTTCGCCGGCGAGATAGTTGCGGTCGGCGGTGAAGCGGTAGTGCTCCCACTGGTGCAGCGTGAGCCAGGGGCCGGCAATGGGGAAGGTGCCCCAGCCCACGCCGTCGGAGATGGCCGTGTGGCCGAAGGGATTGGTCAGATGGTTGACGGTCCATCCGTCGGCGTTGTAGGTTTTGCGTGCCGTCAGCCTGCCGGGTTCGCGCAGGGCTGTGATGAGGCGTGAGAAGGGCAGCACCGTTTCGGAAAGGTTGCACACTTCGGCGGGCCAGTAGTTCATCTGGATGTTGATGTTGGTGTGGAAGTCGGAATTCCAGGCGGCCTGGATGTCCTGGTTCCAGATGCCCTGGAGGTTGGCGGGCAGGATGCCGGGAGCGCGGGAGGAATTCATCAGCAGGTAGCGGCCATACTGGAAGTAGAGGGTGATGAGTCCGAGGTCGGTGGCTCCGTTTTTCACGGCCTTCAGCCGCTGGTCGGTGGGCAGAGTGGAGGGTTGGCCCATGTGGAAGGCCACCCGGTTGAAGAGGGCGGCGTGGTCGGCGATGTGGCGCTGGCGGAGGGCGGAGACGTCGGTGAGGTCGGCCCGCCGGAGGATGTCGCGGCACAGGGCGGCGGGGTCGATGTTGCGGTCGAAGTTGAGTTTCCGGAAGTTATAGTCGGTAGTGGCGGTGAAGTAGAGGGTCACTTCGTCGGCCTTTTCCACGTAGATGGCGTTGGAGGCCGCCTGCAGGCTTCCGCCCTTATGGGTGGCCTGCAGGAGTCCGGCAAAGCGCAGGTGCAGTCCGGTTTCGCCGCAGTCGGTAGCCGGCGCGTCATACACCTGTCCGCTGATGGCCAGACGGTCGGAGCCGTCGGCACAGGCCGTGGCGTCCTGCCGGCGGCTGTATTGCAGGCGGAAGGTCAGTGCGCCGGGCTTGTCGGCCGTCAGATGGAGCACGAGCAGATTGTCGGGGGCAGAGCAGAACACTTCGCGCCGGTAGGTCACTCCGCCGGCCCGGTAGGTTACGGCGGCGATGCCGGTTTCCAGGTTCAGTTCGCGGCGGTAACTGTCTTTTTCCACCTTGCCCTGGCTGGCGAGGAAGTCCAGTTGCAGTTCGCCGAAAGTCTGGTAAGGCCGTATGCGCAGCGGCTGGCTTCGCATGTAGCGTTCGGAAAGGGCTGAGGCTTCGCTGATTTTCCCTTCGAGCAGCAGGCGCTGTATTTCAGGCAAGTGGCTGGCGGCATTGGCGTTGGCATCATTGCGGTATCCGCCCCACAGGCTTTCTTCGTTGAGCTGCACCGTTTCCTTTGCGGTGCCGCCATAAATCATGGCTCCCAGGCGTCCGTTGCCCACGGGCAGGGCTTCGTTCCAGTCGTTGGCTTCCTGTGCATACCACAGGGTACAGTCGGGCTGCTGGGCGGCTGCCGCCAGGCTCATCAGCCAGAAGAATAAGAAATGGATTCCTTTTTTCATGTTTGCAGATGGATAAAATTTATGTTTTGCGTTGTTCTGATTCATTCTTTTTTTGGGGGGTGCCGGAGAGGGCATGTTTTTTCCGTCAGGATTTCACGACCTGATATTTGAGGTAAAGGAATCCGGCCGGCTGCGGGATGGAAAACCGGACGGTTCCTTGGCTGTCGGCTTTCACTTTTTCCGAGGTTTCGGTCATCAGATTCTTGACCATGAGCGTTTTTCCGGCCAGAAACTTCAGTTGCAGCGGTTTTTCCGTTTCCTGATTGTGGATTTCGCGAAACAGCAGCAGGAATCCTTCTTCCAAGCTGTCGTCGGTCATCTGGAAGCCCGACCAGCTTGCGTTGGAAGGGGTTTCGCCGATGGGGAAGGTGTAGCAGCTGAACATTTTTTCCCGGTGTTGCTTGTAGACGGAAATCAGTTCTTTCAGTTCTTTCCGGCCTTCTGCGTCCAGAAATTGCGCGCTTTGGAAGAATACGGGGACAAAGGGGAGCCCCATGGCGAAACAGTAATCGTGGCGGTGGAGCGGCGCATCGCTGTATCTTGCGTCGGCCCGTTTGGGATTTTGCAGCAGCACCTGCAGCTTGTTGCTGTTGAAATATTTGGACATGAGCCAGTTTTGGCGCAGCACGTGATAAGGCACCATAATCAGATGCTCCGGCAGTGCTTCCTGGATGTTCTGGAAGTAAATGCTGCCGTATTCCTTGGCATAGTACCATCCGTACCGGGGGTCGGCATATTCCGGGCAAAAGGAGAACTGGGTCTTCATCCAGGCAGCCTTCATGATTTCGCGAATATTCCTGAACCGGTTTTCAAAGGCGGCGCGATTGTTCAGATGGTCGAAATCGACTTTCCAGGTAACGACTTCCGCGTCTTTCAGATTTTTCAGCAGGTCCTTCTGCTGTGCTCTTTGTATGGCTACCCAGAGTCCGAGTTTCAGATGATTTTTCTTGCAGGCGGCCAGGATGTTTTTCCACTGGTCGGGATAGCTGGGGAGAAACACCTCGTCTTTTCCTTTCCACGGATTGATTTGCCAGCCGTCGTCGATGCGGAGCACGTCGATGCCGAGGTCTGCCAGGAGGGGGATTTCCTTCAGCAGGTGACTTTCTCCGGCAAACTGGCTGCCGCCGGGATTGGCCGGCCCCCAGGTGTCATTGATAATCATGATGTCGCGCTGGGGAAAGACAGGATAGCGTGCCCTGTCGAAGCGTTTCAGCGCCAGCTGCATCCCGTCGTTTCCGCCGTTGAAGAGCAGGGTCCAGGTGGCCCAGCATTCGCGGAATCTGTCGCTGACGATTTCGTCGGGCTTGAGTCCCCAGCCGGTGACTTTGAGTCCGTCGGGCCCTGCGTAGAAGCTTCCGGTGTAATGTCCCTGCTGGTTGACGCATTTGTGGGATTCCTTGACGACGATGACCCCGTTTTCGCCCTGTTCGCCATATTCGGTGCTGATGCCGCTGGCCCAGTGTATGTCTTCATTCTGGAAGAGCGGGTAACCGGTGACAATTTCCTCCTTCAGCATGTTTTTGCTCTGGTCGTGCCGGGTGCCCGGGTCGTTATAGTATCCCCAGTAGCGGCGGCGGTTCTTCCGGCTGTAGTCGAGTGGAAGATATTCGGTGCGTGCGCTGGGCACGGCCATGGTGTTGCCATAATAGTTCTTGGTGGTTTCTCCCTCCGGCAGACCTTTGGGACTGAAGTTTTCGAGGGCCTTTACCCGCAGTTGGGTGCGTATGCCCGGACTGTTCGGAAACACCCAGACGACGTGTTGCAGTTCGATGCGGGCAGAGTCGTAACGGAAATGAGTCACAACTTCGAGAAAGTCGTTGATGAAGCCGTCATCGTTGGAACGGCGTACGCGGACGGAAAGCAACTGGCCTTTTGTGTCGGGACGGATGGCTCCCGGCAAGTCCCAGTCGGCTGTAACATGGTCGGTGGGCCTGCAATATTCCTTACCGTTGGAAAGGTCTTTGAACGATATGGTGCGTAAACCGGACGCTGTCAGTATCCATTTCCGTTCCACCTGACGGGTGGAAACGGTTAAAGTGTCGCCCGAGGTAAAGGCGACGGCTCCTTTGAGCGACTGATGGATTTTTTCAAAAGTGTTTCTGGCGTTCAGTCGGCTGGCTGTTTGACACAACAGGCTCAGGCCAATCATCACAATGAGTTTTTTTTTCATGGTAAAAATAAGGTTGATAATGTGTGCGGTTGAGGATGCCGTTTTTTAACTGTTTTTCTTTTCGTTTTCAGGCGTTTGTGCAGATGGTCCTGTTTCCGGAAAGGGCGGATGCGGGCCGGCAGGGTGCGTCAGAGCAGCACCTTTCCGGCTTCGACAAATTCGATGTGTACACCTTCGTCGGCCGGAACCGGTTCGCCGAGCAGATGGAGATAGGACGGCCCGTGTTCCGTGGGGCATATCACCGGCAGTGTGGCCCGTTTTTTTCCGTCGATGTAGAGTTGTGCCGGCCGGTTCTGCTGCCAGAGGATGCGCAGATGGTGCCAGCCGTTGTCGGAAATCTGAAGGCGGTTGCGGGTGAGCGGGAGGGTGTACATGCATTCATGCCTGGCCACACTGTCGGTGGGATTGAACCAGCGGTCGTTGAGTATCAGGTGGACGCGGGCCGCCTTTTCGGGAATTTGCAGGCGCATGATGAGTTCGCCGTTGCGGGCGGCCGGGAAGTTCCACACGGCGCCGTCATTGTCCTGCACCAGCGAGTCGTTTCGGGTATAGTCCAGGCGGAGAACCCGTTGTCCGGGCCGGTCGGGATGAGGGACAAGCAGCGGTTGGGCCTGCCGGTTGTAGCAACAGTGGCCGGTGATGCCTTTATAATATCGGAAGGCCGACCAGTCTTCCAGTCCGTTGGTGAAGTCGCATGAGCGCCGGGGCTCGTTGAGCCAGTTAACGTCGAAGAGCAGCAGGCGGCGGCACTCCGGGTTTTGTCCCACCGCCACCAGCATTTTTCCGGGCGCCACTTCGACAGCCTGCACCTGATGCACGCTCTTGTCGGCCGGTGCCTGGTAGTGGTGGCTGTTGCGCTCCGGGCTGAGCAGGAGTTCGCGGAATCCGCTCCAGGTTCGTCCGTCGTCGGCCGATATGGCCACGTGTGCGGCGTCGCGGTTGGTGAAGACGTCTTCCCACACGCCGTCGGCACGGGCCAGTTCGGGCAGTGGCGTAGTGTTGCTCCAGAAGAAGAGCAGGCGTCCGTCGGCCATGCGGTAGAGTGTGGGCATGGTGATGGTGCCGTAGAAGGGCGAGGGCGTGGCCGGAGTCCAGGTGGCGCCGCCGTCGTGGGAGAACGACTGGTAGTGCCGGTCCTGCGAGGTGCGCATAATCATCCAAAGGCGTCCGTCGGCGAGTTCCGCTATGGTGGGCTCCACAGCGCCATGGTTCCATCTGACTCCCTGATGCCATCCGCCTTTCCGGTGGAGCGGGACTGTGACCTGTGCAGAGGCTTTCCAGGTGCGGCCGTCGTCATCGGAATAATAGACGTAGGCTCCGCTGCGGTCGGTGCGGTGGGCGCCCGACAGGATGCGTTTGCCTCCCCGGATGAAAAGGGGCGGCTTGTTCATGATGCCCGGCCGGTTGTCGATTCTGGTAATGGTGCGTCCCCCTTCAAGTCCGCCTTCGGTGCGTAGCGCATACACCCCGTTGTCCGTGCAGAACAGGCGGATATATTCACCGCTGATGGGTGAGCGCTGGTCGGCATAGGGAAGTTCGGGAGGCAGGGACATGCGTTTCCAGCTGAAACCGTGGTCCCGGCTGGAAAGATAGCCGGGAGTGGGTCGGTCGGGCTGTGCTCCGTAATTGTAGTGTCGTATTTCGCCGTCGGGCATCAGTGAGAGTCCGATGTAGGCATCACAAGGCGGTATGCCCACGACGACGGGGGCATATACGCTGTCGAGCCGGCTATCGGCCGTGAGCGGTGTCGTAGGTAAGGAAAACCAAGTCAGCAGAAGGAGCAGGGCCGTGTTTTTCATAGTTGTTCGGTCAATGTGCAGATTTCAGTTTGTGCCGTGAAAGCTTCCGGATATGCTCCGTGTTCCGGCACATAAACCTTGTACGGTACAAATATAGTGAAAGGCGAGCGCAGTGACAAGACGAAAACGCAGTTTTCAGGCTTGTCACTGCCGAGCCGCCTCCTGTATTATGAAAATATAGTGAAAGGCGAGCGCAGTGGCAAGACGAAAACACAGTTTTCAGGCTTGTCACTGCCGAGCCGCCTCCTGTATTATGAAAATATAGTGAAAGGCGAGCGCAGTGACAAGACGAAAACGCAGTTTTCAGGCCTGTCACTTCCGAGCCGCCTCCTGTATTATGAAAATATAATGAAAGGCGAGCGTACTATCAAATGGAAAACGCAGTTTTCAGGCTTGGTTTTGCCGGGAATACCAGGAAGGTGAGGTGCAGCGGGGTGGAAACGGAATGCAAAATGCGGCCGGGACGGTGGAACACCAATCGTATTCCTCCGAACTGCTGTTCGGTTGTCCGTCCGGCCGCCATGAGGGTTCCGTTTCCGAAACTGATGTTCTGATGCGGGTGCCGCTGCGGGTCTTATCTCTTTATGACGGCATGCTTCGGGCATGTCCGGGCACATTTTCCGCACTTTATGCACTTGGCATCGTCGATGACGGGCAAGCCGTTTTCGTTCTGGCTAATGGCATTCACCGGGCAAAGTGCGATGAGAGGACAGACGTGGTCCTGAGGACAGATGTTGGGGTCGATAAAATAGTTCATGGCAGGTAGAAAAAATGGTTTTTTACTGTTGTGTGCAAAAGGTTTCAGGCGCCTGTGCGTCGGCGTTTCCTGTTTTCATAAAAGAAGTGCTTGAATGACGTGGCAAAATTACTTTCCGCTAAGCAAAGGAACAACCGTTTTTTTCAATGCAATCATAGATAAAATGAATAGCAGGGCAAAAATGGGGCACGTGGCGTGCGTCCGGTTGCCGCGGCACCGGAACTCCCTTCGCGGGCGAGGGCTGCCGGCCGGGGGAGAACAAGTGATGACAGCCCGTGCCGGACGGTAGCTGCTTCAAAAGAAGATACGGTTTCGGAATGACAGCACACATTCCGAAACCGTATCAGCGTCAGCAGGGGACAGCATGCACCTCGTGTCCGGCGGGAAGAAGACACCCGGGCTGGCAAGGAGGAAAACATTTCCTGCAAGGAGTAATTTTTCTTTCCACCTGGGGATTCCCTTGCGGCTATTTCAGCAGGACTTTCCGTCCGCCGATGATATAGATGCCCGCCGGCAGGTGGTGGTAACGGCCATCCTCTGCCACTTTCTTCCCGTCGAGGGTATAGACGGAGCGGTCGTTGTTCGGGCGGCTCTCCGCACCGTCGGCAGGTATGTTGCCGATGCCCGAGAGGTCCGACTCCACAATGTTGGCAAACCGGCCCCAGTAAGGGTGCAGCCAGTAGAGGGTCCTGCAGCCGGCCGGAACGTAGAGGGTGGCCCTTTCGGCCGTCGGGGTGTCGAATGTCCATTCGTTGTCGAAATGCCTGATTTCCGGCGGAGTCGTGTTGCGGGAGATGACGGTGGTGAGTCCGTCGCAGTGGGAAAAGGCATTCTTGCCGAGCGAGGTGACGCTGGCCGGGAATTCGACGGAGGCAAGGCGGCTGCAGTTCTGGAAGGCGCCGTCGCCGATGGTGGTGAGGGCGGCGGGAAAGCTGATGGCGGTGAGCGGACAACTGTTGAAGGCGTATTCGTCGATGAGGGTGACGCTGCTGCCGAGGCGGACGGAAGTCAGCTGGACGCAGTTGTCGAAGGCACGGTAGCCGATGCTTGTCACCTGATTGGGAATGGTGACGGCTCTCAGGGAGATGCCCTTGCAGGCAAATTTGCCGATGGCGGTGATGTTCTCAGGAAAGCGGATGCTCAGTAGCTGCCAGTTGTCAGTGAAGGTGTAGTCGCCGATGATGTCGTTCTCCGAGTGGTAGTCCTCATAGTAGTTCATGCCGCCGCTGACGATGCTGGCTTCCTTCAGGTCGAGCAGTTTCAGATTTTTCATTTTCCGGATGAACAGGAGGTCGGTTCCGTTGATTTTTCCGCGGATTTTCAGGCTGTAGATGTTTTTAGCTTCCTCCAGGGGAATCCGGTCGGTCAGGCTGCCGCTTGTCGGCAGGGTAACGTCGGTGAGCGGATAGGAATAGGTGTGTATGAGGTTGTCGCGGTGGCGCGGGAGCGGCGAAAAGCGGTAGTCTCCCTGGCAGACGGCCGCTGAGATGTCGGCATCGCGCAGCATCATCAGGCTGTGCGCTGCGGCATCCGGACGGATGACGGCGACCGTGGCCTGCTCGTTTTCTCCCAGTTCGATGCCTTTTCCTTCGGCCACGGAAAGGAGTGTGTCGCCGTCTTCGGCCACCGGTTGCAGCACAGGATATTTGCGGGTGGTGCCGTCGAGGGCATAGATGCATTCTATTTCGCCCCAATAGGGGTCTGCGGCATAGTCCACCGTAGCTCCCACCGGCACTTCCAGCGTTCTGGCATGGAGGGTGAGGCCGGAAACATGGAGTGCCGGCGGCACCGGCTGGTTGATTCTCACGGAATCCAGGCGGGTGCATTCGTCGAAGGGCAGTTCGCCCGTCGACTGGAGATGCCGGCCGATGCTGACGTAGCGCAGTGACGTGCAACGGCTGAAGGCGCCGTCGGCGATCCACCGGACGTTGTCGGGAAGTTCCACGGCTGTCAGTTGTCCGCATCCGAAGAAGGCAGTCCTGCCGACGGAGGTGACGCTGTCGGGGATTTCCACCGTTTTCAGAGCGGTGCAATAGTTGAAAGCGCTTTCAGGGATTTCTCCCAGGCACCGGCCCAGACTGGCGGAGACGAGGCCTCTGCAGGTGCTGAAGGCCGCGGCCCCGATGTATGCCGTGGAATCGGGAAGGCAGAGCGAGGTCAGGCTGCTGCATTTGATGAAGGCGGATGTGCCGATGCTGTCGAGGCTGGCAGGCAGATGGAGGCGACTCAGCCGGCCGCAGTTGGAGAAGGCGCCGTCGCCGATGAGGCGGACTCCTTCGGCCATCTCCACCGACTCCAGTGCCGCACAATCGGAGAATGCGCTCTGCCCGATGGAAGCGACGTTGCCTGGGATGCGGATGGCGGTGAGTCTGATGCAGTCGGAGAAGGCGCGGTAGCCCAGACTCCTGACGCTGTCGCCCAGGGTGACGGTCCTGATGGACGCCTTGTCCCTGAACCACGTGCCGACATTCCTGCAGTTCAGGGAAAGTTCCTCGATGGGGCAGCCGTAGAAGGCATCGGAATGTATGAAGGTGACAAGGAGGGGGATGTTGATTTTCTTCAATCCGTTGCAATTATAGAAGGCATTGTAGTCCAGGCTCCTGACGCTGTCGCCCAAGGCAATTTCCCGGATGGAGGACTTGTTGGAGAACCACGACTTGATGTGCGGGCTGTTGAGGCTGAGGTATTCGAGGCTGTCGCAGTTGTGGAAGGCGTCATCCTTGACGTTGGTGATGCCGCAGCCGATTTCAACGGATTTCAGCCGCGTACATTTGTAGAAGGCAGACTCGGAGATTGTGGTCACGTTGTCGGGAATTTTGATGGAGGTAAGCGTGTCGCACCAGGCAAAGGCCTGGTAACCGATGGAGGTGACGGGATAGGTTGTGCCGTCGTGGGTGACCGTAGCCGGAATCACGATGTCGCCGGCATACCGGTGGTTTCCGTTTCCGTCGCTGGTGACGCGGACGGTGCCGTCGCCGTTGAAAGCATAGAAAATGCCGCCGGTTTCGAAGTCGTGTGCGAAGAGGGCCGTGCCCTGTGCGAAGAGCAGTGTGAGCAGGAAGTGTGTCAGCCTGTAATGTTTCATGTTTTCCGATGTTTACAAGGGAGAGGGAGTTATCAATATTTTCTTTGGTGCGAATTTACGCAATATTTGTCATGCTCCGGTTGGTGGACGGATGAAAAGAAAGGACTTGCAGAAGAGGATTAGCGCGTAGTTGTCCGATATTCATATTCCTTCTATATCTTTTTCTGTTTCATTTGTTGCAGAAGGCTCTGTTTCTTCTTTTTGTCTTACTTTTTTCAGATATTCGAGAGGTGAAAGATGGAAATATTCTTTGAAACATCTGGAAAAATAGGATAAGGATGAAAAACCGGTCATTTCAGCTATCGTTGTCATTGGATAATCATGTTCTTTCATAAATTCCACAGATTTCTTGAGACGTTGTAATCGCACATAGTGAGAGAAGGACATTCCCGAAATGGCTTTGATTTTAGAAAAAAGCAGGGTACGGCAAATGCCAAGTTCCTGTGACATGAGTTGTGAAGAAAATTCCGGATTTTGTAAATTCTGCATGATGATGGCATCCATTTTTGTAATGAAGTTACGTTCATCCTTGTTGGGCAGAATGTCAGTGAGTTTTGTGTCAGGCTCATTGTAAAATCTGTCAACCAGTCGTTTTCTGTTTTCAATGATGTTTTCAATACGGGCAACGAGAAGTTCTGGGGAGAAAGGTTTGCTTATATAAGCATCGGCTCCCAGACGTAGGCCTTCCATTTGATCCTGATCTGTTGCTTTGGCAGTGAGTAGTATGACTGGAATGTGAGAGGTGTCAGGGTTTTGTTTGATGATTTTGCAGAGTTGTAGTCCGTCGATACCAGGCATCATGATATCAGAGACAATGAGGTCAAACTGCCGGTGAAGAAGTTGTGTGGTGAAACTGTCTGCATCGGGAAAACATTCAGTTCGGAAATGTGGTAATAGCACTGAACTGAGGAAATCACGCATGTCGCAGTTGTCCTCTATGACAGCTATGTTCCATTGTACGTTTCTGGCTGGAGCAGCAGGCTCTATGTCATCAATAAGATTAAGTGTTGATGATGTAGGGGGTTGGATTTTGATTTCTTCGATGGGAAAGATGACGGTGAAAACAGTACCTGTATTTTTCCCGTCACTGGTTATCTGTAGGGATGCCTTCAGTTGTTTGGCCAGATTGCGCACAATGGAGAGTCCAATCCCTGTACCAGCCTGCCCCTTTTGTGTGGAGTTGTTGCCTTGGAAGAAGGGAGTGAATATTTGTTCATGTTGTTGCGGAGGGATGCCGCAACCGTCATCTTCGATACTGATGCAGCATTGTTTTTTATTGTCAGCTGCGTGAATTATCACTGTTATTTTCTGACGGGCGAATTTAACTGCGTTACTGATAATGTTGCTGAATATTTTGTGGAAACTTTCTCTGTGGGTATGGATGAGGATTTCGGTGTCTGGCTGTTCTGTAGTAACGGTGATGGAAATACCGTTTTGACGGGCAATCAGTTCGAATTCGCTGCAGATGGCTTTTATTTCCGTTGCCACACAGATGGTCTGGAATGTTGAAGGATATAAGGTGGCGGCTTCTGATTTGCGGAGTTCCATTAGCTGATTGACACGATTGAGCAATTGTTTGCTGTTACGGCTGATGATATCAAGTTCATGATGGAATGGATGTAGTGCGGTATGTTGGCGTAACAGTTCGAGAGGTCCGCAAATCAAAGTCAGTGGTGTACGGATGTCATGAATAATTTGGGTGAAAAATTCCATTTTAGAACGGTATATTTCCTGTTCTTTCTGTAATTGCAACTTTTCAATTTTCCTTTTTTGCTGTTTTTTGAACCATCTGGCCAACCCGGCGAACAAGGCTATAAGTGCCAGGGTGTATGTCCAATACATATAACGACTGAGCCACCAAGGCGGTAACAAATGGATATGAAGGGTACTCCCTTTTTCATCCCAAGTGCCTTCGTTATTGCATCCGCTGATGGTGAGCTGATATTTTCCGGGATTCAGGTTGTTGAAATTCAGTGTATTGGATGTGGTGTAAATCCATTCGTTGTTACCTGGTTGCATTTTATAGCGGAAAAGATGGCGGCTTCTCCCGTAGCTGAGTGTCGCCATTTCTAAAGAAAATCCAGCATCATTGTGCGGTAGTGTGATAAGCGGACTGTAGGTGATGGTGTTTGTCAATGGTGACCCGAAAGATTGTGGGGTAATGGTTTGATTGGCCACTTTCAAACGGGTGAATACGGTTCTGGGAGATGTGGGGTTGAATTTGAGTTGTTCTGGTTTGAATCCGATGAGTCCGTTGAAGCTACCGAAAAAAAGAGTTCCGTCGTTGGTCCTAATGCCGGAGTTGATAACGAAACGTCTAGAATTCAGTCCGTTATCTTCGGTGAAACGCTCGATCTTTTCGGTAATGGTATGATATCGGTAAAGTCCTTTTGTGGTACTGATCCAAAGATGTGTACTGTCAGGGATGATTTTGTAAACTATGACATCATTCAATTCAGAATCAAGCAGATGTTTGAAGGTTTGAGAGTCGCGGTGATAAGCAATTATACCATAATCCTGTGTTCCGAAATAGAGGATACGATTGTGTTCGGCCAACGTATAGACAACAGGTGTGGGTAATCCTTTTTCCCGGATAGGAAATTTTTCCCATTTTCCGGAATTTTGCAGGAAATAAACTCCCATCTCTTTTCCACATAGCCAATATTTTCCATCACAGTCTTGAAGAATACAGTTTACTGTTGAGTTGGGTATGTCCTGTACTTTTTCTATATTTCCATTATGAGGGTTATACAAATCAAGTCCATTGGTGGAACCGATGGCGATATGATTTTGTCCGAATTTATGAAGGGCATAGATGTAGTCGGAAGAAAGATGCTGTGCTTTTTGGAGTTGATTTTGCAGGATAGTGGCTTTCTGGGTTAGGGTATTGTAAATGCTCACTCCTCTGCCTGCCAGTCCGATATAAAGATTGTTATTGTCAAATAGAAGGGCATGTACGTTGAAAAAGTCGATCATCGGCTGTTGAGCCTCTTGAGGGTTATAGGCTGTAATATGTCGACTTTTCCTGTTGAGGTAATAGATTCCACCGTCTTCAGTGCTAATCCATAGTCCTCCTTTAGTGTCTTCCGCGAAGGAAGAAACCACATGTCCCCCCATTTTTTTGTTAATGTCTTCGTAAGTTCTAAAGTTGTGATTATAAGGTGAGGTATAATTGACGCCTCCGAAATAAGTGGATACCCAAAGGTTGTGTTCGCGATCAGTGTAGAGACTGTTGATGTAGTTACAGTTGAGAGCCCCGGTTTGTGCATAGGCAGCTGTGTAATGTTCATAAGTTTGATGATGGTCATTGTAAAAAAAAAGTCCGCTGTCGGTTCCTGCACAAATGATTCCAGGTGTCTGCTCAGTCAGATCATTGATTGTAAAAACGGCTTTGTATTGATTGTTGCCCAATGGTATAGAACGGAATTCATTTTTCTCCGTGTCCCATTTGTATAGTCCATGTAGAGTACCCAACCACAGATTTCCCTGGCTGTCGGTAAGGCTGACGATAGCTCTGCATTCGTGAAAAGGAAAATGCCAGATATGGCCAGAATTGGTATCATATCGATAAATACCGTTGTGGCTGGTCAAAAAATCAAGTGTCCCGTTGTTGTTTTCTCTAATATGGAAAACGTTGGTATGGCGCAGTGCTGATATTTGTGTCCACTCTTGAATTTGACGGCTTTCTGGATGAAATAACGCTACTTTTCCGTTGATAAGTGTCAGCCAAATGCGGCCTTTTTTGTCGGATAGGACGTGGCGAAACGCATATTGTGTATTGCCTACACACTCTTGGGTAATACTGTCTGTTTTGAGATGTACGCTGAAGAGTTGTTGATTGACTACGCACCATAGTCGCTGGCGTGTTCTGTCTTCAGTGATCGAGGTAACCATGTTGCCGCGGCCGGTTGGCTGAAAAAAATTTTTTCGTATGGCGGTCAGTTGTTGCCCGTCATAGCGATATAGGCCGTCAATGCCGCCAATCCATATAAATCCCAGGCTATCCTGAATCACTGTGTATATGGTATTGTCGCCTAATCCTTGACTGGTGGTTAGCTGGTGGAATTGCCGGTAAGCTGTTGCGGGTGCCGGAGACAATAGAATCGTCAGCAAGAATAGTTGCAGGATAAGGAACAATCTGTTCATAGTATAGAAAATCGAGACGAATAATGTGTAAGAATTACAAAAATATGGATTTTTATCGAAAAGGTTGTGTGGGATTTCTTGCTTTTTATCAATGAAAATGTCAGCGTTGTGAAATATGTCGGAGATGTACGATATTATAAAAAAAATGGACATTATTGAAAGTTCTATTTTTTTGATATTGATAAATTTGCTACCGATAGTTTACATTACGCAAGAATTGAAACTTATAGAAAGTGGAATGCGTAGAAAATATAAATTTTAACATTAAACCCAATTCTACTATGAAAAAAAGATTGTTATTAATGTGTTTGTGGTCGCTGGGCTTTTTGCTGGCTGCGGCCCAGGATTCCACCCGTGTACTGTTGGTGGCGCTTGACGGTATCTGTACCGAAGGTTACAAGAAGGCGAATACGCCCAATCTGGATGCCTTGATGGCCGAGGGAGCCTATTGTTTCAACACGCGCAATGTGATTCCTTCGGTCACCTTGCCCAACTGGACCAGTATGTTGTGTGGTTCGGGTCCGGAACGGCATGGTGTTGTCAGCAATGCGTGGACGGCGAATAACTTTGAATTGCAGGCCGTGCAGCGCAACCGCAACGGCTATTATCCTTCCATCTTTCAGGCCTTGAAGGAGTCGTTACCGGAAGTGAAAACCGCCTTCTATTACAACTGGAAGGAACTGGTGAATGCATTCGACACCACCTATATGGATGAGAAAATCTATCTTGCGAACGATGCTTATGTTCCGAATTATGAACGGGCATTCGACTTTATGTGCGAAAACCGGCAAGTGCCAACCTTTGTCTTCCTCTATGATGTGCATACTGACCATGCAGGCCATGCTTCAGGATGGATGTCCGATCCTTATATCCGCTCCATTGAGGAGGCCGACGAGCAGATAGGAAAACTCTTTGACAAGATGAAGGAGGCCGGTCTGTATGAGAGTACCTATATATTCTTTGTGACTGATCACGGAGGCGTGGGCTACGGGCATGGCGGTTATTCGCAGGCTGAAATGAGCATTCCGTTTGCCATCCGCGGAAAGGGTGTCCGCGCGGGAGAAATCAAGGAACAGAATTTTACGGTCAACACGGCCAGCACTATTGCCCGGATTTTTGGAATCGAGCAGCCGCAGGTGTGGTCGGGACAGGTGCTTGAAAGTATTTTTGCCGCATCGTGCCCCACCGTTATTCCTTCCGATGGCCTGGAAGAGGCGGTTTATTACACAGTCACCAATCAGACGACCGGTTTGGCTTTGAGCGCTACAGAGGACGGGGCGTTGGTGCAGACGGCAGAGGTGACCGATGCCGCCCGCTGGTGTCTGTTGAAGTCGGGCGACGGTTATGTGTGGGTCAACAAGGCCTTTGCCGACCGGGCTTTGGGTGAAAGGGAAGGACGTCCGGCACTTGTGGAGAAGGCAGCAGCTGCTACGTGGTATCTGTGTGCCCATCCTTCGGAAAAAGGAGTGTATTCCATCGCCCAGACTCCTGATGCCACCCGGAACGTGCTCATGTCCGGAGCCGACGGTACGGGTGTGGACTATTGGGTGCCTTCGGCCTTTGGTCATGAAGGGATGCTCTGGTCGCTCGGTTCCGACGACCACCGCACGGCTCTCGACGAGCAGAAAGAACAGCTGCGTCAGCAACTGGAGACGGCACGTGCTTTCCTGGAAAAGGTACAGACCATGACCGATGCACGTGTGTTAGGTTCCTATACGCCCGAGGCGGCTGATGCCTTCAGCCGTGTTCTTGACGAAACGGCAGCATTGTTGCAGCAGGAGGATGCGACTGTGGAGCAGGTGGAACAGGCCATCGCCGCAATTGACACGGCCCTTGTCCGCGTGAAGAATGCGGAAAAGGTGGGAGTCATCGAAGGAAGTACTTATCGCATCTGCAATGCCGACCCGCGTTTCGGTGGAAAGACATACCTGTATGTCGATGACGGTAACAAGGTGCGCTGGGGCATCATACAGGAAGAGCGGGCGGCCTATTATGACTGGCAGCTGACGCGCAAGGGCAGTTATTATGTGCTTTACAATGTTGGAGCCGGCAAGTATCTTGGCAGTTGTGCCTGGCAGGAGAGCCGTCCGGAGAGCGTGGAGGTGGTTGACGAACCGTTGACCTATGAACTGGACAATACGGGAGTGATGGATGAGCCGCGCGACTGGACTTTGCGTTCGACAGATGCCTTTACGGCCATAGAACCGTCGAAGTCGTATCTGGCCTGCACGGATGATTCAGAAACCAATCTGACCGATGGCCGCATACGTCCTTATGATCCTAAGAACGCTGCCGCCAATCATGACGGTTACTGGAGAATAATTTTGCAGCAGGAGGCGGACGGCAGAACCTTGCTTCAGCTGAAAATAGACGAAGCGAAGTCCCTGCACGCTCTTGTGGAAGAAAGAACTTCCGATGAGGTAGCCGGGTCCTATAAGTCCGGCACTGCAGCGGAACTGGCCGCGGTTATCGAAACGGCCGAGAAAGTGGCCGCGAAGCCGGATGCCGGCGACGCCGAATGCAGTGAGGCCATTGCCGGACTGGAGGCAGCCATGCTTCGTGTGGATGAAGCCGAAAAGACGCCGATTGAGCAAGGAGCTGTGTATCGCATCTGCAATGCCGACCCGCGTTTCAAAGGGAACACTTATCTGTATGTCAATGAAGACAACAAGGTGCGTTGGGGTGTACTGCGGACAGGGAAGGAAGCCGACTTCCAATGGATGGTGACCAAGGCTGGCGACCACTATTTGCTCTACAATGTAGGTAAGGAACGCTACTTGGGCAGCAGTGCATGGGACACGGAGCGTCCTTCTGACCTTTTCGCTACGGAGACTCCCGTGGAATATGAACTGGACAATACGAAATATGCGGCCGACAGTCGCGACTGGACCTTGCGTTCTGTGGATTCCTACGAGGCACAATGGCCCGCAAAATCATATGTAGCCTGTTCCGACGATACGGAAACAAACATATATGACGGCCGTGTACGTCCTTGGGATCCTCTGGACCCGGTGGGTATGCACGACGGATTCTGGCGTCTGGTGAAGGATGCAACCTATACAGGCGTGGAAACGGACCTGGCAGAGGGTCTTTCCATCCGCGTGAGCAACCGTTGCATTGAGGTGGAGGGGGCACGGCAAGTCGGCATTTGGGCTGCGGATGGAACAGCCCGGGCCGAGGGCCAGCCATTGGAAAAAGGGGTCTACATCGTCAGTGCCGACCGCTGGGTACGGAAGGTACTGGTGGAATGATTTCCTCTGAAAGCATCATGTTCCGTGTTCAAAAGAAAGCGGATATAAAAACAATCGGACGCACCTTTCCGGCTGCGTCCGATTACTTTTGGGAAAAGTCAGAAACGGCTTCCTCCCCTACTCTTTCCTTGCCTGCGGGAGAATGCCCGCCGGGAGCAGGAAGGACTGTTGGCGGGTTCATGCCCGAGTGAACGGAGCCGTTTCCGCACCGAATTCTCCGCTATGGCCTTTTGGGAGGATTTTTATGGAATTTCCATTGCAGGTGCAGCATCACATAGTTGGGCAACGAGAGGCGCCAGGTTTCCGTGCGTCCCTGCGCGTTGACGGCGACCATGGTTTGTGAAATCTGGTGCAGGAGATCGTAAGCCTTCAATGCAATGTTCAGCCGTCCCTGGCACAGGCTGCGGCTCAGTTGCGCGTTCCACACGAGGTTGTCGGTGTTGAGACTGTTGTCGGTATATCCGCGACGGCTGTACATTTTCAGGTCGGTGACCATTTGCAAATCCAGCGGCAGCCGGCCTTGCAGGGTCAGTCCGTACTGGTAGTCGAGACTGTGCACGGAGGCGTCGGGGGTGTCGTGCGGACGGATGTTGTTCCACCCTACTTGTCCGGAAATACCTGCTTTCCATTGGTCGTATTCGTAATTCAGCGTAAGCGCTTCCGTGGGGACGTATTGGTCTACGCAGCTGCGGCGCGGTCCTTCGGCCGTATCGTCAGATTTTATGTCTACGTTGCGGAAATAGTCGAATCGGGTGCTGACGTCCAAGCTGATGCGCTTTTTCCGGTCGAGTGTGCGGTGGTAGCGCAGGCTGTTCTGTGTGTTCCAGTTGCCGTTCACATTGACCGGGCGGAACGTATACACGCCTGTTTGGAACTGATAGTTCATGCTCTGTGCCAGCAGATTGCGCAGGAGGTTGAAGTGGCTGTTCCATGTCAGGTAATGCAGGTCGTTATTGAGGCGGGAGTGAACCAGCATGCGGAAATGATGGCTATGGCTCGGCTTCAGATTCGGGTTGCCTTGCATTACCTGCAAGGGGTTGGATGTATCCGTAAAGTCGACTTTTTGCTTCAAGTCGGGATTTCTCATATCCATGTTGTAGCTCAACTGGTAAAGGTCGCGCCAGTGTCGGGTGTTGTATTCCAGGTTCAGGCTGGGCCGGAAAATCCACCGGTGGTCGGTCACCTCGGTGGATTTTCCGCCACGCCAGTAGTCTTCCGTGGTTGAGGTGTAATGCAAGGGCAGTGTGAGATTGAAACTGGTGTAGCGTTCCCGTTCAGGGTCGCGCAAATAGTAGTTGGCTGCCAAAAGCGTTTCGCTGGCACGATACAGGTTCTGGCTGTTCCAGCTGTTGGGAAGGTCCTGTAGCCGGGCGTAGTCGGTTACGGAAGGAAGCACCTCGCCGCCGGCAAAGTGTTCGTCCCAGTCGAGGCGGAAAAGGTTGCTGCCCGTTTTCTCTTGGCGCTGGTGCCAGGTGTTTTCAATTGAGAAGTGCCATCCGTTGAGCAGATGTATTGCATATCCCGCCTTGGCCATGACGTCATATCCGCGTTGGTATCCGCTGCGTAGGCGGTCCTGCCGTTCGCTGGTGGGAGTGTTGCCCAGCAATTCCTGTGTGTAGAGGTCGGCATAGTGGTCGTTGCCGTCGCCCCATTCGGCACTGGCGCCCAATATGAGGTCGTCGCCCCAAGGCAGTTCGTGGCGGAAGTCGAACTTTTGGCGCACGGTCAGTTGGTGTCCGTAGCTGTCGGCTTTCGTACTGGTACGGTTGACAGCCATGCGCAGTAGGTTGCCCGGCATGGTGCTGAACAGGCTGTCGAGGATGGCCACCGTGCTGCCGTAGCCGGCCGGCGAGTCATCAAACTGTCCCGTGAGCGATTCCGTGTCGGCGTTGTCCTTGCGATAGCTGAAGTGGGTGTCTGCAATCAGGCCGAGCTTTTTCAGTGTCAGATGATTGTTTGCCTTGAAGTCGAATCCGTGTTGGCGGTCGGTTTGCCGCGCACGGCTGAAGACAGAACCCGAGGGGAGAAACGATTCGGTCGACGTGTGCGTTTCATTCAGGCTCCGGTGGTAGTTGAAAACCGCTTCGGCCGTTTCGCGATAACGGCCGTACTTGTCGTCCACCATCAATTCTCCGCCCACGTTGTAGAGGCGGGTGTCGCCGACGGGCGCATTGGCGCTGGCCCAGTCGCCGTTGCGTCCCGGACTGCGGCTTTCGTTGATGTTGTTGGCGTTGGCAAAGAGCGTGAGGCGTGAGTTGTCGGTGAAGCGTACGCCGAAAGCCCGCCCCAGCCAGCGTTCGCGGGTGCCGCCGGCAGCTTCCATGTTGCCCAGGTAGCCAATGCTGTATTCCTTCTTCAATTTCACGTTCATGACAAAGTCCTGCTTACCTTGCGATTTGCCTGTCAGTCGGCTCAGTTCGGAGTCTTGATTGTAGAATTGCAGTTTGTCTACCGTGTAATACGGCAGATTGTCGAGCATGATGCGGTTGTTTCCCTTGAAGAATTCTTTGCCATTGAGCATGAGATAATCTACTTTTCGGCCGTTCATGTAGATGTCGCCGTTCTCTCGCATTTCACATCCCGGTACATTCTGCACGAGGCCGTCGAGCATGGAGCCTTCCGGCAGTTTGAAGGCCGAAGCGTTCACCACGATGGTGTCGCCCTTGTAATAGAGTTTGACGCGGGTCGTCTTCACTACCGCCGCGCCCAATTGTTGGTCGGCCTTGATTTTGAGCAGCATTTCGGGTAACTTGAAATTGTAGATTCGGGCGGGATGATTCATGTTGACCGTCATTTCTCCGGTTTCGTAGTCCGGATGTATGACCCGTATACGGAACGTGGCTGGCTTGCGTGGCACGTTGAGTGTCCATACTCCCAGTTTTGAGTCGGTACGCAGCGTGTCGATGATGTGTCCCTGTTTGTCCATGACGGTGACCCGTGCCTGCGTGATTCCTACGCGGGTAAACGAATTTTTGACGGCCTGCGAAATGATGATGCGGGAATTTTGTGCTGTGGCGGCGATGGAGCAGTATAGCAGCAATGCTGTCAATAAAGGCAATATTTTCTTCATGTTTCAATCTTTTATGAAGTTAAACATCGATTGGCCCCTTCTGTCACTGGCTACGTTTAACTATGATAAAAGAAAGACGCAGACAGCTACCTACGCCTCTTGGCTCACCACAAGCCATAACACACTCGGTAAGAAGTCTGCGTCGTATACGGACTTCCCAACGTGTGTTATATAGCTCGTTCATTTCCGAGGTGGTGATTCAGAGGCGATTGAGCTATGATGAAAAAGTGAGTTGATGTGTCAACCCGTTTGCAAAGATATATCAAATGTTTGAATTCTCAGTATGTCGTCATTGATTTTCAGCCATATTTTCATCGGGATGTCTTGTCGGGCATTCACATCTTCATTCCACTCTCGTGCCGGGGTAGCAACCGCTGCATCCTTTTCGGGATGAAGGCCAGCTGCCCGGTTGAAATGAAGATGGTGTCGGAGCCGGCTGTTCTGTCCTCTCCCGCCGGAACGTTCCAAGAGGGCGGGAAGATTCTGGAGAGACAGATGGATTCAGGAGGAAAACAAGTGGAGCCGTGGGAAAAACAGTTGGAGCCATAGAAAAAACAAATGGAGCCGTAGGAAAAACGGAAGCAGGTTTTGTTTTTCCCCATCTGCTCCCGTTTTTCCAGTTGTCCGTTTCCTCCGCGTTGCCATTCTTTCTTCTCCTCCTGCGGCGTGTTTTCCGCGCCTTCTGCAGGAGGCGCTGCATTCCGTCTGGGCGGTTTTCAATTCCACTTTTTGTATTTCAGGTATACGTATACCGAAACGGCTACGACAATCATCAGCGTCCAGGCCAGCAGGTAGCCGTATTTCCAGCCGAGTTCGGGCATCCACTGGAAGTTCATGCCCCAGATGCCGGCCATGAAGGTCAGGGGGATGAAGACGGTGGAGACGATGGTGAGCTGCTTCATGATGCCGTTCATGCGCTGGTCGTTGTTCGAAAGATAGAGGTCGATGAGGGCCGAGAGCAGGTCGCGGCAGCCTTCGAGGGTTTGCAGGACAAACTGCAGGTGGTCGTTCACGTCGTTGAAGAAGGGGCGGTTGGCTTTGTGCAGCAGCAGGTTGTCGTTGTGGAAGAGCTTGTTGATTTGCTCCTTCAGCGGGAAGATGCTCTTTTTGATGAGCCGGTAGTTGCGGCGATAGTGCTGTATGTTCTCGATGGTGGGCAGTTGGGCGGTGGAGGCGGCGAGAAACTGCTCCTCCATGTCCTCCAGTTCGTCCTCCATCTGTGAGAGGATGGACATGAAGCCGGCCATGATGCTGTTGAGAATGACGCTGAGCAGGTAGTCGGACTGGCGGTTGCGGATTTTCAGGATGTTCTTTTCGAGGGCGGTGTGGATGCCGCCGAAGAGGTCGGTGTCGCGTTCGGCAAAGGTCAGGACGTAGCTTTCGCCTTGCACGATGCAGATTTGTTGCGATTCGTATTCTTCCTCGCCCTTGGGCATGAGCTGCTTGACGATGACGACGTTGTAATGGTCGTGCTCTTCGACTTTGGTCTGATGGTTGGCGTTGAGGATGTCCTGCGTGGTGAGGAAGTCGATGCAGAAATATTCGCACAGGCTTTTGACGGTGGCCGTGTCCTGCAGGCCATACACCTGAATCCAGTTGATGGCGTCGTCCCTGAGTTGCGGCAGGAGGGTTTCCAGGCTTTCGCAGCGGGTGGTTGCCACTCCGTCGGGGCGGTAGCTGTAGAGATGCAGGTGGGTGGGAGTCGTTGCGCTGCCCGTGTATTTCAGCTGTTCGCTCAAGAGATTGTTCTGTGCCATGGCTAATCGGTCAAAAAAAAGGGGGAGAAAGGCCGGGACGCGGAGATGCCGCCCCGCTTCCCCGGAGGGTTGAACGTCAGTGCCTTCCGCCGTATCCGGGGACGGAAGGGGTGTTTTTTCTCTGTCGGAAACAAATGTAAGGAAAAAAACGGAGCGGCGGATGCTGGCGGGCGCTTTTTCTGCGGTTCTGTCCGTGTGGGGCGGACATGAAGAAAAGGCGGCCATCGGGGAAAAACTGCCGATGACCGCCTGATGTAAAAAAAATGACCTGACGAAAAAAATTACCGGATGGTATAGACAAAGCTCAGCATGACATAGGGTTTCAGCACGTTGCTGCTTACGTAGTCGTAGTAATTGCTTCCGGTACTGTGGGTGAACGCCTGGTTCTGTTGCAGCACGTCAAAAGCCTCGATGCGTATTTCGGCAGCATTGTTTTTCAGGAATTTCTTTCCCAGGGAAAGATTCCAGAGGAAGTAGTCGTCCGCGCCGGCGTCCAGTCCGGAATATCCGATGTAGTTGAAGGTGGTGCGGAAGGTCAGGTCCCAGAGGAAGCTCCATCCCAGTTTGGCCGTGGCGTTGTGGGTGATGTAGTCGCTTCCGGAGGTTGTGTTCAGCGAACTGAACATTTTGTTGATGCCGGCTGAATAGGAGGCGGTGAAGTCCAGTTTTTCGCTGATGTTGCTTCCCACAATCAGCTTGGGTATGAGGTTCAGTTCGCGGGTATAGCTCTTGACGCCGTCGAAGATGGTGGGCACGTTGGCATAATTGGCGGCCAGGCTGACATTGACGTTGCTGCGGATAAGGTCGACGGGGAAGCCGTAGGTGAGCATCGACTGGAGGCTGTAGTAGCCGTCCATATTGACGGGCCTGGTGAACTGGGCGCCCTTTTCGAGGGTCACTGTCGGGGAGAGCGGCGTGTCCTCCCGGGCCACAAAAGTGCTGTCGCCCACATAGTCGTGCTGCAGGGTGGCACCAATCATGGCGATAAAGGTGTGGGCCGATGCTGTGGTCCGCAGATAGCGCAGGTTGGCCGTGTGCGAGAGTTGCTGGTCCAGATTCGGGTTACCGGCCGAGAGGAAAAGCGGATTGGAGTTGTCAATCACGTTTTGCAGGCTGGTCACGGAGGGAGAGGAGGACTTGCTCCGGTATCGCAGCTGGAAGGAGTTGGTCTTGTCGGGCGCATAGCGCAACGTGAAGGAGGGCAGCAGGGAGAAGTAGTGGTGCGAAAGTTTGTCGGGCTGTGGGAATACCATGTCGCCGGTCAGTTCTGCCCATTGGGCATCCACGCCCAGCGAGGCGTTGAGTTTGCCGGCGCGGAAACGCAGGCTGGTGCTTCCGGCCTGGGTGAGGTAGCCGGACTGGTATTCGCTGGACAGGCTTTCGTCCAGTTGCTCGTAGAGGTCGGCAATGGTGGTGGACTTGTAGGTCATGCGTTCGTTTTCAGCATCGCTGTAGCCGACTTTGTATCCCAGCTGCAGCTGCATGGCATCGTTCAGTTTTTCGGTGTAGCTCAGGTTGGACCGGAGGTTGTATTGCTTCCCCAGGTTCTGCCTGAGCTGGCTGTAGCTGTCCTCTGCCGGCAGGCCGCCGGTGGCATAAATCGAGTTGAGATAGTCCGTATAGGTGTCGCCGTCGTTATTGCTCATTTTTCCGCTCATCATGAGTGACAGCGTGCGCCCTTCCTTCTGGAAGCGGTGGCGGAGGATGAGGTCGGCGCCGAGGTTGTAGGCCTTGGTGTTGCCGGTGGCCGATGTCTGGGTTTCGCCGCTGGTGATGCCTTCCAGCAGATTCTGTCCCTGCAGGAGTTCGTCGCGGTCGTTGTTCTGGAAACTCAGTGTGGGGCGGATTTGCAGCGAGGTGCGGTCGGTCAGCTGATAGTCGAACTTCATGTTGAAGCGGTGGTTCCAGTTTTCCATGTTGCTTTCCTGAAATTCGCTGTAGGTCATTCCCGGCAATACGGATTCGAAATATTCGCGCTGTGTCTGCTGGCTGGTGAAGTTGTCGGACTGATTGAAGAAATAGCTTCCCGTCACCTTCATTTTGTCTCCCCACTGGTCAATGTAGTTGAGGCCCAGTCCGTTGGTGGAGGTGGTTCCGCCCAGGCTGCCCACCATGAAGTCGGAGGTGCTGCTGCCCCCTCCTCCGCCGCCGGCGCCTCTCCTTCCACGGCCGCCGCGTCCGCGTCCGCCGGCACCGGCGGACATGACGCCGGCCAGGTCCTCCTGGGAAAAGTTTTGCTGGTTGACGTTGTTGGACATGCCCAGGATGGAGATGCGGCGGTCGTCATCGAAGAAGTTGATGTTTCCGTTCAGCTTGTAACGGTTGTCAGTGCCATAGCCGCCATAGAGTTCGCCGAACGTGCCTTGCCTGAATTCCTTTTTGGTGACGATGTTGATGGTTTTCACCTCTTCTCCGTCATCAAATCCGGTAAATTCGGCCTGTTCGCTCTTTTTGTCGAACACCTCGATGCTGGCGATGATGTCGGACGGCAGATTCTTGATGGCGAGGTTGACGTCGCCGTCAAAAAACTCCTTTCCGTCGACCAGCACTTTCTTCACCTGTTCGCCCTGTGCCTCAACGGTGCCTCCTTCCACGACCATTCCGGGCATTTTGGCCAGCAGGTCTTCGGCGGAACTTCCTTCCATAACCTTGAATGCGTTTGCATTATAGAAGAGCGTGTCGCCGCGCTGTTCGGCACGGGTGGCCCGCACGGTGACGGAGGCTTCGCCCAGGAGCTGGGCGTCTTCGACCAGCACTATGCGCACCGAGTCCTTCTGGCCGGCGGCCAGGGTTATGGTTTGCTTGTGTGTCTTGTATCCGATATAGGAAACCTGAAGGGTGTAAGTTCCTTGCTGCAGGGTCTTGAACAGAAAGGCACCCTTCAGGTCGGTTGATGAATAAACGGATTTTCCTTCGGTGTCGGTCAGCCGTATGGCGGCTGACATGAGTCCTTCCTTCGTGGTTCGGTCCACTACCGTTCCGGAAAGGCTTTGTGCCTGTGCTGCCAGGGAGAGAAACAGGCAAATGGAGAGAAACAAAAGTCGGGTCATGTTGTTTGGATTTTAATTTTTGTGTGTTACTGGTTAATGGTTCCTGCCACTTCATACCGGATGCCGGCCGGTGTATTGATTTTCCGGTAGAGGATGTCGCCGGAGAGGAAGTAGGGCTTTCCGTGCAGGCGTATCCGTCGGGCATGGTGAGGCAACAGGGGGAGCAGCATTCCCCTCTGCGGGGCCACTACTTCATACTCAACCGCGGAAATCTTACGGTAGAAGTTTCCGTCGGCATAGAAGTAGGGGATGCTGTTGAAATAGATAATCACTCTGTCGGCGGGGACAGTCTTAACCCGCGTCCCGACAACGACTTTTTTCACCACTACCACTTTCGCCGGTTTTCTTACATGGCGTTTGGGCTTTCCTGCAACGACCACCGTGGCGTGTTTCCGGGGGTGTTCCGGTAAGGGAGCAGCCGCAACGCAACTGCTCGTCAGGAAAGTCAGGAGCAACAATAAAACATTCGTTTTCATATCTGTTTCCGTTGGTTTCCGCTACAAAAGTAGATATTCTGCCATTGCGCCGGAAGAGGCGGGGCCGGGTGTGGGGGTAAACGACACAAGTGTGAGGGTGAACTTCACAGAGGCCGTTTTTTCTCCATCCGCGCAAAACCCTTATCTTTGTGACTGGAAACAAGAAAAATATGATTCAGGCCAAAAATATCCCTTTCTTCGTAGACCTGGTGTTCTGTCTGGTGCTGCTGCCGGCTATGATTATGCTGCTGCCCATCGAAAGATGGCTGGAATACAATTCGCCTTTTGTCTATCTGCTGGTTTCGTGGCTGTATGCCGTTTATGCCGTCAACCGTAAAATCACCATGCCCTATCTCTCCGGCAGCCGGAGGCAAGTATGGACGGCGGTCATACTGATTCTGGTGATGCTGGCCGTAACCTATTTCATCACCCGCTACCAGATGGAGGTTCCGGTGCACCGTTTCCGGCGGAGCCGTAGCGTGCAGCATCTTCCTAAAATCAGACTGCAACAGCAGGCGGTGTGGTTCCTGTATGTGGTGGTGACCACCTTCAGCATGGCGGTGGGACTGCTCACCGAACTTTACCGGCAGCGGATGCACCGGCAGGCCGTTGAGTTTGAAATGAAGAAGGCGGAGCTGGCCTTGTATAAGGCGCAAATCAATCCCCATTTCCTTTTCAACAACCTCAACACGCTGTATGGCATGGTCGTGACGGCCTCGGACAAGACGGAAGAGGCCTTCATGCAGTTTATCAGTCTGATGAAGTACATGTATACGAACCATTCGAAGGACAAGATTCCCATCAGTACGGAGATTGAGTATATCCGCCAGTATATCGCATTGCAGAAATACCGCATAACCGAAGACTCGCAGGTGCATTTCTCCTATCGGCACGACGGGACGGAACAGCTGGACATCGCTCCCATGCTGCTGATAACCTTTGTTGAAAACGTGTTCAAGCACGGCCTGTCGTCCGCCCGCCCGACGGAAGCCTGCATTGACATAAGGGCGGAAAAAGGACAATTGTCCCTCACGACCCGGAACAGCCGGTTGAACTTTGACACGAAAAAGGAATCTAAGGGGATAGGAATAGAGAATTGCAGGAAACGTCTGGAGCTGCTTTATCCAGGCAAGCATTCACTCCTGATTGAGGAGACGGAGGACGTTTTCAGGGTAAATTTACGCATAGATTTGACATGATGAACTTGCATTGTATCGCTATTGACGACGAACCGATGGCTTTGCAGATTATAGCCCGTTTCTGTGAGCGATTCGGCCATATCTCTCTGGAAACCTATACCAATCCGGTGGCGGGAATGAGCCAGGTGAGGAAGAGAAAGCCGGACGTCCTGCTGCTGGACATCGAGATGGGGGGCATCAACGGCATAGAGCTTGCCCAGGAGCTTCCTGCGGGTGTTTTCCTCATCTTCACGACGGCCTATGCGCAATATGCCGTTGACGGATTCGAGCTGAATGCCACCGACTTCCTCTGTAAGCCGTTTTCCTATACACGTTTTGAAAAGGCCATCAACAAGGCCATAGGCCAGAAAAAGCTGCAGCAGCTTTCGGCCGCCCCCGTGTTCAGCGACGAGAGCATTACGCTGAAGGTGGAATATAAGAGCACGACCATCCGGCTGCAGGACATCCTCTATATAGAATCCATGGATAATTATATCCGGGTTCATCTGGTTGACAGTCCTCCGCTCATGTCGCAAATCAGCATGAAAAGCATACAGGAACTGTTGCCCGGCGACAAGTTCATCCGCATTCATAAATCCTATATTGTGCCGGTTCACCGCATTGCCAGCTACAACAGCAGGCAGCTGACTTTGTTCAACGGTTCGGAAATCCCTGTGGGCAGAAGCTACAGTCAGGAATTGAGAAAGCTCAAATAAAAATATGCGGACGTAAAGTCGGCCGGCGGGAAAACCGGATTTGTTTTTTTCGGCCTTCAGAAAAGGGCTCGGGAAAAAAGATACTTTCAGAAAGCTCACAAATGTGTGCTTTTTGTGTTTTTATGAGATGAAAAATCCGTATTTTTGTATCAAAATACAATCTTTGTATAGAATATGGAAGAATTGAAGCATGAATGCGGCGTGGCCATGATTCGCCTCTTGAAGCCGTTGGAATATTATCAGGAAAAATATGGTACCTGGATGTATGGACTGAACAAACTCTATCTGCTGATGGAGAAGCAGCACAATCGCGGACAGGAAGCGGCGGGACTGGCCTGCGTAAAGTTGCAGGCGGAACCCGGCGAGGAATATATGTTCCGCGAACGGGCGCTGGGCACCGGTGCCATCACGGAAATCTTCAGCACCGTGCACCAGAATTTCCGCGACCTGACGCCTGACCGGCTGGCCGACGCCACTTATGCCAAATCCTGTCTGCCCTTTGCCGGCGAACTGTATATGGGGCATCTGCGCTATTCGACGACGGGCAGAAGCGGCATCTCCTATGTGCATCCGTTCCTGCGGCGCAACAACTGGCGGGCCAAGAACCTGGCACTTTGCGGCAACTTCAACCTGACCAATGTCGACGAACTGTTTGCCGCCATCACGGCCACGGGGCAGCATCCGCGAAAATATGCCGATACCTACATCCTGCTGGAACAGGTGGGCCACCGCCTCGACCGCGAGGTGGAGCGCCTCTTCGTGCAATGCAAGGAAGAAGGGCTCGAGGGCATGGACATTACGCACGCCATTGAGGACCGTGTGGACCTGACCAATGTGCTGCGTACCTCGTCTCCGTTGTGGGACGGCGGCTACGTCATTTGCGGCATGACGGGAAGCGGGGAGATGTTTGCCGTGCGCGACCCGTGGGGCATCCGTCCGGGATTCTGGTATATGGACGAGGAAATCATGGTGCTGGCCTCCGAAAGGCCGGTCATCCAGACGGCGCTGAACGTGCCTGCCGACTCCATTCACGAACTGCTGCCCGGACAGGCCATCCTGCTGAACAAGAAGGGGGAAATGCGGCTGGCACAAATCAATGAACCCCGGGAACAGAAAGCCTGTTCCTTTGAGCGCATCTATTTTTCCCGCGGAAGCGACGTGGACATTTACCGGGAACGCAAAATGCTCGGCCGCCAGCTGGTGGAACCGATTCTCCGAGCGGTGGACCACGACGTGGTGCACACGGTGTTTTCCTTTATCCCGAACACGGCCGAAGTGGCTTTCTACGGCATGCTCGACGGGCTCGACCATTATCTGAACCAGCTGAAGATACAGCGCATCGAAGCGCTGGGCCACCGCCCCGGGCACGAGGAACTGCAGGCGATTCTCTCGCAGCGCATCCGCAGCGAAAAGGTGGCCATCAAGGACATCAAGCTCCGCACCTTCATTGCCGAAGGAAATACGCGCAACGACCTGGCCGCCCACGTTTACGACATCACCTATGGCAGTCTGGTGCCTTATGAGGACAATCTGGTGATTATCGACGACAGCATTGTGCGCGGCACGACTCTCCGGCAGAGCATCATCGGCATTCTCGACCGCCTGCATCCGCGGAAGATTGTCATTGTCTCCTCCTCGCCCCAGGTGCGCTACCCCGACTATTACGGCATCGACATGGCCAGCCTCGACCAGCTCATCGCCTTCCGCGCCGCCGTGGCCCTGCTCCGGGAACGGGGCATGGAGCACCGCATCCATGAGGTCTACGCACAGTGCAGGGAACAGCTCTCCCTACCGAAGAATCAGCGCATCAATGCGGTAAAGGGTATTTACGAACCCTTCACCGACGAGGAGATTTCGGACAAGATGGTTGAACTCCTCAAACCTGAAACGGTGCAGACCCAGGTGAAAATCGTTTTCCAGACGCAGGAGGGCCTGCATACGGCCTGCCCCCGGCATCCCGGCGACTGGTACTTCAGCGGCGACTATCCCACGCCGGGTGGCGTCAAACTGGTGAACGAGGTCTTCCTCCGTTACTACGAGACCAACTTCATGAAATAAATCCGGGCGTCCGGCCTTGGCGGCAGCGCCTTTCTCCCCTGCCCTGCCCGAAAACGGCGAGGCCCGATGATGTTTGCAATCATCGGGCCTCGCTGCGTTTATGCCTTCCGGCAATTCCCGTAAGCGTCTTTATCTGACAAAGAGGAGTTCCCTGTATTTGGGCAGTGTCCACATTTGGTCGTCAACCATCAGTTCCAGTTTGTCGATGTGGTAGCGTATCTGTTCCAGCATCGGCGAAATGGTGTCGTGATAGGCGATGGCCTTCTCGCGTTCGCTTTCTATCCTGTTGGCCTGCTTCCTGGCTTCCACCATGGCGTCTACGTGCTCCTTGATGTAAATGGTGTGTTCGGAAATCTTGCGGATGATGGCCACGTTCTCCGACGACAGTTTTTCTGCCTCTTCGGCGGGGAAGATGCCTTTCATCTTGTAGACATTGTCAATCAGCTGGGTCTGGTAGCCGATGGCGATGGGAACGATGTGGTTCATCACCAGGTCGCCGAGCACCCGGGCTTCAATCTGTATTTTCTTGGTGTAGGTTTCCCATTTCACATCGTTGCGGGCCTCCAGTTCCTTCCGGTTCATGACGCCGGTCGATTCGAACATCCGGATGCTTTCCGGTGTCAGATACTGGTCGAAGATGACCGGGCAGCTGGTTTCGCAGTCGAGTCCGCGGCGCTGTGCCTCTTCCTTCCATTCTTCGCTGTAGCCGTTTCCGTCGAAGCGGATGGGCTTGCACAGCTTGATGTATTTCCGCACCACCTGGAGGATGGCCGACATCTTGGACTCCCCTTTCTCGATGAGTTCGTCCACATCGTGCTTGAAGAGAATGAGCTGTTCGGCCACGGCCGTGTTCAGTGCAATCATGGCGCTGGCACAGTTGGCTTCCGAACCGACGGCGCGGAATTCGAACCGGTTGCCCGTAAAGGCGAAGGGCGAGGTGCGGTTCCGGTCCGTGTTGTCAATCAGCAATTCCGGAATCTGAGGGATGTCCAGCTTCATACCGAGTTTTCCGCCCAGGGAAATCTGTTCGTCGGTTGCGCTGTTTTCCAGATGATCGAGCACGGTGCTCAGCTGCCGTCCCAGGAAGGAGGAAATGATGGCGGGAGGTGCTTCGTTGGCTCCCAGGCGGTGTGCGTTGGTGGCACTCATGATGGAGGCCTTGAGCAGTCCGTTGTGGCGGTATACGGCCATCAGCGTGTTGACGACGAAGGTGATGAAGCGCAGGTTTTCCTCGGCGGTCTTTCCGGGCGCCATCAGCAGAATGCCCGTATCCGTGCCCAGCGACCAGTTGTTGTGCTTTCCCGAACCGTTCACGCCCTTGAACGGCTTTTCGTGCAGCAGCACGCGGAAGCCGTGTGTGCGGGCCACTTTCCGCATGAGCGACATGATGAGCATGTTGTGGTCGACGGCGAGGTTGCATTCTTCGAAGATGGGTGCCAGCTCAAACTGGTTGGGCGCAACCTCGTTGTGGCGCGTCTTAACCGGAATGCCCAGTTCCAGCGCCTGTATTTCAAGGTCCTTCATGAATGCGGCCACACGTGTGGGTATCGCACCGAAATAGTGGTCCTCCAACTGCTGGTTCTTTGAGGCTTCATGCCCCATCAGCGTACGTCCGGTGAGCAGCAGGTCGGGACGCGCCGCATACAAGCCTTCGTCCACCAGGAAGTATTCCTGTTCCCATCCCAGATAGGCCATGACTTTCTTTACGTCCGGGTTGAAGTAGTGGCAGACGTCTACGGCCGCCTTGTCTACGCTTCGCAAGGCTTTCAGCAGAGGGGTCTTGTAGTCAAGCGATTCACCGGTGTAGGCAATGAACACGGTGGGGATGCACAACGTATCGTCGACGACGAATACGGGGGAGGAAGGGTCCCATGCGCTGTATCCTCTCGCCTCGAAGGTGTTGCGGATGCCGCCGTTGGGGAACGAGGATGCGTCAGGCTCCTGCTGAACCAGCAGTTTCCCGGAGAATTCTTCCATCATGCCGCCCTTCCCGTCGTGTTCGACAAAGGCATCGTGCTTTTCGGCCGTACCTTCCGTCAGCGGCTGGAACCAGTGGGTGTAGTGGGTGGCTCCCAGTTCCATGGCCCATTTTTTCATGCCGTCGGCCACCTTGTCGGCAATGTCGCGGTCCAGCGCCACACCGTTGTCCATGGCATCTACCAGCCGGTTGTAGACGGAGGTGGGCAGATACTTGAACATCTTCTCGCGGTTGAACACGAATTTGGCAAAATACTCACTGGGACGCTCCGATGGCGTCGGCACGTCCAGCGGTTTGCTTTGAAAAGCTTTTTCTACGACTCTGAATCTTAATTTGTACATAATGCTTTGGTTTTATGCTGGTTGTATGAATTTCTGATGAATGTGAGTCCGGTATAATGATTTATCCCCGGGGGCATTGTATGCTGTTGCCGCATCACGGTTTCACAATCCTACTGACAGAAAATTCTAAAGTACTGATAGAAATTTCTGTCCCTACTTTAGTTTTTACGAAAGTACTGACTGTTTTTACGGTGAAAAATTTAGGGTAGTGTCTCTTTGTAGCCGTTATGCCGGACTCGCGTTCTGATGATGTGTTTTTTTGATTGGGCCAAAGGCCGTCCGCATTGTCTCTGCCTGCATTTGCACATTGTTTTCGGGGTCCTGACAAAAGGGAGGCCTCTCTTCGCTTTCTGGCAGCGGCTTATCCCATCCAGTCCCGGATGCGGCGCATGGCTTCAGTGCAGTCTTCCCTCCTGCCGAAGGCTGTCAGCCGGAGGTAACCCTCACCGCTGGGGCCGAACCCGACTCCCGGCGTACTGACGAGGTTGACTTCCTGCAACAAGGTTTCGAAGAATTTCCAGGAATCCATGTTGTCTGGAGTCTTCAGCCAGATGTACGGGGCGTTGACGCCGCCATAGACCTCGAGGCCGGCCTGTTGCAGGTTTTCGCGCAGGATGCGGGCGTTTTCCATATAATACCGGATGGTCTCCCTGATTTGCTGCTGTCCCTCCGGAGTATAGATGGCCGCTGCTCCGCGCTGTGTGATGTAGCTGGCGCCATTGAATTTCGTGCACTGCCGTCTGAGCCACAGGGGATTCAACGGGATGCGGCGTCCGTCGGTCGTGGTGGCTGTCACCTCCCGGGGCACGATGGTGTAGCCGCAGCGCACTCCGGTAAATCCGGCTGTCTTGGAAAAGCTTCTGATTTCGATGGCTACCTTCCTGGCTTCCTCTATTTCGTATATGGAATGAGGCACGTTGTTCTCCTGAATGTATGCCTCATAGGCGGCATCGAAGATAATCAGCGCATCATTCTCCAATGCGTAGTCCACCCATTTCTTCAGTTGTTCGTGCGTCAGGGTGGTACCGGTCGGGTTGTTGGGATAGCAGAGGTAAATCAGTTCTACACGGTGCTCGGGCAGTTGGGGGATGAATCCGTTTGCAGCCGTACAGGGCAGATAGGTGATGCGGCTGCAGCGCCCTTCGGCATCGAGGGTGCCTGCCCGTCCGGACATGATGTTGCTGTCGACATAGACCGGATATACGGGGTCGGTAACTCCCATGTTGCAGTCCTGGCTCAGCAGTTCGCCGATGTTTCCCGTGTCGCTCTTGGCACCGTCGCTGATGAAGACTTCCGAGGGAGTGAGGTCAATGCCCCGTGAGGCGTAATCGTGGCGGATGATGGCTTCTGCCAGAAAGCTGTATCCCTGTTCGGGACCGTAACCGTGAAAAGTGTCGGCCGAGGCCAGTTCCTCCACGGCCTGGTGCATGGCCTGGATGCAGGCCGGCGGCAGAGGGCGCGTCACGTCGCCGATGCCCAGGCGGATAAGTTTTCTTTCAGGGTTGGCCGCCTGGTATGCGCTGACCCTCTTTGCAATGTCCGAGAACAGATAGCTGCCCGGAAGTCTGAGAAAATATTCGTTTACTGATGCCATATGTGATTTTTCAGATTATGATTTCACCGTCAAATACTTTTTCGGCCGGTCCGGTCATGCTGATGTGGTTGTCGGCCTCGTTCCAGGCAATTTGCAAGGTGCCGCCGTCCATGACCACTGCGGCGGCCCTGCCCGTTCTTCCGGTGGAGGCTGCCGCCACGAGCGTGGCGCAGGCGCCGGTTCCGCAGGCCAGGGTGATGCCCGAGCCTCTTTCCCATACGCGCATCCGCAGATTGCCGTCGGGCAGCAGTTGCACGAACTCCACATTGACGCGCTGGGGGAAGAGAGGATGGTTCTCCAGCATCGGACCCGTTTTTGGCAAATCGACGGTTGCGATGTCGTCCACGAAGATTACGAGATGCGGATTTCCCATTGAAACAGCGATGCCCTCCGCATAGGGAGTCCCATCGCCAAGTTCCACCCTGTGGATGTCGGCCGGGCAACCCATGTCCACGCTGACCTGCTCTACGGTGTTCTCCCCGGAGAGCTGCAGCCTGAGGGTCTTGATGCCTGAAAGGGTTTCCAGTCCGACTTCCGTCTTTGAGGTGAGCCCTTCCTCATACACGTATTTTCCGATGCAGCGGCTGGCATTGCCGCACATCATGGCTTCCGACCCGTCGGCATTGAAGATGCGCATACTGAAGTCGGCTCGGGCGGACGGCCCTATCAGCACCAGCCCGTCGCTGCCGATGCCGGTGTGCGGCCGGCTCCAGGCTATGGCCAGCTCCTCCGGATGGGCGACCGGATACTTGAAGGTGTTGACATAGATGTAGTCATTGCCTGCACCTTGCATTTTGGTGAATTTTATTTTCATGGTTGTCTGTATGGAAATCTGGATGACGCTACGTCCCGGCGGTCCGGGTGGTGTGGCGTTGCGTTCCGATGGATTTTCTGTTTGTGTTTACACGATGTCTTTTCAATAGGCCGACTGGTGTATGCCGGCTACAGCCCGTCCGCTGGGGTCGTTCAGCTGTCGGAAACTTGCATCCCAGGCCAGCGCCTCGGCTGTGGAGCAGGCCACGCTGGGGACACTGGGCACGGTGCGTGCGGCCGAAGCGCTGGGAAAATGTTCCTCGAAAATGCTTCTGTAGTAATACTCCTCCTTGTTCTGGGGCGGATGAATCGGGAAGCGCTCTGCGGCATGGGCTATCTGTTCGTCGGTGACAGCCGCCGCTGTGATGGCTTTCAGTGTGTCAATCCAGGAGTAGCCCACTCCGTCGGAGAACTGTTCCTTCTGTCTCCATGCCACGCTTTCGGGCAACAGTGAAGCGAATGCGTCACGCACGATTTTCTTCTCGATAGTGTTTCCCGGACACATCTTCACGCTCGGGTTCAGGCGCATGGCGACATCCAGAAATTCCTTGTCAAGGAAAGGTACTCTTCCTTCCACGCCCCATGCCGAAAGACTCTTGTTGGCCCGCAGGCAGTCATAGAGATACAGTTTGGAGAGTTTGCGCACTGTTTCCTCATGAAACTCCTGTGGTCCGGGAGCTTTGTGGAAGTAGAGATAGCCGCCAAAAATTTCGTCGGCTCCTTCACCGCTCAGCACCATCTTGATACCCATCGACTTGATGACACGGGCCAGCAGATACATCGGCGTGGAGGCTCTGACGGTGGTCACGTCGTAGGTTTCGATATAGTAGATGACATCGCGGAGGGCATCCAGCCCTTCCTGAATCGTATAATTGATTTCATGGTGAATCGTTCCGATATGTTCGGCCACCAGACGGGCCTTTTCCAAGTCGGGAGCCCCTTTCAGCCCTACGGCAAAGGAATGCAGCTGCGGCCACCAGGCCGGTGACTTTCCGTTGGTTTCGATGCGTTTTTCTGCATAAATCTTGGCAATGGCCGAAATGACCGAGGAATCCAGTCCGCCAGAAAGCAGGACGCCATACGGCACATCGCTCATCAGCTGCCGGCGCACGGCCGACTCGAGTGCACTGCGCAAGCCGTCAACCTGAATCTGGTAAGCCTCCTGGGCGGGGAGTTCGCTCAGGTTGTCCTTCACGCTCCCGTAGCTTTCCCAGTCGCGACGGTACCAGCGCTTCATCTGGCCTTCCCGGCTCCAGTAATAATGTCCGGGCAGGAACACTTCATATTCCTCACAAAAACCTTCCAGCGCCTTCAGTTCGCTGGCACAGTAGACAGTGCCGTCGCTGTCGCGCCCGATATAAAGGGGAATGACGCCTATCGGGTCGCGGGCGATGAGGAACTCATCTTTTTCCTCATCATAGAGAGCAAAGGCGAATATGCCGCTGAGGTCTTCCAGAAAATGAATGCCCTTGTCGCGGTAGAGAGCCAGAATCACTTCACAGTCGCTGCCGGTCTGGAAGTCATATTGACCGGCATATTTGGAACGGATGTCGCGGTGGTTGTAAATTTCGCCGTTGACCGCCAGCACCTGTTTCCCGTCGGTGGCGTAGAGAGGTTGTCCTCCCGACTGGGGGTCAACGATGGACAGGCGCTCATGGGCCAGGATGGCCGTCTTTCCGCAGTAGATACCGCTCCAGTCGGGACCGCGGTGACGGATTTTCTTGGCCATCGAAAGCGCTTTGGGCCGGAGTTTCTCGGAAGGTTGGCTGATGTTGAAGATACAAGCTATTCCACACATAAGGCTGATGTTTTTTTTAGAGAGTTGGAGTTTCAGTGGATTGAGTGGCCAGCATCCGGTCAATGCGGTCGGCGGCCTGCCGTCCGGCGGCTATACATTTGACAACGAGGGACGGACCGGTTGCCGCATCGCCTGCCACGACGGCGTTTCCGGGCAAATCGGGCAGCTGCGGTTTCAGGAATCCCATGGCAAGCAGCACCATGTCTGTTTCGATGATTTCCTTTCTTCCGGTTGGAACCAAGGTGGGTCTGCCGCCGGTTTCGCTGCGAATCCAGTTGACTTCCTCCACCTCTACGCCGCAAACGCTTCCTTCTTCATTTCCCAGGAATCGGGTGGACGACAGGCTCCACCGGCGTGTACATCCCTCTTCATGGCTGGAGCTGGTTTTCAGGACGACGGGCCATTGGGGCCAGGGAGTGTCCGGATTGTGGCCGACGGGCGGCTGCGGCATGATTTCAATCTGGCAGATGCTGACGGCCCCCTGTCTTTTGGCCGTACCGATGCAGTCGCTGCCGGTATCGCCGCCGCCAATGACCAGCACCCTTTTGCCTTTTGCTGTAATCCGTTCGCTGTCGGCAAACGTCTGTCCGGCCAGCACGCGGTTCTGCTGGGCCAGTAGGTCCATGGCGAAGTAAATGCCTTTCAGGCTCCGGCCAGGAATCTCCAGGTTCCGGGCTTCAGGCGTTCCCGTGCAGACGGCATAGGCGTCAAATCCTTCGGGCAAGTGCTCCAGTGCAATCTCGGTATTGGTGACGAAGCGGACACCTTCCGCCTCCATGATTTTCAGCCGCCGGTCTATCACCGGCTTGTGGAGTTTGAAGTTGGGGATGCCGAAGCGGAGCAGGCCGCCAGCGTATTCGTTTTTCTCGAATACGGTGACTTGATAACCGCGGCGGTTCAGTTGGTTGGCCGCAGCCAGTCCGGCTGGTCCGGAACCGATGACGGCCACCTTTTTCCCGTTCCGTCCGTATGTCTTAGGAACAATATATCCCTCTCTGAAGGCGGCCTCGATAATGGCCGCCTCGTCTTCGCGGATGGTAACCGGTGCGTCTATCGCGAGTTGTAGTACGCACGATTTTTCGCAAAGCGCCGGGCATACTCTTCCCGTGAATTCCGGAAAATCGTTGGTCATAGAAAGGATTTCGTAGGCTTCCCGCCATTTGCCTTTGCTCAGGGCATCCTGAAATTCTGGGGGACGGTTGCCCAGCGGGCAGGCCCAGTGACAGAACGGAACTCCGCAATCCATGCAACGCGAAGCCTGCAGTTTGCGCTCGCTCGCGTTCAGCGTCTGCTCCACTTCTCCGAAATCGGCGGTGCGGGTCTGTACGGGACGGTAGCCGGCTTCCTGCCGGGGAATATTGATAAAAGCTTTAGGGTTTCCCATGATGTGTCTTTGGTTTGATGTCAACCGGTGCGGAGACGGTGTGGCCGTACCGGAAAGGCTCGGGTTAGTAATCGCGCTGCACTTCGGCTATTTTCTGTTGCAATTTGCGCATCTGGCTTTCCGCCATGACTCTTTTGTATTCAATCGGGATGACCTGAATGAACTCATCGGTATGCAGGGGCCATTCGTCCAGCAGTTTTTTGGCCAATGGTGAACCTGTGTGATTCAGATGCCGTTCAATCAGTTCCTGCAGTTCCTTCCGCGAGGCTGAATCCTCCAGCAGGTTGAGCTCCACCATCTCCATGTTGCAGAAGTAGTCGAACGTATGTTCCGGATCCCATACATAGGCGATGCCGCCACTCATACCTGCAGCGAAGTTCCGGCCTGTTCCGCCTAAGACGACGACCCGTCCGCCGGTCATGTATTCACAGCAGTGGTCGCCAACCCCTTCTACAACGGCGATGGCACCGGAGTTTCTCACGGCGAAACGTTCGCCCACGCATCCGTTGATGTAAACTTCGCCCGAGGTGGCGCCATAGAGCAGCGTGTTGCCGGCGATAATGTTCCGGGAGGCGTCAAAGCCCGATTCCCTTGGCGGCAGGAGCGAAATGCGGCCGCCGCTCAGGCCTTTGCCCACGTAGTCGTTGGCTTCGCCTTCCAGCCGGAAACTGATGCCCTGAGTCAGGAAGGCTCCGAAACTCTGTCCGGCCGACCCTTTGAACGTGACTTGCAACGTGGCATCCGGCAAGCCCTGCTGACCGTAGCGTCTGGCCACTTCGCCCGACAGCATTGCTCCCACAGAGCGGTCGGTGTTGGTGATGGCATATTCCAGGCTGACGGGCCGACGGCCTTCCAGTGCCTCCCGGGCCGCGGCAATGATGGCTCTGTCCTTTATTCCTGTCGGGTCCAGCGGGCGGTCGGAGGTGTGGTGGATGTCGGCATTTCCTTCCGGACGGTAGAGGATGCTGCTGAAGTCCAGACGGGCCGCTTTTCCGGTCTGTGAAGCCGTATCTATTTCTATAAGGTCGGTCCGGCCGATGATATCCTCCATTCTGGTGAAGCCCATTTCAGCCAGATACTCACGCACTTCCTGCGCCAGGAACGTGAAATAGTTGACGAGGTATTTATAGTGCCCTCTGAAATGTTCCCGCAGCTTTTCGTCCTGCGTGGCTACGCCGACGGGGCACAGGTTGGTGTGGCATTTCCGCATCATGACGCAGCCCAGTACAATCAGGGCCGCTGTGCCGAAGGCATATTCGTCGGCTCCGAGCAGCGCCATGCAGATGATGTCCTTTCCCGTCTTCAGCTGTCCGTCAGTCTGCAGTCTGACCTGTCCCCGCAGTCCGTTCAGCACCAGTGTCTGCTGTGCTTCGCTCAGACCGATTTCGGCGGGAATACCGGCATACCGCATGGACGAGGCCGGTGAGGCTCCCGTTCCGCCTTCAGCACCCGAAATGACAATCAGGTTGGCCTTGGCCTTGGCCACACCGGCGGCAATGGTTCCGATGCCGCTTTCGGCCACGAGCTTGACGCTGACGGCGGCGTGAGGGTTTACGTTTTTCAGGTCGTAAATCAGCTGCGCCAGGTCCTCAATGCTGTAGATGTCATGGTGCGGCGGAGGGGAAATCAGCGAAATGCCCGGGATGGAGTGGCGGGTGCGGGCGATAATCTCGTCCACCTTGAATCCCGGCAACTGTCCGCCTTCGCCCGGCTTGGCTCCCTGGGCTATTTTGATTTGTATCTCTTCGGCGTTGACCAGATATTCGGTGGTGACGCCAAACCGTCCGGAAGCAATCTGCTTGGTTTTGCTGCACAGGCTGATGGGGTGGTTGTCCGGAGCGGCGTGATAAACGGCCCGGAAGCGTTCGCTGTCCTCGCCGCCTTCGCCGGTGTTGCTGCGTGCGCCCAGTTCGTTCATGGCCAGCGCCATGGCCTCGTGGGCTTCCTTGCTGATGGCACCGAACGACATGGCGCCCGTGACGAAACGCCTGACGATATCCTCCACCGGCTCCACGAGTGAGAGGTCAATCGGGTTGCGGCGGAAGGTGAAGAAGTCGCGGAGGAACAGAGGCGAGTCCTTTTCGTCCGATTTCCGGGTAAATTCCTTGAATTTCTTGTAGCTGCCGGTCCGTGTGGCCAGTTGCAGCAGACTGATGGTATCGGGGTTCCAGGCGTGCCGTTCGCCGTCCTTCCGGAAGGAGAAGAGGCCGGCGTGTTCGAGCAGCGTGTCCTCGTCGTCCTCCGGCTGGCTGATGGCGTGCCGGTGCAGTTCCAGATAGTCGTGGGCAATGTCGCCCAGTCCGGCGCCGCCCAAAGTTGAGATGGCACCGCCAAAATATTTTTCCATGATTTCGGCATCCAGCCCTACGGCTTCAAACAGTTTGGCACCACGGTAGGAGCGTATGGTGCTGATGCCCATCTTGCTCATGATTTTGTAGAGTCCCTTGCACAGGGCCTTGATGTAATTCTTTTCGGCCGTGTGGTAGTCGAGCTGCATCTCCCCTTTCCGCACAAGGCAGTCGATGGCGGCAAAGGCCATGTAGGGGCAGATGGCGCTGGCGCCGTAACCCAGCAGCAGGGCCGCGTGCATCACCTCGCGCGCTTCGCCGCTTTCGACAATCAGTGCCGTCTGCACCCGCTTCTGTCTGGCGATGAGATGGTGGTGCACGGCGCTTACCGCCAGGAGCGAGGGGATTGGAGCATGTTCGGTGTCTGTCATACGGTCGGAGAGCACAATGTAGTTGGCCCCGCCATCTACGGCTTCTTCCGCCTGCCGGCACAGCTGGTCCAGGGCGGTGCGCAGACCGCTCTCCCCGTTCCGGGCCTCGAAGGTCATGGGCAGCTTGACGGTGCTGAATCCCTTGTAGCGGATGTTGCACAGGATGTCCAGCTGCGTGTTGGTGAGCACGGGGTGTGGCAGGCGCACCATTTTGCAGTGCTCGGCGCTGGGGGTGAGCAGATGGTTGCCCGTTGCCCCGATGTATTCCGTCAGCGACATGACCAGTTCTTCGCGGATGGGGTCGATGGCCGGGTTGGTCACCTGGGCAAACTGCTGCCTGAAGTAGTTGAACAGCAGTTGCGGTTTTTGCGAGAGCACGGCCAGCGGTGTGTCGTTGCCCATGGAGGCGACGGGCTCAGCCCCCGTCGTGCACATGGGCACGATGATTTTCTCCAGGTCCTCGCGTGTATAGCCGAAGGTGCGGAACCGCTTGCCGGGTGCCGTGACCGAATGGCTGATTTTCCTGCCGCTCCGCAGGCTGTCCAGTTCAATCCGGTTGGTAGCCAGCCATTCGCCGTAGGGCAAGGCTGAGGCCAGCCCTTCCTTGATTTCCCTGTCGTAGAATATTTTCTTTTCTTCAGTATCGATGAGCAGGATTTTTCCGGGTTGCAGCCGGCCTTTTGCCTGGATTTCTTCCGGACTGAAGTTCAGGGTTCCCGCCTCGCTGGCCACCACCATCGTGCCGTTCCGGGTAATCAGCCATCGTGCCGGCCGCAATCCGTTGCGGTCGAGCATACCGCCCGCGTAGCGTCCGTCGCTGAAGAGCAGTGCCGCCGGGCCGTCCCAGGGCTCCATCAGGATGGAGTGGTATTCATAGAAAGCCCTGAGAGCCGGACTGATGGGGTTCTTTTCGTTGGTAGATTCGGGAATCATCATGGCCAGCGCGTGGGGCAGGCTCATTCCCGACATGACGAAAAATTCCAGCACGTTGTCGAGTGAGGCGCTGTCGCTCATGTTGGGCTCAATCAGCGGACTTATCCGGGAGATGTCCCCGAGCGCTTCCGAGGAAAGCACTCCTTCCCTGGCCTCCATCCAGGCACGGTTGCCCCTGATGGTATTGATTTCGCCGTTGTGGGCCAGCATGCGGAAGGGCTGTGCCAGGCTCCAGGTGGGAAAGGTATTGGTGCTGAAGCGCGAGTGTACCAGGGCCAGGGCGCTGGTGAGATAGGGCTGGCTCAGGTCGGTATAGTATTCCCGCAGTTGTGCGGAGGTCAGCATCCCTTTGTACACGATGTTCCTGCACGAGAGGGACACTATGTAGAAATCCTTGTGCCGTATCCGTTTTTCTATCTTCTTGCGAACGATGTAGAGTTTTCTTTCCAGTTCGTTCTCATCGGTGCCGGCCGTTACGAACAGTTGCCTGATGTCCGGCTCCGTGGCTCTGGCGCCGTTTCCCAGCACGTCCGAGTTGACGGGCACCGTGCGCAGATGCATCAGTGTCATGCCTTCCCGTTCGATTTCCTCAGTAATGATGCGCAGGAGGTTTTCCTGTTCCTCTGGCTCCTTGGGCAGAAACACCATTCCGGTGCCGTATTTTCCCTTTTCGGGTACAGGGATGCCTTGCAGCAGGATGAATTCGTGCGGTATCTGAATCATGATGCCGGCTCCGTCGCCGGTCTTGCTGTCGGCGCCTTCGGCTCCCCGGTGCTGCATGTTTTCCAGCACTTGCAGGGCGTCGTCTATCAGTCTGTGTGTTTTTGTACCGTTCAGGTTGACTATCATGCCGACACCGCAGGCGTCATGTTCGTTGGCCGGATTGTACAACCCCTTTCCCGGGTAGTCCTCACGGATTTTTCTGTTTAACAAAAAGGAAGTTATTTCACACATTTGCTTTCAATATGATATTAAAAAATATATTATACTTACTATTTGACGGCAAAAGTATGTATTTGCTTTCAAATAGCAAAAATAATTTCGCTCAAAATATCAAAAAAATATACCGGTTCCCCAAATTTCCGGATGAAGGTTTAGTGCTTTGATGCTTTTTTGTGGCTCTGTTTGAGGGCAGAAGGCGGATGTGGCCGGAGGTTGACTTTGGTTATCTTTTTTTGTTCCGAAAAAACAGTCAGTACTTTCGTAAAAACTAAAGTACTGACAGAATTTTCTATCGGTACTTTAGGATTTTCTGTCAGTAGGATTCGTGCAGATTATCAGCTTCCTGTTTAAGCTGATTGGGGTATTCCAAAATTTACACAAGGCTTGGATCGTTGTTTGTTTGGGTCGTGTTTTCAGGTGGTTGCAGTAGGGGTGACGGGATAGCAAACGGGATTGTGGTTATTGTCGTATCAGGTCTTACAAAAGGGTTGCAATTCCGCAAGCCAGCACAGCCCTCATCTCGCCAATGCGTATCCGGGAATTTTGTGTGGCCCGCCGTTTCGGCCGGCTCGAACCGGAGCGCGACGGTATGACCTGGCGGTATTCATAACCGTCGGGTCTCATGCTGTTAAGTGTGCGGGCTGTCCTGTAAACGGAGTGGTTTATGTTTGTTCTCTTCCGGTTGTTTTTTGCTCTTCGGTTGATGGACATGTGCATGGCAGAGACAGTCGGTTGCAGCCGGTTGTTTTTTCTTCAAATGTTTGCATATGTTTAGATTTTTTACGAATATTGCATGTGGAATGTGTATAAAATATTTGTTTATGATAAACAAATGACTTAAATAGCTACATATCAATCATCTGTACAAATTCTCATGTAAAAGGTCTTTGCCTTGATTTCATTGTTGGTACGTGCATTCAAAGGATTTGTGGCAGTAATGCTGACAAAAGGTATCTTAAAAACAGAACAATATAAATTGATTTAGTTATATGTACGTTAAATTAAGAAATTGCATATTGACAGTACTTTTAGGGATGTTTTCTTCTATTGTTTGGGCACAATCCGATTTTCCTGTTTTTGCTTATGACTTGTATGGGAAATGGGGATACTGTTATCAGGGTACACACTTTGTGTTGCCCTGTTATGACAATGTGGTGGACCTTGGGCCGAGTTGTGCGGTGTTTTGGGCGCAGCAGGACAGCCTTTGGGGACTTCGTCGGGCCGATAACAGTGAAATCATACCTTTTGCTTTCGACGATGTTTGTGTGGCATCCCAATATCAGCCCATGTCTTATCCCATAAAGCTTGACAGCATCAAGATGTTTGATCAGGGCGTCATATTTCCTGCCATTACGCTGGAACGGGACTACCGTTATCGGGCACCCCAAAACGTGAATCCATTTTTCCCTCTTCTGCCCGTCAAGAAAAACGGCAAATGGGGATATGTTGACTTTAAGGGGGAAACAAGGATTCCCTTTGAGTATGACGAAGCATTTCTCTTTACCAAATGGCTGGGAGGCGATAAGAAAAGGGAGAATTGGCTGGCTGAAGTCAGGAAAGACGGGAAAAGCGCCTGGATTAATGTCTTTGGACATATGATTATTTTCTGGCAGCAGAACAGAACATTCTCGTCAAGAGAATTGAAAAAGTTGTTGAAAAAGAAGGACCATATAGAAACCATTGTCTATGGTAGTGAATTTACTTCACTGACCAACCGGATGGATTCGGCGTTGGTAATGGGAAACTATGTGCACCGGCAGGACTTGGACATAAAGGTTGTGGAAGTGAAACTGCCCAAAAAAAGCAAGGGGGTAAAACCCCGCTACAGGGTTCTGTATGCTGACAATACACCTGTTGTGAAAGATACCTTCGACTTTGTATTCCCGCGGGAAGGAGATGCGATTCGGGTGAAAAAGGCAAACATGATGCAGGTAATTAACCTGAACACCGGCAGGCTGTCGGTGCCGGCTTATGACAGTATTGCCCCATTCAATGAAAAGGGAGAGGCGCAGGCCTGGTTCGGCAAGGATGAACGTCGCATAGGACTTCGTGGCACGTTGTCCTACCCCAATGATTCTTATCGTAGATATCTTGCTGAAATCCAGTCTGCAGTCAGGAAGCGGGACTGGAAGGAAGCCGCAAAGATTGTAAATGATTTTTCTGTTCTGTTATCCTATTATGAAAGCCCGTGGTATCGGGTAGCCTGTGACGCTACCCTGAGGAATGTGGCGGAGAACTACAATTATTATAATGACCCGAAACTGATTGCCGAGCGTGAAAGGATTAAGGCGGAGAAGCAAGCGCAGAAGAAAGAATCGGGATGGTCAATTCTGGGAGACATACTGTCTACAGCCGGTTCGTTCTCCAACAGTGAAACATCACAAAGTCTGAAAGCACTGGGCGAATCCATAAAGGCTGTCGCAAATCCGGACGGAACGGCGTCTGAAACCGCAGAGAGTAGCGCTTCCTCGGAGGCACAGGCTGCTGAAACTGTAGCCGAAACAAGTGCAGCGAAACCGGATGTTTCAAAATTGCAGGCTGAAATCAGTGCCATCGACCGGAATCTGGAACAGGTGTCGGCCCAGCAGATAGAACTGGCTCAAAAAAGACTGAAGGCCAAAGGACAGGTTACCAGGGCGGGAGCATTGGCGGTGAAGGTCCCGACGGGTGCAAATGCCGCCAGAAATTTCTCTCCATCGCGCATCCGCCAGCAGTCGAAGCTGGTGGCTGAAGCACAAAGGCCCGCCCGTAACAGCGTGTCTTCAATAGATACCCAGCTCCAGCAGCTGAATGAGCGAAAGGCAGCTCTTCTGACCCGGAGGAAGCAACTGAGCGATCAGATAAACCAGTTGATGAACAATTCGGCCGACAATGCCGAGGGCCAGTCGTCCTCGTCAGGGAAACCGGCGAAGCAGAAGCAGACGGTAAATCTCAGCATTTATCGTTCGTCACAGGAACATCTCAACTCGATTGGCCGTCAGCTGAGCGACCTCTATACCAAATATAAGGACGAAACGCAGACGTTTACTTCCAGCGACCGGTCGAAAGTGAAGTCGCTGCAGGCCGAAGCCCGAAAGGTGAGGAAAAACTGCCTGGATCAGACAGGACAAACCTTGCCGGCCAATTCTCTTGAAAGCTGGAATCCCTGAGTTTTGTCCAGCAGGAAAAAGAAGCGGGGATAAAATAAAATCAGTTGCTGCGGTTGGAGAAACGTTTTTTCGGATGGGGAGATGCCGTGCGAAAAACGGGCTGTCTGCTGGTGTCAACGGCGGTTCCCTTACAGTTTTCGGCGAAATATCGGGAAATCCGTTTGGCGAAAAGCTGCGTGAGAGATATCTTTGCAGTTGAAGGCGTTTGTGCCGTTTTCGGATACGGCGGCAGGTCCGTAACCGGAAAGGGCATAAACGTATAAGAAAAACTATGAAAAATATTCATGAAAAAAATGCGTAGACAACTGATTTTTTCCCTGATGCTGGTTGTAGGTACGGCCGCGTGGGGACAGCGAGTGTTTTATGTGTCGCCTCAGGGCAACGACCGTCATGAGGGCAGCCAGTCGGCGCCCTGGCAAACTTTCGACCGTGCCGTCAGCGGCGTGCGGGCGTTCAGAGCAGCCCATCCCGGCGAAGCTGTGGAGGTGCGCTTTGCCGACGGTGTTTATCCCATGACCCGCATGGTCCGGCTGGGAACTGCCGACAGCGGCACGCCTGAGGCTCCCATTGTTTATCGTGCGATGGACGGGGCGCATCCGGTCTTTTCGGGCGGAATACGGTTGAAGGATTGGAAACCGGCGGACGCCGGCCGGCGAAAATCCGGACGTTTGCCTGAATCGGTGGCCGGACGGGTGTATGTCTGCCCGTTGCCCCGGACATTCAACCGTAACCTGCAACCGGTCAAAACGGGGCAGCGTGTGCCGCTCAACGAGCGCTGGAAGCGGATAGACACGGTGCGTACCGACCTCATCTGCAACAACCGTTTCCAGACATTGGCCCGCTATCCGAACCGAGGCTTCCTCCGTATTGGTAAAGTGCTTTCACAGCCCGACGGGCAGCATCCCGATGCTCCCATCCGGTTTGCCTGTGACGATGCAAGGGTCCGGAAATGGACTGCAGAGCCGGATGTTTGCCTGGGAGGCTATTGGTGCTGGGACTGGTGCGACGAATACCAGCGGGCAGAGGCCGTCACTGCCGACAGCGGCGTCTTCACGTTGAAGCCGCCCAGTCATGATTACGGCTATCGCGCCGGTGCCTCATTCTGGGGGCTCAACCTGCTTTGCGAGCTGGATTCGGTCAGTGAATATTATGTGGACCGGGAAGCCGGCCGTGTGTACTGGTATCCGGAAGAAGGTACCGACCCCAACCGTGCAGAAGTGGCGCTGACGCATTTCAGCGATCCCTATATGGTGGAGATGAACAACTGCTCTCATGTGACGCTGGAAGGGCTGACTTTCCGCGACGGGGCTACCGTTGGCGTTCACATCAGCGGCGGAGAGGACGTGAAGGTGGCCTCCTGCCGTTTCCTCTGCTTTTCCGAGTCGGCCTTCCACATTGACGGCGGAAAAAGTCACCGCATCACAGGCTGTGTCATGAAACATTTCGGCGAGCGCGTCATGCAAATCAAGGGTGGCGACCGCCGGGAACTCATCCCCGCCGGCCATTGTGTCGACAACAATATCGTGCAGGACTTTTCCATCATCAAGCGTACGTATGAACCGGCTGTCTATTTCAACGGAACGGGTCTGCGTATTGCCCACAACTATTTTTCCGACTGCCCCTCCTCCGCTCTCCGCATCGACGGCAGCGAAGTGGACATTGAATACAACGAGTTTGTGCGCCTGGTCAAGGAGTCCGACGACCAGGGGGTCATCGACATGTGGTTTGATTTGGCCAATCAGGGCGTGCGCATCCGTCATAACTACTTTCAGGACATCAAGGGCGGCACACTCCACGGTTCGGCCGCCGTTCGCCTGGACGACATGATATCAGGTGTTGTGGTCAGCGGCAATATTTTCAACCGTGCGGGCTTCCGCAATTTCGGTGCGGTGCAGATACATGGCGGCAAGGAAAATCTGGTGGAGAACAATCTGTTCTATGGCTGTCTGGCTGCGGTGTCGTTTACTCCCTGGAGCCGGGAAAACTGGCTGTCCATGCAGCAGCGTCCCGATGCCCGAAAACGCCATTATGAAGATGCCCGCATTGATTCGGAAAAATATCTGGCCCGCTATCCCGCTCTCCGTGACCTGAATGCGAATATTAACCGCAACTTCGTGAGAAACAATCTGATAGTAAACTGTTCTGCTCTCTATCTGCGGGAGGGCGGCTACAACCGTCTGGCCGAAAATCACTTTATCGACCGTACGGACCGCCCTGTTTCCTATTTCTGCCAGTCCGATGTGCTTCGCCGTTACGGCATGCTCGACCTGGAGCGCGACCGCATGGGGGTAGAGCACAACGTCTGGATGGATACGGAGGGCCCGCAGGAATCCGTTCCGGCAGAATGAAAAAATCCGGTCCGGGGCAGGAATTTCCGACCGGAAGCCTGCCCGGACTGGATTTCTTGAAAAAATATTTCATTTTCAGCGAGATATTAGATTTAATTTCCTATATTTGCGACGTATGCCCACTGCCGCTGGCTTTCAGGTTTTCCGCAGGGTAAAGGAAGCGGGACCGGCGGGGCAGGGAATGCAAGTATTTACCTTTAAATCTAAAAAGAATTATGAACAAGAAGCATTCTATCCTTTTATTACTATTGTTCGTAATGTTGCCGGTATTCTCGCAGAGCGAGCGTTTCAAGGACATTCCTACGTTGGTAAACGCCTATGCGGCATTGAAGCACAACCCTTCGTCGGTGGAAAAGCAAACGGACTTTTTGAAGGCATTTCCCAAGAGTTGGGCGGACTTTTGCTCCATCTACAATCATTACGATTATCGCATGCGCAAGTATGACCGCCTGTACAGCGAAGCGTCGGAGCATATTCTGGCGCTGAAGTCGCTGGACAAGGTGGAGGCCCCCGTCCTGGTGGATGCGCTGGTGGGCCTGACCTATGGCAGTTGCTGGGACGCCGATGCTCCCAACTATCTGCAGGAAGTGCTGCACACGCTGATGGCAAAGCAGACGGATGCCTTTTTTGACACGTTGCTGACCCGGACGAAGGCGGAGCAGATGGACTTCTGGGCTTTCTACTGGTCCGGACTCCATGAGAATGCCCGGTATAAGAAGGAAGTAAAAGAATTGGAAGCGCGCATGCAGGACCGCTATCCTGCAGTGGTACAGGCCATGTCGCTGGCCAATGAATATTATAACGGTTCGGTGACGCTGACGCAGACCGCGTCCTATTGACATCCGGGCCGCAAGTTGTGATACAAGACGGTGGCCCCTCCTGGCGGGGGGTCACCGTTGTTGGGTCAATGCAATGATTTTTTTTAAGACAAACCGAATATGAAAAAACTGATTTTAGCCTTGTTGGGAGGGGCGGCATGCCTTTTTTCGGCCTGCGGCCATCCCGATGTATACGAATTATCTTCGCCCGACGGTGGTTCAAACCGTCTTCAGGTGCGCATTGCACGCAACGATTCCGGAAGTTGGCAATATGCTTTCAGTGCAGGCGAAAGGCAGTTGCTGGCTCCTGCAGAGCTGGGATATGTCCTGGCCGACAGCACGACGACCCTGGATGCACAATGGCAGCTGGAGAAGGTGGAGCAACACCGGCACGACAGTGTGTGGCATCCCGTCTGGGGCAAGCGAAAGGTGGTGGAGGACAGATACAACGAACTGGCTCTGACCTTCGTTTCCGAAAGCCGTCAGCGCCTGGAAGTCGTGTTCCGCCTGTATCCCGACGGACTGGCTTTCCGTTATGGCTGGCCGGCCAGCAATGCTGCTGCTGTCGGGGTGAAGTCCGAGCGTACGGCTTTCCGCTTTGCGGGAGACTATACGGCCTGGTCTTATAACGGCGAACACCGGAACATCGGCCCCGAAAAGTTGAGTGATGCCGATGGCCGGCGGTTGCCTGTCATGACCGTCAAGGCCGATTCGGCTCATTATCTGGCCTTGCACGAGGCTTGTCTGAACGAGGGGAAGCCTTTGGTGCTGGTTTCGCGTAAGGGCGATACCGCTTTCCACGTGGCCGAAGCGCCGGACAGTCTGCGTCCCGGTTTCCAGTCGGCGTGGCGCGTGGTGTTCTTCGGAGAGCGTCCGGGCCGTCTGGTCGATTCCCACCTCATCGAACTGCTCAATCCCGACCCCGACCCTTCCTATGACTTCTCGTGGGTCAAGCCCGGTATGGCCGTGTGGGACTGGCGCATCAACGGGGCACGCACCGACGACGGCTTCACCTATACCATGTCCTACCCCTCCTGGATACGCATGGTTGATTTCGCGGCAGAGCAGGGCTTCCGTTATCTGGTGCTCGACGCCAACTGGTACGGACCGGAATTTGCATCCGACTCCGACCCCGTGACCGGCGAGAAAGCCCGCGACGTACAGCGGCTGTTGGCCTATGCCCGCGAAAAGGGTGTGGGCGTATGGCTTTATCTCAACGATGTGGGCGGTCGCCGTTATCCCATTGCCGAAACCCTCGCACAATATGGGCAATGGGGAGCTGCCGGTGTGAAATATGGCTTCATGAAGGGTACGCCCGAGGAGAAAAACCAATGGACACGGGAGATTACGCGGCTCTGTGCCGAGAATCATCTGCTGGTCGACTTTCACGACGGCCCCGTGCATCCCTATGGCCAGATGCGTACGTGGCCCAATGCCGTGACGCGCGAATTCTGCCATGCCCAGCTCGACGCTCACCGTGTCTTTGTGCCTTCCACCTTCGTCACCTCCGTGTTTGTCAATATGCTGGCCGGACCGCTGGATATGAACAACGGCATGTTCGACCTGCGGCAGGGTCACACCACGCGGGTGGACGAGAGCCAGCCTGTGCCTTCCACGCTCGTGTCCGAGGCTGCCCGCACACTGGTGGTCTTCTCCGGTGCGACCATCCTGCCCGATATTCCTGAAATGTACCGCCGCTATCCGGCGTTGCTGCGTTTCCTTTCCGCCCAGAAAATGCCCTGGCTGGAGAGCCGGACGCTCGACGGGGAAATCGGTGAATATATCGTCATGATGCGCGAAACGGAAGATGCCTATCTGGTGGCTGCCGTCACCAATGAGGAGGCGCGGCGCATCAGCATTCCGCTCGATTTTCTCCCCGAAGGCCGTTTTGAGGCCGAAATCTGTGAGGACGGTGCCGATGCCCATTATCTGCACCACCGCGAAAGTCTGCAGAGCCGCACAGCCACGCTGTCGGCCGGAGAGCCGTTGCAGGTGCAGCTGGCCCCCGGCGGCGGTTGCTGTGTGCTCATCCGCAAGGCGTCGTCGCAGCCGGAATAAACGCACATCGGAAAGTAAGGACAGAAATTCCTATCCTTACTTTCCGTTTTCCTATCCTTACTTTAGTTTTTTCTGTCCTTACTTTAGTTTTTTCAATCCTTACTTTTGTTTTTTCAATCGTACCGTTAGTTTTTATCCTTCCTGTCAGCTTATGAAAACCCTTTCCTTTACTACCGCCTTAGGCGGCCTGTTCCTGTTGTTCTCCTGCACGGCACCTCCCGCCTCTCCCGACGGTGACAGCCAGTATCAGGCATTTGCTCCCGACGGCATTCCCTTTGTCGTGGCCGATTCTGCCTGGAAAGCCGACCTGCGCGGAAACCACCGTGCGGTGGTTGAAGTGGACGATACGGCGTTTGCCGTGCGTGCCTTCCTGCCCTGGCGGCGGCCCGATCTGCGCCCGGAGAGCAAGAAGGTGGTGGTGGTTGATGCCCGTACGGGCGAAGAGGTGCGGAATGTGCTGGTTTCCGACTTCTCGGCCGAGGCGGCCACGGTCACTTTCGAACCGCAGTCGGGGCGCGGCACTTATTATGTGTATTATTTGCCCTACCGTTTCCGCCGCGGATGGGATGATGCCCGTTACGGCAATCCCTGGAACGATTATCTGCCGCCGGTCTATGCAACGGACAGCCTGTGGGCGCTTCGGGCGGCCACGGGAGCTGCCGATGCCCGCGTGGTGCGCTTTGAGAGCCGGTCGCGCTTCGATGCCTTCACCCCGATGGGGCTGGCAGCCACCCGCCGCGAAACTGACAGCCTGCGCCAGGTTTGTCCGCACCATCCCGTGCTCTTCGCCGAGGACCGTGCTTTCCCCATTCGCCTGACGCGCGCCTTGCCGGCCCGCTGGGCCAGGGAAAACCGCACCGGCGGATTCAGCGGAACGGCGATGCGCAACGAGTATTATGTGTGGCAACTGGGGGTATGGGCCAGTCGCGGAACGGTGAAAAACGTGCAGCTCCGTTTCTCCGACCTGGTGAACGGGGATGCCGTCATTCCGCATGACAGCCTGACCTGTTTCAATCTGGAGGGCACCAACTGGGACGGACAGCCGATGCGGCTGACGGTCGATGTACCCGACGGCGGGGTGCAGGCCCTGTGGTGCGGCGTACAGATTCCCGACAATGCCGAGCCGGGCATCTATCGCGGCACCGTCGGTTTCAGTTGCGACGGAGGGGAGGCACAGACGCTCCCGCTTGAAATCCGGGTGGAAAAGGAGCGGCTGGCCGACAAGGGGGATGCCGACCTGTGGCGCCATGCCCGCCTGCGCTGGCTCAATTCGACCATTGGTGCCGACCTGGAGCCCGTGAAGCCTTATGCCGACATGCAGTTGGAGGGGCGGACGCTCCGTGCCACGGGGAAGGAACTGCGGCTGGCCGACAACGGTCTGCCGGCTTCGGTGCGCATCAACGGGCGTGAGGTGCTGGCCGCGCCCTTCCGTTTTGTGGTGCAGACGGCAGGCGGTCCGGTTGGCTTTGAGGGAGGCCGCGTGGCGCTGAAGCAGGAGGCCGGCGGCCGTGTGAGCTGGACGGCGTCCGACAGTTGCGGCGGTATGCGTCTCGACTGCCGGGCCTACATGGAATATGACGGGTTTGTGCATTATGATCTCCGGCTTTCATCCGCCACGCCTCAGGCGGTGAAGGACATCCGGCTGGAAACGGACTATACGCCCCATTCCTCGGCCTATTTCATGGGAGCCGGCTATGGCGGCGGCAAGCGGCCCGACCGCCACGAATGGAACTGGCAAGGGCCCTGGGACAGCTATTGGATGGGGAATGCCGACGCCGGACTGCATGTGGAATACCGGGGTGGCAGTTACCACGGTCCGCTGCTTAACGACTACAAGCCGGCACCGCCCCGCAGCTGGGCCAATGGCGGGCGGGGACGCATCCGTCTGGTGACGACGGGAGCAGGCGGCGCGCGGGTAGTGGCCGCTACGGGGGCGGACTCGGTGGGACCGCAGGCGCGCAGTTATGAATTCGACCTGCTCATTACGCCGGTGCGGCCGCTCGACACGCGCAAACATTTCTCACAGCGATATTATCATGCCCGTCACGACGGTTTCGACCAGGCTGCCCGCGAAGGGGCCAATATCATCAACATCCACCATGCGCAGCCTCTCAATCCGGTCATCAACTATCCCTTTGTGGTGCAGGATTCGCTGAAGGCCTTTATCCGCCATGAGCATGAAGAGGGCCGGAAGGTGAAACTTTATTATACCATACGCGAACTGAGTAATTATGCCACCGAAATTTATGCGCTCAAAAGCCTGAACCACGAGATTCTCGCTCCCGGCGTAGGGTATGGTCTGCCCTGGCACTGCGAACATCTCATTGACGACTACCGGCCGGCCTGGTATACGGAGTTGCCCGGTGAGCACTCCGATGCCGCCCTGGTGCTTTCGGGTTTCTCCCGCTGGATTAACTATTATCTGGAGGGTTTGCGCTGGATGTTTGAAAACTATGAGCTGGACGGCATCTATATGGACGACGTGTCGTTCGACCGTCCGGTCATGAAGCGTATGCGGAAGATTTTCGAACGTTACCGTCCCGGAGCACTCATTGACCTGCATTCCAACACAGCCTATTCCGTGGGACCGGCCAATCAGTACACCGGATTTTTCCCCTATGTGGACCGTCTGTGGTTTGGCGAGAGTTTCCAGTATGACCGCATGCGTCCCGACGAGTGGCTGGTCACCTTCTCCGGCATACCTTTCGGCCAGATGAGCGAGATGCTGCAAGGAGGCGGCAACCGCTTCCTGGGCATGGTTTACGGCGCTACCGGCCGGCATTCCTACAGTCAGTTTTCGCCGGCTCCCGTGTGGGCCTTGTGGAAACAGTTCGGCATTGAAGAAGCCCGCATGGTGGGCTACTGGGACGACAGTTGCCCGGTGCGCACATCATCGGAGGAAGTGAAGGCCACGGCCTATGTGAAGCCCGGTTCGGTGCTGGTGGCGGTGGGTAATTTCGGCGACAGCGAAGCTTTGTGCCGGCTCAGCTTTGACTGGAAGGCGCTGGGGCTCGACCCGTCCCGTGTCAGCATGGAACTGCCTGCTGTGGAGAACTTCCAGGAAGCCCGTTCGCTGACTCCCGGCGAGGCCTTGCGCATTGCCCCCAAGGAGGGGTGTCTGCTCTGGCTGAAAGCCAGGTAGAAGGTGGCTGTCCTCTCTTCCGGCACCGTGTCCTGATATTGGACAAACAGCGTGTAACCTTTATTCACATCCAGATTTTTGAAAACAAAAAACAAAGAAGAAAAACAGATGAAGTCCCCTACCCTTATCTCCTCGGCAGCCTATGCCGATACCAAACCCCATTATGCCCTGCTCGACGGCTTGCGCGGGGTGGCCGCCCTGCTGGTGGTGTTTTATCACGTTTATGAAGGATTTTCCTTTGGTCCGCAAGGCGACATCGTAAAAACGGTTAACCACGGTTATCTGGCAGTTGATTTCTTTTTCATGCTGTCCGGCTTTGTGCTGGGATATGCCTACGACGACCGCTGGGGCCGCACCCTGACCTTCCGCAACTTTGTCCGTCGGCGACTGATCCGTCTGCATCCCATGATTGTGATGGGAGCGCTGATAGGCGCTCTGTCGTTTTGCCTGCAGGGTTGTGTGCGATGGAACGGCGCGGAGGTGTCGCTGTTGTGGGTAATGGTGGCGTTGCTCTGCACGATGTTCTTCATTCCGGCCTATCCCGGCGCTCCTTTTGAGGTGAGAGGCAGCGCAGAGATGTTTCCGCTCAACGGACCGACGTGGACGCTTTTTTTCGAGTATATCGGCAATCTGCTTTACGCGTTGCTGTTCCGCCGGTTGTCGTTCCGTTGGCTGGCACTTTTCAGCCTGGCGTGCGGTCTTGTCTTGAGCTGGTTTGCCATCGGCGACCCTATGGGCTATGGGATGCTGGGAGTGGGCTGGTCGCTCAAAGGACTTAATTTCTATGCCGGCCTGTTCCGCATGCTCTATCCCTTCTCGCTGGGCTTGCTGCTTTCACGTGTGTTTGTCCCGTGCAAGGTGCGCGGTGCTTTCTGGATTTGCAGTCTTACGCTGGTAGTGCTTTTCTGTGTGCCTTATCTGGGAGGATTATGGAATGGACTTTATGAGATGTTCTGCATTACGGTCGTGTTTCCGCTGCTGGTGTGGCTGGGGGCATCGGGCCGTACGACCGACCGGCTTTCGGAGAGCGTCTGCCGATGGCTGGGCGACATCTCCTTCCCCGTTTATGCCGTGCATTATCCGCTGATGTATCTCTTCTTTGCCTGGCTGATAAAGACGGGACAGTTCACGCTGGCTGAAACCTGGCCGGTGGTGATTGCCGTTATCCTGGGCAGCCTGTTGCTGGCCTGGCTCAGCCTGAAGTTCTACGATATTCCGTTGCGTCGCTGGCTGAGCCGGCGTTTCCAGCCGAAGACGGAGGCAGGCGGGCACTGAGAGGTGCGTCCGGAGTGAAGCAGGCATCTCCGGAAAAAAATCAGGCGGCTGCCCGCCGGAGCCGATTCCAGATGAGGAAGGGCTTCGGCGGGCAGCCGCCTTTGTTCCGGTCCGTTGGGCCGCAGGCTGCGCGGGACCGTGAGGCCGGTGGCCTTATTTGCGCGTGACGGCGATGCGGCTGACCATGACGTTGGGGCCGCCTGTCGAGCGTACTGTGATGTCGATGTTGCCGTCGAGGCAATGTTCGCGGGTGATGGGCAGCGTTACCCATTTTTCCTTGCCCATGTCGGCTACCTTCACTTCCGGGATGTCCTCACAGCGTATGACGCAGGAGCGGTGGGCGCTGTTGGGGTCGGACACGCAGATGCGCACCTCGTAGAGGGCCGGATTGTCGATTTTCAACCGGAAACGCACTTCCTTTCCAATCCAGTATACGCCCCAGTTGTCTTCCCAGACGCCTTCGTTCTCCACGGAGTAGTCAAAACCGTCGGTGAGTGTCTTTTCGTCGTCCTCCCGGTTCCAGGCGCGGAGGTCGTTCACCTTGTCTTTGCTGCCGGGCATGACGTAGAGCAGGGCTTCCATCTTCTGGCTTTCGGCACGGATGTCGATGCTGTTGTCCTGGAAGTGTTCTGCCAGCCATTCATAGCCGACGGATTGCTGCGGATTGAAATCATCCGACTGCACATAGGCCAGCAGCGAGCGGTGCAGCTGGCAGGAGGCGGCATCCGTCGCATGGAGCAGGTCGTAACCGCACACCAGCAGGCGGCCGCCGTCTGCGGTACGGAGTTCGAAGAGGGTGCCCAGCTTGTTGCCGTGGTGAAAGTCGTTGACCGGTTGTATGATGGGGGTATAGGAAACCGGGAAGTCGTTCAGCACGAAGCCCCGTCCGTTGGTGCAGATGTATCTCCACTGCCAGTCCATGACGTCGTCGGTCTCAAAAAGCGCCAGGGCCTGGTGGCGACGGTCGATGCAGGCACCCGAAACGTCGGTTTCCTGTCCCTTGAACCAGGTGGCCGACCAGAATACGGGCGCGAAGGAGGCATAACGGGTGTTTCCCTTTTCGCCAAGCTTTGAGGCATAGAGCAGCACGCGGCGGCCTGCCTTCAGGGCTTCCAGTGCGCGGTCGATGCGGTCGGTCTGTACCACGGAGCCGTCAGCGACGGCGGCCGGTTTCCCGGGCTGGGGATAGCACCACACCTGCCAGCTGTTGCGGTAGTCCGTTCCTTTGATGCGGACGCGGATTTCGTATTTCTGTCCGATGGTTCCTGCTTCGAGGCGCTGGCGAAGGGTGCCGAGTGACGTGTTGCCGCCCTTGGGGATGTCGGCGCTGCGGGTGGTACCCTTCTGCACCACCTTTCCGTTGCATGCGATTTCATATTCCACGACGGCCTCGTCAAGGTCGTCGGAGCCGTAGTTGCTGACCTCCAGGCGGCCGGTGAATTCCTCGCCGTCGGTCCACACGTATTTGCCGAAGCGCAGCAGCGGAACGACCTCTGCACCGAAGGCCATGAACTCCTTGGGCGTCATGAAGTTCTTGTTCTTGTACATGGGAGTGACCCATCCCACGAGCGCTTCGCCCTGTCCCGGATAGTCGACCATGCTGAGCAAGGCATAGCCTGCGCTTGAGGGGGTGCGGCGGGTAGCCTCGATTTCCGTCTTGTAGAGGATTTTGTTGATTTGTCCGGAAGCACGCTGGAAGTCGTAGTCGCGGTGGGCGATGCCGTTCTTTTCGGCCACTCCGCGGTAATATTCGAGGTTGAGCGGAGCGAGCAGTCCGTCATATTCCTTGATTTCCGACCACAGCGGATGCACGATGTACTGTCCCGTTTCGTGGGTGAATTCCGGCAGCTGGCGGCGGAGGAAGTTGTGGTCGTAGTTGTGGGCCTTGGCCGTTTCGTAGCTGGTGGTGTAGTCCCAGTCGGTGCCGTCGTGTTCCCAGATCTTCTGTTTGCCGCCATATTCCACGAAGTCGTCGGCCGCGGTGACGTTGTGCGCGATGCCGGCGGCGAAAAGATGGTTGGGATATTTCTTTTTCATCTGTTCAATCTGGCCGGCCATCCAGTCGAAGTCGCCGCCCAGTTCGTTGCCAAAGGCGACCAGTGCCATTGAGGGATGGTTGCCGTAGGCTTGCAGTGCCCTTTCCATCTCTTTCACGACATAGGCATTCAGGCGGGCATCGGTTTTTCCTATCAGTTCGGGGTAGCCCATCCAGCCGTCCATCCAGAAAAATTCCACCTGCAGATAGAGGCCCAGACGGTCGGCTGCGGCGAAGGCAGCCTCGGGCGGGCAGCTGGAGTGGAAGCGGACGGAGTTGAAGCCATGCCGCTTGTAAACGCGGAAGATGCGGGTCCAGTAGTCCTCGCCCATTTCGGGATAGCCGGTTTTTCCGAAGAACATGCCTTCGTGGCTGTTACGGTAGATGATTTTCTCTCCGTTGACGGTGATGTGCTTGTCCCGGATGCCCAGGTCGCGGAAGCCGAAATCCGTTTGCTTCTCCATTTTCTCACCGCCGGTTTCCAGCGTCACTTCCAGCCGGTAGAGGTTGGGGTCGAACTCATTCCATTCTTCGGGGTCGTCGATGGAGATGCTGGCCGTGGGAGTGTTTACGCCGCTGTGCAGCGAAACCGACTGTGAGAGGCGGGCCACCTTTTTTCCGCTGCGGGCTTCCCTGACGGTATAGTGGAACTCGGCCGGTGTGGCGGCGGCAGCGTTGCTGGTGACGACGGTCTGCACGCGGATGCGGGCCTCCTTATAGGAAGGGATGACCTGCAGGCGGTCGATGAAGGCATTGGCGGAGCGCTCCAGGCTGATGTCTCCGATGATGCCGTTCCATTGGGTCTGCATGTGCGGACAGTAGGAATGGGCCAGTTTCCCGATGGGATAGATTTCACTGTTGTCCACCAGGATGGTGAGAACATGCTTGCCGGGCTGCAGATAGCCCAGTTCGTGCAGATGGGGCGACGAGAGCACGTCGTCGGCCTTGCCTGCCGGCTGGCCGTCCAGCCATACCTTGCTGAGCCACATGACTCTTTCCAGGTGGAGACGGTAGAAGCCGGCTTCCTTGGGGCTGACGGTGAATTCTTTCTGATACCACACGCGACCGATGTATTTGTGGCGGCGGGTCATCATGCCGAAGTCGGCATCCTTGGGATAATCGTCGAAAGGCTGAGAGCCGAGGATGGAACGGAAAATGGGCCGGGTGTTGCCGATGCCGGCGTCGTCGGTGGTGCCGGGCAAGGCTATCGGGTCACTGAAACGCTGGGTGAACCACTGTTGCGGTTCGCCCACCGAGAGCGAATCGAGCCGGTAGGTCCATTTTCCCGCCAGCGTACTGAAGCGGTCGGCTTTTGCGGTGAGCATGCAAGCGGCTCCGAACATCAGGAGCAGGATGGATTTTGCTTTCATAGTAGAAAAAACAAGTATTGCTGATGATTTGGAAAAAATGATTTCTGTGAAAAAAGTCACCGTGTGGCCGGTTCCCCGTTTCCGCTGCACGGAAAAGGGGGAGCCGGCCATGCCGGTTGGGTTTCAGACGGCCTTGATTTCGACCACGTGGCTGACGGCTTTGCCGCCGGTGAGCACGTCGAGTCCGACTTTCATCAGATAGTCGCCCGAGAAGGTGCGGCCGTGTTCCGGCAGTGTGGGCTTGCGCTGGGGCATGAGGTTGATTTCCTCCACGCGGTAGTTGCGGTCGGGGCGGAGTCCCTGCAGTTTGACGCGGCCGGCCCGGTCGTTGAAGCGGGGCTGGATGTCGTAGGCGAAGAGGACGGCATGTGTGCCTTCCTCGTTAACATAGTTGACGGCCATGTGGGCGGACTCGTAGGGCGACACCAGCCGGTATTGCGTGCCGTCGAGGATGACGGGCTGCAGGCGGTGCCAGTTGGCCACCGCCGTGCGGCAGAAGGCGCGCTCGTCGGGCGAGAGACTCTGCAGGCCGATGTCGAATCCGAGTTTGCACATGGAAGCCACGTCGGTGCGGAATTTGACCGAGGTGGAGCGGTTCCAGTTGGTGACATGCGCGCAGATGGTCTTGGCCGGGAAGAACTGTGAGAATCCCCACTGGATGTAGAGGCGTTCAATGGGGTCGGTGTTGTCGCTGGCCCAGAACTCGGTGAAGTATTTCAGCGCTCCGTAGTCACAGCGTCCGCCGCCACCGGCACAGAGCATCATGGGCGTGTCGGGATAGTTGGTGCGGATGCGCTCCAGCACACGGTAGAGTCCGCGTACGTAGTCGACATAGAGCTGTTGCTGCTCCTCCTTGAGGTAAGGCGAGTAGGCGTTGGTGATGGGGCTGTTGCAGTCCCATTTGAAGAATGCCACTTCGGGGTTCTCGCGCAGGATGTTCTCCACCACGCTGTATACGTAGTCCTGCACCTTGGGGTTGGAGAGGTCGAGCACGAGCTGGTTGCGGTAGTAGTAGGGTTTCCGGTTGGGCTGGTGGATGACCCATTCCGGATGCTTTTCGAAGAGTTCGCTTTTGGGGTTCACCATTTCCGGTTCAATCCAGATGCCGAACTTCACGCCCGTTTCGCGGGCGGCACGGGTAAGGGCACCGATGCCTCCGGGGAGTTTTTCGCGGTTGGCTTCCCAGTCGCCCAGACCGGCGTTGTCGCCGTTGCGCGGATGCTTGTTGCCAAACCATCCGTCGTCGAGCAGGAACAGGTCTACGCCCAGGTCCTTGGCTTCCCGGATGAGGGATTTCAGTTTGTCTTCGTTGAAACTGAAGTAAGTGTTTTCCCAGTTGTTGAGCAGCGACATGCGCGGTTTCGTGCCGTCCTTTACCTGATGGCGCAAGGCCCAGCGGTGCAGGTTGCGGCTGCCCTGCGAGGTGCCCTGGCTGCTGAGGGTGAAAATGAACTCAGGGGTGCGGAACACCTCTCCGGCCTTGAGCCGGTAGGCAGAGGCGCTGGGATTGATGCCGGAAATGACACGCAGATTGCCCAGATTGTCCACCTCAAAGGTGAAACGGAAGTTGCCGGTCCAGCCCAGCGTTCCCATGAGCACGCGTCCCTGTTGTTCGGCCACCGGCTGTCCCAGTCCCACTTCGAAGAAGGGAGACACGTGCATGGCGGCCCGTGAACCGAGGCGGGTGTCGATGACCTTTTTGCCGAATTGCAGTTGCTGGCTCGACTGTTGTGCTTCGTTGGCCCAGTCGCCGCTGAATTCCGTCAGGTAGTAGGCCGGTTCGTTGAAGTAGAGCATGCACGAGGCATAGTCGGTCAGGGTGACGGGCCGTTTTTCGTCGTGGCTGATTTCGGTCCATGCCTGGATGACGTTTTCCTCGTGGTAAGCACGGTAGTAGAGCGTGACGTTTACCGGATACTGGTCGTCACGCAGACGGATAACCGTTTCTGTTCCGCCGTTGACCGGCTGTTGTTCCGACGAAACGTAATACAGGTAGGTAGCCGGATTGCCGTCGGCGTGGGTCAGGCTCATCGCCGGCTGGAAGAATTCCTGGGTTCCGGCGGTGCTGTAGGCTTCGCAGCCGGGCTTTCCGTTGGGAGCTTCGGGCGAGGGATACAGGTTCCAGGGTACTTGTGCGGCTTCGCCGGCATTTTGCAGCCGGTCGCCCAGATAGGCCTGATAGAGCCGGCCGTCGTTGCCGACGCGCAGAATAAGCTCGGTGTCGGCAGTGGCAATGCTGATGTTCTTTTCTTCGGCAGCCAGATGTCCCGACATGACGAAAAAGGCCATCAGAGCAGGAAAGATTTTCTTCATATTCATAGGTATTTTGTTTTTATATAGCGCGAAGGTATGAATGCCGGGTGTTCCGACCTCCTGAATATCAGGATGAAAGAATTTGTCAGAAGGTAGAGATTCCCCATACTCAAAATTACGGGAAAAAAATGAGGAAGCTATGGTTTTACATAAATTAACTTAAAGAAAACGGAACTGCATGGAAAGTCGCCGCATGGAAGGACGGGCTGTGCCTTTTGGAGGCGGTTACGGCTGCCTGGCATATTTGAGGTAACCGATTCGGGTGTATTTTCTGCCGCCGCTTTCGCTTTGTCCCAGGACCTTTGCGGACAATAGCCGGATGCAGGTTCCCACCTCCATTTTCCGGCTGTGGCAGCTCAGGGCGTTGGGAGTCTGGCTGCGTCCGCCTGCCCGTTCGGTAAAGCAGAACCGGTTTCCTCTTTCATCTGTGGCCGTTACGTATTGGTCTACGTAAAAGTCCGGTTTGTAGGTATTCACCTGTTTCCTGACGGAGAGAATGCGCAGATGCAGTTCCGGGAGTTTTTCGCCTTTCCGGCCTACGAAGTTTTCAGGCATTCCGCCCCGTTGTCCGGCGTATTCGCCGGATGGCCGTTGGGGCGCCCGGCGTGGCGGGATGAGTTCGGCATGAATACGGGCAAAGGTGCGTGCGATGTCGACGGTCTGTTGCAGTTTCTTCTTTTCGGGTTCAAAGCGGTTGGCCATCCATAGGACGTAAGCCGGGTCGATGTAATAGATTTCGGCCAGCCGCTTGCCGTTGTATTTTCCAAAGGTGATGATGTCGGCGTTCGACCCGTAATACGGCACGAAGAAGTCGTTTCCCCGCCATGTCAGTGCAATCCGGTTGTGGCGCAGGATGCGCATGGCCTGCCTGACGGCGATGCTGAAACTTTCGGAAAGGGTGCGGATAAACAAGGGAGGGGTTTCGTCGGGAAAGATGCGCCAGAGCGCGTAATGATGGCGGAAAGGGGTGGTAATGCTGATGGCATAATATCCCTGCTGTGTGGTACGGCCCTCGTTGAAGCGCTTGACGGTGCGGGTGATTTCCGTCAATTCGGCGGTGGAGATGGGTTCAAAGAAGGTGATGGCGGTCATGGCGTTCCTCCTTTCCTTTTAAGGCAGTGCCCCTTTGGGCCTCGGCGATTCAGTGTGGTGAAAGGCCAGGTGGCAGCGGGGCGTTACAGGATTGGCCTTATTCTGCATTACTTTGTAAATATACGAAAATCCGGTAATTGTACAAAACGGGAAAGGGGATTTGTTTGCATTTGTTGCGGCATTGTCTGTCGGACGGGCATCTTCCGGCGGACGGCTCGGCCATGCCGAAGCTGAAAACTTCGTTTCCGATTTGTCATTGCGCTCGCCTTTCACTGTCTTTTCATAAGATAACGGTATCACTACGACAAAGAGACACACTACCCTAACTTTTTCACTGCAAAAACAGTCAGTACTTTCGTAAAAACTAAAGTACTGACAGAATTTTCTATCGGTACTTTAGGATTTTCTGTCAGTAGGACTGAAAACTTCGTTTTCGATTTGTCATTGCGCTCGCCTTTCACTATCTTTGCCGCAGAAAGGAAGGACGGGCAGGATAATGTATTATTTTGTTTTCCGTCTTGCCCTGTGCATCTGCCTTTCATTGATAACATGCTATATTAACACAGAACACTATGAAACCGCTCTTTCTGCTCGCGGGCCTGGCGGCAACCGGCTGGTCTGCACAACTGTTTGCCCAAAAACAGCCCAATATTATTTTCATCATGACCGACCAACAGCGCGGCGACGCCATCGGCTGCGCGGGAAATGAAAAAATCATAACTCCCAATATCGACCGCCTGGCCGCCGACGGATATTATTTCCGGCATGCCTATACGGCCGCGCCCAGCAGCACTCCGGCCCGCGCGGGTCTCCTGACGGGCCTTTCACCCTGGCATCACGGCATGCTGGGATATGGGGTGGTGGCTGAGCACTATCGCTACGAAATGCCGCGCATGCTCCGCGAGAGCGGATATTTCACACTGGGACTGGGCAAGATGCACTGGACTCCGCAAAATGCCACGCATGGCTTCCACGCCACGCTGGTGGACGAGAGCGGACGGGTGGAGTCGCCCTATTTCATGAGCGATTACCGCAAGTGGTTCCAGCTGGTGGCCCCGGGCAAGAATCCCGATGCTACCGGTATCGGCTGGAATGACCATGGCGCCCGGGTGTATCAGTTGGCCGAGGAGGTGCATCCGACGGTGTGGACCGGCAATGTCGCCGTGGAAACTATCCGTCATTACGAAGGCGACCGGCCGCTCTTCCTCAAGGTGTCGTTTGCACGGCCCCACAGTCCCTATGACCCGCCGCAGCGGGTGCTCGACCTTTACAAGGACATTGACGTGGACGGACCGGTGCAGGCCGAATGGAGCAGCCACATCGGTGAGAACATGACGCGCCCCGAACAGCGGTCCGACGCCCCTTACGGCCAGTTTGGCGAGGAGTATGTGAAGAATTCGAAAAAGCACTATTATGCTTCCGTCACCTTCATCGACGAACAGGTGGGCCGCATCATCGCCGCGCTCAAGGAGAAGGGAATGTATGACAATACCATTATCTGCTTCACCGCCGACCACGGCGACATGATGGGCGACCACAACCATTGGCGGAAAACTTATGCTTATGAAGGGTCCACACGGATTCCCTATATTGTCAAGTTCCCCAAGTCGATGGCCACTGTCCGTCCTGCCGGCTCCACCATTGACCAGCCCGTTGAGCTGCGCGACTTTCTGCCCACCTTCCTTGAGGCGGCCGGTGCAGAGATTCCGGCCGATATGGACGGCTGCTCCCTCAGCCGCCTCGTGACGCAGGAGAAACCCGAGTGGCGCCGCTGGATTGACATGGAGCATGCCACCTGCTATTCCAACGACAACTACTGGTGTGCACTGACCGACGGAGAGCTCAAATACATCTGGTTTGTGCGTACCGGGAAGGAGCAGCTTTTCGACTTGCGGAAAGACCCTCAGGAAACCCGCAATCTCGTTGACAGCCGCCGCTACCGTGACGAACTGGCCACCCTGCGTGCAGCCATGGTGGAACACCTGAGCGAGCGCGGAGAGGAATGGGTGAAGGACGGCAAGCTGGTCACCCGGAAGTCGACCCTGCTTTACAGCCCTAACTATCCCCGCAAGGCGGCTCCGAAGAAAAAATAGATTTTATCCTCACGTTGAGGACTTTCCCTGCAGCACAGCCGTTGCCTCTTTTCCTGCTTTTCCTCCGTTCCGGACCACTCCGGAGCCGGGACAGGAAAGAGGCAACGGCTGTGTGCATATTCCGCATCCTGACTGGTGTGAAATCTCTTTTTTTGCGGCGGCACAGTTCCGCCACTGGCCTTTGGTTTTTCTTTGTGCTTTTTTTTGTATAAAAATATCATTTTGTAAAAATATTCCTATCTTTGTACACATTAAACAATAATTTCCTATCAAAACATGAAAAAAGTTGACCAACTGGATTTGAAAATACTCCAGATTATAACCATGGACGCCCGAGTCCCCTTCAAGGATGTGGCCGAGGTGTGCGGTGTGTCCCGGGCAGCTATCCACCAGCGCGTGCTCCGTCTGACCGAGGCCGGTGTCATCACAGGTTCGGGCTACAATGTGCAGCCCAAGCAGATTGGCTACAGCACGTGCACCTATGTGGGCATCAAGCTGGAACGCGGCTCCATGTATAAGGAAGTGGCCTGCGAACTGGAAAAGATTCAGGAAATCGTGGAATGCCATTTCACAACGGGCCCCTACACCATGCTCATCAAGCTCTACTCGCGCGACAACGAACATCTGATGGATTTGCTCAACAACCACATTCAGGAAATTCCCGGTGTCGTTTCCACCGAAACGCTTATCTCTCTCGAGCAGAGTTTCTCCCGGCAGATTCCCGTGGTGCTTCCCATGGAGGACGAAGACAGCGGTTCACGCAAGATGAAAGCCCTGATTGAGCGGATGAATGCGGCCGGTGTCATTGTTGACGACCCCGAAGAAAGCATTGAGACGTTGCAAAGCAAGAAGGTCACCAAAAAGAAGAACGGCTGATGGAACTTTACTGGCAAGGATTGCTTCTGGGACTTTCCACCTTTCTCATTATCGGTATATTCCATCCCATTGTCATCAAAACGGAGTATTACACGGGTACCCGCTACTGGTGGGTGTTTCTCCTGCTCGGCATGGTCTGTGCCGGCGGAGCCCTTTTCATCGAAAACGTTTTCTGGAGCGCCATAGCGGGCATTGTCGGCTTTTCGTCGTTCTGGACCATCCTTGAACTTTTCGAACAGCAGGAACGTGTGCGCAAAGGCTGGTTTCCCAAGAATCCCAAGCGCAAATACAAGTTTTGAAAAACCGTATAGCCGGAAAGTTTCAGTTTCTCAGCCCTTTCCTCTTCTTTCTTTCTAACGTCCTTCTGCCGTCTTCATCAGGTTGCTGCAGAGGGACGTTCCTGTTTTTTATCTGTTCCGAATGGTTTTTCATGGCGTCCGGCCATTGCCGGTATGTAGCCACGTTCATTTAATCCGTACAACCCAATGAATCTGACAACTCTTTTCCATGCTTGGCCGATGGCCGTTCTGCTGACGGTCTGTTCCGCCGGTTGGACGCCCAAGTCCTATCGCTATGAGGCCCTGCCCGTCGACCTTCGCCTGCAGGTGACCGAAAAAGGTAATGAAGTCAGCGGGTATTCCGCTTTCCGCCTGCCGGGCCATTTCACCTGGGGCGCCTCCGTTACCCGTGCGGATGACGGCAAATATTATATGATATACTCTGCATCGGAAGACGGGGTCTATCCCTTTACCGACGCCTGGGTGCTTGGCTCGAAAATGGGGCTGGCCGTGTCCGACCGTCCCGACGGAGGTTTTCGCCATCTCGGCTTTTTTCTCAATGCCGACGGTTTCGCCCCTGATACCACGGCCTGGGATGCCCAAACCGTATGCAATCCCCATGTCCGCCGTTTCAATGGCCGTTATTATCTGTATTACGCGGGTTCGGCTGACCCCGCTGACCTCACGCCGCAGGAGCTCCGGTTGCCGAAGCGTGCCCGTGTGCAGCAGAGCCAGTGTATCGGTGTCATCGTGTTCGACCGCTTCACGGATTTGCTGAAAGGCCGGTTCAGTCGTTCTGAGCAACCGCTGCTCCGGCCCCGTACCCGCGTGAAATCCGGGGGCGTGCTTCGCCCTTCGCCGGCCGGGACCCGTGCCTTGCCCGACAATCTGATTGCGGTCAATCCCTCTGTGGTGTATCGTCCCTCCGACGGAAAATATCTGCTCTATTTCAAAGGAAACCTTTACGACCCGCATTGGCGTGGAGTGCACGGCGTGGCCATTGCCGACCGTCCCGAGGGTCCTTTCCGGCCCCTCGACCGTCCGGTGTTCACGCTGAAGGGCACGGACGGGAAACTCTCTGCAGAAGACCCCTATGTGTGGTATCATCCGAAGGACGAATGCTTCTATGCCGTATTCAAGGATTTCGGCGGGCAGTTCACCAGGGGAGTGCCCAGTCTGGCCGTCATGGCTTCAAAGGACGGCATCGACTGGCAACTGCCGCAGCATTCGCTGTTCCTGCCCAAGCAACTGACACTGACCGACGGCTCCGTGCTGAAAGTGGACCGGCTGGAGCGCCCGCAACTGCTGATTGATGACGATGGTTGTCCGCAGGTGCTTTATGCCGCCTGCTCCGTAGGGAATCTCAACCCCAGCAAGTTTGGGGAATCCTTTAATGTGCAGATACCCATTCGCACCCGTCCGGTGGCAGAGCCGTGAAGCCGGTGTTGCCGCTGCCCTGCTCTCTCTTCCTTCGGGTTGGGATATTCTTATGTTCTAAAAAAATATTTGTCATGAAGCCTCGATTCTACCGTATGATTCTCTGCTACGCCCTGCTGGTTTCCGGCATGGCCGGGCGGGCTGCGGCACAGACAGCCGTTGCCTCCCCTACCGATTCGCTGGAACTGCTTTCCGCCCGTGCCGATTCGCTTTATGCCGCCGGACTGGTCGACTCGGCCCTGAGCACCGGCCTCCGCTTCCTGCAGCTGGCCGAGGCGCGACACGACACCCTGCCGATGGTCAGCGGTTACTCTTCACAGGGCGTTTATCTCCGCTCGTCGGGGCGTACGGACGAGGCGGTGAAGGCCTACGACAAGGCTCTGGCCCTTTGCCGTCACCTGACGCTTGACACCGAGGAGGAACTCCAGACGGCAGCCACGCTCTACAGCAATCTGGCCACTCTCTATCTCGACATGAAGGACGGCGACAAAGCTGAAAGCTATGCCCGCGAAGCCGCGCAGACGGCCGAGCGCTGCGCCGACAGCCTGTTCCGCTCGCAACTCTTCTCCGTGGCCGCCTCCATTTTCATCGTGCGGCAGGACCACGACCGTGCGCTCCGCTATCTGGAGCCGGCAGTGCGGCTGGCCGACGGGCTCCGGCAGTATGACGCGGCCCTGAGCGCCCAGACCAACTATCTGCTGGTGCTCTTCCGCACGGGGCGTCCACAGGCTGAGGTGGAGGCTGCCTTGCGCAAGGCCGAGTCGCTGGTGCCGCAGGCGCAGTCGGTCATGACCGTCATCGGCTATCTGCAGGTACGTTTTTATCTGGAGCAGACCTCCCGCCGGTATGACAGTGCCATCCGCACCGCCCGCCGGCTGTTGCAGACCGACGGCATCGGCCAGTATCCCTTTGTGCTTTATGATGTCTACAACAACCTTCATGCTGTCTATCGCGACCGCGGCGACTATCGCAATGCCTATGAGACGCTGGGCAAGGCTGCGGCGCTGCACGACTCGCTCTACCGTGCCGAGCAGAGCCGCCAGCTCGAGGAACTGTCCGTGAAATATGAAACGCAGAAGAAGGAGCTGGAAATCGAGCGCCTTCAGGAGCAGGAACGCGAAGCCGAGCGCAGGTTGCAGCTGTGGGTGGGCGCCTCGCTGGCCCTGCTCTTGCTGCTGGGCACCGCTGCCGCCTATCTGCTGCAACGGCAGAAGCTGCGCAACGAGCGTCTGCGCCGGGAAGCCGAAGAGCGGCAGCACGAATTTGAGAAGGCGCAGCACGAAACCGAGCAGGCGCTGACCCGCCAGTATCTCGCACAGCTGGAGGAGGAGCACACGCGCCTGGCCCGCGAGTTGCACGACGGCATCTGCAACCATCTTTTCGCCCTCGAAATGCAGATGCAGGCCGCCGACGTTCCGCCGCAGCAATGGCTGGAAACGCTGCGGGCCAGTCGGGAGGACGTGCGCCGCGTGTCGCACGAACTCATCACGCCCGCCTTTAGCGAAGCCACCCTTGTGCAGGTGCTCCAGCACTTTGTCCGCTCTGTTTCCACCCCCACCTGCAGCGTCAGTCTCAGCGTGTCTCCGCCCGAGGCCGCCCCGTTGCCCGAGTCGCTTTCCATCAACATTTACCGCATCGTGCAGGAAGCCGTTGCCAACTCGCTCAAGCATTCCGGCGCTACGGCCGTCAGCATCAGTCTCAGCTGGGAACTGCCCCGCCTGCTGCTCCGCATAACCGACAACGGGACGGCACAGCAGCCGGCCCGCGCCGGCATCGGCCTGCGCACCATGAAAGAGCGGGCGGCTGCCATGAATGCCACCTTTTCGGCCGATTTCGGCCCTGAAGGAGGGCGCATAGAAGTGGTAATTCCTGTGTTTTCTTGAAAAACTACGGAATACCGTGGGCGTCGTTTCTGCTCATATCCGTAACTTTGCTACTGACTCAAAAGCAACAGTTTCAATACCGGTAGATGGATTTAGACATAATCATTGCAGATGACCACACGCTTGTTCTGGAAGGACTGAAGAACCTTGTCGCCCAGCATCCTGGTGTCAGGGACATTGTCCTTGCGCAGTCGGGCTCGCAGTTGCTTTCCCATCTTTCCGCCCGCACGTTCCACATTTGCATTGTCGACCTCGAACTGCCCGACATCGACGGTTTCGAACTGATTCGCCGCGTGCGGCAGAAGGCGCGCGGCACACAGATTATTGTCAGCACCATGCATGAGGAAATCTGGACGGTCAACCGGCTGAAGCAGGAAAAGGTGGAGGGGGTTGTCTTCAAATCGTCGGCGGGCGAGCACATTCTCAGCGCCATCGACGAAGTGGTGCAGGGACGCTCCTATTATTGTCCGCGTTTCCGTCAGCTTTGTCAGGAAAAGGAAAAAATGAGTACGGGAGTGGAAATGCCCGACATGGCTCCGACTCCCCGTGAACTGGATATCCTCAAGGCCATTGCCCGCGGCAGGAATACACACGAGATATCCGAAGAACTTTTCATTTCTGAAAATACGGTGGAATGGCACCGCAAGAACCTGATGCTCAAGTTTGGCGCGCGCAATGCGGCCGACCTGGTGATTAAGGCGCTTTCGAAGGGATTTCTTACCATTCCGCTCTGAGCAGGACGAGGTGCAGGCGGCTTGCGGCCAGGTGTTGTATGAAAGATTTCCGCGGACGCAGGCGCCTCTCCGCCGGAAGAAACGGCTGCCCGCTTCCTGGAAAAAACACTTGGTAGTTTTGTAAAAACAGTTAGTACTTTAGAAAAAACACTTAGTACTTCTGTAAAAACAGTCAGTACTTCTGTTGGAACGGGAAAAGCGACCGGTTCCGGCAGATGGCGCATGCCGCCGCTGCCGCCCGTGGAGAGCGGGAATCCGTGCACGGTGGAAGGCAGACTTCCTGCGGCGGAGGGCTTTTGCTCAAACGTATGACCGCAACACGGCCCGGCCGGAGAACGCATCTCCAGCCGGGCCGTGTTGCGGTCGCAGGGGTGTCCTTTCCCGCCGGCGGGCGGAAGGGGACGGGACTGACGGTTGCCGGAAGGTTCAGCGGCAGCGAATCTTGACCACCGCCTTGCGCACCCGCCCTTCGCCGATGACCGGTGCGTGGGCGTCTTCGGGGAAGAAGACGGCAAACTGTCCCGGGTGCAGGTGCAGCCATGCGCTGGGGCGGTCGGCATAAAAGGCAATGTCGGCTTGTGCGTCATAGGGCTTCACTTCCTGTTCCAGTTCGTCCAGCGATTTCCAGCCGATGGTTTCGCTGCCTTCGAGCAGCAACTGAATGTCGATGTAATCGCGATGTACCTCCAGCAGCTGTTCGTCGGCCGGTTTGCAGTTGGTTTCGGCATTGTTGATGAACAGGCGGTCGCCGTCGAGTTCGATGCGGCCGCATTCGGCCTGCAGGAGGTCGTGCGAGCGGAGATAGTCGAACACCTCCTTGAAGCGGGGATGAAGTTCCTCAATGCGCTGTGCGTTTTGCAGATGGGAAAGAATCATGGTTGTTAAGTTAAAATCGTTTTCTTTTACAGATAAGTCAAGGGGGGATGCGGCCGGCGCGGAGGCGCAGAGACGTTGCGTTCTGCGCGGGCCGCTGCGGTGCGGCTGGCCGGCCGCGGGGTCAGCCTTCCGCCGGGCAGGCAATCATCTGCACCGGTTCGGTGCGGCTGGCATCGATGGGCTCCGAGGTGTATTTCACGCGTCCGAAGTCGATGGCCTTCAGGTCGATGCAGCGAATGCTGGAATTCCATGCGCTGCGGTAGTAGAAGCGCATGGCCTTCTGATCGACGGAAGTGGTCCACTGCGTGGCGCTGGGCAGTCCGGCCGGAATCTGGTCGCGGGCATGCTCTATGCCGATGGGAATGTCGAAATTGTTGAGCAGGTGGAAGGTCTGCATGACGGTTTCCTCGCCCGTGGCATATTGCGGCGCCGTGGCGCGGTAGAAGGCGATGCGCACGAAGCGGGAGGGCGGAGTCACGTCGCCCGGCATGCCGAGAAATCCAGTGCCGGCGCCCATGGAGCGCAGGGTCACGTCGGGGTTGAGCGCCTGGTCGGGCGCATTGCCCGCCACCATGTTGACATAATTGTTCAGGTTGGTCAGGTGCCATTCGAAGCCCGGAGAATTAGTCAGCACGCCCACTTTGTTTTCGTAGAACTTCACCTCTCCGCCGACGATTTCCACCACAATCTGCCGGCCGCCCGGTTCGGCAATGCGCCAGTGGGAGGTGGCACTGCGCGGGTCGAGGTCGGTGACGTGCACCTTGCGGATGCCCTCCATGGCCTCGTCGATGGTGGCGAAGTTGGCCAGCACATAGGAGGCCAGCTGCACGTCGGCCAGCGTGGAGGCGGCGCGCGAGGCGTCATATTTCTCATATTGTCCGTAGCCCGGGAAGAAGAAGTGGCCCACCGAAAGCCCCTTTTCGTTCATGCCCTCGGTGACAAACTCGTCGGCCATGACAGAGATGCCCGCATAGCCGTAGCGGGTGGTGAAATCCATGCCTTCGCGGCCTTCCATCTGCGAACGGATGAGCTGTCCGCGCGGCACAATCACGTAGCGGCTCATCAGGTCGCTGCCGCCCCATTCGCAGGTGCGCGCCACAACGTGCGAACCGTCCTTTGCCGTCAGCGAAAGTCCCGTGCAGGCTTCCGCCCGGTGCCAGCAGGCCGTCGCCAGCAAGAGGAGCGAGGCCGATAACAGATGTTGGAAATGTTTGTTCATACAGTCAGTCGTTTTTTTAAGGTTAAAGGAAAAGTGATGTATCTGCTCCGTGGCAGCGGGACCGCGAGTCGGGCCGTGCTGCGGGACAACACCGGAAAATCGCTTCCGGTCTGCTTGCAAAGATAAACGATTCTTCCGGATATTCCGTCTTTCCCCGGCGGGATATTCCGGTGCGGTTTTTGAATGGCGGTTGCGGCCTTCCGGTTAAAAAAGGGCAGGCGGGTACAGCCGCTTTCACATTTTTCAGTATTTTTGCAGAGATTTTATTATCAAATACATCGCTGTCGTTTCCCGGTTGGGCACGCGTATGGTGCCTTCCGCCGCAGGCGGCAGCTATTGTGAAAATAACGCGACTTCCGTCATGATTCATTTGGAGAATCTTCATAAGACCTATCACAACGGCGCACCGCTGCATGTGCTCAAGGGCATTGAGCTCGACATCGAGAAGGGCGAGTTCGTTTCCATCATGGGCGCATCGGGTTCGGGCAAATCCACCCTGCTGAACATTCTTGGCATTCTCGACAACTATGACAGCGGCGAATACCGCCTCAACGGGGTACTCATCAAGGACCTGAGCGAAACGAAGGCGGCCGAATACCGCAACCGCATGATTGGCTTTATTTTCCAGTCGTTCAACCTCATCTCCTTCAAGAACGCGCTGGAGAACGTGGCCCTGCCGCTCTATTACCAGGGGGTGAGCCGGAAAAAGCGCAATGCGCTGGCCTTGCAGTATCTGGAGAAACTCGGTCTCAAGGAGTGGGCCCACCATATGCCCAACGAGCTCTCCGGCGGACAGAAACAGCGTGTGGCCATCGCGCGTGCCCTCATCACGCGGCCGCAAATCATCCTGGCCGACGAGCCTACAGGGGCGCTGGACAGCAAAACCTCGGTGGAGGTGATGGACCTGCTCAAGGAACTGCACGACAAGGAGGGGCTGACCATCATCATCGTCACGCACGAAAGCGGAGTGGCCAACCAGACCAACCGCATCATCCACATCAAGGACGGAGTCATCGAACGCATTGAGGACAACATCGACCACAACGCCTCACCCTTCGGAAAAAACGGATTCATGAAGTAAACGGACACGACGGCTATGCACGATTTGCTGGAAGAAATCTACGGAACCATCATGCGCAACAAGTTGCGCACGGCGCTCACGGGTTTTGCCGTGGCCTGGGGCATCTTTATGCTCATTGTCCTGCTCGGTGCCGGCAACGGACTGCTCAATGCCTTTGAGAACCAGTCGGCCGACATGAAGATGAACACGATGAAGGTGTATCCCGGCTTCACGACCAAGGCCTACAACGGTCTGAATGCGGGACGCTTCATTGCGCTCAACCCGGTGGACGTGGACATTACCCGCCGCTCCTTTCCCGGACAGGTGAGCGACCTCGGCGCCACCAACAGCATTGAGACGACGCTTACGCACGGCATGGAGAGCGTGAGCCTGACCGTCAACGGCGTTTACCCGAACTTCAGCGAAATGGAGGCCATGCACATGGAGGAAGGCCGCTTCATCAACCGGCGCGACCTGGAGGAACGGCGCAAGGTGGTGGTGCTTCACCGGAAAACGGCCGACATTCTCTTTCCCAACGGGAATGCCGTGGGGCAGTTGCTGCACGCCAACAGTGTGATTTATAAGGTCGTGGGCGTTTATCTCGACCAAAACCGTTTTTCGCCTTCGGCCTATGTGCCGTTCAGCACCCTGCAACTGATTTACAACAAGGGCGACGAGGTGGGCAATATCCTGTTCAGCACGCGCGGCCTGACCAACGAGGCCGACAACGAAGCCTTTGAAAACCGCTACCGTGCCGCCATCGCCCTGCATCACGGTTTTGACCCCACTGACGACGGAGCCATCTGGATATGGAACCGCTTTACGCAATATCTGCAACAGCTCCAGGCTACCCGCACCCTTCACATCAGCATCTGGGTCATCGGTATCTTCACCCTGCTCAGCGGCATTGTCGGAGTGAGCAACATCATGCTGATTACGGTGCGCGAACGCACGCACGAGTTTGGCATCCGCAAGGCGCTCGGCGCCAAGCCGGCGTCCATACTCTGGCTCATCATCACCGAGAGCGTGGCCATCACGACGTTTTTCGGCTACCTGGGCATGGTGGCCGGTGTGGCCGCCACGGAATACATGAATGTCGTCGGCGGCAAGCAGGTGATGGATGCCGGATTTTTCTCGATGACTTTCTTTGAGAATCCTACGGTCGACATTAGTATTACGATAGAAGCAACCCTTACCCTCATCGTGGCAGGAACGCTGGCCGGACTTTTCCCGGCGCTGAAAGCCACCCGAATCAGGCCCATCGAAGCACTCAGGGCCGACTGAAACCTCATCTAACTTTCCTATGCTCAGACTGGATTGGGACACATGCGAGGAAATTATCCTCACGATTACCAGAAACAAGACCCGGAGCCTGCTGACGGCCTTCGGCATCTTCTGGGGCATCTTCATGCTCGTGGCGCTCATGGGCGGCGTGCAGGGTGTGCAGGATTTGCTCTCCCGGCAGTTTGGCGGCTTTGCCACCAACTCCGGCTTCATCGGGCCCATGCCCACCGGCAAGGCCTACAAGGGATTCCGGCAGGGACGCACCTGGGAAATGACCAACCAGGACGTCGAGGCCCTGCGCCGCAACGTGCCCGAAATCGAAGTGGTCAGTCCCAACATCACCCGTTGGGGCATCAACTGTGTGCGCAACGAAAACAAGATAACGGGTACGCTCAAGGGGCTTTATCCGGAATATGTGGCCATTGAGGAACCGCAGATTTCCATGGGACGCTACATCAACGAGATGGACATCCGGCTTCGGCGGAAGGTGTGCGTGCTGGGCAGCCGCCTTTATGAAACCCTCTTCCCCGACAAGAGCGACCCCTGCGGCAAGAGCATCGAGGTGAACGGCATCCACTACCGCGTGGTGGGCGTCAACATGGCGGCCGGCAACATGTCGGTGCAGGGACAGGCCGAAACTTCCCTCATCGTGCCCTTTACCACCATGCAGCAGCATTACAATTACGGCAACAAGATTCAGATGCTCAGCTACACCGTGCGCAAGGGCTATGCCGTCAGCGAAGTGGAGAAAAAGGTGGAGGCTGTCCTCAAGCGCCTGCACGACATTCATCCCGAAGACAAGCAGGCCATCCTCTGCATCAATGCCGAGGCGATGTTCAGCATGATGGACAATCTCTTCTCCGGCATCCGCGTGCTGGGGTGGATGGTCGGACTGGGCACCCTGCTGGCCGGAGCCATCGGCGTGAGCAACATCATGATGGTCACGGTCAAGGAGCGCACGGCCGAAATCGGCATCCGCCGCGCCATCGGGGCACGTCCCAATGACATTCTGTTCCAGATTCTCTCGGAGAGCATGGTGCTCACCTCCATAGCCGGCATGACGGGCATCAGTGTGGCCGTGCTGCTGCTCAACGCCGTGGAGCAGGTGGCTTCTACGCCCACGTCGACCGCCCATTTCCAGATTAGCTTCGGCGGTGCCGTCGGTGCCTGCTTCCTGCTGCTCGTGCTCGGCCTGCTGGCCGGTCTTGCACCGGCCTTCCGCGCCATGGCCGTCAAACCGATTGAGGCCATCCGCGATGAATAGCGCCGCGCCCTCTCTCCGCATTCCTATTCCCTTTATTATGAAAAAAACAAAAGCAAAATCAGCGATATGAAAAAGTTCTTCAGAATTGCCGCCCTTGTCCTGACGGCCCTCCTCTTTATCGGCACCTTCGTGTTCCTTTACCAGAAGTCGCAGCCGCGCGAGGTGAGCTACGCCGTGCTGCCCGTCACCCAGTCGGACATCGTGCAGACGACCGTGGCTACCGGAAAAATCGAACCCCGTGACGAAATACAGATAAAGCCGCAGATTTCGGGTATCATCTCTGAGGTGTACAAGGAAGCCGGCGAAACGGTCAAGAAAGGAGAAGTCATTGCCAAGGTAAAGGTCATTCCCGAACTCGGGCAGCTCAATTCGGCCGAAAGCCGGGTGCGTCTGGCCGAAATGAACGGAAAGCAGGCCGAAACCGACCTGGAGCGAATGAAGACCCTTTATGAAAAGAAACTGGTCAGCAGCGAGGAATACGAAAAGACGCTGCTGGCGGCCAAGCAGGCCCGCGAGGAGATACAGTCGGCCAAGGATAATCTGGAGATTATCAAGGAGGGCATCACGCAGCGCAGCGCCTCGTTCAGCAGCACGCTCATCCGCTCCACCATCGACGGTCTCATTCTCGACGTGCCCATCAAGGTGGGTAACTCCGTCATCATGAGCAATACATTCAACGACGGTACCACCATTGCCACCGTAGCCAACATGGGCGACCTTATCTTCCGCGGCAATATTGACGAAACGGAAGTGGGGCGCATTCATACCGGCACGCCGGTCAGCATCACCATCGGTGCGCTGCAGAACATGCGTTTCGACGCGCGGCTGGAATACATTTCGCCCAAGAGCATCGACAACAACGGTGCCACCCAGTTTGAAATCAAGGCGGCCATCACCGTGCCCGACAGCGTTACCATCCGCTCCGGCTACAGTGCCAATGCCGAAATCGAACTGTTGCGTGCCGACAGCGTGATTAACGTGCCCGAGAGCGCGTTGGAATTCAATGGCGACTCCACCTTTGTCTATGTGCTGACCGACAGTCTGCCGCAGCAGCGCTTTGAGCGCCGCAACATCATTACCGGCGTCAGCGACGGCCTGCGGGTGGAAGTGAAGAAAGGTCTCAAGGGGAACGAAAAGGTAAGAGGCATCAAGCAGGAACAGTAAGTTTGCGCGAAGCCCTTGCGTCAGTCAAAATCATTATTCCTTTTTTCACAGCCATGAAACGAACCCTTATCCTTACCGCCCTGTTGCTGCCGGCCCTGCTGCCTGCCGGCGCCCAGCAACCCTGGAGCCTTGAGAAGTGCATCCGTCATGCCATCGACAATAATCTCACCCTGCGGCAGCAGGAAGCCGCCCGCCAGCAGAGCGAGGTGGAACTCAATACGGCCCGTTGGAGCCGCCTGCCGCAGGTATCGGCCGATGCCGGCTATTCTTTCCACTTCGGCCGCAGTCTTCAGGCAAACAATACTTACCAGAGCGTCAATACGCAGAACACTTCGATGAATCTCGGCACCAGCGTGCCGCTCTTCACCGGTATGCAGATTCCCAACAACATTGCGTTGGCGCGGCTCAACCTCAAGGCGGCCACCGAAGACCTCAACAAGGCCCGCGAAGATATCAGCATCCAGGTCGCGTCGGCCTATCTGCAAGTGCTTTTCAATGAAGAACTGACCGATGTGGCACGCCAGCAGCTCGAACTGAGCCGCCTGCTCCTGCAGCAGAAGGAGGCTTTCTACAACAACGGGAAAGCCTCGGAGGCGGAATGGCGCGAAGCCCAGGCGCGTGTGGCGCAGGACCAGCTCTCGGCGGTGCAGGCCGACAACAACCGCCAGCTCGCCCTGCTCGATCTCAGCCAGCTGCTTGAGTTGCCTTCGCCCGACAGCCTGTCGGTCGTTGCTCCCGAGGGCGACCCGCAGAAATACTTCAGCAGCATTGCCGCCCCGGCCGTCGTCTACAATGACGCGCTGCTGAACAAACCGGCCATCAAGGCTGCCCAATATCGTCTGGAAGGGGCCGACCACTCCATTCGTATAGCGCAGAGTGGCTACTATCCCAAATTGAGCCTGAGCGCCGGACTGGGAACCAGCTATTATAATACTTCGAAAGGATACAGTCCCGCTTTCGGGTCGCAGTTGCGCGACAATTTCAGCCAGTACGTGGGTCTGCAGCTCAGCATTCCCATCTTCAACCGCCTGGCCACCCGCAATCAGGTGCGCAGTGCTCGCATCCAGCGCTTCAATCTGGAGTGGCAACTGGAGGACAGCAAGAAAAAACTTTATAAGGAGATTCAGCAGGCTTACTACAATGCCGTGGGAGCTGCCGCCCGCTACGAGAGCAGCGTCACGGCCGACCAGGCTGCCGAAGCCTCTTTCCTCCTGATGAAGGAAAAATATAACGAAGGAAAGGCCAACGCGACGGAATACAATGAGTCGCGCACGGGCTGGATGAAGGCGGTTTCGGAACGTATCCAGGCCAAATACGACTACATATTCCGTACGAAGATACTCGACTTCTATCGCGGCATTCCGCTGACGCTCGATTAAGCGCTGCGGCGTGAAGGAGTGGCCTGCCCCACCCCGCAAGACCGGGGCAGAGGTGGAAAAAGATTCGGCGCGGCCGGGAAACTGCTGAAAGTTTCCCGGCCGCGCCGGTTCGTGTCCACGAACGTGGGTTCGGTATAATGATTTATCCCCAACGGAGACATTGTATGCTGTTTGCCGCATCACGGTTTCACAATCCTACTGACAGAAAATTCTAAAGTACCGATAGAAATTTCTAAAGTACTGACTGTTTTTCCTAAAGTACTGACTGTTTTTCCGGGGGAAAGAGAAAGGCAGTCAGCCTTTCCCGATGGCCGTCGGGGCCGGCTTAGAAGTCCACCTGATAGTCGCTGATGCGGGGCACGAGCGGGAAGGGGAAGAAGTCGGCCGGTATGTTCAGCGCCTGCGGCGTGGGCGGGATAAACGTGCTTTTCACGCCCTTTACGTGCAGTCCGGAGCGCTTGACGGTTACGATGCCATACAAGGTGTCGCGATAGGGCACGACGAACTTCAACCAGGGATTCTTCTGGTTGATTTCCTTGCAGAAGCGCTCCGGGCATTGATAGGCGTCGCCCACCCACTGGTTGGAGGCACTGTTGATTTGGATATAGGCAATGCCGTTGATTTCCTTCATGTAGTCCGTGTGGCTGTGCCCGCTGAAGGCGGCCACCACCTTGTGGAAGCCGGCCCTCCGGTTTTCGTCTTCCAGAATGGCGCGTACGGCCGTCCGGTTGCCCACCACGTTTTCCAGGCACTGGTGGGAAAACAGGATGCAGCGTTTTTGCGTGTTGCGCAAGTCGTTTTTCAGCCATTCCATCTGTTCCTCGTCAATGAATTCCCGTTTTGAGGCATCCACATAGAAATTGCCGTGGGAATAGGGAATGTATTTCTTGCCGTCGTACACGTGGTTGGGGTCGAGCACGATGAAGTGGAAGTCTCCTTTGTCGAAGGAATAATAGCGGCCGGGCATGCCCGCAAAGCGGATATATTCCTCTTTCGAGCAGTTGTCCATGTCGTGATTGCCCAGTGCCAGATGCTTTTCCCCGTCGTAGCCGTTCCACATCTTCATGATGGCGGCGTTTTCCTTTTTCACCTGGCAGAAGTCGCCCAGATTGATGATGAAGTCCACTTCCTGGTCTTTGGCCGCCTGCAGAAAGTCGGTCAGGCGTTTGGAGGCATCGTGCATGATGTCCTGGTGCAAGTCGGAGATGACGGCAAATTTCAGGCTTTTCCGTTGCAGGGCTTCGGGAGCCGGCGTTGCCTTGCCGGCTGTTGTCAGTGCCAGCAGGAACAAGAAGGAGAAGATTCGTTTCATAAGCGGGAGTTGTTGATTTTCAGATGAACCGGTTGGGCATAAGTCTTGAATTCAGCCGTCACCGCTTTGTCCGTATTCTCGGGACTGGCGAAGTGGCAACTGAAGTTGAGAGAGGTTTCCCCTTCGGGCACTACCAGCGCCGCAGCCTTGGCCGGGAGTGTTTGCAGGGCGTTCCAGTTGCCGTCGTACACGGTGAACGCGTCGCCGCCGTCATATTTCAGCCACTGCCCGGGCTGGAGCGTTACGGGAATCTCTACCGTAGAGAAGTTGCCTATCTCCAGTGTCAGTCCGTCAACGGTGTCGTTGGTCTTCAGCAGGAAGCGCAGCGGTTGCCGTTCGTAACGGTTATTGTAGGTCCATTTGGAAACGACCGGTTCGCCGGGTTGTCTGGCGGCATTCCGGTGCGTCTGCCGCACGGGCTGGCAGGCATAGAGGTTCCAGCTGTCCGCGCCGGTGGCTTCCAGCACATATTCGTTGGCCAGGTGCTCCATTTCCTTTTTCAGTTCGGGCGGGAAGGCATCGCCCAGCCGTGCCTTTTCCCATTCGCGTATGGCGGTGATGATGGCTTCCGACTGTCCGTTAGCCGCCACCTTCGCCCCGTCGGTCACGAGCGTGTAGCCGGCGTCGAAGGCGGCCGAGCGGGCCAGCAGCCAGTTGATGTCCTCCAGCGAAGTGTTGGCGTCCAGTTTGAACCAGCCCAGCATGCACGGGATGAGGTTCCGGCGATAGAAGTCCTGGTTCATCAGGCGATAGGTCACCTGGCTTTCGCGGAAGCCGGCATACCAGGGCTCGCCCCAGTTCATGCGCGTGAAGATGTGCCAGTTGAAGTGGGTGGTCATGCTGGCGTCGTTGATGTTGTCGCGGTATTCCGGTTTCAGATGGCTATACCATTCCTGCATCATCAGGTTGACGCCATAGTCGCCCATGCCGGTGGAATTGCATCCCTCCAGTCCGTCGAAGGAAATCTGCCTTATGCCGGTCTGGTTGAAGAGGTCGGCCAGTCGGCGGGCCATTTCCAGCGTCAGCTCCGTGTTGGTCAGGAACGTCTTGTAGCCGTGGTCCATGAGTTTCACGATTTCCTCGCCGTTGCTGTGTGCCGCAGCCCGGGTGCCCCAGGCGCCGCGTGTGCAGTTCAGCAGTTTCCAGGGCGCCGTTTCGCTCACCCGCTCGTAGCGCACCAGTTCGTCGCCGATGCGTACGGCGTGCAGGTTGTTGTTGGCCATCTGGTTGAAGAACGTGGGGTCGGCAATCTCTATTTCTCCGGCGGCCTCGTCAATGTCCCGGGTCAGTGTGGAGGCCCCCACCATGGCCAGGCGCCGGTCGGGCACGGGAGTTACGTAAGGGTCGTTCGTCGTGATGAAGTTGGAGAGCGTGTGCACGCCGAGTTTGATGCCTTCGGCCGCGGCAATGTCCACACACTTTTTCAGTCCGTCCCATCCGGAGGGGAAGGCCGCGGGATTCAGCGCGAAGTGTCCCCACTGGGCGAAAGGACCGCCGTTGTAGAGATATTTCAGGCCGGTTTTCTTCGTGAAGGCAAGCGCTTCGTGAATGTTGTTTTCGTTGAAGGGATAGATGATGTAGGCCTGGCTGGCCACCGGCGACTTTTTGGCCCATACGCCGTCGAGCGTGGGGTGCGGCAGGTTCTCGCCCAGCTCGATGGCTTCGATGTAGTCGAGCGTTTCAGGCTCCGGGCAGCCGAACAGGGCGATTTTCGAACCGACGATGCCGCCGTCGGCATAGGCCGGCGACACATAGTGCGTGTGATGCCAGTTGGCAATGACGCGGTCTTCGTCGCGGTTGCGGCAATAAGCCTGAATCACGCTGCCGAAGTCCTTGTGCATGGCCGTCTGTCCGCGGTAGAGCACCTTCACGTCCTTGTCCACATCCACCAGCGAGGTGGAAGCAAAAATGTTGTAGGAAGGCGTTACGTCCGATTCTTCGCTGGGATATCCTCCCAGCGTCTTGGCGTTGAGCGCCTGTATGCCGATGGCATAGAGCGAGTCGCGCACCACGCCGACACATTCGCCCACCGTGCGGCTGATGCTCGTGGCATACGGCCCCCACAGCGCGACGTCGACCGGCTGTTCCGACTGGTAGTCGGCGATTTCCAGCTTCAGATATTTTTCGTAGGCATCAACGTTCACCGTTACGGTGGCTCCACATTCCGGATACTTCAGTTCCAGCGTGTGTCCCTTGTCCAGCCATTGGGCCGCCTGCGGTTCATAAAAGGTGGTGTCGACCCGCAGGAGCAGCAAGTGGGAAGTAGCTTCCTCGGGTACATAATTGGTTCCGTTCACTTTGTCAATCAGTCCCGTCACCCTTCCCGTTTCATCCAGTTCAAGAGCGAACGCATCCGTATCCAGTTGGATTTCATTGGACGAACAGCCTGTTAAAGCCATAGCCAAAGTCAGTAGGTACAACGACTTATTTCTTTTCATGTCAAGACTTCGGTTAAAGATTACAATCAGTTTTTTCAAAGTTAAAATCAGTCGGAAGGTCTGGAGCTTATGCGTCCGCCGTCCTTTTCTGCATCGTCAGATTTTCAGTAGAGAGCCCTGCGGCTTCGCCTTGCCGGGGTTTATAAACATAGTGAAAGGCGAGCGCGATGGCAAATCGGAAACAAAGTTTCCAGGATTTGACATAGCCGAGCCGCATCCTATGTTATGCAAACATAGTGAAAGGTGAGCGCGATGGCAAAGCGGAAATGAAGTTTCCAGGATTTGACATAGCCGAGCCGCATCCTATATTTTGCAAATATAGAAAAAGGCGGGCGCAAAAGGAGCAAACATGTTTGATTTTTTTCTTTATCCCCATTTTTTGCTGCCCGAACGGGGATCATCCCGGTCAAGGGAAAAGACATGCCGCGCCAGTTTTTGGAGCCATTCCTCCGGCCTGTTTCCTGTCGTTGCCGGAGCGTGGAGAAGGCAGTCTGGTTGTTTCGGTTATTTCGGTAGCTTGTCTTGCGAAGATACGGATAAAAGTTGGGATGGGCAAGGCGAAACGGCAGAGGGATGCCGGGGGAAAATGGCGCTTGACGGTCAGTGGTTTAACAAGTC
>PPYF01098812.1_pt1 | contig 83718 bp, 81 predicted proteins | sample 1559871 | NCBI WGS metagenome assembly PPYF01 (sample SAMN08240021, study PRJNA423297) | Human gut metagenome, whole genome shotgun sequencing project.
ATTGGCTGCACCCTTCCCACTGCCGGGCGGGTCAGGGACTTTCACCCGTTAGAACGTGCGCCCGCCGGGCGCACCAAAAGAACCGGGCCACAGCACACCTGCTGCTGGCCCGGTTCATGATGCATGTAGAAATCAAGGAAAGTGTATCTGCTGTCTGACTATGCTGCAAACGGAGCGATTTCCTCCATCAGCTGGTCACAGTCATCTGTGTGAAGAATCAGCTCTACAGTCTTGTACTTTGCCAGTGATAATACACCTACAATAGACTTTGCATCAACCATACGGCTGCCGCATTTCACATCTGCATCGTACTCAAAACGGTTCATGATTCTTACAAAATTAATAATCTGGTCTGCCTGGTCAAACTTAAGAAGGATACGTTTCATGTTGTTCACCTCCGTATGGTATTTTATTTAGTATCAATGCCAGATACTTGGGGATGGTACTTGCCGATAAGTCCGCATCTGACAATGCCCGCTAACGTTATCTTTTGTTTGTCTTCCGACATATTTATAATAGCACATTCAGGTGATGGATTTCCATGGTAATATTTTTCTATCTCATGGAATATTTTCATATATTATCCTTATATCTTTTAAATCTGGTCCGGAAGTCCCAGGCCGATGACCTTACCTCCGATGCCTGCCCCGCTCCTTCACCACATCAGCCGCTGCCTTCTCAGCACCTTTTTTTCCAGTATATACCTAATGTCGTATTTTGTCCATTTACGTTGCAAATTTATGATTTCTTGATACAATAGTTGTATTGGTATTGATTATTGTATACAAATTACTGCCTTTAAGAAAAGGATGGATGATAATAGATGAAACTTCTGATTGTTGATGATGAGAAACTGACCCGGGAGGGAATCCGGGACAGCCTGAGCCTGAAGAGCCTTGGCATCAGCCGTGTGCTGCTGGAGGACGACGGCATACACGGCCTTAAGACCGCCCTTGAGGAACACCCGGATATTGTGCTCACGGACGTGCGGATGCCCAGGATGAACGGTGTCCAGATGGCGGAACGGATATTAAAGGAGCTGCCCACAACCTCCATCATCTTTATGAGCGCTTATTCTGACAAGGAATACTTAAAAGCCGCCATCAAGCTGAAGGCGCTGGGATATGTGGAAAAACCCCTTGACATGGAGGAACTGGCCTCAGCCATAAAGGAGGCAGTGGATAGCAGCAGGAACGAGAAAATGAGCCAGGCAGCAGCAAGGCTTCAGGAAAAGGAACAGCTGGGCCATCTGAGCCTCCTGCTGTCCCAGCCAGGGGAGGAGAGCCTTGTCAGGGCAGGACAGCTCGCAGCCGACCTGGGCCTTTCCATCACCCATACCACCTGCTTCTGCTGCATTATCATTGACTGTGTCACTCCCTTATCCGCACTGCCGGAGGAACAGATGGACGGAATCAGGGATTATTTTGTGGACCATCTCACATCTATGGGCATATCCCAGGCCTATGTCCTAAGAGGTGACCACCGCATCATTGTTTTCCTCCACTCCCCGGAGCGTCCCGCGGACAGGGCCCTGTACGACTGCGCCGGGCTCCTGGCCCAAAAGCTTATACAGGTATGCCCTTTTTTCATTTCTCTTGGCCCGGTTGTAAGCGGTATGGACCGCGCACATATATCTTACCAGGAAGCCAGTGAACATCTGAAGGAGGCATTTTTCCATGACTATGGATTCATACTGGCCCACAACATGGAAACAGCCGTATTCCGGCCGCCGGCAGACCTCCTTCTGGAATTTTCCATGGCCTTGTCCGAAAAGCAGGAGGAGGAAGCCCTGGACATCGTCAGGCGGCTGTATGAATCCTTTGTGCCAAACGACTTGATTGGCCCCAGCCAGGTAAAGGATATCTATTACAAGTATTTCAGCAAGCTGGACGAACACGGCCTGGGAAGCTATATCTCCCTGTGGCAGAAGGAAGGACTGGAGTCTGAATCCATCTGGGAAGGGGTCATGAACTGCACCATACTGAGGGAGCTCAATGATCTGCTGGCGGCCAAGGTGCGCCTGTTCTTTGAGCGTCTGCGGGGAAACAGCGTGGGAAATCCGGTGGTATTCCAGATTAAGGAATACATCCATAAGAACTATGCGGACCCATCCCTTTCCGTGCCGGATGTCAGTGAGTACGTCCGCCTTTCGTCCAGCTACGCATGTACAATTTTTAAAAATGAGACAGGCCAGACCTTAAACCAGTATCTGACGGATTACCGCATCAAGATGTCCAAGCAGTTCTTAAGCGACCCCAGATACAAGATTGCCGATATTTCCTCCAAGGTAGGATACAGCGACGGCAATTACTACAGCAAGACCTTTAAGAAAATCGTGGGCCTGTCCCCTTCTGAATACAGGGAGAAAATGCTTGCATGAAAAACCCGTTCACAAAGCTGATTCACCATTATACATATGACATGCGTCTGAAGACAAAGCTTGTCATATCCCACATCATCCTGGTACTGCTGCCCACCGCCGTACTGTCAGGCTTTCTTTACCTGCGCATTTACGGCATTGTCATGGATGACAGCATCCGCTCGGAGCAGGCTCTGTCCGCCCAGACCGTGACCTCCATTGAGAACCTCATTTCCCATGTTGGACACGCCTCTGACACCATCACCGGCGCCATGATGATACAGGATCTGTTCCAGGTCCCCAGATCAGAGGCCAATACCCAGGATATCTCCACCTCCCGGATGAACAGCCTGTTCCACCTGGTGCAGAGCATTACGGACCATTCCATGATTACGGATGTGAAGATTTATTATGATGACAGCGTATATGGAGATCTGATGCAGTACAACAAGATCGGGAATGCCCTGTTTAACCCGGTATCCTCAATCAGCAGCAGCTGGTACGGCATCTACAGCACTTCGGAGCAGGCACGCCTGCTGTGCCCGGAACTGTACCTGACACCGGACGAGACAGAGAAGAACGGAAAGCTGGCCTACATTACCCGAATCCCTTATACCCACGACGGCAGCACTGTGTCCGACATTGAAAACGCCTCCGCCTATGTGGCCCTGTATCTGTCCAGGCCGGCCTTTGACATGGTGCTGCGCAATGACGCCACTGTCACGGACGAGGCTGCCTTCCTGGTAAATGAGCGGGATGTGATCGTTTCCGCCTCAGATATGGACCTGGCCGGGAAATACTTCATCCCCCGCTCGGATCTGGAGCGGCGGGTGGGAAAGGAAAAGACGTTTTCCCTTGTTTCCTATCCGGGCGGCTCTGCCTATGTTGCCTATTTTCCCATCGCGGACACGGACTGGTACATGATGTCCATTATCCCTGCCCTCCATATCGGAGATGCAGGCAGGGCGCTGATGATGCATTTTGCCCTGATTTACCTGCTGTTCACTGCCCTGGCCCTGTACACGGCCTTCCGCCTGTCGGGCTCCATTGCGGACCGCATCATAGGCGTGGCCCTGCAGATGGAAACTGTGCGCACAGGCCTGCCCCAGCCCATGGATGTGGCTGACACGGGGTGCGACGAGATTGGCGTACTGTCCGATACCTACAACTACATGACAGAAGAAATCATCACCCTGATGGACAGCCAGAAAAAGGCTTCGGATGAGCTTCGGATGGCGGAATTCCGCGCCCTCCAGGCCCAGATTAATCCGCATTTTCTCTATAATACACTGGATATGATTAACTGGCTGTCCCAGACCGGCCAGAGCGAAAAAGTAACGGAGGCGGTCCAGAGCCTGTCCCGTTTTTATAAGCTGACTCTGAGCCGCCGGGAGCTGATGAACTCCATTGAGAAGGAGCTGGAGCATGTAAGCCTCTATGTGCGTCTCCAGAACATGCGTTATGACAATTGCGTGGTCTTTGTGGTGGATGTGCCGGAAGAACTCTGTGAGTACACTATCCCCAAGCTAACCTTCCAGCCCATTGTGGAAAATGCCTTCCTTCACGGTATCATGATGAAGGAAGAAAAAAAAGGCAGCATCCTGCTCACCGGCTGGCCAGAGGGGGATGATATTATATTCATCATCTCTGACGATGGGGCAGGCATACCGCCTGAAACACTTGATACTTTAAAGGATGATGTGAATGCCGGTACCGACTCCTCCAGCCCCAGGCACACTGCCTTTTCCGGCCATATCGGCATCTACAATACCAACTTAAGGCTGAAGAGCCTGTACGGTGAATCCTACGGCCTCTCCTTCACCAGCACCCTGGGCAAGGGCACGGAAGTTACTGTTCGGATCCCTGCCAGACATATCACGTATGACTGATTCCTTTCACATCCCAGCAATACGATTCATAGGCCGCCGTCAGGTTCATGGAGGCGGTCTCTTTTTCTGCCTTTTTCTCCAGATAGGATGCCTGGCCCTCCAGGTATTCCGTGCCTGTCAGCAGTCCGGCCTGCTGCTTTCTCTGGAGTCCTTCGTAGGTCAGCTGGGCGCTCTGAAAGGCAGTGAGGGCCGCCTCATAAGCTGTTTTCCTGGCCTGGAGGTTCTGGTAGGAAGCCAAAAACGCTGCCTCCTTTGTCCCCTCCGCCTCATCCACCAGCCTGAATCTGATATTGATTTCAGTGGTACTGCCGGCTGAGGTGTGGCGGGCATTCTGCACACTCTTGTCATTTCCCATGGCCTTGTTCTTATCGCTCTCATAATCCACGGCTTCAATGGCAGCCATATCCGGCTCCGGTACGGTTCCTATCACCACCCGGCTGCTGTCCTCAATCCCCAGCATGGTAAGGAGCTGACGGCGCAGCTGCCTGGCCTGGAGCTTTAGGGACTCCAGCGAAATTTCGGCAGCGTCCAGGCCTCTTTGTGCTTCCTTCAGCCGGGCCTGGGTGGCGGAACCGGCTGCCTGCTTTCTCGCCATGGCCTCAAGGGCTGCCTGCAGGGATTCAACCCGCTTTTCCTGGTATTCCACGTTCTTCACCATCTGGTTGTAGGAATTCATCAGAGTCTGGGCTGTCATGGTAAAGGTGTCCACGGACTTTTCCAGGCTGCGGGTGCTCTTTTCACTGGTCATGGTATCCAGCTGGCTGTATATACGGCTGGCCGAGGTTTTTAACATGGCTGCATTGGAGGAATAGATTCCGGCTGTCTGGCTGTCCTCATCTTCCATGTCCTGCGCCTTATCCTCCATGTTGTCCTGCTCCCGCTTAAGGGTATCCCATATTTCCTGGTAGGCATTTACATTGTCCTCGTAGTCCTCTATGCTCTCTTTTAAAGACAGGTTTCCCTGTTTCAGCAGTTCCCTCAGATTGCCGTATTCAATGATTATGGTACCCGCTGTGTTCCCTGCGGTTTCCCGGGATGTGTTGGTGGCTGCGGCCTGGGATGTGTCCAGAGCTGCAGCCTGGGATGTGTCCTGGGATGCATAGGTAGTCCGGCCGCCGGCTCCTGACAGGCACAGTACCATTGCCAGAAGGACCATTTTAGCCTTTTTTGTGTTTCCCTTCTTCCTGCCTCTCTCCTTTATATTACTGCGGTTTCTCATTTCTGTCTCACCCCTGTTCCATCCTGCCTTTTTCCTGCACTTTAAATATTTCTGCTCTATCTCCAAATTTCTCCCATCCTATGACACGGACGCCAGTCCGTCCACCGACCACCGGTATTCCAGCTGTGCCTTGAGAAGGGCCAGCTTCTGTGTACGCACATTGACCTGGGCTGCTGCGAAGGAGGTCTGCTGCGTTACATAATCGTTCCTTGTCATGGTTCCGGCTGCCATTTTCCGCTCTGCCGTCTCCATGGCTGCCGCCTCAATTTCATACGTATTAAGGGCCTGCTCGTAGTCGGATTTAGATATCATCATGCTCTCGTAGGCATTCTTTATGCTGGAGGCAGCTGTCTCCTTCTGGCTCTTTAAGCTCTGTTCCAGACTTGACTTATTGGTGCCGCTTTTTGCATTGGCTATTTTCTTTTCAAGTATTTTAAGGCTGTAATTATTTTCCACTCCCCTGGATACATCCTCATCCAGATTAATGGCTGCCATTCCCTCCAGGTCCGGCTCCGGCACATCTCCTATATCCACCTGCGCCCCATAGGTCCATCCCAGCATAAGGCAGAGATTTTCTTTTGTACGCCCCAGACTGCTCCGGGCCGACAGCAGGGATGCATCCGCCGATGTGACGGCCTCCTGAGCCGCCAGCACCTGTGCCTGGGTAGACATACCGGCGCTCAGTCGGGTAAGCGTCTGATCATAGGACAACCGGGCCTTTATCTTATTCTGCTCCAGACTCTCCAGGCTGTATGTCTGGCTCCAGTAGCTTATCATCAGTTCCTGGGCCTCCTTCACCAGACCTGCCTCTGTCTTGTCATATTCCAGCTTCTTAATGTCCCCGTCCTCCACATTGTCGTCCCCCTGCTTCCGCAGGTTATCCGCCTGAATCTGGCTGGTCAAATAGGAGGACAGGCGGCTGGCATAATCTGAATCCGACGAATCAGGATATTCCAGGCTTCCGTATATATCATCGGCAGCATCATAGTAATCATCCGCAATATCGTCCGCGTCCTTCCCCCGGAAATCCTCATACTCCAGCTGGTTCTGAATCACTGTGTTATTGTATACATGAATCAGGTCCGCTATCTCCGTAAAATCCAGCTGATTATCCCTGAGGGAAGCCCACTGCTTAGCGGTATAGGCAAACTCCGGGGTGCCTGCCAATGCCGGCACCGGCATGGCGCCAAGGCACAGTACCGCGGCCAGGCATCCGGCCCCTATCTTTCCATATCTCATATGATTGACACCTCTTTCTTAAATATCCAGTACAACCCGTTTCTTATCGCCGTTCATAAGCGCATAGTAGATTGGCAGTATGAACAGGGCCACCGCCACGCCCACGCTGAGTCCGCCGATGTTAACAATGGCCAGACCCTGGGTGGTGGAACCGCTGTCCCCTATGGCCAGAGCCATGGGAATCATGGAAAGGATGGTGGTAAGGCTGGTCATCATAATGGGCCTTAAACGTGTGGCGCCGGCCTCAATCAGGGCTGTCTTTAAATCCATGGTCATGCGGTATTGGTTCACTGTATCCACATAGAGGATACCATTGTTAACAACAGTACCGACCAGAATCAGGAATCCCAGTATGGACGTCATGCTGATGCTGACTCCCGTAATCTGCAAAAGCCCGAAGGAGCCTATGAGGCTGAATGGTATGGTAGTCATTACCATGAAGGAAAACTTCGGTGACTCAAACTGCGCTGACAGTACCACGAATACCAGGAATACAGCAACGGCAATCGCCTGGTACAAGGCCGCAAATTCCTCCTGCATCATACGGTTCATGGAGTTGACGCCTTTCTTGATGGTGCCGCTTAAGTTGGGGCTTATGACCTCGCTGTCTATGGCGGACCGGACATTTCCCCCGGTGTAATCTGCCGTAATGGTTATCTCATACGCCTTATCCGTCTTGGAAATGGAAGCCGGGCTGTCCTTATAATAGATTTCCGCCACATCCGTCAGGGCCACATAGCCTCCGGAAGGCTTGGAGAGTATAATATCCTTCATCTGGCTGACGGTACGGTACTCATCCTCCGGGTATTCAGCCATCACGCTGACCTCCCTGCCATCCACGTCCAGGGTAGTCACCTCTTCGCCGTCCATCATCTGTTTTACCTGGGAACCAATCCGGGATGCCGTAAGCCCCTCCGCTGCCGCCAGCACCGGATCCACCTTCACAGTCACCACGGGAGCTGTATTTTCTATGCTGGAATGAACGTTCATCACATCGTCCCTGGCCGTCATCTCAGCAACAATCTTGTTGGTGACTTCCTGAAGCTCGTCGTAATCCGTACCGTTGAGGATGACTTCATATCCCCTGTTCCTGCTCATGAAGCTCATGGACGAGGACGCCTCCACTGACACCGTACAGTTATCCAGGTCCGCCATCTCTGTCTCCCACTGCTCCACTATCTCATCGGTGCTCATATTCCTGTCATCCCTCAGATAGGCTGTTATGGTACCGCTGTCATTGTTATAGCGCAGCATGTAAGATTCCACATCCGGATGTCCTTTGACAATCTCCTCTGCCTGGAGCAGCATGGCGTCGGCATTTTCAGACAGCAGTCCCGGCCTTGTTTCTATGGAAACTCTGACCGTTCCCGTATCGTCTGCGGTCATAAGCTCGGTCTCCATCCCGCTGGCCAGAAAATAGGTTGCAATCACGATGATCACAGATGCAATCATGATGATGGCCTTGTGGTTTAAAAGTCCGGGCATGATGCGGCGGTATCCGTTCTGTATCCGCTCCATGGGCCGCGACATGGGCGCCTGCATCCTCTCCTGCGGCTTATACGCCATATAGGTAAGGGGAACAATGGTAATGGCTGACAGGAAGGAGGCGCACATACAGAATACGATAACGTATCCCATGGAGCCGAACATCTGTCCCGACATACCCTGCAGGAATACCAGCGGCAGGAATACCACACAGGTGGTCACAGTAGATCCCAGGATGGACTGGAGCACAATGTTGGTACCTGACAGGGAAGCCCTGGCATATCCCAGAAGGCCCTTGTCCTCCTCTGTCTCTATGGCCCTGAAACAGCTCTCCAGCACCACGATGGAGTTATCCACCATCATGCCTACGCCCAGCACCAGACCGCTCATGGTAATGATGTTCAGGGAGAAACCGGCGCTGGTCATCAGAATCAGGGACACCAGGATAGAGGTAGGTATGGAGCTTCCTACAATCAGGGACGCCTTATAGTCTCCAAAAAAAATGAATATGATAATCATGGAAATCACGGCTGCCAGCACCAGGGTAAGGGCCACGTCCTTAAGGGAGCTGATAATACTGTCCGCGCTGTCCCTGACAATCCTGATATTCAGGTTCTCATCGTCAGCCTCCAGGCTCTCAATGACGTCCTGAACCTCGGATGACACATCCATGGCAGTGCTGCTCTGCTGCTTGGTGATGGAAATGGATATAGTATCCTCGCCGTTGTAGCGCGAAATACCTCCCCGGCTCTCTTCTGCCTCATATACCCTGGCGATGTCCTCCAGATATACAATCTTTCCGCTGGAGGTGGTGATGGGGACTTCCTTCAAAGCTTCTATGGTCTCATGCTCCAGGGACGTTGACACAGATAGCTCCAGTTTTCCGGATACAGCATCGCCGGATGGGTAGGAAAGATTGGCCGTGCTCATAGCCGCGGACACGTCGCTCATGGTCACCTGATACTGGGCCATCTCGTCGGATTGAAGCTCGATTTTATAGTATTCCGACTTTCCGCCCATGGCCTCCACCTCTGCCACGGAAGAAATCTGTTCCAGCAGGGGCACCACGGTCTGGTCCACATAATCATACAAATCCTCCTGGGAGGGGTTTGATATGGAAAGCATCATGGTGGTTCCCGCATTGTTATTCATCTCCATGACAGAGGTTTCCGCATCGTCAGGGAGCTGGCGGCTCAGTGCATCCAGACTCTGGGATAAATCATTATATGCGTCGTCCATATCGGTGCCGTAATCATATTCCAGCATAATCATGGCCCTGTTTTCGCTGGAAGTGGAGCTCATGCTTTTCACGCCCTCTATGGTTCCCACCTGGTCTTCTATGGGCTGGGTCACAAGTTCATCTATGTCCTCAGGACCAGCCCCGGAATAAGACGCTATGATAATCAGCATTGGCTGATCCGTGTCCGGCATCTGTTCCAGCGTGGCATTGAATACGGAAGAAATACCGAATACCAAAAGGCAAAGCAATGCCATAACCGTCGCCACCGGACGTTTTAATACAAACCTTGTCAATCCCATGGGTTATGCCTCCTGTTCCGCCTGTGATTTTGCATTTTTGCTGTCTTCCCCGCCGGATGCTGCTGTTTCTTTGGACTGGGTTTCTTCTCCGGACTGTACCTCATCCCTTAACCGGATTTTCGCCCCCTCATACAGATTGGAGCTCCATGTGCTCACCACCATGTCATCGGCTGACAGGCCGGAAAGAATCTGGGCATGTTCCTCATCCTCCAGTCCTACTTCCACCTGGGCCATGGCCGCGGTGCCGTCCTGGTACAAATAAACATAGGCATTGCCGCCGCTGTAATAGATTGCATCAATGGGAACCACCATTGTATCCAATGCCCGTTCCGTCACAAGGTTTAATTTCACCGTGCTTCCGGCGGCAATCTCCTGTGTGTTTTCTATCTGGGCCTTTACCTTGAACAGTCCTGTATCCGTGTCAACCATGGAGTTGATTTCGCTGATATATGCCTTGTATGTAGTTCCGTTCTTCTGGATTTCCAGCTCATCGCCCACATTGGCATTCCGCATCATGCGCTGGGTCACATAGAAGGAGACTATGTTCTCACCCTCGCCGGCAATCACGCACAAATCCTGGGACTGGGTCACTCTGTCATACACCTCCACGTCAAAGCTTTCAATCTTTCCATTAATAGGGGCGGTGATGGAGCTGTACTGCACCTGTCTTTCGTAAGCCATTTTAGCGGACTCATACTGGAGCTGCGCGGATTTCACCGCATTGACATACTGCTCGTATTCCTGCTCGGACAAATCGCCGCCGCTGTAGAGAATCTGCATTCTTCTAAGGTTGCTCTGGGCCTCTGAAAGGGATACGGATGCAGAATCCATGGAGTTCTTTGCCGTCTCCACCTGCTCTGTATCAATCTCAAACAGGACCTGTCCCTGTGTCACCATGTCCCCTGCCTTCACATATACCGCCGTGACGTCGCCTGCTGCCTTTGCATAGATATGAACCACATCGGAAGGCTCCACTGTACCGGTAAGCCCTGTGGTAAGGATGATATCGCCGATTGACGGCTGTTCTGCCTTCACCACCGTGACAGAAGCCTCCTGTCCCACAGGCATGCCGCCCTTTGATTTTTTTCCGCCCTTCGTCATAATCATAGCCACGGCCAGTATGACGATAATTCCAGCTGCAATGCCAATCTTTATTTTCCCGCTCTTGCTCATATCCAATCTCCTTTGCTGGTTTACTCAACTGATTCCTAATATTAAAGGTTGAAGATTAATTCAATATTAACAAAACCGGCCTGAAAGTCATTTATTTCGCGTTATTCTGTGAATTTTTTGTGTCTTTACTGTGTGTCGGATACAATTACATAAAATGACCGAAAACAGCACGGAATCAGGCGGGCCCGATCACATCCGGTACCCGCCTGTCTTTTAGTTCTGATTAAATTGATTCACTGATTTAATGATTGCTGCTCCACTCGGTTACCGTACCACCGATGTTTACTGAGAGACTAGTTCTTCCCCCATACACATACCCGCGTTCTAACCGGTATACATTGTTTCCGCTATGATGATAGCCTATACCCAGTAAAAAGGCATTGACTGCTGCGCCTGGAACAGCATTGTCATAAGAATAAAAAAATGTCACCCGGCCTGCAAATGTACGGTGATAGACCATAAACCCGTTATGTCTATAGCTGGTGGTTGTACCGCTGCCGGCCTGAATATTGTTGATAACAGCAGCCGCATTCACACCTCCCGGATATTGATAGCCATTAAGTATAGCTAAATCTGCCGCAGATAAAGCTGGCATGTCATTCACCTCCTCTCATTTTTGATACTAAAACTATACTATAAACAGGCATTTACGGTATAAATATGGCATAAACCATAAGAATCCTGTCATGGTTGGCTGTGCCTTCTTTTATATTGATGGTGTATAATATTTGTATCCAATAACAAAGCCCTTAATTGAAAAATAAATATTCTGTGGTTTCCTGATGATTCGTTTATGTTTACTTTATAAAAAGGTGTTATATATTATAATGAAATGTAGTAGAGGGAGGTAAAGGAACATGTTTCAGATACTGATTGCGGAAGATGACATGAATACCAGAAGGCTGATGGAAGCTGTGCTGAAGGAACACGGCTACCATCCCATCCTGGCATGCGACGGCCTGGAGGCCTTGAAATTATTAGATACCCACCATGTGGACCTAGTAATCCTGGACATCATGATGCCCGGCATGGACGGCTACGAGCTCACCAGGCAGCTGAGGGCAACGGATTACACTCTGCCCATCCTCATGGTCACTGCCAAGCAGCTGCCTGAGGACAAACGGAAGGGATTCATCGTGGGAACAGATGATTATATGACAAAGCCCGTGGATGAGGAGGAAATGATTTTGCGCATCCGGGCATTGCTGCGCAGGGCTCAGATTGTGAATGAACGGCGTATTACCATCGGAGATGTGTGCCTGGACTACGATTCCCTGACTGTAAGCCGCGGGGATGAGAGCCAGGCGCTGCCCCGCAAGGAATTCTATCTTCTCTACAAGCTCCTGTCCTATCCCGGCAAGATATTCACCCGCATCCAGCTCATGGACGAGATATGGGGCATGGAATCCCAGTCGGACGACAATACCATCAATGTACACATTAACCGGCTGCGGAAGCGTTTTGAGGACTACCCTGAGTTTACCATCCAAACCATACGCGGCCTGGGCTACAAGGCGGTGAAAAATCTATGAGACACAGGGCAAACCATAAACCACTGGGAACCATGACCCTCATCCTGACCGCAGGCATTTTCTTAATCATGCTCACGGTCATGACCCTGCAGGGATTTTTGATGTACCTGTACTGGAGGATTTTCTACCAGGCCAATATCCCCATTCCCCAGTTCTGGCGCCCCATCCCCCTGCTGGCCGTGCTCAGCGCCGTGGTGGGCGCCGGGCTCACCCTGCTCCTGAGCCGCATCCCCCTTAAACCTATCCGCGACCTGATTGAGGCCATCAACCAGCTGGCGGACGGCAACTTCAAGGTGCGCATTCATCTGGATCTGAACCGGGAATTTGAACGTCTCTCCGAAAGCTTTAACCGCATGGCCCAGGAACTGGAGAACACGGAGCTGCTGCGCTCTGACTTCATCAATAATTTCTCCCACGAATTCAAGACTCCCATCGTATCCCTGAGGGGCTTTGCCAAGATACTGAAAAATGACGGCCTCACAAAGGAGGAGCGGGACGAATATCTGGATATCATCATAAGTGAATCCAACCGCCTGGCCCAGCTCTCCACCAATGTGCTGAACCTGTCAAAGATAGAAAAAATGAGCATCCTGTCCGATATGGAATCCTTTGACCTGTCGGAAGAAGTACGCCAGTCCATCCTGCTGCTGGAATCAAAATGGCAGAAAAAGGAACTGGAACTGATTATTGATATGGATGAACTGGAATACCACGGAAACAAGGCGCTTCTGAACCAGGTATGGATTAACCTGATTGACAACGCCATTAAATTTTCTCCTCAAAACGGAAAAATAAAGCTGAAACTGCACAGGAAGGAAGACCATGTTGTTTTCCAGATTCTGGATAATGGATGCGGCATGGATGAAGAGACAAAAGACCATATATTTGACCGGTTCTACCAGGGGGACAGCTCCCATACCACAGAAGGAAACGGCATCGGCCTGACTGTGGTGGAAAAAATCATCCACCTCCATAAAGGTAAAATCCGGGTCATCAGCGAGACTGGTATCGGCACCACCTTTACGGTGAACCTTCCCATTGTCCCGGCTCCTTCCAGCCAGTAAATTTCCCTTGGGGTACATTTCCCCTGGGGTACATTTCCCTTGGGGTACATTTCCGTTGGCTAATTTCCCCTGGGTATAATTCCCCTTTCATTGTCACTTTTCAGCTGTCATCTTTTCGCTGTCATATATCTTTTCACTGTCACATATCTTTTCTCCGTCATGCACCTTATCTCCGCCACACATCATCCGGCCGCCGGAATTCATATCCCCTCCCGCTCAAACATCTCCTTCAGCCTTAGGGCGTCCTCCAGCGTATTCTTCCAGCCATCCCGTTTCATGTCCACACGTCCTTCCGCCGATACCAGGACCTCTTCCTCTTCCAGAAGCATTCTCTGCAGATCCGGGTGTTCGAAGGACGCTTCCCCGGTCAGATATCCCTGGCTGTTGACCGCGTCTCAAGGCGCTGGCTTTCGCTTTGTTCCACCCCTTTATAACCACACAGCTGCTTTATAATATCTCGCAGGTCTTCTTTGTATTGATTCTTTTGAGAAACTCCGGCATGCTCAACAGGCTAAAGCCCATAACCAGAGAAAGCCCGCAGGACAAATCCCCGGAACGCAGGACTGCCTCTGCGGGCTTTCTTTTTATTATCGCATATTCATTTGCCTTCGGGACAGCCAGGCGTCAGCCGGTACCTTTTACTTCCCCTGTCCATAATAAGCATTTGGCCCATGCTTGCGCATGAAATGCTTATCCTGCATACACTGGGGAGCTGGTCCTGCCTGGGGATTGATGAATTCTGTCATGAAATTCATCCTGGCAATCTCCTCCAGCACAACGGCATTGTGGACAGCCTCGGCCGCGTCCTTTCCCCATGTAAAGGGGCCATGGTTCTTACACAGCACAGCCGGAATGTAAACCGGGTTCTTCCCCTGAAAGGTTTCAATGATGACCTTTCCCGTATTTTTCTCGTAGCCTTCCTCGATTTCCTCTGCCGTCAGGTTCCTGGCGCAGGGAATCTCACCGTAAAAATAGTCCGCATGGGTGGTGCCATAGCAGGGAAGGGCCCTGCCCGCCTGTGCCCAGGCCGTTGCATGAGGGGAATGGGTATGGACAATACCGCCAATCTCCTTAAACGCATTGTACAGCTCCACATGGGTGGCTGTGTCGGAGGAAGGGTTCATCTCACCCTCCGCCTTATTGCCCTCCAGGTCCATGACCACCATATCAGATGGCTTTAACACATCGTAATCCACCCCGCTGGGCTTTATGACAAACAGTCCCTTTTCCCGGTCAATTCCGCTGACATTTCCCCAGGTGTAGGTGATAAGGCCCCTGCGGGGCAGCTCCATATTGGCTTCATATACCTTTTGCTTCAGTTCTTCTAACATAGTCTGTATCCGCTCCTGTTCCTGTTAATCCTTCTATGCTCCACAGCTCAATCCTTCATATGCTCCACAGCAGCCTTCTCAATGGCAAGACCTTCTGCATACCGCTTCATGAATGCCTCGAATCCTTCCACATCCTCTTTCACAGGCTCCATTCTGGTTCCCTTGTCCCCGGCAAAAACCTTGTTGGCCAGGTAAGCGTCCAGGGTCTCGCCCTCTTCCCTGCACCGCATGTAGGAGGCCAGCAGCGCAATGCCCCAGGCACCGCCTTCCCCGGCTGTCTCCATGACAGACACCGGCGCGTTCATGGCTCCTGCCAGGATTCTCTGGCCCACGCCCTTTGTCTTAAAAAGTCCGCCGTGGCCCAGAATGCTGTCCACCTTCACATGCTCCTTCTTAAGCAGGATATCCATGCCTGTCTTAAGGGCGCCCAGTGAGGTGTACAGGTGTACTCTCATGAAATTCGCCAGGTTAAACCGGCTGTCCGGCGTGCGCACAAACAGGGGACGGCCTTCCTCAAAGTGGGTGATGTGCTCTCCTGAGAAATAGTTGTACGCCAGCAGGCCGCCGCAGTCGGAATCTCCCTCCAGGGCCTTGTTGTAAAGGGTTCCAAAGAGCTGGTTCATGTCCGCCTTCATGCCCATGGCCTCTGAGAACTCCTTAAACAGGTTCACCCATGCGTTCAGGTCCGATGTGCAGTTGTTGCAGTGCACCATGGCTACCATATCGCCTGCCGGCGTGGTCACCAGGTCAATCTCAGGATATACGTGCTCCAGCTCCTTCTCCAGCACCACCATGGCAAACACGCTGGTACCGGCAGACACATTGCCGGTGCGGACAGCCACGCTGTTGGTAGCCGCCATGCCGGTGCCTGCGTCGCCCTCAGGCGGACACATGGGAATGCCTGCTTTCAGGTTTCCGGATGCATCAAGAAGCTTTGCGCCTTCTTCCGTCAGGACGCCTGCGTCCTCTCCCGCCACCAGAGCCTTTGGCAGGATGTCCCGCAGCTTCCACGGGAAATTCTCCCCTGCCACCAGTTGGTCAAACTGCTCCACGCGCTTCTGGTCAAAATCCCTGGCATGGATATCCACCGGGAACATGCCTGCCACATCACCGATGCCCAGAACACGTCTGCCTGTCAGCTTCCAGTGCACATATCCCTCCAGCGTAATGAGGTAGTCGATATCCTTCACATGCTCTTCCTTATTGAGAATGGCCTGGTACAGATGGGCAATGCTCCATCTCTGAGGGATATTGTACCGGAATACCTCTGTCAGCTTCCCGGAGGCAGGGCCTGTGATGGTGTTCCTCCAGGTGCGGAAGGGCACCAGAAGATCTCCTTCTTTATTAAACGCCATATAACCGTGCATCATGGCTGAAAAACCAATGGAACCAATGGTGGTCAGGGTGATGCCGTAGGTTTCCTTCACATCCTCAGCCATTTTGCCGTAGCAGTCCCGGATGCCGGTCCAGATGTCCTCCAGGGTATAGGTCCAGATGTGATCCACAAACCTGTTTTCCCAATCATGACTGCCGGAGGCAATGGGTGTGTGGTCCTCACCGATAAGGACTGCCTTAATCCTGGTGGAGCCCAGCTCTATGCCCAGGGAAGTATTTCCATGCTCAATCTGTTCTTTTATCTTATTTATATCTAAACTCATGAATTGCCCCTCCACTTGCTTACCTGTAAGCTGCCGCATTCCAGCGAAGCTCGTTCTTAAGAGCGCGGATGCTGGTATCCTTGTCAATATAGACTGTCTCAATACCCATGGCATCCGCCCAGTCTCCCATCTGCTCTGCCGTCAGGTCATAGGAGAATGCTGTATGGTGGGCGCCTCCTGCCAGAATCCAGCTTTCGGCCCCGGTTGCCAGGTTTGGCTCCGGCGTCCAGAATGCGGTTGCCACCGGAAGCTTAGGCATTGGCTTTTCTGTTTTTTTGCACTCCACATCGTTGATAATCAGGCGGAACCTTGTGCCAAGATCCACTAAGGATGTGGCGATTCCGTGGCCTGTCTTGGATGTAAATACAAGTCTGGCCGGGTCCTCCCTGTCACCCATGGACAGCGGGCAGGCCTTGATGCTGATTTCCCCGTCTGCAATGGTGGGGCACACCTCCAGCATGTGGGCTTCCAGGATTCCCTCCTTGCCGGGCACTAAGTTGTATGTATAATCTTCCATGAAAGAGGTTCCCTTGGCGTCCTTCATGCCCTGGGTCATAATTTTCATCAGTCTGACCATGGCTGCCGTCTTCCAGTCGCCCTCTGCGCCGAATCCGTATCCCTTTTCCATGAGACGCTGGATAGCCAGGCCGGGAAGCTGCCGCAGCTCTCCCAAATCCCCAAAGTGGGTGACGATGGCGTGGTAATCCTTCTCCAGCAGGAACTTCTCAAGGCCAGCCTCAATCTGGGCCTGTACCGCCACATGGCGCTTAAATTCCTCCGGATCCCTGCCCTCCGGCAGGATGGTGTACTTGCTGTAATACTCGTCCACCAGGGCCGTGATATCTCCCTTTGGCACAGCCTTCACATACTCGGCCAGCTCATTGACCGGATAAGCGTCCACTTCCCAGCCAAACTTCATCTGGGCCTCCACCTTGTCGCCTTCGGTGACAGCCACATTCCTCATGTTGTCCGCAAATCTTGCCACCCTTACATGGCTGCTCTCCATAATGCCTACCGCGGTGCGCATCCAGGCTGCTACGCGGCCCACCACCTTCTCATCGCTCCAGTGGCCCACAATAACCTTTCTCTCAATGCCCATGCGGGTTACCATGTGGCCGTATTCCCTGTCTCCGTGAGCGGACTGGTTCTCATTCATGAAATCCATGTCAATGGTATCATAGGGAATTTCCTGGTTGAACTGTGTATGAAAATGCATCAGGGGCTTTCTGTATTCCTGCAGTCCCAGAATCCAGGACTTGGCCGGTGAAAATGTATGCATCCAGGTGATGACGCCCGCGCACTCCTCATCCGCATTTGCCTCGTTGAACGTCCTGCGGATCAGCTCATTGGTAATCAGTGTGGGCTTTAACACTACCTCATAGGGCAGGATGCCTGATTTATTAAGACTGTCCACAATGATTCCCGAATGCTCCGCCACATGCGCCAGGCACTCATCTCCATAGAGATCCTGTGAACCTGTACAGAACCAGAACTTATAATTCTTTACTGCTATCATATCTCTCATCCTCCTTGAATGTCAGTTAAAGCAATTGCCGGTTAAATATCCTCCGTCTGATCATCTTCCTCATCATCCGGAATCTCGCCATACTTAACATATTCGCCTTTTATAAATTTCTTAAGGGACCAGCCGGCCAGAAATGCACCTATGGCGCCAAAAAGAACTGCACAGCCAAGCTGTACCATCTTGCCTCCGCCGGCAGGTTTTAAATACTCCTGCAGCAGGCCAAAGGCCAGGTATACAAGATAGCCTCCTGCCGCCAAACGCAGCATCACGGTTATCTGAGTTGGTTTCGCGGCACTTTCTTCTTTCTTTGCACCCATTTTTGCACCCATTACATTTCCTCCTTACGCGGCTGTTTCAGGACCTTTACCGAATCCCGCTCAATGATATCCGAATCAAACAGATAATTACCGTCAAAATAGGGATTCTCAATCATACTTATCATGTTCTCTGCCGCTTTCCTGCCCAGCGCCTCCATGGGGTGGGGGAAGGAGGTAAGCTTTACGCCGGCCAGGGTTGCCAGGTCTGAGTTGTCAATGCTGACTATAGACAGCTGGTCCGGGATGGCAATGCCCCGCTTCTCGCAGAGACCTGACAGCACATATGCCACCTCATCGTTGTAGCACACCACTCCCGTACAGCTTTCCAGCCTGTGGAACAGATAATCCGACCACTGGTCCAGGTCCAGGAAGTCTTCCGTGTCCAGCCATACCACATTGGCATCCTTTACCTTGATTCCCGCCTCCAGCATGCCTGACAGGAACCCCTTGTACCTCAAATGCCCCTGTCCGTCGTCGCTTTTGAACACGCCTCCGATGTTCCTGTGGCCGTTCTTAATCAGATATTCCACTGCCTTCTTGCCCACCTGCTCGTCGTTCATGGACACGCAGGGCAGCTCCAGATCCGGATACCGGCTGTTGAAAAACAGAATCGGGATTCCCCGTTCCTTAAGCTCCTGGTAGTAATGCAGGTTGGGATTGGGGAGGGCGCTTTTGGCCGGCTCCACAATCAGTCCGTCTATGATGTCTTTGTCGATAAGATTATTCAATATGTCCTGTTCCCTGCTCACCCGGTTGCCGGTAAAGGCAATCTGGGTGGTGTAGCCTTTTCTCGAGAGAACCCTCTCGATTCCTCTCACCACAGGAGGGAAAATATAGCTGTCCACATAGGTACTGATTACAGCGATGTTCATGTACCGTTCCTGGCGCTCCGTCTTGCCGCTGCCGCCCACATAAGTACCGCTTCCCCGCACCCTCAGGACCAGCTTCTGCTGCTCCAGGATATCCACGGCATGGCGCACCGTCTGGCGGCTCAGCCCGAAACGCTCGCTGAGTTCATTCTCCGAAGGCAGCTTTTCGCCCACCTTCAAAGCCCCGCTGTTAATGTTGTCCAACACCCAGTTATAGACTGCTTTATATTTCAGCTCCTGTGTACTCATAATCAAAACCTATCCTTTTTTCCTCTTTGATAATAAGTCTACCGTAACTGCGCCTAAAAGTACAGCGCCTTTTACGATTTTCTGGATATCGGTGGACCATCCGTAGAGGGACATGCCATTGTTCAGGATACCCATGATGAAAGCACCTACTACGGCTCCGATGATGGTTCCGATACCGCCGCTGGTAGCCGCGCCGCCGATGTAGCAGGAGGCGATTGCATCCATCTCAAAACCGTCTCCGGCCTTGGGGGTTGCGGATGCATTACGGGCGGAAAGCACGATACCTGCAATGGCACTTAAGATACCCATGTTGGTGTATACCCAGAAAAACACTTTCTCAGTATTGATACCTGAAAGCTTTGCTGCCTTGGCATTGCCGCCCAGGGCGTATATCTGACGTCCGGCAACGGTTTTGCTGGTGATGAAATGATACAGGCCCACCAGGGCGCCCATGATAACCAATACAAAGGGGATGCCGTTGTAGCGTGACAGTTTGTAGAAGAAGAACCATACAATCATCAGTATGACGGCTTCCTTTACAATGACCTGCCACAATGGGTTGGTTGGGAAACCATATTTCTTCTTGATGTTGATGCTCTTAAGCTCTGCCATGACCACCAGCACCGTGGCAATGCCTGCCACAATAACGGAAACCACGTCCAGGGTGCCGTTTCCAAAGGGAATCTTCATGGTTGGCAGGAAGCCTGCGCCGATGTAAGTATAATTGGCGGGAAGGGGGCCCTTTGTCTGCGCCTTTAACAGGGTGTATGTAAGTCCGCGTCCCATAAGCATGGTTGCCAGGGTCACGATGAAGGGCGGGATGCTCAGCTTGGATACGAACAAACCTACGAACATGCCGGCCAGGGCGCCTACTGCCAGGGCAGCCAGGATGGCAACCCACATATTGGTGTGGTAGTCAATCATCAGGATACCTGCGGTTGCACCGCACAGGGCCACGATAGAGCCGACGCCCAGGTCGATGTTGCCGGTCAGACAGCATAACAGCATACCGACTGCCAGGATAACCACATATCCGTTCTGCATGATCAGGTTGTTGATGTTGGCCGGCGACATATTCTTTCCGCCGGTCATGACAGCGAAAATCAAGAATACCGCGATTAAAGCAAGTACCATGCCATACTGCTTCATATCAATATTAACTGTTTTCTTCTTATCCATCTCTACGCTTCCTTTCCATTATCCGCCATAATACATTTCATGATTCGTTCCTGGGTTACCTCTTCCTTGGTCAGTTCTCCTGCAATCCGTCCTTCGTTGATCACGTATACACGGTCACAGGTACCGATTACCTCCTGCATCTCAGAGGAGATGACGATTACCGCCTTGCCTGACTTTGCCAGTTCATTGATGACGCAGTAAATCTCATACTTGGCGCCTACGTCGATACCCCTGGTAGGCTCATCCAGAATCAGCACATCCGGCTGTGTCAGCATCCACTTGGCAAGAACCACCTTCTGCTGGTTGCCGCCCGATAAGGAGCCCACGGTCTGGTTAATGGAATTAGACTTGATGTTAATTTTCTTCTTGTAATCCTCCGCAGCCAGAATCTCATCATTTTCATTGAGAACGCCGTTCTTGGAAAAAAAATTCCTCATGGCGGACAGGGTCATGTTCCACTTGATATCCTTAATAAGCACAAGTCCGTAGTTCTTCCTGTCCTCGGACACGTATGCCAGCTTGTTGTTGATGGCGTCCTTAACGTCCTTTATATGTACTTCCCTGCCGTTTATCTTAATGGCGCCGCTGATTTTCTGTCCGTAGGACCTGCCGAATATGCTCATAGCCAGCTCGGTCCGCCCCGCGCCCATAAGTCCTGCCAGACCCACTACCTCGCCTTTGCGCACATGAAGAGAAACGTCCTTGATGATTTGTCTCTGGGCGTCGTCGGGATGGTACACATTCCAGTCCTTTATCTCGAAAATCGTATCACCAATTTCACAGTGCCGTTCCGGGTAACGGTTGGTCAGCTCGCGGCCCACCATGCCTTTGATGATGCGGTCTTCCGTAAATTCATCTCTGCCCTTCTCCAGTGTCTCAATGGTCTTTCCATCCCGGATAACCGTAATGGAATCCGCCACGTAACTGATTTCGTTCAACTTATGGGAGATAATGATGCTGGTGATTCCATGGGACTTAAGGTCCAGCATGATGTCCAGAAGCCGGCGGCTCTCCTCGTCGTTGAGCGCGGCTGTGGGCTCATCCAGAATCAGCAGCTCCACCTTCTTGGCCATGGCCTTGGCAATCTCTATCAGCTGCTGTTTTCCCACGCCCAGGCTGCTGATGGGCGCGTTCAGGTTCTCGCCTCCCAGGCCAACCTTTTCAAGCATCTCCTGGGCCTTCTTATGGGTAAGGGTCCAGTCAATGATACCCTTGGCTGCCTTCTGCTCGTTTCCCAGAAACACGTTCTCAGCCACCGACATGTACGGGCTTAAGGCCAGCTCCTGGTGGATGATAACAATGCCCTTGGCCTCAGACTGCTTGATGCTGTGGAACTGACACACATTGCCGTTATACACGATATCCCCGCTGTATGAACCAAAGGGGTAAACGCCGGACAGCACATTCATCAGGGTAGACTTTCCAGCCCCATTCTCACCGCACAGCGCATGGATCTCTCCGCGTTTCACCTTGATATTGACATCGTCCAAGGCCTTCACGCCTGAGAATTCCTTCGTGATGTGGTTCATCTCCAAAATATATTCGGACATCTTTTCAACTCCTTTTCTTGAAAGATACTCTGTAAAAAGCGCAATCGGGCGGCGGCACCTATGCCGCCGCCCGAATCATCTTTACTGTGCCAGCTGCTCCTCTGTGTAGTAGCCGCCGTCTACGATAATTTCCTTATAATTGTCCTTGTCTACTGCTACCGGTGTGCACAGGTAAGCAGGAACCACGATCTTGCCGTTGTTGTACTGTTCGGTATCGTTGATTTCCGGCTCTGCGCCTTCCAAAACAGCCTGTACCATGGTTACGCACTTCTCAGCCAGGAGACGTGTATCCTTGTAAATGGTTGATGTCTGGTAACCGGAGATGATGTTCTTAACTGCCATCAGCTCTGCATCCTGTCCTGTAATCAGAGGCCAGTCCTCGCCAACCCTGTAGCCGGCGCCTTCCAGAGCTGCCTTACAGCCGTATGCGAAACCGTCAAACGCGCTTGCGCAGATGTCTAACTTCTCGTCGGCATAGAAGCCGGTCAGATAGTTCTCGCAGTTTTGCTGTGCTGTTTCCTGGGACCATCTCAGGATACATGTATCCTCAAAGGAGGTACGTCCGGACTTGCAGACCAGTGTTCCGTCATCCAGGTATGGCTGAAGGACTTCCATCAGTCCGTTGTACAGGAACAGCGCGTTGTTGTCATCAGGTGAGCCCATGAAGAACTCGATGGTGTAGGACTCGCCTGCTGCCTTGGCTGCGTCTAAGTCCTTTGCTTCCTTTATGTAGTTGCCGATTGCAGTACCAACTCCCTTGTTGTCAAAGGTTGCATAGTAGGAAACTGCGTCGGTATCCATCAGAAGACGGTCATAAGCGATGATGGGGATGCCTGCGTTCTTAGCCTGCTCCTCTACGTTTACAAGCGCGGAGGAGTCGATGGATGCGATTACCAGACAGTTAACGCCGGATGCAATCATGTTCTCAATCTGGGAAACCTGCATCTGCACATCATCCTCTGCATACTGGAGGTCCACTTCATATCCAAGTGCTTCCAGCTGCTTCTTCATGTTGGCGCCGTCGTTGATCCAGCGCTCGGATGACTGTGTGGGCATGGCCACGCCTACCTTCTTGCCTTCCCCGGTTGCTGCCTTGACTGCCTCTGCAGCTGCGTCAGCTGATGTGGCGGAATCTGCCGCCGCTGCCGTGGCGTCCCCTGCCGCTGCCGCTGTGGTTGCCGCTGCCTGCTGTGAGCCGCCGCATCCTGTTAACAGTGAAGCTGCGATTGCCGTCCCCAGAATCATGCTTAAAATTTTTCGTTTCATATGTTACCTCCCATGGTATAATTTATACATACAACTTGTGTACATATTCACAAGCTTGTACTTTCGTTAATTCAGCTAACCCTTGTCCTTTTCCATCCGGCTTTTTTGGATTAATTAGTATTTTTATAGGTTTCTCCCAATTCATGTTGTGCGTTTCGTCAATTTTTCTTACGTTTTTCTTTAAATACACTATATATTTTTGTTCTATATTTGTCAATGGGTATTTATAACTTTTTTATATTTTTGTTCTTGTACGTACAACTTTTGCGTCATTTTACCTGTTTTCCACCAAAAGTTTCTTTTTTCCCATGTAAATATCTCCGAAATCCCAACTCCAAACGCAAAAAAGGCCAGCAAGCCGACGGCCTGCTTGCTGGCACAATGATTTGTTAAATTTCTATCTGTTTTTTGTTCACTTTTTGTCTGCTGCCGCAGCCCCCGGGAATTCCTGCTTTAATGCTGCCGCTACTTGTTCTTTCTCTTCAGGGCCGCAATCAGACTCTGAAGCACGATGAAGAAGCACAGAAGGGCCGCAATGGTAATTCTCACCCACCAGGAGGAAAGGGTGCCCTGGAAGGTGATGAAGGACTCGATGGTACCCTTAATCAAAACTCCGAAGAGGCTTCCGATTACATTTCCCACGCCGCCTGTCAGAAGGGTTCCGCCGATAACCGAGGATGCGATGGCGTCCATCTCAAATCCCTTGGCCTGCTCCACGAAACCGGAGCATGTGTTCATGCAGAACAGAAGGCCGCCCAGTCCTGCCAGGAATCCGTCCAGCACATAGGCCCGAAGCTTGATTCTTCTCACATTCAAACCCAGCAGCAGGGCAGACTGCTCATTTCCGCCAATGGCGTAAATAGAACGGCCGAACTTGGTATACTTAAGCACCACGAACACAATAGCCAGAACCACGAGGGCGATGATAACGCTGGGGTATACGTAAGGATAGATCATGACTCCCTTTTTATTCAGGTAACCGCCAAAGGGCAGGTATATCTTGAACGTGGCAATGCCGGTAAATGTCTTGTTGGTGATGCTGATCATCTCCTGGCTGATAATGGAGGTCATGCCTCTCGCGAAGAACATGCCCGCCAGGGTTACGATAAAGGGCTGTATCTTAAGGTAGGCCACCAAAAAGCCCTGTACCAGGCCGAATATACATCCGGTCACCAGCACAATAAGGATGGCCGGAAAAGCACCGATATTCCCCCTCTCCATCATCCAGGCCAGCATCATGCACACCATGGCCACCACGGAACCAACGGAAATGTCGATGCCGCCTGTGATCATGACAATGGTCATGCCGGTTGCCACCACAATCAGGCCCGCGTTGGATATAAACAGGTTGAGGAAATTCTGTACCTTTGCAAATCCCCTTCCGCCAAACATGATGATGCCTACTATGTACATCACTAAGAATAATATAATGGTCACAGCCAGCAGGAAGGAGTTGCCGTCCAGCCTTTTCTTTTCGCTTCTGTTTTTCATTATGCCGCTCCTCCTTCCACGTTCTTGGATGAATGCCTGGATGCCAGACGTTTCCTGAACTTATTAAGCTCCTCTGACTGCACGGCCACAATCAGTATAACCACGATGGCCTTATATACCGGAATCTGGTCCGCGGGCACGCTCATGGCATAGAGGGTGGTGGTCAGGGCCTGGATGGTATATGCGCCGATTACGGAGCCCAGCAGGGAGAACCGGCCGCCGCCCAGGGAATTGCCGCCTAAGGCCACTGCCGCAATGGCATCTAACTCCATGTTGAGACCGATGTTGTTGGCGTCTGCTGAGTAGATACGGGAGGATGCCACCAGGCCTGCGATTCCTGCGCACAGTCCGCAGAACGCGTAGGCCATCCAGATGATTTTCACGGATTTAAGGCCCACCAGGCGGGATGCCCTCTCATTGATGCCCACGGACTGGATGTACATGCCCATGGCTGTTTTCTTCAGCAGAATATAGGTGAGCGCCACCACGATTACAGCTACAAAGATAGGGGTGGGAATGGGAATTCCCGGTATGTTGTTGCCCAGCAGCTTATATCCGTCCACACGGATGTATGTGATCTGTCCGTTTGTCACCAGCTGGGAGATACCCCTGCCCGCGGTAAACAGAATCAGGGTCGCCACCATGGGCTGTATCTTAAGCTTTGCAACCAGAAAGCCGTTAAAGCCGCCGCACACCACTGCCACTGCCAGGGCTGCCAGCACGGCCAGGACGTAGGGATTGGCATACTCATTGACCGACACCTCGCCGCCCGCCAGGACCCTGGTACACACAGCCGCAGCCACTGCCATGACAGCGCCCACGGAAATATCGGTTCCCGCCGAGGCAGATACCACCAGGGTCATGCCCACGGCCAGCACCACCAGCTCGCTGGCACGGTTGATGACGTCGATGATATATCCGTAGAGGACGCCGTTATTAATGGTAATCTTAAAAAACGTGGGCGTGGTAATCAGATTGATTAACAGTACTATGATAAGACAGGATAACGGAAGAAAAAGCCTGTAACCTGTCAACTTTTTAAGTTTCCCCATCATTCTTCCCCTCCTCCTGCAATTGCTTTCATGATGGAATCCTGGCTCAGCTCGTCTTCCTTAAGCTCTCCCACCTTCTCACCGTCGCGCATGACCGCCATGCGGCTGCAGGTGCGGAGCATCTCCTCGATTTCGGAGGAAATGAACACCACGGACATGCCGTCCTCCGCAAGCCTCAGCACCAGCTTCTGAATCTCTGTCTTGGTACCGATATCGATTCCCCTTGTGGGCTCATCCAGAATCAGGAAATCAGGATTGGTCAGGAGCCAGCGTCCCAGAATCACCTTCTGCTGGTTGCCGCCGGAGAGCTGTTTGATAGGAGTCTCCCTGTCGGCTGTCTTGATTTGAAGAATATCGATGTATTTGTCCGTGAATTCCTCCTGTTCCTTCCTGCTCATGAGCTTGAACATGCCTTTTTTGGCCTGGAGGGCAATGATGATGTTCTCGCGCACAGACAGATCCGCGATGATTCCCTCCTCCTTGCGGTTTTCAGGCAGGTAGGCCATGCCTTCCATCATGGCGTCAATGGGCGCGTTGACCTTTAGCTTCTTTCCCTTTATAGCCAGCTCACCGCTGTCCGGCTTATCGGCGCCGTATAGAGCGCGGACCAGCTCGGAACGGCCGGATCCCAAAAGCCCTGTAAGGCCGACGACCTCGCCTTTATGTATATCCAGGCTGAAGGGTTTGATGGTTCCCTTGTGGCCCAGCCCCCTGGCGCTTATGATTACATCTTCCTTGACTGTGGACACGCCTTCCTTCTTGATAGCTGCCAAATCATCGAAATCCTTGCCCATCATCTTGGCCACCAGCTGTACCCTTGGCAGCTCCTCCACCTTGAATTCGCCCGCCAGAGTTCCGTTTCGAAGGACCGTAATCCTGTCGCAGACAGCATATACCTGTTCCAGGAAATGGGTCACGAAGATGATTCCGATTCCCTTGGCCTTAAGCTGTCTCATCAGCACAAACAGCTTCTCCACCTCACCGTCGTCCAGGGAGGATGTGGGCTCATCCAGAATCAGCACCTTGGCCGACATATCCACTGCCCTGGCAATAGCAATCATCTGCTGGATGGCAATGGAATAGTTCTCCACAGCCATGGTCACATCAATGTGGACATCCAGTCCCTCTAACAGCTTCCTGGCACCCTCCTTCATAGTCCTCCAGTCAATCATGGGACCTTTTTTCGGTTCTCTGCCAATGTAAAGGTTCTCAGCCACTGACAGATTGGGACACAGGTTCACCTCCTGGTAAACCGTGCTGATGCCGTTCTCCTGTGCTTCCTGGGGCGACCGGTTGATGATGGTATTGGATGAACCTTCCATTCGGATTGTACCGGTCTCAAACTCCTCCACGCCGGTCAGCACCTTGATCAGTGTAGACTTCCCGGCACCGTTCTCGCCCATAAGGGCATGGATTTCGCCTTTTCTCAAAGTAAAATCCACATCCTGCAGCGCCTTTACACCGGGGAAATTCTTATTGATTCCCCGCATTTCCAAAACAACGTTCTGCTCCATGCGATTTCCGCCTTTCTACCGTTATACGCCCCATTTCCAGGGCTCAGCTACTAGAACACACCCAGTCTCAGGCTTGAAAAGAGGGAGAGCCGTGCAACGACTCTCCCCACCGCCTTTCCTGAACTGTTACGAAAATGTTGATTAATAAGCACGCTCAGCCTTGATGGATTCCAAATCCATGGATGTATCGAAGTAAGCTTCGTCTACATACTGAATCTTCTCAACGGTCTCGCCCTTCTCCAGCTTCTTGATGATTTCATCTACACGCGGTCCGTGTAATGGGTTGCACTCAAATGCTGCGTTTAAATCGCCGGCTATCATGGCGTCAAATGCTGCCTTAACCGCGTCGAAGGAGAAGATGATGATGTCGCCGTCAGGTCCGCAGGTCTTGCCGGCTGCCTTGATTGCGTCGATAGCGCCAAATGCCATGTTGTCGTTCTCAGCCACTACCACATCGATATCGTCATAGGATTTAAGGAAGGATTCCATAACCTCCTGGCCCTTAGCCTGTGTGAATTCACCTGTCTGCATATCTAACATTTTCCAGTTGTCATGCTGCTTTAAGATGTTTCCGAAACCTTCTGTACGGCCAACCTGGGCGGATGCCCCGATGGTTCCCTGAAGGGTAACGATGTTGATGTCCTCGCCGTCTCTTCCCTGTGCCTTTAAGTAATCAGCCAGCCAGTTTCCTGCTGTCTCGCCTTCCCTTGAAAAGTTGCCGCCTACCCAGCACTCATACAGGCTTTCATCCACGTCCATTTGGCGGTCGGACAGGATAACCGGAATTCCTGCTTCCTGTGCTTCCTGGAGAACTGCCTCCCATCCTGTTTCAACTACAGGAGCTACTACGATGTAGTCAACATCCTGCTGGATGAAGCTTCTGATGGCCTTAATCTGGTTCTCCTGTTTCTGCTGTGCATCGTCAAAAATCAGCTTGTAGCCGTTTTCCTCTGTAAAGGTGGACTTGAAGGACTCTGTATTAGCTGTTCTCCAGTCAGACTCAGCGCCAACCTGCGCATATCCAACCACAATCAAATCGCCGGATGCCGCATCATCCTTTGCCTCTGACTCTGACTTCTCAGGAGCTGCCGTTGTGTCGGCTGCTGCCGCGGTTGTCTCTGCTGCCGGAGCTGCCGTTGTCTCTGCAGGCTTGCTTCCGCCGCCGCACCCTGCCAGCAGGGATGCTGCCATTGCCGCACATAACATAACGCTTAATCCTTTTTTCCTCATAATACGTAAACCTCCTTGATTTGTATTTTGTTTCCCCTTGTTTGTATAATAATATCAGTTGTTAATAACAAAAACAACGGAATTTCTCCGTTGTTTTGTACACGATTTTTAGAATTTTCATAGTTTGTTCATACATTTGGGTGTTTTTTTACGATTATGGTGGGATATTTTTCAATTCTCCCCTCTCCCATCATCCCTGGCTTCCAGGGGAATGGCCACCACAGCCCTTGTGCCCCTGCCCAGAACGCTGTGGAATTCCAGGCTGCACCGGGAACCGTAGTTCAGCCGCAGGCGTTCCGCCACATTGAACAGTCCGAAACCGCCCTTGGGAGCCGGTCCTTCCCGGAAAAGCCGGTCCTTTTCCCCTCTGAGCTTACGCCTTACGGCCTCCGTCTCCTCCTCCGTCATGCCGGCGCCGTCATCCTCCACCTCCAGCACAGCCATGTCCTCCTTTGCGTATCCCCGGACCCAGATGTGTCCCTTCCCCCTTTTGTTCTTGATGCCGTGGTAGAGGGCATTCTCCACCAGGGGCTGGAGGGTAAGCTTCAGGATTCTGCATTCCTCCAGGGATTTTTCAAGTGTGACTTCATAGTCCATGATATCCTGGTAGCGGATCTTCTGGATTTGGAGATAGCTTTTAATATGGCCGATTTCCTCGCGCATGGTGATGAAATCCTTTCCGCCGCTGAGGGTTGTGCGGAAAAATTCTGACAGGGAGGTGACCATGTCCACCACGGCCCGGTTCTGACCTCCCTCCGCCAGCCACACGATGGTATCCAGGGTGTTGTAGAGAAAATGAGGATTAATCTGCTCCTGGAGAAGCTGCAGCTCCATGACGCGCCGCTGGTTCTGTTCCTGCCGTATATCCTCAATCAGCCGCCCGATTTCCTTCTTCATATGGTCAAAGCTTCCCGCAAGGATTGCCAGCTCATCCCCTGCCTCGATCTTGGGGCCGGAGGTGAAATCTCCCTTTGCAACCCTCTCTGTCTCGTTGCAGAGCTTCTGAATGGGCACGGTGACGCTCTTGGTTATCCTGCGGCTGAGAATCAGGCTGATGAGAAGGATGGATACCAGCAGGGTCAGGCTGACCACAATGGCCGTGTGCTCCTGGCTCTCCAGCTCTTTCTGTATTTCCTGGACATGCAGCGTCTCGTAGTACACATACTCCCTGCCCTGCTTCTCAATGTCAGCGGTCAGCACCCGGACGCCGTAATCCAGGATTTCCATGTTCTTATCGTACATGCCGTGGGGAAGGTTGTCCTCTATCTCGTTCACCCTCTGTTCCAGCTGGTCCAGACAGTGCAGCAGCCAGTTAATCCTGGACCGGTTGGCCCCCTTCGGCGTCCGCTTTAACAGCTGACGGTAGGTCTTTCTGGCATCGCTTATGGTTTGATGGGGGTCCTTAATCTGCTCCCATCCGTAGGGCCGGTCCTCCTCCATCAGCTCGTGGATGGACTGGTAGGTCCGCATTCCTATGACAATGCGGTACATGCTGTAGTCCACATCCTCCCGCAGGTTGGCCGTGACGCTGTTGGCCTGGGTGATGTTGGCGACGCTCTGGGTGTAGGCATTGCAGAACTTGACCACCGTGGCCATGAGATAGATAACCAGCACCGCCAGAGGGATGATGATGATAAATGTCATCAGGTTCAGACGCTTTTCCAGAGGCAGGCGCTCCAGAATGCGGTTTCCGTCCCACTCCTTCCCGCCGTCCTGCTCCTTCCCGCCGGACCTGGTCCTCCATTTTTCTGTCATGCCCCCTCCCTGCTTCCCGCCCTGTACTCCTTGGGCGTACATCCAACGGTTTTCTTGAACAGATAGCCGAAGTAATGGGAATCCTTATATCCCACCTCGTACCCGATTTCAGAGGTCTTAAGATTAGAGCACATCAGCAGCTCCTTTGCCTTTTCCATGCGCACCCCTGTCAGAAACTCCACAAAGGTCACTCCCATCTCCTGGCTGAAGATGGAGCTGAAATAGCTGGGGCTGATATTGACCCTGGCAGCCACCGTGTTCAGGGAAATCTCCTCCTTGGCGTAATTATCATGGATAAACGCCTTGGCCTCGTCCAGAACCTGGCTGTACTTGCCGACTGTCTGGCTGTCCCTTAAGGTCATGACCTCCTCAAAGAGCCTCACCAGCTTCTCCTTCAGCATGTCCAGGGTATAACCGTCCTTAAGGACCTTTTCCATATCCGACAGTTCCCGGGGAAGGCGTCCCATGTCCAGTCCCAGCTGTTCCAGAAACGTGCTGACGCAGAGATAGCAGTCCATGACAATGTACTGGCGGAACATAAAGGACTGGCAGTTCTTTTCTCCCACATTCTGGAAATACTCCTCCACAAACCCGGATGCATCTCCCACGGTCCCCTGTTTCAGGAAATTTTCCAGGGTCCTCCTGTTCACCTTAGACGCATCCACAGAGTGGATATCAATGGTATCCCCGGTTCCGTGGACCATGCCGTCCATCTGGCTGTAGCTTATAATCCGGTTCATCTCCGTGAAAAATCTGGCCGCAAAAGCCCGCCCCGCCTGCATATAGGAGGTCTTCAAATCACCCAGACGGTTCACGCAGCTTCCGATTCCGCCGAAATACTGTATGTCCTTATAGGCCCCGGCCATCTTTCCCAGGCTGGCGGCACACTCGCTCATCCTGCGCTCCACCTCCTGCTCAGACTCCCCTGTGAGGATGAAGGCCCATCCCTCGTCCCCGCGGTCAAAAACCAGGATGTGCTGCCGGCCCTCCATCCGTTCCTCAATGGCCTCCTGGCAGGATACCACCCGGCCGGAATATGCGACGGCAGAGCCCATGGGTATGAGCTTAAACAGCATGAGCTGGTAAAAGGAAGCGGACAAATCCATCCCCACCTGCTCCCCCCGTTCCAGGGCTTCCTTAAAATTGACCCGCCCCGTCACCAGGTCACGCAGCAGGCGCTGGCGTTCCAGCACCGTGTTCTCCGCCATCTCCAGGCGGTACTTATCCATGAGCCGGGCATCCTCCCGCTCCTTCTCAATCACATCCGCCACCTTCTTTACTGCTTCCAGAAGCTTGGCTGCCGTAATGGGCTTCAGAAGGTAGTCCGTCACCCCGATGTGGATGGCCTGCTTGGCATAGTCAAATTCATTGTACCCGCTGAGGATAATGATTTTGATTTTGGGAAATTCCTTCTTCACCAGTTCAGAGAGTTCCAGTCCATCCATGAAGGGCATGCGGATATCCGTTATGAGGATGTCCGGCTGCGCCTTCCTGATAAGCGGATAGGCCAGTTCTCCGTCGCTGGCTTCCCCCGCGAATTCCAGCCCCTCCTTCTCCCATGGGATGTTGTTCTTGATGCCGTCCCGCATGACGATCTCATCTTCCACAAGAAATACCTTTATCATAATCCATCCCCCCTCTTATGTATTTTTTTCCATACCATCCAATTGCTGTCTTTCAGTATAAAATATTACACGTCCATTTTCAAGATTCTTCCCTTTAAAAAAGAAAAAGCAGAGACCTGTGCGCTGTCTCCGCCTTTGTTTTGTTTTACCGGCCTACTGTTTTTCCCGGTTCTTCCGGTTAATCCATTCCGTGGACACATCCATGGCCGCCCGGCAGGCCCTTGTCTGGTCCAGGGAATTGAGCATGACAAAATCGTGGATTATGGCCTGGAACCGCAGGGCCGTCACATCCGCCCCCGCCTCACGCAGCTTCCTGGCATAGGCCTCACCCTCGTCCCTGAGGACATCCGCCTCGCCGTTCAGTATCATGGCATCCGGCAGCCCCCTGAGCTGTTCCACGGACGCCCGAAGAGGCGAGACCGTAATCTGTCCCCTGTCTCTCCGGCAGGGGGCATACTGGTTCCAGAACCACTGCATGCCTGCCCGGTACAGATAGTATCCCGCTGCAAATTCATTGTAGGAACAGGTATCGAAGCAGGCATTGGTGACCGGGTAATACAGCAGCTGTTTCTGGATGAAGGGTCCCTTCCTGTACTTTGACATGAGGGTCATGACCGTGGCCATATTGCCTCCCACACTGTCCCCCGCCACGGTGAAGGTTCCGGGATTCATGGCATATCCCATGGATTTCACAAGTTCGGGAGCCGTACACATGACGCTGTAGCACTGCTCAATGGCTGTGGGGCAGCGCACCTCAGGCGAACGTGAGTACTCCGGGAATATCAAAAGGCACCCGGTCCTGGCAGCCAGCTCCCTTACCAGCTTTTCATGGGTGTGGAAGCTTCCGAACACCCAGCCTGCGCCGTGGATATAAAAGATGACATTGGCCGGCTGGCAGGAAACTCCCGGATCCACCAGCCATACCGGAATGGCCCTCCATCTTCCGGTATTGACCCGCACCTTGCTGACACGGGCCGGATATTTGTACACAGGCGCATCCTGGGCCTTTTCCAGAACCAGCCTTCCCTCGGCAGGGGGCAGTTCAAATATAAGGGGCGGTTTGGAATTTGCCTGACAGACCTCCTCTGCCGCCGGCTCTAACGGTACACAACGTTTCATATGGAACTCCTTCTTCACAAAAGTCTCTACTGTCAGAATATTCCAGTTCCCACGTTCTGCTCACCTGTTTTATTTATTTCCGCCATTTTCCCGGGCGCACCACTCAAAGGTATTGCTGTAGCGGGTCCCATCCTCCGAATTCTATCTCCCCGTAAGCCTTTTCCGGCTCCGGATATGAGCCGGCAGCTTCATCAAAGCGGTCCGCCCTGATACGGTCCGCCATGGAGTTTATGAAAAACAAAAAAGGAATCCCATTCGGAAGGATTCCTTTCTCTAAAATGCACCGAAGCAGGATAAATCCGAACCCTCCACCTCGGCAAGTGTTACGGTCTTGGAACCATCTTTATAATTAAAAGTCATAACAACCTTGTCCTCATAAAGATATACCGCATTCACAAAACTGTCAATCAGTCTTTGCCGTTGTTCCCGTTTTGTTGTGTCAAACTTTCGGAACCGGTAAATAAAAAATGCTATCTGTTCCCTTGTCAGCATGGGCTTCTGCATTTCTTCCTGCAAAATACTAACTTCAAGCTGGCTCTTGGCTTCTTCCAATTCGTCCAATCGCTGTTTGGTAGACGGGGTAAAAATTCCGGCCTGGATAACGTTCAGCATATTGTTGATACCTTTCTCCGTTTCTGCAAGCTGTTTCTTCAAAAGGGGCAAATTTGTACTTTCCTTTTTCTGTAACTCCATAAGCGTATCAATCAGACGTTCCATGACTTCATCATTCATGATAGCTTTCATTGTGCAGTTAATAACTAAATCTTCAATCCAATCTTTCTTGACCGCTTTCTTAGTGCAGAGCTTCTTTTTCTTGGTATTCACACAGCGGTAATAGTGATGTACTTTCAGTGTATGGCTTGTGCCGCTTTCCCCAACCATAAAAGAGTTACACTTGCCACAGTATAATTTGGTAGATAATAGATAATCGTCCTCGGCTTTGTGGCGGGCAGGGGCTTTCTTGTTCTTGGCTAATTGCTCCTGTACTCTTTCAAATAATTCTTTTGGAACAATGCAGAATAGTATTCCGCATATCCCTCAAGCATAGCTTCCAGAATAATTCCCTCACTGCCCTCTGAAATATTCTCTCTTGCAGAAATTACTTTTACGCCATTCTTTTTCAAAATATTCTTGTAGCGTGCGCTGTCATAACGGTTCCGTGCAAAACGGTCTAATTTCCATACAAGTGCAATGTCAAACAATCCCTTTGCGCTGTCCTTAATCATGTGCTGAAATTCTGGTCGGTTGTCCGTTTTTGCGGACAACGCCCGGTCGATATAGGTTCCCAAAATTGTAATACCGTTACGCTCGGCGTATTCCTTACATTCCCTTAACTGTCCCTCAATACTTTCTTCCCTTTGGTTATCAGATGAATAACGGGCATAAATGACACCATTCATTTTGTATCCTCCTCCATCAATTGAAGAAGCGTTTGCTTTAGCTTCTCACTCATAGGTGATTGTGGGTCAAAACACATTTCAATAAACTGCTTCATTTCCTCACTTCCGGCTGTAATCTTGGGACGATATTCGTATAGCTTGCCCTGTGGCTTATCTGTACGTGCAAAGAGATAATCCATAGATACATCAAAATAATCCGCATACTGCAAAAGTGTATAATACAAATAAAATGGGAGACAAAATTGTCTCCCTAAAATTTTTGTAATTATAAATTGTAATTAATAATTAATTGTATTTGTAATCTTTATTTATCAACAGAATTATCTTATCACTTCTAATCAATTTTGTCAATAGCATTTTGAATAGAATCATTTTCGCTTGTAGAATCTATTTCGTCCATTATCTTTGCCCATTCTTCGTCTGGCTTTACAATAAGTCTTGAATTCATATATGCCCACTCTACAGGTAAGACAGTAACACCTTCATAATACTCTTTTGCATCGCTTTGTATTTTGTTTAATACTAAGGCCAATCGGACTGGAGCTCCTGGAAAATATATAGGGGCTAATAGCTGTATCTTACACTCCCCGGTTTCTGTATTACGGTAATAAAAAGGTAATGCCAACTTGAAATTCCTCTTTAGCTTCTTCTCAAGAGTCACTTTTGCCGCATCAAGCAAGACACTTATAAGTTCTTTGCTAGAATAACCAGCCTCAACAAACCTTTCAAAGTTATCATCTATTATATGCTCTTTTCTCAAATTTAATTCAAGGCAGTTATCATAAATCAAATCTTTGACATTATCACAATAATCAGCCAGAGGAGGTAGTGATGAAAAGTTTGTTGTAAAAAATTTATCTGTTTCCTTAAAAAAGCCATTAAAGAACCATGGTAACTTTCCTCCCCTCTCATTTTGTGCAAAGATTGCAACAATTTCCTGATTATAGACAGTTAATAATCCTGTATTCATGCAACGAAATTTTCCGTCTGCCGAACTAATAAATTTATTTTCTTCATCTAACCTATTATATGTAAACTGTATGTAATTTCTTAAAATTCGATAAGGATCGATATCCTGAATTTTTTTATAAGTCCATTTTTCTGGCTGTGCCATCTTAGCGAGCATTTCAAGTTTTTGATTGTATTTCTCTGCTGTTCCTAAAAAAACATCATCACGTATTGTCCCCATTTTTCAACCTCCTTTACATATTTTGGTATTTGTATTGTATCATATTTTTATCTATATCACAATCAATTCTATTTCTATTGTTAGTTTATGAATTCTGATTATATTCTAAACATTGTAAAAAAACCATCTTGATTATGAACAGATTTTATCAATTTGTAGCATTTAAATCAATTTATCGTAAAATTCTTTATATCTAATCTCAAATAATAATAAAATCTAATTTGTTCATTGACTTTATTTTACCTCGGGTCAACTTGGCCCGATGTAATCACACCTAAAACATAGCAGAACAGCCAGGAAACGTCAAGGCTAAAATGAACGGGCTTTCGCCCGGCCTTGACCGATCCTGGCTGTTCTGCAAAACGGTTGACTAGACAGACAATCCCAGACTGTGATTGTCCGCCAATCAATCTATTTGAAAACACTTTTTTCAGAATAAAGGTGGGGGAAAGCCACTTTAAGGCTTTTCCCCTTGATTACCCACTAGCAAAGGCAGGTGAGACTGTCAACGGCGGCGCGTTAGTGCCGTTTATCTTGACCGTTGACTGACTCACCTGCTTTTGCTATTTACTTAAAGCAAGTCACACAGCATTTACAGTTTTTTATCCCTTGCACTTCCCATTTGTGTTTTCTTCTACCTCTGTGACTTTGGTAACAATTATCTTATCATCGGAATATTCTACCTCAATCTGATTACCGATTGAAAAACCGATAGCCTCCAACCATTGGCCGGATAAAATGATTTTAGGAACAGATTTATAATTCCTCTGGCGGCCTTCATAAACTTTTAGCTTTTTATACAGTAGTACCCCTCCTTGTCAATAGATAGTTAAATGCGCTACATTTGTATTTCTCTTTTATTGTTGTCTCACTTTTACAACCGATAAGCCGTCAGTTTTGGGATAAACTAAAGTGCATATTATGATACAGAAGGTGGGGATATCATATGCCAAAGCCACGAACCAAAACAGGCGAAAAAAATCTAATCAGTTCACGCTTGAAAGAACTTAGAGAATTGAATGGGCTGTCACAACGGGATTTAGCCCGTGCATTACAGTTATCTGGTACTGATATGGATAAAAATGTTATTACCCGTATCGAAACCAATAAAAGATATGTCACAGATTTAGAACTGAAAGCATTATCAGAATTATTTCATGTCAGCTATGCTTATTTGATTGACGGAGAAGAAAAGAAAACACCATAGTCATACATCTTCATTGATAAATATTTACCAATATCTAATAAGTTATTGATGATAAGTTCCACGTCTTTGTCCTCATCAATATCAACGCCCAGGCGTTCACAAATGCGGCAGTTGGCATTATAAACTTCTTCATATGCTTTGCTACAAAATTCTCCTTCCTCATATTCATTTGCAACATATTGGCTTTCTTCGATTGGATAATGCTCTAAATCAAACGCCCCAATCATTAAATTGTAAATCATTTCTTTAAATTCTTCACTACCTTTAATCATGTTATTCCTCCCTTGTCTCACTTTTACAACCGATTATATTCCAATCCTGATATAAAATCAATAGGGTTGGTGCAAAAAGTGATACAAACTTTTTATTGACAGAGGGAGGGAATTAGATGGCAAAGATACTTTCTAAAGATGGACAAAAAAATCTTATAGGTTCACAACTTGTTGAGTTACGCAAGCACTTTTCGCTATCTCAAAGAGACTTGGCTCATAAATTACAATTAGCCGGATATAATCTTGATAAGAATGTCATTACACGAATCGAGAATTATCAGCGGTTTGTGACTGATATAGAGCTGAAAGGAATCTGTGAAGTTCTCAAAGTCAGTTCTGATGTTCTAATTGATATCCAGAACAAAAGTAATCAATAATACAGTAAGAAGAAGGCCACTCAAAGCATTTCCGTTTGAGTGGCCTTCTTCTTACTGTATGGTAATATCTACGGCAGACATCAGCTTTTGCCTTTGTTGCTAATCTGATAATTTCTTTTTCCCTCTTTGTGGGATAGCGGTTTTCAGAAGTTCAGATTTCTGCGCAATTCTGGTCAGCCATTGCTTTTCTTCCTCTGTCAAGCGGCTGTATTTTAATTTCGTCTGCTTACAAAATAACATGATTAATTGTTCCAGGCGGCTCCCCTTGAAGTCTGCTATCTTGTCCAGACTTTTCTTGAGTTCAGCGGCGGCAGAAATTTCCGAAACGCTTTCATTTCGTCCCCGATGGGCTTCCTTTATATCCTCCATGATACAATCAATATCATTATGCACGCGCTGGCTGAAATATTCGCCCTCCTGTATATGGATTGCGTTCAACAGGTGGGCCGTCTTATCATGTTCTCCCGGTTGGTACTTCTCCATGATTTCAGCCCGCACTACGTCTACCCATGTATTCAAATTCTGGATTTGGGAAGCGGCGATACCATTCACGTATATTTCAATATCAGCCAACAGCTTTACAAAATCCTTATGCGTCGCTAATTCACAGAGTAGGGCTGTATCAATCCGCCCGCTTTTCAGCAAATCAATCATATTGTCGCTCAAACGAAGTTCTGCAAAATCAGCGTTTGAGTGGCTTCTTGTTTCGGTCAGACCTAGCAGGTAGTCAGCGGTAACGCCATAAAACTTTGCCAATTTAATCAGGGCATAGTGGCTTATATCCTTAAAATCGTCAGCCTCATAGCTGCCTAAAGCAGATTTAGACAGGTTCACCTCCTCTGCAAGCTGTTCCAGCGTCAGCCCATGTTCCACCCACAAATCCTTTAGCCGTTCCTGTATAGTCAACGCCATTTCCCCCACCCCCATTCTTATGATTTTTTAATTCTACCATATTTCCGAGAGCGTGGAAATATCTGCTTTTCTGAACGAATTTCCGACCTCTTGGATATACGGGACGGACAGCTAAAAAAGTATACACTTATGTTAGTTCATCGGTGAACATAAACAAGTGAATTACCGTCCGAAAGAAATACCGCCGACAGGGGAAGTATCGCCATGACACCACTTCGGGCCAACTTGGCCCGAAGCTGTGGAGAGCGTACCAACATCGGGAAACGCCGCCGGAAAGGGGGCAGGAACAGCTTTCGGGAAGAACGGAAAAGAAGCGAAACATGATAAAAATTGCCAAAGCGGAGGATTGATTATATGTAATTACAACCAATCGAGCGCGGGCCGGGCGGCTCTCTGCCGCGTATGACGGCGGCGCAGAGAAAACGGGCCAATGCGCTGATACGTAATACCTGCTGTAACTATGAAAGCGGCCATTGTCTTTTGTTGGACGATGGAGATGCTTGTACATGCCCGCAGACAATTTCCTATTCCGTATGCTGTACATGGTTCCGGCGGACAGTCTTGCCGCAGGATAAAGCATTAGAGGCAGAAATTTTTAGCCGTGATAATGTAAAGCGGTGCGCAAAATGCGGTGCGGCTTTTGTTCCCCACTCCAACCGGGCTAAATACTGCGGCCTCTGTGCCGCAAAGGTACATCGGGAACAGAAGAATGCCAGCGACAGGAAACGGAGGGGCCGGGCGGACAAATAGGGCCTTGTAAAGCCTTATTCTTTAAGGAGTTGCGGGCGGCGTTCCGGGGGAAGTGGTATGTTAGTACCTTTTCCCCGGAAAATATGCCTCTAACCGTCCGCAGGAAGGAGGATTGACAGATTGCCGCAATATGCCATTTTACGGTTTGAAAAGCACAAGGGCAATCCGGCGCGCCCACTGGAAGCCCACCACGAAAGACAGAAAGAGAAGTACGCCAGCAATCCCGACATTGATATGTCTAAAAGCAAGTACAATTTCCATATTGTCAAGCCGGAGGGGCGGTATTATCATTTTATCCAGAGCCGGATAGAGCGGGCCGGGTGCAGAACACGCAAGGACAGTACCCGGTTTGTCGATACGCTGATAACGGCCAGCCCGGAATTTTTCAAGGGAAAGACACGGGAGCAGACAGAAGCCTTTTTTCAGCGGGCGGCTGACTTCCTTATCCAGCGCGTTGGCCGGGAAAATGTCGTATCGGCGGTTGTTCACATGGACGAGCGGACACCCCATATGCACTTGACTTTTGTGCCGCTGACGAAAGATAACCGCTTATGTGCGAAAGAAATTTTAGGAAACAGAGCCAGCCTGTCAAGATGGCAGGACGATTTTCACGCCTGTATGGTTAAAGCGTTTCCTGACTTGGAACGAGGGGAAAGCTCCCGGCAGACAGGCCGCAGGCATATTCCTACCCGACTGTTTAAACAGGCGGTGTCATTATCCAAACAGGCGGCGGCCATTGAAAAGACGCTGGACGGAATCAATGTGATGAACGCTGGAAAGAAGAAGGAAGAAGCCCTCTCTATGCTGAAAAAATGGTTTCCGCGCCCGGTGTTTACTTCCTGAAATCCAAAAATTCTTTGAAAGTTCGGAGGGTAAAAAAGAGTTTGAGGAATGGAAAGCGCGAAGGACAGGAGAAACAGACATAGAAAGAAATGTATAACAAAAGCGGCGGTATCACTCACGATACCGCCGCTTTTGCTTTACACTAAAAATAAATTAGAAATCCGAAGCCGTCCCCTATTGGAACCGGGTTCGGATTATCATGATTCAGTGCGGGAGATGGGACTTGAACCCACACGAGCATACACCCACAAGATCCTTAGTCTTGCCTGTCTGCCAATTCCAGCACTCCCGCAACACGAATGGTAGTATAGCATAGATTTTCCAACTTGGCAACCATTTTTAACAAATTTTTTTAATTTATTTTTCTTTTAAAAAAATATTGACAAATCGCTGTTACTCATTTATAATAACCTTCGTTGCTTGAAAAAACAACAGCACAAAACAAAATGCAGAAGTGGCGGAATTGGCAGACGCGCACGGTTCAGGTCCGTGTGGTAGTAATACCTTGTGGGTTCGACTCCCATCTTCTGCAGGCAGAAAACAGGAATTTCCATTATGGAGATTCCTGTTTTTTTACGTTATGTCACTTATTCCGGGGCGCACCATGCCGGCTGCTGAAGCCGGTTCAATTACCAAATCACCTGAACACCTGCAGATAATACCACGGCGGAAACAGCCTGCCCACCTGGTCCAATCCCGGAAAGAACCTCCCTGCATCCACAAAAACAGGACAGAATACAAGGCTTCCGATGACCAGGAAGGGTATAATGCAGCAGAGGACCTGGGGCCTGCGGCACACCAGGCGCAGAATCCAGGCCGACGCTATGACAACACAGCAGTAACCGGCCATGACCACGGCCTCTCTTGGCAGGGATGTCATCACGCCTCCCGCCCACAAGGCCAGCAGACCTGATACGCTGACCATGACGGCAGGAGCCGCCATGGAGGCCACACGGCAGGGTATTCTGTATCCGTATGAAAGAGGAAGGAACAATCCCCCCTCCTCGTCGCCGCACATGACCACAGCCCCATACAGCCCGGTGATGAACACGTAAACAGCCACCAGGCCCCTGACCGGAAAGACATCTGTCTGGCTGCCGGCAAAGTCCCTGTCCTCTCCCTCCCGGCCCTGGAACTGGTACCGGAACCGGAAGGTGGAACCGCCCTCCAGCCATTTTGCGTAAAGCTCCTCCGCCTGTGCGGCTGCTTCCTCCCTGGCTTCGCTGCCTGCTGTTCCCACCGGGTCGAACAATTCATTTTCATTCACATAATCCGCCAGCAATTCCCCATCGTATATCTTCATAAGGGCGGCAAACACGGTCTCCGTGGAAAGGGCCGCGGCCACGGTGGACGGCGCCGAATATACGCCGATGGAACGCTTATAGGATTTGGCATCCAGCTTCTCCTCCAGTCCGGCATATACCACATATCCGCATTCCGCCCGCCGGCTTGCCACCTCTGCCTTTACCTCTTCCTCGTCACGGCACAGATAGAAGCGGAACATTCCCGCATCCTCTCCTCTCGGCCGGTTCACAAGGCTGTCCGCCAGGGCATCGCCCAGCGTGTTCTCCCCGCTCTCCTCCACACTGATGGCTATGTTCATGCCCTGGCTTCCCTTTTTCTGGGCCTGGCCGGCTGCCAGCACCCCGATGGGAAGGAGCAGGAGGATGAACAGAAAGGATCCTTTTCTCATATAACGTTTGCATGACAGAAAAAACCACATAGCGACCCGCTTCATTCCCTGACCACCTCCACTCCCACGCTGAGCAGAAACCCGGTCATGGACAGGACTGCCAGCTTCATGAATACTGCCAGGCTAAAGGACGACGTGACCACCAGCTTCATTCCCTCCATCAGCACATAGGCGGGCAGAAACGGCGCCGCAGCCCGGAATGCGGTAGGCAGGAATACCAGAGGAAGAAATCCTCCCGACACAAAGTGCATGGCAGTCACCGCCAGAAACAGCAGCATGACGCCGCCCATAAGGCTTCCGGCCGCCTGATAGAGGAATACCACCATGGACGCCGCCCCCAGGCAGACCATCACCAGGGCTGCCAGCCCAGGCAGGTTTAATTCTATCAGTCCCGTGAAAGACGCTCCCAGGGCCGTACACAGGGCCACCGCCAGAAACAGCATCCCCACTCCTAAAATCCTGGCCGCAATCAGAGTCCCTTTCCCCACTCCTATAAGGGCCAGCTTCCGCTTCATGGACACAGAGCCTGAGGCAAGATAGGCTGACACCGGAATGGCGCAGAGCAGCAGGAACAGCACAGCCGTGCTGATGCCGTAAAAGTGAATCGTATCCACATCACCGGTGGCGCTGACCCTTACATTCTTAAAGTAATCCATACGCGGCAAACTGTAACCCATGTAAATCCGGTTCAGGTCCGCCTCCAGTCCGCTCACCGAATCCGCCATGCCATAAATGGACAGCAGTTCGTCCCCCGCATATATTCCCGCCTGGCCGGCTCCCAGAGTAGAGGCGCCTGCATCGGTCAGTTCTTTGAAGATGCGGCTTTCCAGACCAGCTCCCCTGGGCAGCAAAATTTTCACCGGAGTATTGGTTCCGTTCATAATGTCCTGAACAAAACCCTCCGGCACCTCCATCACCGCGTACAATTTCCCTGCTTTCAGCTTATCCAGGCAATCTTCTTTATTCATATATTCAAAATCGCAGATGCTCTTGACGCTTTCCAGCGAACTGACCATGGCCAGCGCCTTCTTCGCCACAGCATCACCTTCAGGAAGCACTACCCCTACGGTAATCCTCCCTGCCGATGTCTCCCCATACAGCATCCTGGCTGACAAAAGGGCAATCGTACCCGCTAAAAGTAACAGCACGATTGCCCCTGCAAAGATGTGGGGAAGCTTTTTACATGCTCGTTTCAACTCAAGTCTGAGAAAAACCAGACGTGCAGACATATCTTCCCATTCCTTTTATATTATTAGTACATGGATATTCCCAGCTGGCTGCCTAATCCCATGACGCCAAACAGCATTTCCATCCCTACATTGGTCCAATCCTCTTCAGTGGCAGACAGCACATCCATGGCCTCGCCCTCTAAAGGACTGATTTCGCCTTCCAGCGGCTGATAGTAGTATTCACCGCTGAGGACCACATTCACGGAATCATCCAGAATGGATGTCTCCAGGGAATCGATGTTCACATGAACGGTTTTGCCCTTTTCCAGCTGGTCCACTGCGCCTGTTGCGGAAATCTTCACAAGCTGCGATCCATTTCCACCTACCTCGCCTGACAGGTGGTAGCTTCCATCCTTGGAATCATAAGTACTGGTATATGTAAAATTATAAGCCTCATCACCGGGCACAGACAGGTCCAGTGAAAGGTCGCTGGTCAGCACGCTTTTGTCATAGGTTCCCTGCTTCACCATATCAATGCTCACCGTATCCGTGGCACCCTCCAGCGTGATGCTGGCCAGGGCATTCTGAGTCAGATAGGCGCCGCCCTGAAGCCGGCAGCTAAAGGTCACTGCAACGGAGCCCTCTTCGAAAACACCTGAATCATCTACATGGAGATTGGTGGAGCCTTCCACTGCTGCCAGGCGTCCCTTCTTATCCACATAAACCGTCATATTTACATCGGTCAGCGCCTTGTCCAGATATTCAATCATCTGGTCCGCCATTTTCTTTGCCTCCTCGTAGGACTGCTGCTGCATCTCCTGCGCGGACATGGTTCCGGCTCCTGACATAGTTCCGCCCATAAGCTCGCTCATCTTCACGGTTGTCTCCAGCTGACGCATGAAGTCCGCTTTCAGGGTCTCATCCTGAAGGAAGAAATCAGAGGACTGACGAAGGAATTCAATCATGGAATCCTTGCTTACAGTCACATTGTATCCCTTGCAGCTCACCTGTGCACCATCCATGGTGTAGGTTCCCCTAGCGGCCTTTTCAACCGTCAGGGCAGCCTTGAAATTCTCCTGGGCCTTGCATCCTTCCTTATAACGGTTAATCAGCGCCTCCATGTCAAAGGGCTGTTTGCCTTCTGTCTGTGCTTTTTCAGCCTCGTCCATCAGCTCCGCGAAATAAGCGGCCATGCCTTCCACATCCACGCCGTTCTGCTCCAGCAGCGGTCCCACGGTAGGCGAATTCTTAATACGGTCTGCCAGTCCCTCTCCCAGGTCTACGGTAAACACCTTGCCGGACAGCTCCGGAATCGCAAGCATCAGGGTATCATCCCCATAATATGCGTTCAGATTGGCAAGGTCCATGCCGCTGTAGATTACTCCCATGTTGAAGAAGCTCTTACCATTGGTCTTGTCGTCCTTTGCCTCGAAGCGCAGACCGCTTCCGGCATAGGCATTGACCGTCTCATCCGAGCAGCTGTCCATCTTAAGTGTCAGTCCGCCCTGGCTGTCGGCTGTCTTCACTGTCTCAGCAAAGTCCTTCAGTCCAAACAGCTCCTCAGAAGGGTAAACCTGGCCTTCCGGGAATACATTCTCAAAAGCGTCAATGACCACCTGCTTGGGGTCCTTTGTGGTCATCTTCACATAGGCCAGCGCCGCAATGGCAATGACAGCGGCAATGGCGATGACAGCAGCCAATACCTTGATAAATTTCTTATTTGGCTGGGGTTCTTGCGGCACGGTCACGGTGGTTGGCGCCGGTTCTTCCGCTTTTACGGTTTCTGCTTCGGCCGCCGGTTCTTCCTCTTTTACAGTCTTCTCTTCGGCCGCCGGTTCTTCTTTTACCGTATCTGGGCCTTTGTCTTCCGGTGTCTGATTGTCATGTTCCATCGAAGCCCCGCACTGGGTGCAGAATTTCACATCTGCTTCCTGCTCTGCTCCACACTTGGTACATTTCATATTTCTCTCTCCTCCCTTGCAAAAGGACCTTCCCGCTGCCCTGTATGCTGCCGCAACGGCTGCCCTTTCGTTATGTTCTATCGAAATTGGCTAATCAGCTCTTTTGCCGACAGGCCACAATCGATTCCACTTAACACCCCGCCTTTTAGTATATACATCTTCGTACACAGGGCCAGCTCTGCCAGCTCATGGGATGTCAGTATGACAGCCCCGCCTGAAGCCATATATTCCCTGAGATAGTTCCTGATGATTTCCTTACACTCCAAATCCAGGGCAGCCCCCGGCTCATCCATAATAAGGACCGGAGCATGGTTTGACAGGGCACATGCTATGCTGAGCCGCTTCTTCATCCCGCCGGAAAGCTTTCCCGCCGTACGGTCCAGCATGCGGTCCACACCCAGCATGGAAGCCGCTCCGCCCTTTAAATCCGATACCATCTGCTTCCTGCTTCCCCTGTACCACAAAAGCAGGTTGTCCCTTACAGTCAGTTCCTCCATAAGGGGATTCTCCTGGGGCACATAAGCCGCCTCCTCTGCAAATACCCGCGGATGGCCCGATGCCTCCCTGCCGTTATAGAGGATGCTGCCCCGGTCCGCTTTCTGGGCGCCTGCCAGAATGGACAAAAGAGTGGTCTTGCCGCAGCCGTTATAGCCCACGATACCCACACATTCTCCCGGAGCCACCATCAGGTCCACTCCCGCTAAAATATTCTGTCTATGATAGGACTTATAAATTCCTGATATCTCCAGCATCGCTGCAACCACTCCCATAAAAAGCAATATATGATACAGGACTCAGTGTACCATACATTGGGAGGGAATGCAAAATAATAATTATTAACGATTCCTTAATAGGGCGGTATAACCTGGTTGAAAATAGCATGAAATCAGGTCGCAGTCAAATATAAGACTGTTCCCATTCCCCTCAATCTTAACCTGTATCAACATGGGCTGCCTCTTTTCACTATCTGAGCGAGATGGTGCTTTCCATCGTACTTTCCGCAGATTTTACACGAATAGTCACCTTCTATATTACGGCTTGTCACGCATTCATCTCTTTTTTCATATGCTATATTACACTAAAAGAAAGGAGCAAACGAAAATAAATGAAATGAATACTTGCAACATGCAACATGTACACGAAATCTTGGGGAGCACTCTCATCGCAGAACGCTGTGATGACCCTCATAATCACCGTTTTGCAACTGTATCCGGTGAGGCTATACCTTTTATGGGAAGCCATGTTCACAGGGTAACATTTCTTACTGATTCTTACGACGGGCATGTTCACGAATTTAGCGGGACATCTTCTCCTGCTATACCCGTGGGTGATGGCAGACACATTCACTTTGTGAAGGCCCGCACGACTTTTCAGGATGGACATACCCACGAATTCAGAGTGTCCTCTTTGATTAACAATCCTATTGATAGATGCTAAAGGAGGTAACCCTATGCGTGATAATTTTGAACAATTCCTTCAATGCCAGCGCCGTAGACCCAGTTGTCCACCTTGTCCCCCCTGTCCTCCATGCCGACGTGATCACGATAGGCGTGATGACTACAGGGACCGACGTGACCGCAATGTCTTTTGGCCCTGGAGATAATATGTATGGAGCTGCTTCGGCGGCTCCATAACAGTCTTTTTTGTTTTTCTTGACTCTACCTGCAACTCCCAATAACCTAGTAGGCCTCTTTCCTGTATCGAATATGTGTATGGCAGGAAAAAACACAATGCAAAATCAGAAGGGGACGTTCTCCCGAATAATTTCCGCCAATCATACAAAAACTACTATGGACAGGAGGTATCATCATGGCAAAAGCAGGAATGAGAAGACCCAGCCCTTACGACGCTGATAATCACGGAACCGAGAACCACCACAAAATGAACCACCCCAAAAATGAGCAGGCCCGGGTTCCCGAAATCCAGGGGGCTGCCAAAAACGGCAACGCAAAAGCTGGCCCTATCAATGCTCCCAACTGGGCAAGGGACGATTATAAAACAGGAGAGCACTAAAGACGGGGAAAGGGCGGGCCTGGTCATCCGGCGCCCGCCTGTATCATAACAATCTTTCACATCCAGCGTAAAGAGCACAGTCCTCACAAGTATCCTCCCTCTTTTTTGAAGCAGCTGTGAAAAGGCTGTTTCAAAAAAAGAGGGCACTGCAGCTTGTCCTGCAATACCCACTTGTAATCTTATATCAATTCTCAATTAAGCAATTTTGGACTTAGCCAGCTCAGCCAACTTTGCAAATCCTTCTGCGTCATTGATAGCCATTTCAGACAGAACCTTACGGTTTAAGTCAACCTCAGCTAACTTTAAGCCGTACATGAACTTGCTGTAGGACAGGCCGTTGATACGTGCTGCAGCGTTGATACGTGCTATCCACAGCTGTCTGAACTGTCTCTTTCTCTCTTTTCTGCCTGCATAGGAGCTGGTCAGGGCACGCATTACGGACTGCTTTGCAATCCTGTACTGCTTGGAACGGGCGCCTCTGTAGCCCTTAGCCATCTTTAAGACTCTATTGTGTTTCTTCTTTGCATTTAAACCGCCTTTTACTCTTGCCATCGGTAATTCCTCCTTCTACAATTCAAACTTACAGATATGGTAAAATCTTCTTCATTACCTTTGAGTTGGTAGCATCGGTAACGATATCTTTTCTAAGATTTCTTTTCCTCTTAGTGGACTTCTTAGTTAAGATGTGAGACTTGTAAGCTTTATTGCGGACTAACTTACCGGTTCCTGTCTTTTTAAAGCGCTTTGCTGCTGCTCTGCTGGTTTTTAACTTTGGCATTGTAAATTTCCTCCTTAAAACTTTCTATTTTAACGTTTTGCAGTTAAAAACATAACCATGCTTCTTCCTTCAACTTTGGAGGGTTTATCGATAACTGCGATATCCTTTAAACTCTCAGCGAAATCATCCAGGATGTATTTGGACTTGAACATATGGGCCATCTCACGACCGCGGAATCGAAGTGTTACCTTCACTTTGTCGCCCTTCTCCAAAAACTTTCTGGCAGCTCCCACCTTGGTGTTCAGGTCGTTGGTGTCAATGTTGGGTGACAAACGAACTTCCTTTATCTCGATTACCTTCTGTTTCTTCTTGGCTTCTTTTTCCTTGCGTGCCAGTTCATAACGGTACTTGCCATAGTCGATAATCTTACATACCGGCGGCTTTGCCGTAGGTGCAATCTTCACCAAGTCAAGCTCTGCTTCCTGAGCCATCCTCAGCGCCTCTTTTCCCGGCACGATGCCTAACTGCTCCCCGTCCTCGCCAATCAGCCGTACTTCCTTGTCTCTGATTTGCTCGTTAATCATTAATTCGCTAATAGTCGTACACCTCCAAATAAGTCATGTTGTTCTGGAATCAGCATGCCCCTCTTTCCCTCTAGGGCAAAAAATAAAGCGGACAGCCTGACTATCCACTTCCTCACATAAAACCATCTGCTGCCCTATCTCACCTGAAAATCTCCGGAAATAATACAGCACATCGTTTCATCTATGAACCCGGGTCACTTGCTCGTGCCAGGGTGAGGCGGATACCTGCTTTCCTGTCAGTCGTTCTCACAACTTATATTAATCTACTACATTTGAACGTATTTGTCAACTCTAATTTCACACTTTTCTTATAAACTTTTCTCCAGACTTGTCTCCAAACTCTTCTTCAGCCAAACAATTCTTCCACTCCCGCCTCCACCTGTCTCCCAGCCTCCTTCCAGCCTTCCGCTAAAGGCCGGAGACGCCTTCCGGTTCCCCGGAAGACGTCCCCCACATCCTGTCCTGGTTCTAAATCTATCTGGCCTTAAAGGTACTGCACCTGGTTTCCGTACATTCGCAGGCTCCGTCACCGTTTATGTCAATACGCTCAGCGCTGCAGCGGTGTTCCTCATTGTAGACACATTTTACTGCGTCGCAGGCAATCTCCAGCCTTGTCTCAGGGGTCTTGAACAGGTTGGTGAACTTGCCTCCCTTGTTCTCGTCAAAGCTTGCACAGCAGGTCTGCTCTGCCGTCATAGCCTTGTTCCCATCTACTGCAATGGCTGCCTTACAGCAGCAGTTGTCAGCGTTGTGCAGGCAGTTCTTTACACTACATTCCAGCTTGGTCATCGTCCTTACCTCCTTCTCCTGGTCTTCATTCTTACCAATGACAAGGATAGTATGTACGGATTATAATTTTTGATTCATGAGCCGCAGGGCTTCAATGCATTTTCCTTCGCTGCCGTCCATATTGTAAAGCTCTCCCTGGGTCACAAAGGTATATACCTGAACGTCGTCCACATAGGCGCCTTTGCCGCCGCTTACGCTGATGGTGAAATCCGAGGGCCGGCAGTTGCTGAATTTAAGCTCTACCTTCCGCTCCTCCTTCACGTCCACGGTCCTTGACTGGGATCCCATGCGTATGGTCAGCCTGCACTTTTCCGCTGCCCCTGTCCTCAGCTTCACATAAGTATCCTTTCCTGTATTGCCCGTCATCCGGCCGCCCAGGTTCTGGTAAATATTCCCGCCGGAAGGAATCATTGCGGATTTTCCGTTCTCATCCTCCACAATGCAGCTTCCTCCGGAAAAACGCCATCCGTCCATGCCGAGGGCAAACTGGGCGTTGAACAGCTTATTGTCCCCGTAATCCCGATAGGTCCAGATGCCGTATCCCATGGTGGAATTTTTAAGAATGGGAGCAACGCCTTCCAGATACAACGATTTTTCATCGTCCCGCAGCTGGGCATTGTACTCGTATCCTACTGTATTGTCCGTAAACAGGAACTGGTCCAGATACACCGGCTTGCCTCCGCTGTACACATGAAGGCGGTTCAGGAACACGGGAACCTTTTCCAGTGCTTCCGCTGCCGTCACGCGTTCATGCTCATTCATGAAGCCCATGGGAATGCCGTACATTGCGCTGGTATAGGCCGCGCTGCCGCTGGGGAAGGTGGAGGAATGCATGAAGCCCTCCTGGCTTCCGTCCTTGTGCTCCACCGGGTCCACATCCAGGCGCACTTCCATGGACAGGCCCGGAAACACGGTCTGGCTGTCAGCCAGAAGTTCATTTAAAAACTGGTCGTAAAACCCGTAAAATACGCTTCTGGCCTGGGAATCCCTGGCCGGAAAATACAAGTCGTCATAGCCGGACAGCTTGTGCCCGTACATCTCCTCCAGTTCTTCCAGTTCATAATTTTCCCTGGCGTAATCCACATATCCGCAGGCCTTGGCCATGCTGCGTCCCTTTACCCCGTTTCCCAGGGACGCGCTGGATTCCGTGAAGTTCCAGAAGTCCTCCCAGGTCAGGAACCCTCCGCAGAAATTCTCATGAGAGGATGCCGCCTGATAGAGACGGCCCACATATTCCAGCCAGGCCGACCGCTCCGTCCCCTCCTGCATCAGCCCCTGGTACCGTTCCATCACATTGCCGGCCCCGCAGTAATCCCAGGTATATCCCACCCTCAGCATCACGCTCAGTCCCTGGGCGGCAGCGGCGTCCATGACACGGTCCAGCTTGTCCCAGGCATATTGGTTGTATGTACAGGGGGACATGCCGGGCTGGAATTCCCTCCAGGGCACCACCAGGATAATACTGTTAAAGCCGTCCTGCGCAATGCGGGCCAGCTCCTGGTCCATATGGCGGCTCTCGCTGTTCCAGAAATTGACGACCCAGTCATCGGAATAGTAGGTGGCTGATTTGAGGTAACCTGCTGTCCCCGCGGCATGGTCCTCTGCCCTGGCAAACCCGGATGTGAACAGGAACGCTGCCGCCCCCAGTATGGCCGCGGCCTTCATATATGGTCTTTTCATTGGTTCTTTCTCCTTTAGCTGTGGTTCTTTTCTCCGCCTCGTTTTAACTCAGGCCACACAGTGAGCAGCATGGTCCCGAAGCAGGCGGCTCCTCCGATGAAGTTGGATATGGGCTCTGCCATCAGTATGCCCTGGGTTCCCATTCCGAATACAGTGGGCAGTATGATGATAAGGGGTATGACGATGATGACCTTGCGGAAAATGGAAAAAAATACCGCGTTTCTGGATTTCCCCAGACCCACAAACACGGACTGGCCCGCAAACTGAAGGGACATCATGAAAAATCCAAAGAAATACATGCGTATGGCCGGGATTCCCGCCTCCACCATGTCACCCTCCCGGTTGAAGATGCGGATGAAGAACGCCGGAAACCAGCCCACAAATCCCCAGGCCACCACTGTATACAGGATACAGACCACGGACATGAATATAATGGCCTTCTGTACCCTTTTATACTCCCCGGCTCCGTAGTTAAACCCCATCACGGGCTGGGCGCTGTTGGTCAGGCCGTTTACGGGCATGGAAATGACCTCCCTGACCGAGTTGATTACGGTCATGATTCCCACATAGAGGTCGCCGCCGAATTTCTGGAGCATGGAATTATACATGATTTGTACAAGACTGTTGGTGATGGACATGGTAAATCCGGACATCCCCAGGCCCACGATGCGAAGCAGCCTGCCGGCGTCCAGCCTCATGGCCGAAGGCCGCAGCTTCAGTATGGTACGCCTGCCGGTGAGGAAGGCCAGAATCCACAGGGCTGACAGCATCTGAGAAAGGATGGTGGCCAGGGCAGCGCCCCTTACCCCCATATGGAAAACAAAGATAAAGACGGGGTCCAGTACAATATTGGTGACTGCCCCCAAAAGCACAGTCATCATGCCCACGGTCCCAAAGCCCTGGGAGTTGATGAAGCTGTTCATGCCCAGACCTGTCATGACAAAGATATTGCCCATGAGATAGATAGTCACATAGGCGTCTGCGTAGGGTATGGTGGCATCGCTGGCGCCAAAGAGATACAGCATGGGCCGCTTAAACATCAGGCCCAGGACCGTCAGCAGAATTCCCACTGCCACCATCATCACAAAGGAATTGCCCATGATGGCCTCCGCCTCTTTCTCGTTTCCCCTGCCTCTCTCAATGGAACACAGGGGAGCGCCGCCCATACCAAAGAGGTTGGCAAAGGCAATCACAATAGATATGATGGGCAGGCAGAGCCCCAGCCCTGTCAGAGACAGGGTGGCATTCTCCGGTATCATTCCTATGTAAATGCGGTCCACAATGTTATACAGCACATTGATGAGCTGCGCCAGGGTCATGGGAACCGCCAGCTTCATGATATTTCCCACCACGCTGCCCTTGGAAAAATCGTTTTTCTTCTGATTGTCCGATTTTTTGTCCAATTGATTATCCGACTGTTTCATACTCCCACCACATTTCCGTTCGTTCTGTCTGTTTTGTCCCGGCCGCACCGAATAACTTTGGAAAAATGCTGCCGACAATGTCTATACCGCGCCCAAATCCTCTGTCCGGTCAATGTCCTTAAGTTCTTCCTCCGGCACCTCCATGGTCCACACATCCTCAGGGTGCGCCTTCATGATTACGCTTCCTCCCCTGTCCCCGCGAAGCCCCATAAGCTCCTGCCTGTAGGCGCGGCTGAATATGGCGGGATTCCCCCGCTTTCCCTGATGGCACACACAGCCAATCCCCTTCCCGGACAGCCGGAAACCATGTATGAATTTCTTCAGGGTGAACGGACTCATATATGGCTGGTCAGCCACTGAAAACAGAAGCGCCTCTGATTCAGGAGAGGCCGAATCAGTCCCCAGCCTGAGGGAGGCGGTGATTCCCTCGCCGCTGAATCTGTTAAGAACCGCCAGCAGTCCCTGGCTTTCGGCCTGCTTTAGAATCTCCTCATACTGGCTGACCACCAGAACCTCTGTCCGGCGCCCCTCTTTTTCCAGCTCCTCCGCCGCCCGGCAGATACAGTCAAGCCCATGGCGGTAAAGCTCCTTCCCCTTAAAGGGTATCAGCAGCTTATTAGAGCCAAAACGGCTTCCAAATCCGGAAGCCATATAGATAAACGATATCATCATCCCTCATAACCATCCTTTAAAATAACCGGGCAGACCCGTCCTGGTCCAGCTGTCCGCTTGCAATCCCCGCTGTCTCTCCCATGCCCTCCAGCATTTCCCCGGCCAGCGCTGCTTCCTCCGGGGTGTCGGCCTGGTTGAATACCGGCAGGACATCCGCTCCAGGATAGTCTGCCCGCAGGGGCAGCAGATATCCATGCTTCATCAGTGTCATCATGTCTTCCTTTTGTATGACCCAATCTGCCTTATTTTCCGGATTCCGGCCCAATCCATCCGCCCCTCTGCCGCACAGCTCCCGGTTATCCTCATACAGCTTCCGGCCATGGCGGTTCATCAGATCCCTGGCTTCCTCAAGCCTCAGACAGCAGTCCTCAGCCCGCTTTCCAAGGGATATCAGGCCATTGAGACATAAAATCATATCTGTATTGTCCGGTATCACCGGCTCCCCGTCCCTTGGCACCTTCAAAGGCAGGCGCCTGGAGCCGTCAGCCTCCACCAGCACCAAATCCGCCAGGGAACAGGCCTCCCTATATAATTCCCAGCCTGTAAATGCAATCTTTCCCTTCTCCGCCAGCCTTCCGGCCACAGCCAGGCCGTGGCATCCCAGAACGGTCCTGATTTCTTCCGCATTGCCCTCAAAGGCTCCAAAAGCACCGGGGCGGGCCATATGGGTCGTTGTAACCACCAGCACCTTAAGTCCGCGTCTCACGGCCTCCCAGGCCAGTCTGCGGATGGTGGATGTCTTTCCCCCCGCCCCTGCCATGGATATCACAAAAGGGCCCGGTCCTTTCACGGACCGCGCCTGCTCCATCCGTCCCTCCAGCCCCAGGCCATGCCACAGGCTGTCTGTTCCGGTCCATATGCCATATTCGTAAAAATAAGCCCTCATGGCGTTTTCTCCACTTTTACAGTCGATACAAAAACTTATTTTGATACTTTGACTATTTTATCATAAAACAGTGAAATGGGAAAGATGATTTTCCCTTCCATTCAAAAACTTCCATTCAAAAACAGCCGGAAACAAGGGGCATTCCCCCGCTTCCGGCTGCTGTTCTATTCCTGCTGGATTTTATCCTGTCCGGCCTTACTCCGGCTTTACTCCGGCCTTACTCCGTCCTTGTTCCGTCCTTATTTCTGGATATTATTCCTGATTACACCATACAAATCAAAACTCAGAATACCAAACACTAATATAACTCCGATGACTGCCATAACTGATTCCTTCCTTCCAATATGTTTTCCATCACTGTGATAGATTCATTATATGTCAGGCAGACCTGCTTAGCAATCCGCATTATATCTAATCTTTTGGTGAACGCCCATCTGTTTTTTGTGCATGAATGCAAAATATTTTAGATTGCCTAAAAATTTTTGCATCTATCTCTTTTTGCCCATCCTGGCAGCTCTCTGAGCAATCAGTTCCCCTGTTATGCTGATGGCAATTTCCGCCGGTGTCTCGGCTCCTATGTCTGTGCCGATAGGCATATGGCACCTTTGGATTTCCTCCAGGGAGAAGCCGTCCGCCAGCAGCTTATCCGTCACCACCCGTATCTTGTTCCTGCTTCCCATGATGCCGATGTAATAAGGATGCAGAGCCATGGCCTGCTTCTGCACGTAATAATCAAACTGGTGCCCTCTGGTCATGACGCACACATAGTCTCTGGGACGGATATCCACATAATCGCTGATATGTTCCATATCCCCCACCACGGTCCTCTCTGCCTGGGGAAACACCCGGGGATTGGCAAATGCCTCCCTGTCATCCATGACCACGCATCTAAATCCCACATGGGCCAGCACCGGAACCAGCTCCCGGGCCACATGACCGCCTCCGAATATATAGACAGTCCCCGCCTGTACCAGGGGCTCGATATAAAACTTACGTCCATCCACTTCCTTCTGGAGGGCATTACTTCCGAAAAGCTCCTCCTCCGGCAGCTGTCCCAGCCCCTTAATCCCGGCCAGGCCCAGGCTTCGGCTGTACAGACCCATCTGCCAGCATGTCTCGTCGGTGATATCCAGTATAAGCCAGCTGTCCTCATCCTTTGCCAGGGCATCCAGGACCTGGCCGCAGAGACCGGACAGCGCCTGGTCGCCGGGGCGGATGTACTGGAAATATACCACCACATTTCCGCCGCACACCATTCCGATATCCGCCACCTGGTTTCTGGTAAGAGTGAATCCTTTGGCAAAGGAAGCCTTGTCCTCCATGGCCTTAAGGGCTGTCTGCATAGCCTGGTACTCCACGGCGCCTCCGCCTACGGTTCCTTCTATGGACCCGTCCTTCCTTACAAGCATCCGGGAGCCGGTTCCCCTGGGAGTGGATCCGGAACTGGCAATAATGGTCACCAGGACAGCTTCCTTCCCCTGTTCCAGTAATTGTCTTAACTCTGTAAATAATGTTTTCATGACTCCGTCTCTTCCTCCCCGGAAAAATATTTTTTGTAGAGCCGCTCCCCCTCCATGCGCAGTTCCTTTTCCATCCGCAGGTAGCGGTCCAGAAACTCCTTTGACTTGGGCGTGAGCTGTGAAAAGCCTCCCTCCGCCCCTCCTGACTGTGTAATCAGGAGAGGGTAGCCTAACTGCCGCTCCGCCTCCTTTAAAATTTTCCATCCTTTGGTATAGGACATATGCATCTGCCTGCAGGCTGTCTGCATGGAGCCTGTATGGTCGATCAGAGACAGGAACTGGGCTGCCTGGGGGCCGAAAAATCCTTCATTGCGCTCCAGTGTCAGCTGTACCTGGGGATATACGGCCAGCTTTTCCCTGCCCAGACTGCCCAGGGCGCAGTCCTCATCCGATTCCACGACCATGATAATCCCCTCATCCTCCACCGGAATTTCTTCCAGCTGCGCATTGATTTCCGGCTGGCGCAGGGCCCCTCTCAGTCCCCGTTCACCGTGATAGGCCAAAAGAGGCGCGATGGCTGCCTTGGATACCAGGACCGGATGGCCCCGTTTCCCGTCATACACAGGACAGGCGGCCATTGCCCGGGAACTCATCATCCGCTGTATGGTATCCGGAAGGAACATGGGGAATTTGGCAGGCAGGATGAATACCCTGTCGCATAAATCCTCTATATAATTTAACCCCATACAGATGCTGTAATACATCTGAGTCTGCTCATAATTCCGATTGCGCAGGCAGATGACCCGCAGTCCGGCAATATGTTTTTCCACCTCGTCCGCCTTCTGCCCCGTAACCACTACCACCGGCTCGATTCCCGCCCGTTTCAGTGTGATGATGATTCTGCGTATGACCGTGCTGTCCCCCACGGGAAGCATGGGCTGAAAACGGCTGATTGTACTCTTATGGCCTGCTGCGGTAATGACAGCCCCTGTCCTCATAAGTCTGTTCCGCCTTTCTAAGTATTATAATTATAATGGTCTGACGTACCCCCCTAAAGTTCTCCTGTCAGGAGCAAAAGGGCGGACGGCTCCACCCTGAGCCACTGGGGAACCACCCCAGCCGTATCGTGGGTGTGGATATCCTTCTCCTTCTTCCACCACAGACCGTTCTGTAAAGTAATATACCACTCAAAAGGCATTTCGGAAATACATGGGGAGCATACTTTTATAAGATTTGCGTCTTCCCGCCCCATATAAGCCCTGGCGCCGCTCTCTGACAGGGGTTCAAAATCATGTGCCCTGATGCCCACGTATGTTATGGCGTCACCCACGGGACGGTCCGCAGCCAGCTCCAGCCCATCCCAGTCCACGGCCCGTATCCTGCGTTCCCCCAGACGTTCAATCCTGGATATGTTCTTACATCCCGTAAGCCTGGCTGCCTGGCATGTGACCGGGTTCTGGAAGATGTCCCGTGTCCTTCCGGCTGCCAGCACGCATCCTCTGTCCATAAGCAGCAGATTGTCACAGAGCTGATATGCCTCATCCCTGTCATGGGTCACCATAATGGTCACCCCGTCATACTCCTTAAGGGCGCCGGCCAGCTCCAGCCGCAGCCCTTCCCTCAGGTATGTATCCATGGCTGAAAACGGCTCGTCTAACAGCAGCGCCTCCGGCTCATAGGCCAGACTCCTGGCCAGGGCCACCCTCTGCTGCTGTCCCCCTGACAGTTGGCCCGGATAGCGTTTTTCCAAACCATGAAGCCGGAACCGTTCCACCATCTCGGACACCTTTTGTTCCCCGGCTTCCCGGGACATGGGCCGGCGCCTTCTAAGCCCCACATTTCCCCGTCCCCCTTTTAATCCCACCATGATGTTCTGCTCAACGGTCATGCCCGGAAACAGGGCATAGTTCTGGAACAGGTAGCCCACCCGCCTTACCTGGGGCTTCTCATTGATCTTGAGGGCAGAGTCATAGAGAACACGGCCCCCGGCCGCCTCCCCCCGGGCATAGCGCAGGGCAATCCTGCCCTCGTCCGGGCGGATGATGCCTGCTATGGATTTTAAGGTCATGCTTTTCCCGCAGCCCGACGGCCCCAGGATGCCCAGGCATCCCCGTCCGGCCTCAAAGCTTATGTCCAGGCTGAAATCCTTTAATTTTTTTCTTATATCAACTTCCAAATGAAGATTGTATTCTGAGTTCACGGCTGTTCCCCCTTCATCCCTTCCGGTTCACGGGCCTTAATGCCGCCCAGTTCAACAATATGATGGACAGGAATGCAATGACCACAATGACTGCCACATAACGGTACGCCGTATCCATATTGCCTGCGGCCACCTCTGAATAGACCGCCATGGGAAGGGTCCTTGTTTTGCCTGCTATGTTTCCCGCAATCATGGCAGTGGCTCCAAATTCTCCCAAGCCCCTTGCAAAGGCCAGTACGCCTCCGCTGACAACCCCCGGCATGCCTCCGGTCATGAGCACCTTCCAGAAGATGCTCCACTCGCTCATGCCCAGGGTCCTGGCTGCCGCCACCAGGTTCTGGTCCACCTGTTCAAATGCGCCCCTGGCAGAGCGGTACATTAAAGGAAAGGACATGACCACGGCTGCAATCACCGTAGCTGTCCATGAAAATGCAATCTTAACGCTGAAATATTCAATAAAAAACTGTCCTGCCGGCCGTTTGACCCCGAAAATATAGAGAAGGAAAAAACCGGCCACCGTAGGGGGAAGGACAAGGGGCAGCGTAAGCACGCCGTCCCAAATCAGCTTCCATGTTTCATTCTTCATGCTCACCACAGCCCATGCCGCAAAGATTCCCAGAAAAAATGTAATGAAAATCGACAGGCTGGCTGTCTTCATAGATATCAGTATCGGTGACCAGTCCATGGATGGTTCCTCCCCTTTTCCTTACTCGCCTTTTGTGAATCCGTATTCCTCAAATACCTTCATGGCCTCGTCCGTCTTAAGAAATTCCACAAAGTTCTTTGCTTCCTCTGGGTGAGCCGTGTTCTTCACTACCGCCACAGGATAGATGACCTTCCTGGCAAGGCTTCCCTCCGGAGCCTCAGCCACCACTTCCACCTTGTCCGCCATGCCGGCTGCGTCGGTGGCGTATACGATACCCGCGTCAGCGCTGGATGCGGCCACCTGGTTAAGCACCTCTGTCACGTTGGTTCCAAAGCTTACCTTGTCCTGAATCTTATCCCAGATGCCCAGGCTGGTAAGGGCTTCCTCTGCATACTGTCCGGCAGGCACGCTGGCGGGGTCTCCGAGAGCAATGCTCTCTGCCTTCTCAATGTCCTCAAACTTCTCAAGACCTACGCTACTGCCTGTGGGCACGATGAGCACAATCTTATTCTCCAGCAGGTTAACGATGGTGTCGGATTCAATCATGCCTTCCTCGTCCAGGGCTGTCATCTGCTTGGCTGCGGCTGACATGAACACATCTGCCTCCAGTCCTTCCTCAATCTGTGTCTGAAGCTTGCCTGAGCTGTCATAAGTACCCTTCACAACCACGCCCGGATACCGCTCCTGGAACATGGGAATCAGTTCATCCTCATAGGCATTCTTAAGGCTGGCTGCCGCCGCAACCAGAATCTCTGTGGATTCGCCTGCCTGGACTGCCGTGGTCTCCCCGGCAGAAGTCTCTGCTTCTGTCTCTGCCGCGGCGGCGGGTGCCTGCGTTGTCTCTGCCGTTGTCTTTGCAGCGGTGGCTGCTGCCGTTGTTTCCTTTGCCCCGCCTGAGCAGCCGGTCAGGGCTGCTGCCGCCATCATTGCCGCCATCATCATGCAAATCTGTTTTTTCATAATAATCCTCCTGGATTTAGAATATTATTTATATACAAATACAGGCACTCGTTATACTCATACGACCATATCGTCCCCCGCATAAATGCCCATCTGCAACGGATGAGCATTTATACCGGACAAGTGCCTGTATTCCCATATCACTGTTATCTGTCTCTCAGAAGCGTGTCTGAGACTGCTTTCAGACGCGCTCTAGCTTCTGGCGCATTCCGAGGCGCTTCCCCTGAGTATCTTAAGGCCATGGTCAAGACTGCCCATGATGAAGCCAAGGCTCTCCTTAACCGCCTTGGGGCTTCCCGGCAGGTTCACAATCAGGGTCTTTCCCCGGATAACGGACACGCCCCTGCTGAGCATGGCCCGGTCCGTCACCTCCATGGACTTCATGCGGATGAATTCGGCGATTCCAGGCGCATTGCGCTCAGCCACTGCCATGGTGGCCTCCGGTGTCTGGTCCCTGAGGGAAAATCCCGTTCCTCCGCTGGTCAGAACCAGGTCCACCTGGCGGCTGTCCGCCAGACGTATAAGCTGTGTCTTCAGCTGAACCGGCTCATCCGGCAAAAGCAGAAGCTCTGCCACCTCATATCCGGCTGCCTCCAGTATCTCCTTTGCCGCAGGACCGCTCTCGTCCTTTCGCTCTCCCCTGGCACCCTTGTCGCTGAGGGTGATGACGGCAGCCGTAAAGGGACGTTCCTCCGCCGGCGGCTCCACCCGCATCACATCGCCAGGACGGATGATTCCCTCCCGGATGACTCTGGCAAACACGCCCTCCTTGGGCATGATGCACTCACCCATGCGCTTGTAGATAGCGCAGTGGCTGTGACATTCCTTTCCTATCTGGGTCATCTCCATCTGCACGGTCCCCGCATACAGCCTTGTACCCACGGGAAGGCTTCTGAAATCAATCCCCTCCACCACCAGGTTCTCGCCAAAAGCCCCGTCTATGACATTGGCCCCGCGCTCGTTGAACGCCCTCACCTTATCATAGGAGAGAAGGCTTACCTGGCGGTGCCAGCGGCCTGCGTGGGCATCTCCCTCAATACCGAAATCCACCAGGAAATGCCCCTCTTCTATGGCCCTCTTCTCAATTCCCCGTTTATCACTGATACAGATGGCCTTCACCACTCCGGTGGGACAGACATTCTGTTTTGTCTGCTCTGACATATGCTTTATCCTCCAATAGCAATCATGTTATGTGCTTCTGTTATCTGACCCGGACGCTCGAAGCAGTGGGCCGCGGGTTTGCATAATACGGCTTGTTCCATGGCCTTCCTCAGTTCCCTCTGAAGCCCCTCATCAGACGGGCAGCCGGTATAGGGCCAGCGGTAATGCCCCTCCTCCTTGGGCCGTTCCTGTCCTTTTCTCAGTATCCGCCTCAAATCCACCCCGTCCTCATAGCACAGACAGGGTTTCAGATAGCCCTGGGAGGTAAGGCGCACCCGGTTGCAGCCGCTGCAGAATTTTCCGTGGATAGCGCTAATCAGTCCGATACTGCCCTTAAATCCCGGTATCCGGTAGTAGACAGCCGGTCCGAAGCCATGGACCCGGTCATCCTCCTCCATACAGGGATATGCCTTCATCATCTCCTCCAGCAGCTCCTGGTGGTTGATGGTCTTAAAATTCCTGCCGTAACCAATGGGCATCATCTCAATGAACCGCACATCCACCGGATACTCCCTTGCCAGCTCCGCCATCTGCCGCCAGCCATCCTGTCCGGATTCCCGGCTGATTTCCTGCGGGACCGCATCCATCTGGTTAAAATCAATGGACACTGCATTGATTTTAACGGATACCGGCATGGCACAGGCCCGCCTGACGGCCTCCATCACAGCGCCAAGGGCGTCGGTTCCTGTTATCTTCTGATACAGGTCCCTGTCCAGTGTGTCAAGGCTTATATTGATGCCGTCTATCCCGGCCTCCGCCAAATCGTCCAGATACCGCTCCAGCAGCACGCCGTTGGTGGTTATGGTTACCTTCTCAATGCCCGGTGTGCTCTTAAGCTGCTTCACCAGCTGGCAGCAGTCCCTGCGCACCAGCGGTTCGCCTCCCGTCACCTTGATATGGCGTATGCCAAGGCTGGCGGCACAGATTCCCACGGCCTGGATCTCCTCCAGAGACAGAATATCCCACCTGGGCACGCACTCCACCCCATAGGGCATGCAGTACTTACAGCGCAGGTTGCACCTGTCCGTAATAGATATCCTCATATAGTCAATGGTTCTTCCCAATGCATCCTTCATATTGCTCATCCCCTGTTCCGGGCACATCTGGGGTTATGGAATTCCCCGCTCTTGCCTCCGCTTTTACGTTCCAGGTAGATGTCGCCGATCTCCATGGCTTTATCCACGGCCTTGCACATGTCGTAGACCGTCAGCAGCGCCACGGACACCCCTGTCAGCGCCTCCATCTCCACGCCGGTTTTTCCCGTGGTCCTGGCCGTGCAGACAGCCTCAATCTCATTGCTCTCTTTCTTTATGGTGAAATCCACGGTGAGCTTCGTAAGGTTCAGAATATGGCACAGAGGAATCAGCTCAGAGGTCCTTTTGGCCCCCATGATGCCTGCCACTCTGGCAACACCCAGCACATCCCCCTTTGCCATGGTTCCCTGCGCCACCTTCTCCAGGCACTCGGGGCTCATGAAGATACTGCCTCTGGCCACTGCCTCCCGCTTTGTCTCAGCCTTATCCCCCACATCTACCATCAGGGCGTTGCCCTGGTCGTCAAAATGTGTAAATTCCATGTCTGTTTCCTTTCTAACGGTTTGTTAGAGCCCCTTGCCAAACCCGCAGTTGGGGAAGGTGCATTCCGGACAGTTAAGGCAAAGCCCGCCCTGGCCCAATGCAGCCAGGTCATCTGCCGTCACCCGGTCATCCGCCATGATTCTGGGCAGGACCAGGTCAAATATGGTGCGCTTAGCATACATGACGCAGCCCGGAAGTCCCATTATGGCAACAGTACGGGGATTTTCCCCATCCCTGACCTGGTAATAGGCCAGCAGGAACATGGCTCCCGGGAGCACCGGCGCGCCGTAGGATACGATGTCTGCTCCGGTGTTGCGAATGGCAAGCGGCGTCTTGTCGTCCGGATCCACACTCATGCCTCCCGTACAGACAACCACGTCCGCACCCTTTTGTATCATGTCCAGGATGCTGGCCGTCACCTTGGTATCGTCATCGTTCCATGTCACATGGCCAATGACCTCTGTGTCAAACTCTGAAAGCTTCCCCCGTATCACAGGTGTGAAGGTATCCTTGATACGGCCGTAAAACACCTCGTTGCCCGTTGTAACGATACCAACCTTTTTATGTAAAAATGGTTTCAGCTCCAGGATGGGACATCCCCCTGTGGCCTCTGCGGCCGCCCTTTTTGCTGCCTCCATCTTTTTTTCCTCAATCACAAGAGGGATGATTCTGGTCCCTGCCAGCTTGTCCCCCTTCTTCACTGCAAAATTGCCATGACGGGTGGCTATCATCATCTGACCGAATCCGTTTACCGCCTTAAGCCCACGGTTATCCACCTTCAGCAGGCCGTCACATGCAGCTGTCAGCTCAATCTTGCCTTCCTTTGCCTGGGAACGCTCCATATGCTGCCCTTTGCACATGTCACAGAGAACCTCCGCCGCATCATTCTCATGAAGCATTCCATCTTCCTTCTCCCATACATAGAGCTGGTCCTTTCCCACACTTAAGAGGACCGGGATGTCTTCCTTCGTGACCACATGGCCCTTGCAAAAAACCGCATCCTTTGTCACTCCCTTAATAATCTGCGTGATATCATGGCACAGTACGGTGCCTTGCGCATCCACTGTCTGAATGAGTTTCATTCTATTTAACCTCCACCCGTTATTTTTATTTTCGAATAACGCTTTACATATAGAATAACACCAGCGTTCGGTTTTGTAAAGACACATACACTGCAAATGGGAACTTATGTGTGGAGGTGTATCATTTTAAGGCCATGTTGTCCATGATGTTGTCATATACACTGGAAGCGGCAGACCATCAGTCTACCGGCACTTGAACCGAGCATCCACCCCCCTATGCTCATCTTTCACAGACATAATCAGGAAGCTGACCAGCAAAAGCCCGCAGCTGACCCATATGGTGCGCTCCCTGAGATAGGCCGTGAGTACACTGCCCATGACAGCTCCCACCGCAAATATGCCGATGACCCCATAGTAGCGGATACATTTATCCCGATGGTCCTTTTTGCCCGTGTGGCGGTACCAGTACAGGTTTTCCGTGGCGCTGCGCAGATTTCCGATACACATGGTGGTGGCATAGGGGCTTCCCTTGATTTTCCTGAAGGCATTGACCTGAAGAGCGCATACAAAAGAGACAATGATATTGGCTGCCATATTCATATCCTGCGGCAGGAATCCCACCACAAAAAGCAGGATGATTTCAATGACCACAATCAGCTGCCTCCAATGAAACCTCCTGTCCTGCTGGTGAAGCCGTTTCACATGCTCCGCCATGTACACTCCGCCTGCAAAGGCCAGGACAGGAGCCAGATACCGCACGGCCATGTTCCACTCCCTGGCAGCCAAATGGCTTCCCATGAGCACGATGTTGCCTGTCTGTGCATTGGCAAACACATTTCCCCTGCAGTAATACGTATAAGCATCCTGAAAACCTCCTGACAAAGTCAAAAAAATACCCGTTGACACAGCCTCCGACATCTGTCCACGGGTACGCATACTCTTTTCCATCTCTACTGCCGCCTTTCCCAAGTTAAGAATCTGATTCTTCCAACTCAAGATTTTACCACAACTCAGACTAAATTAAAATAGTTAAATGTTTCACAGATTCACCACCATTCACCAATCCGAACATGATAAACTTTCTCATGTAAAGAGCTGGACAATTTTACAAAATTATTGTATTATGTAATTACGAAGTTAGTTTTGGCTAACCGCGCAAGCACCGCAAAAGGAGGATTTTACATGAGCGTTGTCATTATCGGAGGCCATGACCGCATGGTAAGCCAATATAAGAAGATTTGCAGGAATTACAAGTGTAAGGCAAAAGTATTTACCCAGATGAGCGCCAGCCTGGATAAACAGATTGGCAGTCCTGACCTCCTGGTCCTGTTTACCAACACTGTATCCCATAAGATGATACGCTGCGCCCTGGACGAGGTGGGAAGCGGCACGGAGATTGTCCGCTGCCATACCAGCAGCGGCACAGCCCTCACAGAAATCCTGGAAGAAAAATGCGCGGTCTGTGCCGTATAGGCTTTCCAATCAGTATCCCTGCTTCACCTCCAGCATCTGTAAGCCCTCCACCACGGAGCCTGCGATGCATCTGGCCTTGTCCGATATGGTGAAGCAGTTTTCATATTCACTTTTTCTGGGGTCTATGTCAGCAATCTTAAATCCCTTCACTACCGGATACCCGTCTTTTATGATTCCCCTCAAAAGCCCTGTAAGGGAAGCTTCCACCGTAACCTCTCCCTGTCCGGTCACAATAATGCCAATAGCCTCTCCCTGCTCCACCATGTCTCCAATCAGGGCCTTGCCAAAGAAAATCCCCTTGGCCGGGGAATGGATGACCCGCTCCGCCCCATAGCCGCCGATGACTCCGGGAATTCCGGTATTGGGGGCTGCGCTTCCGTTTCCAATGATGCGCCCCAGATTGTGGCCTCTCATGGTCTCTATCACAAGGTCCACATCCTGTCCGGCTGTAAAGCCCGGCCCAAGGCCGATGGTCTTATCCGCCATATCTCTTTTGGTCCCCAGGTTTTTCTTTGCCAGGATGGCATCCACCAGAGCCCAGGGACGCACTTTTTCCAGCACCCCGCAGTTCTCGTCAATCATGATGGGTACTGCTCCCTGTTCCATGATGGTGCAGGCTTCCCCGTAGCCGGAAGCCTTGATGCAGGTGATTCCCTCCACCTCAGACGTACCGTCATATACTGCTTCGGAAAAGGCCACACATCTGCGGATTGCCGAGGGATATCCCGACTCCAGCACCAGCACAGGGTATCCGCAGCGGTAAAGCTTGTGGATGGTACCGGTAGCAATATCACCGCCGCCTCTTACAATTACCAGTTGTTTTGTACGTTCCGTCATTACACATCCATTTCCTTCCATCTTTAATTATTCCTTTGCCTGTTCAACGGATTGCTTCAGCTCTTCCACCCATTCCTGCGAAAAATATTTTTCGAATAACCGGTCCAGTTCCTGCCTTGTCTCTGTCATGAATGCGTCGTATGCCTCCAACAACCGGACAGCCTGAGGCGTAAGGGTGGAACCGCCTCCGTTCCTTCCTCCTGTCTCCCGCTCCGTCAGCATGAACCCCCATGCCTTTTCTGACTCCTTTAACATCTTCCATGCCTTGCTGTAAGCCATGTTCATGGCCTGAGCCGCCCCCTGAAGGGAACCCGTTGATTCCACTCCCCTCAGCAGTGCTGACATGCCGGGTCCGAATGCCTTATTTTCAAAATATAATTTCAGTGATATCCCATAGTGAAGCTGAATCTGGTCCAATGATATGCCCCCTTTTTTCTGATTGGTTATATTTTTTTAAGAATAACGTCCTCAAAGATAAAAGCCGGGCAAACCATCATTGAAAGGCCTCTGACATTTTCAGAAACCCCCTGAAGCAATGGTTGCTGCCGGCTTTTGTTTCTCTGTGCATAAAGCTCCAAACTGCTATTTTTTCACTCCCTTTATTATAGCAGATTTGTCTGATTATGCAATTCTTTTTTCAGACTGATTCCCTGCCGTTTCATGACCGCGGCCAGTCTCTCCCTCTGCTCCGGCTCCATGGGCGTCAGCGGAAGGCGCAGGTTGTCCCCGCAGACTCCCATCATGCCAAGAGCTGCCTTCACCGGTATGGGGTTCACATCCCAGAACAGGGCTTCCATGATTTCCAGAAGCTTAAGCTGCATCCGCCTGCTCTCCTTCACATCCCCGTCCAGGTACAGGCGGCACATCTGATGTGTCTCCTTTGGCATGATATTTGCCAGCACCGACACCACACCCTTGCCGCCCAGGGACATGATGGGGACGGTCTGGTCATCATTGCCGGAATAGATATCAAATCCCTCCCCGCACAAAGCCGCTGTCCTGGCAATCAGGGACAGGCTGCCGCCGGCCTCCTTTGTCCCCCGTATATTGGGATGCTCCGATAGAATCTTGTAAGTTTCCGGCTGAATGGTCACCCCGGTACGGCTGGGCACATTGTATAAAAGGATGGGAATGCTCACATGGTCCGCCACTTTGGTAAAATGACGCACCAGCCCCTCCTGGGATGCCTTGTTGTAATAGGGCGTCACCTGCAGCAGGGCATCCGCCCCCAGCTCCTGGGCCTTTCTGGACAGCTCCACCGCATGCTCCGTACAGTTGCTCCCCGTACCTGCAATGACAGGAATCCTGCCGTCCACCTGTTTTACGGCATAGCGGATGACAGCCACTTTTTCCTTGTCGTCCAGGGTGGCCGACTCCCCAGTGGTACCGTTCACCACCACAGCGTCCGTCCCTTCCCTTATAATCCATTCTAAAAGCCTTCCAAAGGCGTCAAAATCAAGATTTCCATATCCATTCATGGGCGTCACCACTGCAGCAGCGCTGCCCTCAAAAATACTGTGTCTCATAAACATCAGTCCCCCGATTCAATCATTATACTATGAAAATATGACAAACTCATCTTTATGGTACCAATTATTTCTTTTTGTCATATAGTGACAATATGAATCCAATCTCATAAGGAGCGTATCCATGCATCAATTCCTCATAATGGGCGGAGATTCCAGGCAGATTTGCCTGAACCGGCTTCTAAGTCAGGCCGGAGCCAGGACCCGCTTTTACTATGACAGACCTTCTTCCCCCTTCTCTCTCAGGGAAGCCATGGAAAATTCCCATATCATCCTCTGTCCCGTTCCTTTTACCAAGGACGGTAAAACCGTCTACTCAGAAAACAGCCTGCCCGGCCTGGAAATACACACCTTCACGGCCTGCCTGAAAAACACCCATATACTCTTTGGAGGGAATATCCCCTCCTCTGTCAGGGAACGCTGTGATTCCCTTTCCATTCCCTGCCATGATTTCATGCAGATGGAGGACGTGGCATGGAAGAATGCCGTTGCTACCGCAGAGGGCGCCGTGGCAGAGGCCATAGCCTTAAGTCCGAGAAACCTTTACAGGAGCCGCTGCCTGGTATTCGGATATGGCAGATGCGCCTCCATTCTGGCTGACCGGCTGAAGGGCATGGGAGCCAGCGTGACCGTGGCAGGCCGTGATGCCTCCCAGCTGGTCCGGGCCCATTGTCTGGGATACGATATCTGCCTGTTAAAGGAACTGGAAACCGTCATAGGAGAATTTGATTTTATATTCAACACCATACCGTCCCTGGTACTGGATGCAGCCCTGGCAAAACAGCTTCAGGAAAATGCGGCTGTCATAGACATTGCCTCCGCGCCGGGAGGGGTGGACTTCCAGGCCCTGGAACGCCTGAATATACGGGCCAGATTATGCCCCGGACTTCCCGGCCGTTACTCCCCCCTTTCCTCTGCCATAATTCTTTATGAGGCCGTCATGGAGCATATCCGGGATTCACAGACTCAGTAAGGAATAAGGAGAACAATATGGAATTAAAAGGAAAAAATATAGGTCTGGCCGTCACCGGGTCTTTTTGCACCTTTGCAAAGATAGAACAGGAAATCAGACATCTGAAGGAGACAGGGGCCGTCCTGCACCCCATCTTCTCAGGAAGCGTCCAGTCCACGGACTCCCGTTTTGGGGATACCGGCGAGTTTATGGACCGGATAACATCCATCACAGAAATGAAGCCCATACTGAAAATCGAGGAGGCCGAACCCATTGGTCCGAAGGGGTACCTGGATGTCCTCCTCATCGCCCCCTGCACCGGCAACACCCTGGCAAAACTGGCCAACGGAATCACGGACACCCCGGTCCTCATGGCTGCAAAAGCACATCTGCGGAACGGCAGGCCCCTGGTGATTTCCGTATCCACCAACGATGCCCTTGGCATCAACCTTAAGAACATCGGCCTGCTGTTCAACATGAAGAACATCTACTTTGTTCCCTTTGGCCAGGATGACCCGGTGAAAAAGCCCACCTCCATGATTGCCCGTACCGGGCTCATAGAGGACACTCTGAAGGAGGCCCTGGAGGGCAGGCAGATACAGCCGGTTATACAGGGGGTGTAAGGCCCTTTCACGGTAATAAAAATAAAGGGGATCGGAATCATACTGCTTAAGTATGATTCCGATCCTCACTGTCTGTGTTGGCTTACTGCCTATGCAATATTCCTGAAAATGCTGTTGCTTTTCCTGTCTTTGCTTATGCCATAATCATAGGCAAAAAACATTGGATTGTCAATGTACTTTTATATATGCCAGATCATCCCTTAACAGCGCCTTCCATCATACCGGCCTTTTGGAACTTCTCCAGAATCAGGTACAGGATGATGATAGGTATGATGACCAAGGTGGTGCCTGCCAGTATAACGGGCCACGGGGTGGATAACCCCTCGCTGACCGGCAGCAGTGAAATCGTCACCATCAGCGTGTACTTTGCCTGCTTCCTTAAGTACAGCAGAGGCCAGAAGAAATCGTTCCATCTGGCAATCAGGGTGATGGCTCCCCATGAGGCCATGGCCGGCTTGATAACCGGAAGGATGATTTTGGTAAAGATGCCGAAGTCAGAACATCCGTCAATCCTGGCAGCCTCCACCAGTTCATCCGGCACATCTGTTATGTACTGGTTCATGTAAAAGATACCCACTGCCGTGGCAATCCTGGGGATTACCAAAGACCAGAGGCTGTTAATCAGTCCCACCTTCTTCATGATGATGAACAAAGGCACACTTCCCACCTCCGGCGGCACCAGCATGGTGGCAATGACAAAGTAAAACAGGAACTTCCTGCCCGGAAACCTGTATTTGGCAAAGGCAAAGCCTGCCAGGGCGCAGAAAAACAGGGAGGTAATGGTTCCCATGATGGTGGTGAACACGCTGTTAAAGGCATTCTGTCCAACGGGAATCATCTCAAACAGGCGCTTAAAGTTAGCCATGGTGGGATTTGACACCATCAGGGAATTGAATCCCGTGATGCTCTCACTGGTGCTCTTTATGCAAATCAGGCACATCCACACAATGGGAAACAGACAGACAATGGTGATGAATACCAGTACGCCGTAAACCAGGACAGTGGACGCATTTTTCTTTCTGTTCATTTCATTCCCTCCTATATTTCGCCCTGCTTGTGTCTAACCACAAACTGGATGATGGATATGACAATCAGAATAAGAATCAGGATAACGCCGATTGCCGAGGCATACCCCATGTTGAATACATTAAAGCCTGACTCGTACATGTACTGGAACAGGGATGAGTTGGATGTTCCCGGTCCCGGAAGGATATAGGATTCATTGAACAGCTTCCACATATCCACTGTCAGTGTCACGGAACAGAAAAACAGGATGTTCTTTAAGGACGGCAGGGTTATAAACCAGAACTGCTGCCACCCGTTGGCCCCGTCCGCTGTGGCTGCCTCATAGTAATCCTTGGATATGTTAAGCAGTCCTGATAAGAAAATCATGGTGAACCATGGAGTATATCTCCAGACATTCAGGATAATGACCGGTATCTTTGAAAATGTGGTGCTGGTAAGCCAGGGGATCTTGCTACCCCCGAACATTGTCACCACCTCATTGACCAGGCCCACGTTTTCATCAAACAGCATTCGGAAAATAAGACCCATGGCAATGGCTGCACATATATTCGGAAGGAAGGTAGCCGTCTTGAAAAATGCCCTGACGGAATTACTCTTTAAGTATCTGCTGTTTAATAGGGACGCGATGAGCAGAGCACAGCAGATAATGAATACCAGTCCGGTGAGCCAATAGACCACTGTGTTGCCCAGGGATTCCCAGAACATATCGTCAATCAGCATTTTCCTGTAGTTGTCAAATCCGCAGAAATCCGGAGTCCCGATTCCCTTCCAGTTTGTCAGGCTGATGTAGAATGTCCATATGGTGGGCACCAGCTGAAATACAAAAAACAGGATAAAAAAGGGCATGATAAACAAATAGGGAGCCCTGTATTTTTTCAGTGCTTTTAACATTCGCCGCCTCCTCCTTAAGGTTTATAAAAGGCTCCCTCCTCGGGGTGGGAGCCTTTTCATGCATTACTGGCTGATTTCAGCCTTGCCGATCTTAGCTTTTAAGTTCTTATCCATGTTGGCGATGGCGTCGCTCATGGACTGGTTGCCTGCCACGTACTTCTCCAGCTCAGCAGAAATGATTTCATCTGCCTCCGCATCCTGAGGTGTTACCACCAGGTTTGCCGCGCCGTTCTCAAGGCACTTGCCCTCCATCTCGCGGAAGGACTGGCCGCCGTAGAAGTCAGATGACTCTTTCCAGAACGGGTCTTCCAGCATTTCCTTGGATACAGGGTTGGAATACGGCGCATTCTGCTCTTCCATTGAATTTACCCATGCTTCCTTTGCCTCGGTGTCAAAGGTGAAATCATACCACATCCGGCGGAACAGCTCTGAATAAGGATTGTCGCCTTTCTCGATGATGGCCATGTACTGGGATACAGGAGCGCCTGCCTTGCCAACGCCTTCAAACTCAGGAGCGGACATGACTCTCCACTGTCCCTTGGTGGCTTCGCAGTTCTTTCTCATGAACTCATCCCAGAAAGCGCCGATGCAGAAGGTGGCTACCTGCTGTTTGTTGATGGCGTCGTAAAGGGCTGGCTCCATGATGGTGGTCTTTAACAGCAATCCCTCGGAATTCATAATGTCCAGGGCGCCTAATGCCTTCTGTGTCCCCTCGTCGCTTCCGATTACAACTTCGCCGTTCTCATCCCAGATTTCAGCGCCTGCCGACGGCATAAGGCCTCTGCGGCCCCAGTATCTCCAGGTCTTGCTGGTTGGGTCAATGTAGGAGAGATAAACTTCCCCGCTGCTCTTTTCCTTTAACTGGCGTCCTGCCTCTATGTAGCCTTCCATGGTCTTCATCTGCTCTGCGTCCACGCCGTACTTGTCAAATATCTCCTGGTTGTAAAACAGCACCTGGGGCCTTACGGAATCCGGCAGCGCATAGATGCGTCCTCCGATGGTGGCGTCTGTGGTGGCTCCGTCTACCATCTTATCCAGAAGAGGCGTCAGATAATCTGTCTCATCCTTTAAGAGGCCTGCGCCTGCCAAATCCATGATGGTTACAGGGTCCAGCATAGCTGCGTCGGGAAGGTCCTCGGTGGCTCCTGACAATGCTGTCATGGTAATCTTCTCGCGGATGTCCGCGGTTCCCTCTGTCTGGACAAACTCAATCTTCACATCCGGCGCAATATCCTTGTGGTTCTCCAGCCATGTCTCAAACCACTGCTGTCTGTACTGTGGATTTCCCATGGCGTACACCACCAGGGTTCCTGCGGGATATACGGTCTTTTCACCGTCCGCCGCCTCTGCGCCCTCAGCTCCTGCCCCGCTCTGGGCAACCTGGGCGTTCTCTGCCTTGGGTGCCGCGGTGGTGCCTGTCTGGTCGGTCTTGCCGGCGCAGGCTGCAAGGGATCCCACCACCATGGAGACCGCAAGTGCCATTGCTAACTTTCTTTTCATCATCCTCTGTTCCTCCTTTTGATATTCACTGTTACATTATTCCCTGGCCGCCTCTACGGCTGCCTTTAAAAGGTCCATATCCTGTTCTGTGGCAAGGGTGCAGTCAGCTCCCAGAATGAAATGGGTTCTTCCGAATTCCCGGATGACCTTCCTTGTCTCTTCCTTCACTGCCTCTGCCGGTCCGTCCACCAGTACGCCGTGACGGTTCGGCAGGCCGCCCATGATGGTCTTTCCCGCAAACCTCTTCCGTCCGTCCTCTAAACTGAACGGCGCTTCGTATACGCCCCAGTTCACCACGTCCGCATAGGGGCCGTAATCCTTATAGCGGTCCATGTTCAGCTGGTCCTTGCAGATGTGGAGGAAGCAGTAGCCTCCCGCGTCCTTGATGGCCTTCATAATCTGCAGGTCAAAGGGCTTAATCCATTTCTCAAATTCCTCATCCGTGAAGAACCGGGTCTCGCCGCCCAGGGCCGCATAATACACGCCGTCCACGCCCAGTTCAATGTATGTCCTTGCCAGTTCACACATCACGTCCGCAATGCGCTTCATCCCTGCCAGGACCGTATCCTCATCCTCATATAAAAGGCGGCAGAGCTTCTCCCTTACCTGGTCGTATGTATAGTTGGGGTCCATCTTCTCCAGCGGATGGATGGATGATGCCGTAATGCCGTGAAGGGTACCCAGGATAAATGCGTCCCTGTCGCATCCTGCCAAAATCTTTTTAACCAGCTCCACCTGGTCCTGCATAAAGCCGTCCTCCATGGTCATCTCTTTTACCATGCTGTAATCGGATCCATTGTTAATCTCGCCCATATAGGGAACCAGGTTCTCATTCATGATTTTAAGAATGTCCGTATCTGATTCCTCAAAAAATTTCAGATGAGCTTTTACGGCTGCGTCTCCAAAGGCTGATTTCTTAGGAAAATGCAGGGAAAAACCGCTGGGTATCTTGTCAACTTCTTCTCCCCGGATGGCTGCTGTCACTCTCTCTTTTTTTGTCATGGCTGTCTCCTCTTAATCATATCACTGATATTATTAGTAATATTACTAATCTTGATTATAACATCACCGACAGGCCATGTCAAATAATTTTTATCCATTTTTTAAAATATTTTTATCATTCTACATCATTTTTTGTTTATTTTCACACCTCATTCGACTTTTATTCAAAAAAAGGATGTAAAATTGACAGCGTCAATCTTACATCCATAGTATTTATACATTTTCCCGTATCCCGCGGCCTGTTCTCAAAGGGAATAATTCTCCTGAATCTGCTCTTTCACATTCAGTATATCCTTCTGGAGCATTTCCACGGCCCGCTCCGTATCGCGGTTCTCCAGGGCCTCAATGATTTTCCTGTGGTAAAAGCTGTTGGATTCGGCGTTCTTTTTCCAGGCTGTCTGGAAATATTGGGAAATATACGAACAGGACTTTTGAAGGGCCGCGGCAATCACATCGCAGATATAACCGTTCCCCCCCATCTCACAGAGCTTTAAGTGGAAATCCGTGTTACGGTTCCAATGGATGGCCACCATCCTCTCATGGTTATCCTTTGTGATGGTATCCAGCTGTCTTAACCGTTCTATCTCCTCAGGGGTAATCTTCTGACACAGCCGCCTCAGGTTGGCAGTCTCCACATCAATCCTGAATTCCAGAAGGTCCAGTATCTCCTTCAGGGTCACCGGAACCACCTGGTACCCCACCCTTGGTATACTTTTCAGGACATTGTCCTTGCACAGCTCAATAAGGGCCTCCCGCACCGGTGATTTGCTCATGGCGTACTTTTCCATGATTTCCCCTTCATGGATGATATCGTTGGGCTTATAAATGCCTTCCTCTATCTCCCGGTAGATTCCCTCCACCACGGTTTCTTTCAGGGTCTTCTTTGTCTTCATCTTCTTTTCTCCAATGCCTTCCCTTTTTTATAAACCCGTTCCGCCAGCCTGTAGGATATATCATAGGCCATGGCCACTTCCCCTTCCATCCTGTCCTTCCAATGATGCCCGCGTTTCTGCCCGCTGTTGTTCCGGCTTCGTTTCCGCCTTTTCCGCCCGCCTCACAGGCAAATGCCAGGACACCTTCATACCAACCCTTTTCCAGCCAGGCCAGCTTGTCCATCTGCTGCCTGTCCGGCGCCGGGTTGGGCGTGATAAGGCCGGGCAGTCCCAGTCTTTGGCGGTTCAGCGCATACAGGATGCCTGCCGACCTGGCGCAGCCGCCTTTACCGCTGGCCTGACGGAAAAGTACTCCTTTTACAAGTACAACTTAAGATTATAATCCGAAATGCACCGGGATTCAATAGGTGGATTATAAAAACAGCTCATTTTCCCGTCTGATATCCCTGACAGGGGAAAGCTTCTGCTCCAGCATGGCGCAGGCCTGCTCAGGCAGGCTTCTGGCCTTCACCGGACAGACGGAAATACAGCGCATACAGAGGATGCAGCGCGACTGGTCCGTGGAGGAAGGATTGCTCACAGGAATGGCCTGTACAGGACATCTGGCAGCGCACAGTCCGCAGGATATGCAGGATGCGTTGGTAAGCGGAATCACCGGCATCTGCTTCCAGTCACGGTAAGGACGGTTTCCGGGCACCTGGGGCTCCTGCCATCCGTCTCCGTCCAGCTTTTCCAGAATTTTGGCCGCAAAGTCCGCCATTTCCTTCTGGTCCCTGCCGTCCGGCCGGCCTGCCGCAACGTCCCGGACCATGGAGTGTTCTGCCAGCAGCGCTGTCCCTGCCCCAATCCTGAATCCCTGCGCCTTTAAGCAGTCGTCCAGTTCCAGCAGGGCGTCCTCAAAGGCCCTGTTGCCGTAGACAGCCGCCGTCACTGCCGCTGCCCCGCCGCCTCTCAGATATGTAAGCTTCTCCGCCGCATATCCGGGTATCCTGCCGCCGAACACAGGCACACCCACAATTACGGTATCCTCCGGTCCAAAGGAATACTCTCCCTCCAGGCTGCAAAGGTCCACATCCTTTACCTTCTTCCCCATCTCCATGGCCAGGCTGAGACAGGCTTTCCTGGTGCCGCCTGTAGGGCTGAAATACACAACGGTTATATGTTCCATCTTATTCATGCTGTTACCTCCGGAATTTTGTATATTCATTCGATATTCTAGTTATTTTATCACATTATGAGCGGAAAAGCATCATCTGAAAAACAGAATCACCGCCTGCTTTCAAAAATCAGTCAATCACCACCTTGGCCTAGGCAGCCATCGCCTCCTCACTCATCTCCTGGCCGATTCCGGGCCGGTCATTCATCACGTATCTGCCGTTTACCGGAGCCCAGGCATGTCCATGAGGACATCAGTATACTAGATTTTTTACAACGATATACCCGTCTTTGATTTTTCGTTCCTGCATGAACCTTTACATGGCCGCGCATTGTCAATACAATACTATAACTATAGCTTATTTTTTGATAATTCGTAAGCAACATCAACAATCATATCTTCCTGTCCCCCAACCATGCCGCGGCGTCCCAGTTCTATAAGGATATCTTTGATATCTATACCAAACCGGTCAGCGGCCCGGCGCGCGTGAAGAAGGAAGCTTGAATAGACCCCTGCATACCCCAGCATAAGGGAATCTGTGCGGATTACCTGCGGACGGTGCATCAGCGGCTCCACTGCTGTCGAAGCCACATCCATCATCTGATAGATATCCGCATTAATATCATAACCCATACGGTTAAGAACCGCACACAACACCTCAATCTGGGTGTTCCCCGCGCCGGCTCCCAGTCCCCTGCATGTGCCATCAATATATTCTGCGCCCGCCTCAAGGGCAGCCAGACTGTTGCCCATAGCCAGCCCCATATTGTTATGAGCGTGAAATCCGATGGGGACACTTACTGACTCCTTTAATGCTGAGATACGCCTGCGTACATCATCCGGAACCATATACCCGGCGGAATCTGCCAAATTAATATAATCAACCCCTTCCGCCTCAAAAATTCTTGCCTGCTCCACAATCTTGTCCGGTTCCGCCATATGGGACATCATCAGGAATCCTGCAACAAACAGGCCCTTGCCTTTGGCATACCGTATATGCTGAATCGATACATCCGCCTCTGTAACATGGGTTGCCACTCTCACTGCCCTGATTCCTGTTTCCTCCGCCCGTTTCAAATCCTCTATCGTGCCCACGCCCGGCAGAAGCAGCACGGTAAGCTTGGCATTTTTAATCACCTCACTGGCCGCACGCAGCAATGTCAGTTCATCGACGGCAGAAAACCCGTAATTAATGGATGAACCGCCAATTCCATCCCCATGGCTCAGCTCTATAAAATCCACTCCGGCCCTGTCTAACCCGCCAGCTATCGCCTTCACCTGTTCAACTGTAAAACTATGGCTTACGGCATGGCTGCCATCCCGCAGGGTTGTATCTATTAAATTAATCTTTCTTCCACTCATGCCATCTCTTCCTTTCCATTCAGCAGTCTGGCCGCCACCTTTTCAGCCGTTGCCACAGCCGCCTGGTTAATAATATCCAGATTACCGGAATAGGCCGGAAGAAAATCTCCCGCACCTTCCACTTCTACAATAACCGTAACCTTATTTCCGTCAATAACCGGAGGCACGCGCAGACGGTAGCCCGGAACATAACTTTTTACTTCTTTTACAATTGCTTCTACTGATTCCCTTATTCTTGCTACATCCGGAGTCTTAACCAGTGCATATATTGTGTTGGTCATCATTAACGGAGGATTAGCTGGATTTAATACAATAATAGCCTTTCCTTTATCCGACCCCGCCACTATCTCCAGCGCCCTGGACGTAGTCTCCGTGAATTCATCTATATTGGCCCTGGTGCCTGGCCCGGCACTTTTAGATGAAAGTGCTGACACAATCTCGGTATACTCTGAATCAGCTGCACGATTAATCGCATAAGCGATAGGAACCGCGGCCTGTCCACCACAAGTCACCATGTTAAAGTTATCTGTATCAGATGGCAGGCTGTCCAGATTAACACATGGCACCACATAGGGACCAACTGCAGCCGGTGTCATATCCATAACAATTTTTCCCGCCTGCTTCAAAATAGGCGCGTTATGTAAATGTGCTTTTGCACTGGTTGCATCAAAAACAATTCGGATTTCATCATCAGCAGCCACTACATCCACGCCTCTAATCGAAGTTTCAAACCCCAGTCCCGCAGCCCGCTTTATCCCCTCAGACTCCACAATACCGGCCATCAGCTTCATTTCCAGGTTGCTGCTCTTCATTATCTTATACATCAGATCGGTTCCTATATTACCTGGACCGATGATACCTGCTTTTATTTTTTTCACAGAAAATGCCTCCTAAAATTAAAATGTAAATCCTAATACACCGTAGACAAATGTTGCCACAACCGTCATACCCAATCCAATCAGCGACTCATACGGAATAATCTTAAGCCTTTCTTTGATTGACAGCTGCAGCGTTCCTGCACTGATATGGAAGAAGCTGCCATGGGGAAGACAGTCAAATACACAACAGCCTGCATGAATCATTACCGCGGCCTGGACCGCCGTCACTCCTAAAGAAAGGATGGTTGGGCCGAATACCTGGGATGCCACGGTAGCTCCTGCTACACAGGATGCGGTAGCCCCACCCATAACAATACCAGACAACGGCGCCAGGATATATCCGGGGACTCCGGATACCTCCACAAGGTTAATCAGTGTATCTTTCAGTCCGGAATTAGAGATAATACCTGATATGGTTCCTGTTCCCAAAAGAAGCAATACAATGCCGCTCATTCTCTGAATACCCGTATTGGCATACTTCAACATCTCCTTGGGCTTTCTGATAGCGATGGCGCCAATCACTCCTCCTATGGGCAGAGCTACAATAGGATCGATGGTAATATTGCAGATTGGACGGAGCATCAGCAGATTAATTGTGCAAAAGGGTCCGGCCAGCGCACGGCCAATGGAAGGAAGCTGCTTCGTCTCAATGGCCGCACTATTGACAGGCTTGGAACCCACCATTTCACCCTTATTCTTAAGTACTGTCATAAATATATATGTAAATGCAATTCCAGCTAATGCAGGAATCATTCCCCCCAGCACAACAGAAGTCATGGGAATACCCAGATTCTCTGATAAGGCAATGGTATTCGGATTAGGAGAAATAATATTACCGGCATGGATACCTCCAATCAGGGCAATGGTTGCAGCCGCCCTAGAGTATCTGGTAGAAGCAGCGATATCCAGGGCAATGGGCGCCACAATTACCACTACCACATCTCCAAAGGTTCCTACCGCCTGAAGGACCCATGCAGAAAGAATGATTGCCAGAAGAGCAAAACGACTGCCCATCTTTCCAACAATCGTATGAGCAATGGTTTCCGCCGAACCAGATTCAATCAGGAATCCGGCCAGCATCCCGGCTGCAATGATACGCAGGATACCGGACGCCATGCCGCTGCCGCCGGACACCATCAGGCCGACTGTTTCTGACAGTCCTGCCCCTCCAATCAGTCCGCCTGCCAATGCGCCCAGCATCATGCCATATACCGGCGGGACCTTCAAAATAATCAATATAATTGCTATTACAAGTCCGGCGGCAGCGCCTAATGTACTTATTGTTGCCATAATATACCCCCGACATATTGTCTATCTGATCAACACTGAATTACCGCACCTTTGTCTGCGGAAGAAGCCACTTTGGAATAAAGCCTTAAATAACCATTCGGAATCTCTTTTTCCGGTTTTACCCAATGTTTTCTGCGCTCACTGATGACCTCATCCGGGACATGGAGTTCAAGCTTTCCATCTATAACATCAATCAGGATCTCATCTCCGTCCTCTACAAGGGCCAGCGGACCGCCTTCTGCTGCTTCCGGCGAGATATGCCCTACAAAGCATCCGTTATTTGTCCCGGAAAAACGTCCGTCCGTAATAAGGGCCGTATCCATTGCCAGTCCCATGCCATAAATATACTTCATGGCCTTAAACATCTCTCTCATTCCGGGGCCTCCTTTGGGTCCCTCGTATCGAATAACCACAACCTCCCCCTTCCGGATCACACCACCCAGAATCGCTGTTTCCGCTTCTTCCTCTGAATTAAAGCATCTGGCCTTTCCCGTAAAACGGTGGAGAGGAGGAGCAATAGCACCCGGTTTAGAGATTGCTGTATCAGGCGCCAGATTTCCTGATAATACGGCAACACCGCCTGTTACGGAGAATGGATCATCCACTGTCTTAATGATTTCACGGTTCTCCGGATACCAGTATACCTGCTTTTTAAGGTTTTCATCCACAGACTCCCCGGTACATGTGACGGCGCTGCGGTCAATAATATCAGCCAGATGATCCATTACCCGCGGGATTCCGCCTGCGCGGTAAAATGCTTCCATATCCCACTTCGCTGCCGGATTCACTTTCGCAATCTGAGGTGTTGTCAGATTCAGCTTTCTGAACTCCTCCACCACGTTCATATCCAGTTCCGCCTCATTAGCAATGGCTGCAATATGAAGTACAGCATTGGTAGAGCCGCAGATCGCCATAGTTACTTTAATAGCATTGCGAATAGACTCCTCTGTGATAACCTTTCTTGCCGTAATGTTGTTCATTACCAGTTTCACAATAGCGCGTCCGGATTCAAAAGAAGACTTCAGGCGTTCCCCATAAGGAGCCGGTATCAGGGCGCTTCCAGGCAGGCTCATGCCCATTGCTTCCGACACACAGCACATGGAATTTGCAGTGCCCAGGAATGAGCAGGACCCACACCCCGGACATGCCGTATTCTCAAGTGCGCGGTATCTTCCCTCTGTAATCTTCCCGGAACGGGTCATGCCCTTTGCCTCATCTATGGATGTCAGGTCTGATTTCCTGCCATCAAATTCGATTCCCCCCAGCATGGGACCGCCAACGCATACAATAGCCGGAATATCCAGACGCGCCGCAGCCATAAGCATACCGGGAACTATTTTATCGCAGGAAGCCAGAAGAACAATGCCATCAAGCCGGTGGGCCTGCACCATAACCTCAATGGAATTACAGATAATTTCCCTTGATGGAAGAATATAATTCATGCCTATATGCCCCTGCGCCACTCCATCACAGCAGCCAATTGTTCCGAACTCTACCGCAGTTCCCCCCGCACTGTAAATTCCCTTTTTTACAAACTCATTCACCTGATTCAGATTAAAATGTCCGGGAACGCAGGTATTCCATGCATTGGAAATACCTATAAGCGGCTTGTGATCCAGTTCATAATCAGAATACCCCATAGACTTAAAGAGAGAGCGGTAAAAGGGACTATCCTCACCATGCATAATTTCATTGCTTCTAAATTCCATGCATATCCTCCTTATAAAGATGATTTTTTGTTCTACATTATAGAACTTCGTTCTATAATGTAATAGTATATTATTTTTATAATTACGTCAATGACAATTAAACACAAAATTACAAATCATTTTTGTACATGTTGTATAAGTTAAAAAATAAAACGGTTGAATTATTCTGCTTAAGATGATAAATTACTATTTAGATAACAGGAGGTATATTATGGCAACAACAAAAATCATCCAATCTTTAGAGCGCGCCATGTCCATTTTGGAACTTTTTCAGAACAATGTGGTAGAATTAAGCTTAAAGGACATTTCCGAGAAGTTGGAATTAAATAAAAGTACCACCTTTGGCCTTGTGAACAGTCTTTCGGCACTGGGCTATCTTTTACAGAACGAAGATAATCAAAGGTACTGCCTTGGGCCTAAGATATTATGCCTCACCAATGCGCTTAAAATGAATAATGTCCTGATACGGATTGCACATCCTTTTCTTGAACAGCTCTCTCACAAATATCATGAAACGGTACACAGTGCAGTACAGTCCGATAACAGCGTCATTTACCTGGATAAAGTAGAATCGGACTCATCTATTTTTATCAACACTCAAATGGGTGTTAAAAACTACATGTATTGTACCGGCGTAGGTAAATGCCTTTTGTCTTACAAAACAGAAGCACAAATTGACCAAATCCTTTCCTTCCCCCTCAAGGCAAAGACATACAATACAATCACCCGGAGAGAAGCGCTATTAAACGAGCTGAAGCTAAGCCGGGAGCGCGGATATTCTATGGATAACGAAGAAATTGAAATTGGTCTCACATGTGTGGGTTTCCCTGTTTTTAAAGGTTTTGAAGATCCTGGCTTTGCCATTAGTATATCCGGAGCAACCGGCAGAATTCTGGACAAATTACATAGTACAGATCTGATCCACGACATGCAGGCTGCTGCCGCAGCAATGTCATGGCAGATCTATAATTATCAGCTTCCTGATGTCAACCTATGAAATGTAGAATACAGAGGTGTATCGAATGCCCGGCTACCATGAACAGCAGGGTATAAAATCAGATCCTTTCCCACTGCCCGCCTCAAGGCAGGCGACCACCCGAGAAAGCTGCTCGTAAGGCAGTTCACTGTCCGCTTCAGCGTGTACCGGTTGATCTTAGAGTACAAATAAATACCCATCTCGGCGGCATACACCGTCCCCGGCTCGATCTCCGAACTGCCGCAGCACTGCGCCGTGACATACCCGCTCCCCTTCACGATATCGTCATAGGTGAACGGATACTCCACTCCCGCCTTCGTCGTGACCTTCCCCGTCCAGTAAAAGTTTCGGGTGTTCTCCTGCACCGCCTGCAGGAATTCCTTGCTCACCAGATACAAGAAACCACCTTCTTTCCATCAAAAAAGCACCAGCCAACTAAATGACTGCTGCCTGTCCTTAAATATTCATAAATCACTTCAAAAACATATCGGCTATACCGCTAATGCCATATCTGGAAGCAATTTCTTGTAATCCCTCTTTGACTTCATCCCGACCGAAATCATTTTCCTCTAAAAATTCATCGGGTTTCACTCAGATAAGAATAAATCCGGATCTTTATAATCCAAATCCTCCGTAATTTCAAACACTGCGTTTTCTGCCTCGTTGATTTATCCTTCGTCCACCATTTTCAGCAAAGCATCCAGTATAAGGACACTTCTGCCGTGTTTGGCGTTCATACCAAGGATACGAACATAATGGAAGCCGGAGAACAGACCGGACTTGAAGTAATGCATATTGTCGGGCTTCATCAGCGCCACCATCATATTGATGATGTGCCGGTGTGTACGGAACTGGCCGTTTTCACCGGCAGCGGCAATTTTACCGAGAAGGTACTCGTAATCGCCCATAATATCCTTGTTGTTCATATCCATGGCATCAATACCATCAACAACCTTGGCAAGCACCTTTGCCGTAGGGATCAGAAACACAGTGTCTTTCATATAGAGGCTGAAAGCAGTATCCTTGCCTTCACCGATGGTATTGATGAACGGAAACACATAGGTTTGGATATTGGTCAGCATCTGGCCAGGTTCAAAGTTGTGAAACACATTCCAGCGAAGGTTTTTGTACTCTGTTTCCACACGGGGGCTCTCGCTGATCACACAAATCCTGGAACACCTTGCTTTTCATTTCTCCAATAATCATATCGTAATATCCGGATTGTTTTTTACTTGTTTTTCTGCTCCAATGCCAGCCCAATCAACCGATCTGCATGGTCTGCCATGAACAGTGGAATATTCAGTACATCATCGTCCAGCTTCAGATTATCCAGAGAGAACCGTACACGGAGCTTCACTTGATCTGGGAACAGCTCCTTGAATTTCTTGAGACTCTTGCTGGTGGTGTTGGTCTCGGATTTGACCTCTACAGGGAAAATGTCATTTTCTCTCTGAATGAGGAAATCTACCTCGTAAGGAGGATTGTTCTGGCTCCAGTATCGGGGAATCACTTCAAACTGCGTGATTAAGGTCTGAAGCACAAAGTCCTCGGTAAGAGCGCCTTTGAATTCCGTGAACAGGCGGTTGCCTTCACCAAAGGCTGTAGGAGCCAGCTGCGCCAGACGGCGAAGCAGACCCACATCCACCAGATAAATCTTAAAGGCGGAAAGGTCATCGTAGGCAGCCACAGGCAGGCCGGGAGCGGAGCTGCGGTAGATTTTGTGCACCAGACGGGCATCTACCAGCCACTGCAGGGCATCTTCGTATTCACGGGCTCTTGCACCCTCTTTGACAACTTTGTAGATAAACTTCTTGTTTTCTCTTGCCAGCTGAGACGGTATGGATTTCCAAATCATAGAGATCTTCGGGAACTCACTGATATTGGGATGCTTGGCAAAATCCCGCTCGTAGGCACCAATAATCCCGGACAGGGCTTCCTGCATGGCAGCTACATCCCGTGCCTCCGTCCACATCAGAACGGATTCGGGCATACCGCCGGTCACATAGTACATCTTGAGTTTTTCATAAAGAGGATTAAAGAAAGCATCGGGGATCGGCTCAATGGTGTCAACAGTCTCCAAATACTTCGCCAAATTCTCATCACCGTTGGCGAGCAGGAACTCTATAAAGGTCATAGGATCGATCTGCATGAAGTTGACCTTGCCCACAGGGAAAGACGAAGGTTTCACCAGGGCAATTCCCAACAGAGAACCGGCACAGGCAATGTGATACTGCGGCGCATTCTCGCAGAAATACTTCATGGAGTTGATGACCTTGGGGCAGTCCTGTACCTCATCGAAGATGATGAGTGTCTTTTCCGGTATAATCTTCTGACCGCTGGCCAGCATCAGATTCTGCAAAATCCGATCTACATCCTTGGTGGTTTCAAAGAACTGCTTATATTCCTCATTTTCATCAAAGTTAAAATAGGCGGTATTTTCATAATAGCGTCTGCCAAATTCTTTAAGAATCCAGGTCTTGCCCACCTGACGCACGCCTTTTAATATCAGAGGCTTGCGGTAGGGTGAATTCTTCCAATCCAGCAGCTTATTCAAAATCAATCGTTCCATAGATACACTCCTTCACACTTTTATTGGAGTTTTCGTGGTTCCCAATCATATTTTTATTATATGCTAATCGTTTTGAAATTACAACCAAAATCACAAAATTATTAAGATTTTTAGTGTCTTATATCACACTTTTATAGACCGGGAGCGGCATCTCGGAAATATAAAACTCTCTTATAAACAGCGAATCGGATAGGGGAGATTTTAACCTCCCCTTCCACACCACGTAGCGTACCGTTCGGTACTACGCGGTTCAATAGTTTA